>BFBZ01000021.1_pt23 | contig 29019 bp, 26 predicted proteins | sample 1888401 | NCBI WGS metagenome assembly BFBZ01 (sample SAMD00112614, study PRJDB3348) | symbiont metagenome | host: Chara braunii
GGCCGGTCCGTCCCCACCGCCCCCGGCGCAATCACCGCGAATGGTCGGTCCGGAACGGCCGGCGCCTGCCGAGAATGCGAACAGCTTGCAGAGCGATCGCTCAACGGAAGTAAATTTTAAGCTCCGTAGGAATGCGGCCCTACGCCGGTCAACGGTCCCGCATGGTTGCGGACGCGGCGGAGTTGGCGGTGGCAGTGCCGACAACGTTGGTCAACGCCGACTGCAATGACGACATGGTCGAGACGACTTGCGTGATCGCGGTACGAACCTGGACGGCACGATCGTTCACGGCCTGAGCGCCGCGACCGACATTGGCGATCTTGGTCGAGACGTCCTTGGCCGCCGCTGCCGACGCCGCCACCGAGCGGCTGATCTCGCCGGTCGCCGCGCGCTGCTGATGCATCGCGGCTGCAACCGAGGCCGCGACGACGTCGATCTCCGAGATCTGGCCGCCGATGCCYTCGACGGCCTCGACCGTCGCATTGGTGGCGCTTTGCACCTCCGAGATCAGGCGCGAGATCTCCTCGGTCGATTTGGCCGTCTGGTCGGAGAGCGATTTGACCTCCGCCGCGACAACCGCGAAGCCGCGTCCCGCGTCGCCGGCACGCGCCGCCTCGATGGTCGCGTTGAGCGCAAGCAGGTTGGTCTGCTGCGCGATCCCGCCGATCAGGTTGGACACCTCGGCGATCTTGTCGACGGCCTTCGAGAGCGATTGGATCGTGCTCGTCGCCTTCTCACGACCGGTCACGGCCATCTTGGTGATCGTCGTCGCGCGCGCAACCTGGCCCGCGATGCCGGATATCGCCGCGCTCAGCTGTTCGGCGGCGGTGGCAACCACATGCGCGYTGGACAGCGACAGCTCCGAGGCCGAAGCCACCGCGTTCGCATCGGCCGAGAGTTCGTRGGCCAGGCCGGACAGTCCGCCAGCGGCCGATTCCACATCGCGCGAAGCACCGGCCGCAGCGCTCACCGACGTGCTGGTCTCGCGCTCGATCGCCTCCGCCATGGTCATGAGCGCGCGCTGCTTCTCCTTGTCAGCCTCACTCCGGTCGATATCCTGCTTCTGCAGCCGGTCCTTCTCCAGCGCGTTGGTCTTGAAGACATCGAGCGCCCGCGCCATCGCGCCGATCTCGTCACCCCTGTCGGCATACGGAATCGCGGCCGCGAGGTCGCCGCCCGACAGCTGGCGCATCGTGCGCGTCATGCGGGCCAGCGGGCGGACCACACCATTGATCAGGCCGAACAGGCCCGCACCAACGACCGCAAAGACCAGGGCCGACAGCACCCCACCAAACCACATGATCCCGCTGTCGCGGCTCGCCGCCGTCGCCTCCATCGCCGCGATCATCTGATTGGCCCGCTCGACGATGCCGTCGATCACGGCCCGATGGCCGGAATACGCCGCGGTCAGRCGCTGATAAGCGAGCTTCGCGGCCGGCATGTCGCCGCTGCGCAGCGCCGGCATCAGCTCGACCTCCAGCACCTGCCAGAACTTGCTGACTTCGGCATCGGACCGCTCCACAAGCTCGGCCYTCAGCCCAGGCTCCAGCCCCGAGCCGGTCCAGAAYGCCCGGCGTCCCTGATACTCCTTCTTGAGCGTCGCCAGCCGTGAGGCCCGCGCATCCAGCGTGCTCGGATCGAGCACCGCCAGCGTCGCCTCCAGATAGGATTCGATCACGTATTCCGGCGGCGGCAGGATGTCGGCGACGAGGTCGTTCCCGAGCTTGATACTGTGATAAATCGGCCCGCCGACCTTCAGCTCCTGGACCGCGTAGATGGCGGTGGCGACCACCGCCCCCAGACCGATGGCCACGACCAAGCCAAAGGCCAGGATCAGCGCAGAGATCGAGAGCCGCGTTTTCATCGAGGTCGTATCCTTTGTGCGGAGAGATGTGCCGCCACGCCTCGGGGCGCCGTGCGGTGAACGGATGCAGAGGCAGCTCATGCTGCGGCGCATCAAGTCGACCGCACCATACGGAACCCCCTCTAATTTATGGTAAATAATAGGTTCCGTACAAACTCGCGATACTACGGGAATCGCAGCCTGCGATTGCAGATCTCTGACCTGGCGCAAGGCGCCGACAGGCATCTGCGAGCATCTATCRRAGATCCGCAGGAGCCTCCAGGAGATCCCATGTCGAAGCCCATTCCGGACAAAGCCGAGATCGCGCTCGAATATCCCGACAAGTTTTATGCCGGCACGTTCGAACGGTCGTCGCGTTTCGAAGCCCATCTCGAACCGACCGGATTGGCGCTGACCCTGGAACGGCCGGGAGCGGAGGACGTCCGCAAGTCGATCCACATGCACCTGAACTACGGGCTGCTCGCGGCGATCCTCACCGATATGGCCGCCGGCATCGGAGCGCTTCCCAAGGACGACGTTCATCGCCGCCAGCTCGAGGATGCGGTCGCCACGCTGCAGCAGGCTCTTAACGGGTCTTAACCCGTTGTGCCGCAGCGGCACAGATCTGCGCGTCGTCCCGMCYTGCCACGGCCTTTGTTAGCGCTTTGCTAACTACGCGAAGATGTTGGATCGCGAATGGGGTGGGTTGGAAGGCACTGTGCTGCGCGAGTGACAGCATTTGATTCAAATTCGATCTATCTCCAACGCATCGACGGCGCGCAATGCGCGAGCCTTGTTAGTTGAGTGTTGGAGACCGCCATGAAGAAGATCCTGTTCGCAACCGTTGCGCTCGCCGCGTTGGCCTCGGCCCAGTCCGCCTTTGCCGCCGATCTCGGCGCCCGCTCCTATCCCTACGCCACCAAGGCACCGGCCTATGTCGCGCCGATCTACAACTGGACCGGCTTCTATCTCGGCGCGCATCTCGGCGGCGCGTTCTCGAGCGACAACAATTTCTCGGGCCTCGCCACCGGCAACAATTCGAACGGCCGCTTCCTGGGCGGCGTGCAGGTGGGYGCGGATTGGCAGTTCGCACCGACCTGGGTGATCGGCGCCGAAGGCCAGTACAGCTGGTTRAGCGGCAATGTCGGCGCGGCCTTCCCTGGCGGCTTCGTCTACACCAACAGCCAGCGCGGCCTCGGCTCGATCACCGGCCGCTTCGGCTACACCTGGGGACCGGGCCTGCTGTATGTGAAGGGCGGCTACGCCTATTCGGACAATAACGAGAAGGTGACGCTCGCCGGCAATCAGATCGGCTTCGCCACCAATGGCGACCACCGCAACGGCTGGACCGTCGGCGCCGGCATCGAATACATGTTCGCACCGAGCTGGTCCGCCAAGGCCGAGTACCAGTACTACAATTTCGGCAGCGCCACCTTCACGGCGCCCGCCGGACTGGTGCCGACCGGCAGCTTCACCACCGACGACCACACCTTCAAGGCCGGCGTGAACTATCGCTTCAACTGGGGTGCTCCAGTCGCCAGCCGCTACTGAGATCAAGGCGTCTAACAACAATAAGAAAGGGCCGGCAGCGATGCCGGCCCTTTTGCTTGASGACCATCGGCATGGAACTAATAACCCTTGCCACGCCGTTAATTCCCGCGCGACGAAATGCAAAAATGCACATATTTTCGGCGGGAACCGGGTGATTTCCCGGATTTGTTAACTGCCAGCCGCGATACTGCCCGCAAAGTTCAGCTCAAAGTAGCACGTAGCGGGGGAACCGGAGATGGCAGGTCGTTTCAGCTTCAGCACTGCGCTTGGTCGTCTGCGCCCCAGATGGGGCGTCCGGGGCAGTCTGTTCGCAGCCTTCGCCGTCATCGCCGGCATGGCGATCGCCATCAGCGTCGCGGCCGGCCTGATGCTGCGTCATATCGGCGGCACCATGGTCGAGCTGTCGAGCCGCGACATTCCGCGCCTGACTTCCAGCCTGCAGMTGCTCGCACAGAGCTCGAGCCTGGCCAGCCTTGGTCCCGCGTTGCTGGGATCGCAGAGCGAGGATGCGCTCAACGATCGGCTGAAGAAGATGCAGGAGATCCAGAAGGTCACCCAGCAGCGCCTCGCCGAGATCAGCGCGCTCGGCGCCGACAAGAGCGTGGTCGCCCCGCTGGCCGAAACCATCAAGAACATCAACGAGGCCAATCAGAGCCTGGTGTCAGCCGCACGCGAGCGCCTGACCGTCGCGGCGACCCACAACCAGCAATATGATGCGTTGCGCAAGGCGCAGGAGGAATTCACCAAGGCGGCGAACGAGCCGATGCTCGACGCCCAGACCCAGCTCAACGCCGTGCTCGGTGCGGCAGARGTCTCGGCAGACGACGCCACAGCGGCAGCTCGGTTCGTCGAGCAACTCGGTAACGTCACCGCTTCCGGCAATCTGATCGTGGCACAGATGGCAGCGGCGCTCTCGGCCAATGACAGCGAGACACTTGATGCGATCGAGCGGCAGTTCAAGGACGCACTCGCCCAGTTGAAGTCGAATCTCGAATTGCTGCCGAGCGGCCGCGGCACCAAGGCGATCCAGGACGCTGCGCTGAAGCTCGCAGCGCTCGGCGAGGGCAAGGGCCGCGTGTTCAAGACGCGCGAGAAGGAGCTCGACTCCAACGACTACGGCCAGACGGTGCTGGAGGAGACCCGCAAGCTCAATGTCGGCCTCGAGATCAGCGTACAGCAGCTGGTCGAAGGCGTTCGCAAATCGACGGAAGKCGCCACCAGCACGGCGGGCCGCGACATCGAGCTGGCGACGCTCGGCATGGYCGCAGCCGGCGCCGCCACCCTGCTCGGSTCGGTCCTGTTCGTCTGGCTGTATGTCGGCGGCAACATCCTGCGCCGSATCAAGCGGCTGCAGCAGGCGATGCAGCTTCTGTCGAGCGGCGACCTCGATACCGAGATCCAGGCCTCGAAGCAGCACGACGAGATCGGCGCGATGGTCGATACGTTGCAGGTGTTCCGCGAAAACATGGTGCGTGCCCGCACCCTCGCCGCCGAGCAGGATCGCGAGAATGCCRCCAAGGCCGAGCGCGCCACACGCATGGAGACCCGGATCGCCGAGTTCGAGGCGACGGTGCGCAGCGCGCTGGCCAATCTGCAGAGCTCCGCCACCGCGATGCAGACGACGGCGCAGAGCATGTCGCAGACCGCCGATCAGTCCAATTCACTGGTCAACGCGGTGGCGGCTGCCGCCGAGGAGACCTCGGTCAACGTGCAGACCGTTTCGGCCGGMACYGAGCAGCTGTCGTCGTCGATCGCGGAGATCGGCCGCCAGGTCGTGACCTCGGCCCAGATCGCCAAGAAGGCGGTCGAGGAAGCGGGCGCCACYGACTCGACGATGCAGGGACTCGCCGAYAATGCGAGCCGCGTCAGCGTCGTCGTCGACCTGATCCAGGCGATCGCCTCGCAGACCAACTTGCTGGCACTCAACGCCACCATCGAGGCGGCACGCGCCGGTGAGGCCGGCCGCGGCTTCGCCGTGGTCGCCCAGGAGGTGAAGAGCCTGGCCAGCCAGACCGCCAAGGCCACCGACGAGATCCGYACCCAGATCGCGGGGATGCAGCAGGTCGCCTCGACCGCCGTGWCGGCGATCCGCAACATCGGCGAGACCATCGCCGAGATCGACAACGTCACCACCGCCATTGCCGCCGCCGTGGAGGAACAGGGCACCGCGACCCGCGAGATCGCCCGCAACATCCAGCAGGCGGCCTCCGGCACCACCGAGGTGTCCAACAACATCACCGGCGTCTCCAGCGCTTCCGCCCAGGCCGGAACCTCCGCCAACGAGGTGTTGAGCGCCTCGGAGGCGCTGCGCCGCGAGGCCGACACCTTGCGCGCCGAGGTCGACGCGTTCCTGACCAACATCAGRGCGGCGTAGTCAGCATCCGGACCTCGCGCTTCGAGACGCCCKCCTGCGGCCGGGCTGATCAGGGTGAGAAGGGAAGGTCGTCGGCCCCGGCCTGCCGCGTCCCGGAATGCCGTCCAGCCATGTCTTTTTCGGCTGGCGCTCGCCCGCGGCGGCCGTTAATCGATGAGCATGACCAAGACCGAAACTGTTCATTCCTCCGCCGAGGCCCTGCGATATCCCTGGGAGCAGCATCCCGGAGAGGATCAGGTCGTGGAGGTCGCGACCGGCGTATTGTGGCTGCGGCTGAAACTGCCGTTCCGCCTCAACCATGTGAACATCTATCTGCTTGCCGACGGCGACAACTGGGTGGCGGTGGATTCCGGCTTCGGCAATGAGGAATCGATCGCCGCCTGGACGCGGCTGCTCGACGGTCCGCTGAAGCATGTGAAGATCAGCMGGCTGATCGTCACCCATTCGCATCCCGACCATGTCGGACTGGCGGGCTGGATCGTCGAGCGCTTCGCCTGCCCGCTGGTCATGTCGCAGGTCGAATATCTGCAATCGGTCTACCACCAGAATCGCGGCACCGAGGAGCGCCGCAACGCGCAGCGGCTGTTCTTCCGCCGCCACGGCATGGACGAGACCCTGACCGACAAGCTGCTCGGCCGCGGCCAGGAATATCTGCAGCGCGTCTCGGTGCTGCCGGCGTCCTACCGCCGCATCTCGCATGGCGACGAAATCCAGATCGGCAGCCGGCGCTTCAAGGTCATCACCGGCGGCGGTCATGCGCTCGACCAGGTCATGCTGTATTGCGCCGCCGACAAGCTGTTCCTCTCCGCCGACCAGGTGCTGAGCAAGATCTCGCCCAATGTCAGCGTCTGGGCGGTCGAGCCCGACCAGAACTCGCTCGGCGAATATCTGGCGTCGCTGGCGAGCCTCACCACCACCCTGCCCTATGACGTGCTGGTGCTGCCCGGTCATGGCGTACCGTTCTACGGCCTCAAGACCCGCATCAAGCAGCTTGCCGACCATCATGAGGAGCGCTGCCGGATGATCGCGGACGCCTGTCGCGAGCAATCCAAGACCTCGGCACAGCTGGTCCCGGTCGTGTTCCACAAGCATGTGCTCGACCCGCACCAGATGGGCTTCGCCGCCGGCGAGTTGATCGCCCATGTCAACTACATGCTGGTCGAGGGCCGCCTGACCAGCCAGGAGATCGACGGCGTGCTGCATTACCGGACGACCTGAGACCCGGCGCGCGGTCCGAAGATCCCCTTTCATCCACCGCTCAACCCGAACTAGAATGATCGGGTGGAGCGATCATGATCCATATTGCGCATATTTCAGACATTCATTTCGGACTGAATTTCAGCGCGGCTACGTGGCAGGCGGTCGTCGGCTGCGTCGTCGACTTCGATCCCCATATCATCGTGGTATCGGGCGACCTCGTCGACGATCCCTCGCCGGAGCATCTGCTGACCGCCAAGGGAGCGCTCGACACATTGCTGCGGCGAACCCAGGAAAGCTCGGACAAGCGTTGGGGCGATGGCCGCGGCCGCAAGGCCGAATTGGTCGTCGTGCCYGGCAACCATGACGTATTCGAAAGCGGCATCGCGATGGGGATGCCGCGGTTGAATTGGTTCGAGCGGATATTCTCCGGCGGAAACACGGCGCGGGCCGAGCAGGCGCTGCAGGCGAAGCTCAGGACCGCGGTGCTCGATTTCGGCCCGCAGCCACTCGGACTGCCGGCCGGCACCCGCCCGCAGGACGCCGGCTGGGCCCGCAGGGCATGGGCACGAACCGCGGCCCTGTTCGGCGGGCGGGCCATCATGCCCTGGGACCAGGCCGATGACTTCGCCCGGCTATTGCCTGCCGCAGCGCCGCTGCCGCTGGTCCGCGTCGCCCGTTCGGCGCCGATCCTGCTCGCGATGTTCGACTCGAACGGGTCCGGCGGCAATCTCGGCGTGGCGACCGGCATCGTCGACAATGACGTGCTGCTGGCGCTGCCCAGCAAGCTGCAGCAGGCCAAAGAGAACTATGTGGCGCGCGTCGCCATCGTGCACCATCACGTCCTGCCGATCGCCTTTGCACCGAACGGGCACAAGACGACCGGCGAGCCCATGATGGTGTTTCGCAATGCCGGTGCCTTGCTGCGGATTCTCGCTAATCATCAGTTCGACCTCATCCTGCATGGCCATTGGCACAAGACGCAATTTGCCCGCATCGATTTCGGCGACGATTCGAGCGATGGCTACCCGATGGCGGTGGTTTCCGCCGGCAGCGCCGCCATGGCCACGCCGGACAACACAAACCACAACAGCATCAATCTGATCAGGATTGCGCCGACCGGCCAGATCGAGGTCAAGAGCGTGTTCTATGGTGCTGGCCAGTCGCCACGACCGGACGGCACGGCCGGTGCCGACTACCGCGTCTACAAAGAGCCGCTCGCGGCCGCGAAGCGACGCGCCCATGCTCGTGCCCGCGAGCGCCACCCGATCGAATGCGAGGCGCGCGAGCAGAGCTGTGAGATCACCGAGAATGGCGATCTCTGGGTGACCCATCGGATCAAGGGATTGCGTGTGCAGGGCGATATCGGCCGCTACGACAAGCGCCCGCTGGTCATGTATCTGCCGACATACGGCCATTTCGTGCAGGACACTCTTACCCTGGCCCCGGAGACGGCCAAGGCAGGTTTTGAGATCGTTCCGGCGTCCGACTATCCGAGGAGCGCGAGAGACGACCGGCAATGCGACTACTACTGGCTCAAATTTCCTGGCGGCGGCATCTCAAAGGGCGACAAGCCGGTGCCCTACGAGTTCAGCCATGGCTGCGCCAACTGCATGATGATGACGCAATGGGAGGCGGTCGAGCGGCTGGAACGGGGCACCCGAAAGCCGCGGCCGCAAGGCTTCGACCACGAATGGGTGGGGGTGCGCGTCACCTTTCCGGCGCGGACATTGATCCTGAAGGTGCGGTTTCCGCGGAGCCTGGGCCAGGTGCAGCCCGATGTCGAATGCCGGCGACCGCCGCGTTATCCCAACTACGAGATCGATCAGTGGGGCGATGCGAAGCTCGACGACACCACCGGCGCGCCGCCCGGGCTGGAGATCGACTCCGACACGTTGCACGAAGAAGCGCACGCGCTCAGCTACGATGCGCCATCGCAGACATGGAAGCTGGTGATCGAGCACCCGCTGGTCGGCTACCAATATTCGCTGCGCTGGCAGGTGCCGGGAGAGCCCGAGAATCGCACGATCGCCGGCAATACGCGGGAATGGCACCGCACGCTGCTCAATCTGGGCGATCGGATCGATGCGGGGAACACGACGGCTGACGACCGCGAAGCGATCAGGCAGTTCGACCTTCTGGTGCAGACCCTGGAAACGGAGCTGAAACTCGGCCGCGTCAGCCGGGACGAGAAGTGGACGATCGCGCTGATGGTCCACGACGCCGCGGATCTTGTCCTGAGGCCCGTCCTCAGCCGGCGCTCCGGGCCGCGGCGCGAGGAGTTGCCGCGGAGCTTCAGCATCCCTTATGGCGATGGCGTCAGCGGCGCCGCCTTCCAGCAGCGCCGGACCATCGCCTGGAGCCATGGTGGCGTCATCAGCGACCCCGAAGGTGTCGCAAAGTCGTTGATCACGCCGGTGCCGTATCCGCCGGCCGAGGCTGACGACGAGGCGGTCCACGTTCTCGCTTTGCCAGTCTATCATACCGGCACCGAGGACGCCCGGCGGCCKCCGCCCTGGGCAACGATCGGCGTGGTTACCGTCGATTCATCCTCCTATGCTTCTTCTATCAAGGACATGGACGATAAGCAGCGGTTGTGGCTGCGCACGCTGGCGCAGGCGCAGACAGACAAGATCATCCGGGCGGTGCGCGGCGAGCGCGACGAGACGGAGAGTTCATCACCTTGCGGCGCAACGGATAGACCACTATCGTAAAGGTCGTAAGCTGCGGGTGCACGACGCGTATCGATCCACGGGCTTTCGGGAGAAACCATGTTTCGTCTCAATCTTGGCGGCGGAGCCGTCGCCTTCGAAACCGAAGGCGAGGCAGATCGCATCGGCAGCGTCGATCCGGCCGAGCTGACCCGACGCGAATGGCCACCCGAGGTGGTGGCAAACATCCGGCGTTACCAGGAGCGGCTCGCCCATCCGGCGGTGACTTCGGTCGCGGATGAGCCTGAGAGCGGCGGCTGACAGATCGACCGGCGCCGCTCCGCAACGCCGCCACTCCGCAACGTCGCCACAATGCAAGCGCGGTTCGGCCGACATTGCCCCGCTTCGCGACGGCCTTGGACAAATCGCCCAACTCCTGCCGTGGGATTCCGGCTCGACAGCCGCTCTGGAAACGCTCTAAGAAGGCTTTAGAACCCCGTCGCTTAGAGGGTCCGTTCCAGGCGCTGCGCTGCAGCGCAGCACGTCAGGTTTCGTGATGGACTACAGCCAGTACTTCAGTGCCGCCCTCGGTCGTCTGCATGATGAACGTCGCTACAGGGTTTTCGCCGATCTCGAACGCATCGCCGGCCGGTTCCCGCACGCGACCTGGCATTCCCCGAGCGGTCCGCGCAATGTCGTGATCTGGTGCTCCAACGACTATCTCGGCATGGGTCAGCATCCGAAGGTGGTCGGCGCGATGGTCGAGACCGCRACCMGSGTCGGCACCGGCGCCGGCGGCACCCGCAACATCGCCGGAACGCATCATCCGCTGGTGCAACTGGAAGCCGAGCTCGCCGATCTCCACGGCAAGGAAGCGGCGCTGCTGTTCACCTCGGGCTATGTCTCCAACCAGACCGGCATCGCTACGCTCGCCAAGCTGATCCCGGACTGCCTGATCCTGTCGGACGCGCTCAACCACAATTCGATGATCGAGGGCGTGCGCCAGTCCGGCTGCGAGCGCCAGATCTGGCGCCACAACGATCTCGCCCATCTYGAGCAGCTGCTGATCGCCGCCGGCCCCGACCGGCCGAAGCTSATCGCCTGCGAGAGCCTGTATTCGATGGACGGCGACGTCGCGCCGCTCTCGGCGATCTGCGATCTCGCCGAGCGCTACAAGGCGATGACCTATGTCGACGAGGTGCATGCGGTCGGCATGTACGGCCCRCGCGGCGGCGGYATCGCCGAGCGCGACGGCGTCATGCACCGCATCGACATCCTCGAAGGCACGCTTGCGAAGGCGTTCGGCTGCCTCGGCGGCTATATCGCCGCCAAGGGCGAGATCATCGACGCCGTGCGCTCCTACGCGCCGGGCTTCATCTTCACGACCGCGCTGCCGCCGCCGATCTGCTCGGCGGCCACTGCTGCGATCAGGCACCTGAAGTCGTCGAGCTGGGAACGCGAGCGCCACCAGGACCGCGCCGCACGCGTCAAGTCGATCCTCAATGCCGCCGGCCTGCCGGTCATGGCCAATGACACCCATATCGTGCCGCTGTTCGTCGGCGATCCCGAGAAGTGCAAGCAGGCCTCCGACCTGCTGCTCGAAGAGCACGGCATCTACATCCAGCCGATCAATTATCCGACGGTCGCCAAGGGCACCGAGCGCCTGCGCATCACGCCCTCCCCCTATCACGATGACGGCCTGATCGACCGCCTCGCCGAGGCCCTGCTGCAGGTCTGGGAACGCCTCGGCCTCGCACTGCACAAGAAGCCGCTGGCGGCGGAGTAGTTTTCGCTTCTGCTTTGGTGAGCGCACAGCCCCCCGCCGCCAAGGCGGTGCGCTCCCCTCCACGCAAGGGGGAGGGGAGCCGACCGGCCGAGCCGTAAGAGCTCGGCTCTCAACACGATGACGCGCGACATCCCTATTCCAGCGTCCGCCGCCACATCGCTATCGCCCCGCCYCCRGCAAAGCGCTAAGTTCGCRTCCCGATCCACAGGGTGGAGCGACCGAGGAGTTCGCGCAAAGCCATGCTGCATGACTGGGGCGTGATCGCCGCTGCGTTCGGCTATATCGGCTTTCTGTTCCTGGTCGCCAGCCGTGGCAACCGGGCCGGCGACCGGCGGCCGTCGCGCTTGGCCGGGCTGATCTACCCGCTGTCGCTCGCCATCTATTGCACGTCCTGGACCTTCTTCGGCTCGGTCGGCTTCGCCTCGCGCAACAGCGTCGACTTCCTCGCGATCTATCTCGGGCCGATCCTGATGGTCGGCGCCTGCACGCCGCTGCTGCGCCGGGTGATCCAGCTCGCCAAGTCGCAAAACATCACCTCGGTGGCCGACCTGATCGGCGCCCGCTACGGCAAGAGCCAGGCCGTGGCGGCGACGGTGGCGCTGATCGCGATCATCGGCTCGGTGCCCTATATCGCGCTGCAGCTCAAGGCGGTGGCGTCGTCGCTCGAAACCATCATGGTCGACGACCGCGCCTTCGCTCATATCCCGATCGTCGGCGACATGGCACTGATGGTGACGCTCGCAATGGCGATCTTCGCGGTGCTGTTCGGCACCCGCCAGACCGACGCCACCGAGCATCAGCACGGGTTGATGCTGGCGGTCGCGACCGAATCGATCATCAAGCTGATCGCCTTCATCGCGGCAGGCGCCTTCGTCACCTTCTGGATGTTCTCGCCGGTCGAGCTGATCGAGCGCGCGATGAAGTCTCCCGAGGCCGAGCGCGCGCTGGAATATGTGCCGGGCATCGGCAGCTTCCTGACCATGACGCTGCTGTCGTTCTGCGCCGCGATGCTGCTGCCGCGCCAGTTTCACGTCAGCGTGGTCGAGAATGCCGACGACGCCGAGGTGTCGCGGGCGCGCTGGATGTTCCCGCTATATCTCGTCGCGATCAATTTGTTCGTGATCCCGATCGCGCTCGCCGGCCTCATCACCTTTCCGTTCGGCGCGGTCGACAGCGACATGTATGTGCTGGCGCTGCCGATCGAGGCCAACTCGCAATGGCTGTCGGTGCTGGTCTTCGTCGGCGGCCTGTCGGCCGCGACCGCCATGGTGATCGTCGAATGCGTCGCGCTGTCGATCATGGTGTGCAACGACATCGTCGTGCCCCTGGTGCTGCAGCGCCAGCAGGAGCAGCGCGAGATCGGGCGCGACTTCGCAGGCTTCCTGCTCGGCACAAGGCGGATCGCGATCTTCGCCATCATGGTGATGGCCTATTTCTACTACCGCGCGCTCGGCACGACCCAGCTCGCCGCGATCGGCCTGTTGTCCTTTGCCGCGATCGCGCAGCTGGCGCCGAGCTTCTTCGGCGGCCTGTTGTGGCGGCGCGCCACCGCGCGCGGCGCGATGGGCGGCATGCTGGTCGGCTTCGCCGTCTGGCTGTACACGCTGTTCATCCCGAGCTTCCTCGACACGTCCACGTCGGGCATTCTGTTCTTGCAGCATGGTCCGTTCGGGCTCGAGGCGCTCAAGCCGCAGGCGCTGCTCGGCACCGATCTGCCGCCGCTGCTGCATGGCGTGCTGTGGAGCCTGTCGCTCAACCTGCTCACCTACATCGTGCTGTCGCTGGCCCGGCAGCCGTCGTCGATCGAGCTGTTGCAGGCCGACCTGTTCGTGCCGGCCGAGCTGACGCCCAGCGCGCCGAGCTTCCGGCGCTGGCGCTCCACCGTGACCGTGCAGGACATCCAGACCACGGTCGGCCAATATCTCGGCCCCGACCGCGCCCGCGCCTCGTTCGAGGCGTTTGCCGCCCAGCGCAACCTGCCGCTCGATCCGGCGGCGCCCGCCGATTTCGAACTGCTGCGCCATGCCGAGCACCTCATCGCCTCCTCGATCGGCGCGGCGTCGTCGCGCCTCGTGATGTCGCTCTTGCTGCGCAAGCGCACCGTGTCGGCGAAGGCGGCGCTGAAGCTGCTCGACGACTCCCACGCCGCGCTGCATTTCAACCGGGAGATCCTGCAGACCGCGCTCAACCATGTGCGCCAGGGCATCGCCGTGTTCGACGCCGATCTGCAGCTGATCTGCTCCAACGGCCAGTTCGTCGATCTGCTCGGCCTGCCGCCGCATCTGGTGCAGATCGGCAGTCCCTTGAAAGAAATCCTCGAATTCATGGGCACAATCGGCGCGCCGACCTATGAGGACAGCGAGGCACTGCTGGCACGCCGGCTCGCCGCCTACACCACCGAGGGCGAGCCCTATCTCGAACGTCTCGCCGACCGCCACATGGTGATCGAGGTCCGCACCAATCGCATGCCGGATGGCGGCCTCGTCATCACCTTCACCGATGTGACGCCCTCCTTCGAAGCCGCCGAGGCACTGGAGCGCGCCAATGCGACGCTCGAAAAGCGCGTGCGCGACCGCACCGAGGAGCTGACGCGGCTGAACTCCGAGCTCGCGCTGGCCAAGAGCGCCGCCGAGGATGCCAACATCTCCAAGACCCGCTTTCTCGCGGCGGCCAGCCACGACATCCTGCAGCCGCTGAATGCCGCGCGGCTCTACATCACAAGCCTGGTCGAGCGGCAGACCGCTGGCGAGGAGTCGCGCCTGGTCGAGAACATCGACGACTCCCTTGAAGCCATCGAGGAAATCCTGGGCGCGCTGCTCGACATTTCCCGGCTCGATGCCGGCGCGATGACGCCACAGGTCTCAAGCTTCAAGATGGCCGATCTGATGCGCTCGCTGGAGATCGAATTCGCGCCGGCGGCGCGCGCCAAGGGCCTCGCGCTGACCTTCGTGCCGTGTTCGCTGCCGGTGGAATCAGATCGGCTGCTGCTGCGCCGGCTGCTGCAGAACCTCATCTCCAACGCCATCAAATACACGCCCAAGGGCCGCGTGCTGGTCGGCTGCCGCCGCCGCGGCGCATCGCTGCAGATCGGCGTCTGGGACACCGGCGTCGGCATCCCGCCGGTCAAGCGCGGCGAGATCTTCAAGGAATTCCACCGCCTCGAACAGGGCGCGCGCATCGCCCGCGGCCTCGGCCTCGGCCTTTCGATCGTCGAGCGCATCGCGCGCGTGCTCAATCACGGCATTGCGCTGGACTCGCAGCCCGGCCGCGGCTCGGCCTTCTCGGTGACGGTGCCGATCGCCAAGGCGGTCAATCACACCGCCGCCGTCACCAGCGCCACGCCGCTGGCAACGACGCCGATCTCCGGCGCGCTGATCGTCTGCATCGAGAACGACCCGGCCATTCTCGACGGCATGCGCACCCTGCTCACCGCCTGGGACGCCGAGGTGATCGCCGTCCCTGATCCGGAATCCGCCGTCGAGGCCATCGCCGCCCGCAACGGCGCCATCACSGGGCTCCTGGTCGATTATCACCTCGATCGCGGCAACGGCATCGCCGCCATCCGCGACATCCGCCGCCGCTTCGACGAGGCGCTGCCGGCGATCCTGATCACCGCCGACCGCAGCCCCCATGTCCGCGCCGCCGCCCGCGACGAAAACATCGCCGTGCTGAACAAGCCGCTGAAGCCTGCGTCGCTGCGCGCGCTGCTCGGGCAATGGCGGATCCAGCAGATGGTGGCGGCGGAATAGACCCGACCTGGCCCACGTCACCAAGCGAGATCTCGCCGCTGGTGGTGAGGAGCACCGCCTGCAGTGCCTCTTGCCCGCGGTCGCGGCGTGTCGGCGACCTCGTCAAGGCTGACCCTACAGCCAGGACGCGCAGAGGTGGCGCGTGACCGTCCCCTTCGCCGCTGGAACCTTGCCGCCCCGTCAGCCGTTTTTCGGCTGGGAGCGAACCATGACGATTGATCCATTTGCACCTTTGCTCAAGCGCCTGCGCCTGACGTCCGACCTTTCGCCGGAGGTCGAGCAGAGCATCCGGCGGCTTCCGATCACGATCAGGCGGATGGAGGGCGGGCAGACGATCGTCGCGACCGGCGACCGGCCCGCCGTCTGCTGTCTTATCGTCGACGGCTTCGTGCAGCGCTCGAAGATCGTCGGCGAGGGCAGCCGGCAGATTCTCGCGTTTCATCAGCCGGGCGACATCCCCGATCTGCAGAGCCTCTACCTTCACGTGCTCGACCATGAGGTCACGACGCTGGGGGATTGCACGCTGGGTTTTGTTCCGCACGATCCGCTGCGCGCAGTGGTCAGGAACAATCCGGACGTGGCCGAAGCGCTCTGGCGGGACACCCTGATCGACGCCGCGCTGTTCCGGGAATGGATCTGCAATGTCGGGCGGCGCGAGGCTGCGAGCCGGCTCGCACATCTGGTCGTCGAGGTCTACGAGCGGCTCGCCGCGGTGGGGCGCGTGACCGGATTGTCCTTCAAGTTCCCGGCGACCCAGGTCGTTCTCGCCGAAGCCATAGGAACAAGCACGGTYCATTTGAATAGAGTTCTACAGGAGCTTCGYACGAAGGGGCTGTTGGAGATCGAGCGTGGCGCGATCACGATTTTCGACCTCGAAGGACTGCGTCACGCCGCCGATTTCGACCCTCTGTATCTTCATCTGGATCCGGCTCYCTGATGCGCTACTTCTTCGACATTCGGGACGATTTCTACGCTGCGAATGACGATGACGGCGCAGACTTTCTTGACCCCGCCGCCGCCCGCCGCGAGGCGCTGAGGGCCGCGACCACCATCGCCGAGGACCTCTTCATCGCCAACGGATCGGCGATCAAGGTGACGGTACGGGACGACGACGGCCCCTTGTTCGAGATCGTCGTCTACTTGAAGATGAAGGATCTGCGGTAGGCGCTGGCGGCCAGGGCATCATCACCATGGGCGATGCGGGCGGCCGCCGAACGCCTGCCCCGCCGTCCCGATCACCACCTGTGCGCGCCGGTTCAATGCCTGCCGGACGTCAACAAGGTCCGGAGCACGTTGTAGACGAACCAGAGAACCAGAAACGCGACATACACCGAGATATTCAGGTTCAGGTTGGACCGGAAGCCGGGCGCACGGACCTTGTCGTGCTTGGCCGAGGCCTGGATCGAGAGAATGTTCTGCTGCGCACATTTCACCAGGAGATCATAATCCTCGGCCTTGGCGCGCGGCAACGTCCACGTCTCGACGGTCAGCTCCTTGAAGCTGTCGACATGACGGCCGTCCACGCCGTACCGGCTGGTCAGCGTCAGCCCGGGCAAGGCATGGGTTTCGTCAGCTTTCGCTCGCGGCCAAGCGCGGGGCAGTTCGACGTGAAGCAGCCAGGAGAGCCGTCGGGGGCGTCCAACATAGATATCGTGCTCGCGGGCGGCGAGGCCGGCGCCCGACAAGTCCGTGCTGATATTGGATTCGACGAACTGCAGTTGAATCTTGTCCGGCGTGTCGGATGCTCGCCAGCAGTCACTGATCGTATATCGGGCATCCACGACGATCTTGTTCTGCAACTGATCATCCTGGATCGCGATCGCCGCGGACTCGGCCGCCGCCGGCCAGCTCGCCTGCAACTGACGCAGCAAGGCTCGCGAGAAGCCGGCCTCGCCCTCATTCGCAATCAGGTTTCTGATGTGGTCGGCGCCCCAGGCCGAAAACTCGAGGCTGCGATGCAGCGAGGCCGGAGATTGGCGCGAAGGACCGATGCGCCAATCATCGTGGCAATGGATGATATGCCTGACGGCTTGCTCGGGCAGCTTTTCCAGCTGCGAGGCGTCTGCGGCCAGCGGCAAGGCCCATCCGAGATGGGGCAGCTCGATCTGGTCGAGGCCACCGCCTTGCAGCGGCAGCGTCGGATCGAGCCAGTAGCTCTTGCCGTCGAGCCGGACACGCACGATGCAGTGATCGAACACGGCCGGGCTCGGCAGCACCCGGTCGAGCGTACGGCCATGCGTCGTGGAGACCAGGGCCGCGCAAGCCTCCAGGCCGAGGCGGCGCGCGCCAGCCACATAGAGGCGCGCTTTGTCCTTGCAGTCGCCGAACCGACCGGCCCAGATCGCATCGAGCTCGCGCGGCACCAGGCCGCCCTCTCCCAATGCRAGAAAGAAATAGCGCAATTCGCGCTGCACGAAGCGCAGCCACTCGGCCGCGCGTTGCGCCGGATCGGGATGGGCCRCACCGATCCGGTCGATCTCGTCGGCCAATGTCGCAGGAATCTCGGCGCTGTCATAGGCCGCCACCATCAGGCCCGCGACATCGCTCCATCCAACGAACTCGCTGAGCTGAAAGGCTGGGTCTTCGATCTCCCAGGACGGCGTCAACGGTGCGCTCGGGCCGCGCTTTCTCTGGCCGCGCAGACGTCGACAAATCTCCTCGATCTCGCCGGTCACGCTCACCGTTGCAGGCGGCGGATCGTTGAACTCCCTGCTGGCGATGGCGCGATCACGCCGCTTCAGCAGCCGATGGCGATAGTCGAAGCTCGGATTGGTCCCKTCGAAGGCCACCCATGATTGGTATTTGCCCTTGAGGATCGGCGTCTCGCCATAGAGTGAGCAGCTGAACTCCAGGATGTCGTTCGCCCTGACGTCCGGCACCAGGAAAGAGGCAGTGAGACGCCCGTTGAGCATCAGGCGCTCAATGTCCCGCTCGCGGCGAAAGACCTGGAAGCAACCAGGCCGTGCATGATCGACAGACTGATCGCCGCGCCGGATGCGCACCGCATGGACCTCGAGCCTCTGGTAGCCGGGATCGAACTCGATGACGATGTGGGACGCCCGCTCGGCGCCCTCCTTGGTCAGGATCCGCTGCGCGGTCCGGTAGCTCCAGCAGAGCTCGGGGCCGGTGAGGTCGACCTGCATGTCGGAGAGCAGCCGGCAAACGCCATTGGCGATGGCCGACTCCTGATCGGGCGACGGCTCCGTCTCGTAGGGGACAAGGTCGACCCACGCCGGCACGGGTGCATAGCGAACCTCATCGACGCTGACCGTCGCCGACCCGCCGCGACCGCTCTCCCCGATATCGTTCACGACAACACGCCCCCAAACACGCCCGCTTGAGGTACAATCGTTCACGAAAACGTTCAAGCAAAGGCCGTGGGCAAAGGCGCCGAACGATCATCCGCTCATCGCTGCGGACTCGTCAGCCGCGCATCTCACTTCGCCGTGGGGACGAGCCATGTCCGGAAGAACGCAAGCACCTCGGCGTTGAACTCRGCGTGGAAGGCCGTACGGTCGAAACCCGGTGCATCGACGCAGAGCTCGGACTGCCCCTGGACCAGCGCCGGCGGACACAGGAAGAACGCGAAGTGGCCGGAGTTCGGCACCACGCGATAGTCGTGTGCTGCCGGAAGATTGGCGTCGACGAAAGCGACATGGCTGGGCAGCACGCCGTCGCCGCCGCGACTCGAGGCCCAGAGCTGAACTGGCGTCTTGATCGGGGCGAAGCTCGCGGGCGAGAAGAAGATCGCCAAGGGATCGGCGAGCACCGCAGCCTTGATCCGCGGATCATGCGTCAGCGGTTGCGATGGCGTTCGTTTGTCCAGGATCTCCTGGCAGAACAGTCTCCGGATTGGCTGACAATAATCGGACGCCGCTCCCGCCCAATCCGGATCGGCACCGAGCAGCACGAGCCCGGTGTAGCCGCCGCGCGAAAAGCCGAAGAAGCCGATGCGGTCGCGATCGATGTCGGCCGCGAAGGGCGACGGGCCGACCATGAAGTCGATCAGCCGCTTGATGTCGGCGGGCCGCTCGACGAACACCGAGAGATCGCCCGACCTGCTCCGATCCCGCGCGGTATCGCCAGGATGATTGATCGCCGCGACCACGAAGCCGTGGTCGGCAAGYRCCTCGGCCGTATCGCGATTGCTGAGCAGCGAACCGCCGCGCCCATGCGAGGCGACAACGAGCGGCAGATGCCCGCCCATGAGGGGGCAGTCCTTCACCCCCGTCAACGTGAAGCCGCCGCCGATGGGGATCTCGGTCGGCTGTTCCGCGCATGGATACCAGACCATGCCATGGATCTCCGGACCGTCGGACGCCGCGGCAATGTCGATCGCTCGCAGACCGGCGGCGTGCGTCAGCGTSGCAGTGAGACAGACGGCGAGGRTCGAGARGACTTGGCAGGCGCGGATAACAGCGAACATCGGKGTYCTCCTTGGCTGATGCATCTCGGGYGATGAGCCTACGGCACCTGCTTGACCTGTCCTGATCCCGAGACGTGCGAGTTGATCCGCGCCACCGTGCCGTGCAGCCGCACRACGGCGCTCCCGGAAACGGAGATGTCGGCMTCCTGGCGCGGCGCGAGGTCGACGTCGCCGCTGCCGCGGAYCGTTGCGCTGGCGCGMTCGGCGACCAGCCGGCCGAGATCGGCACGCCCGGAGCCCGACGAGTCCAGCGACACCTCATGCGCCGTTCCGCTGGCGCTGACGGCGCCGCTGCCGTGCAGCGTGAGGCGCAGCGACTCCTGCTTGGCGTCGGCAAGCCTGAGATTGCCGCTGCCRTGMAGGTTCGCCGTGGCTGTCTGGGTGACCAGACGGCCGAGGTCYACCTGGCCGGAGCCGGCCGCTTCGACGGCGACGTCGCGGACGTCGCCGCTGGCCGTCACGGCACCGCTGCCACGCGCCGTGATCCGCACCACGTCCTGGTGGAGATCGGAGAGATCGAGGGCGGCCGATCCACTCACGGTCCATGCGGTGACCGCAGGGCCGGAGAGCTGGACGACGAGATCGTCCGGCTGGAGACAGTCGATCGCGTGGCCCCACTCGGCCGTGTCCCATGCGAGCTGGCCGTCCCGCAGGCGGACGWGCTCGACGATGTCGGCGTCACCGGTCACGCTCGCCTTGGGCGATGGCCCCGGCCTGAAATGCACCTGCGCCGGAATCCTGATCATGACGGCGTCGCTGCCTGACCAGGCCAGRTCGGCCGTGCGACGCTCGCGCGAGCCGGTCTTGTTCGCCCCCGGCAGCGSGGTGCAGCTGCGCGATGCGCCCGCCCAGGAGGTTCTGACCCAAGAGAGGCCTGTCCARGGCAGATCACCACCCTCGACCCAGTCCTGCGCCGAGGCCAGCGCGGTAATGACCCCGCACAGCCCGGCGACGCTCAGTGACACCATSGCAATTCGTCCGAGTCGTCCACTCATCRCGCACCCCTCTGATCTATGATTGAGCCAGGTCGTGTYCCGGCCTGAGCAGCCGGTAGTGCAGCCGGGCATAATTGCCGAGCATCCTCACCGCGGCATTGAGCGCCAGCAGCAGCAGCGCGCCGCAGCCGATGCTGCCGGCGACGAGCCCKATRCCAGCCACCGCCCGCAGCGCCATCGCGGCGATCGAGGCGAAGTGCCCAATCTTCARGAGACTGAGCAGCAGCCCGAGRCCGACGATTCCGAGCACGAAGACGATGAGGCCGAGCGCCAGGGTCACCAGCAGGACGGCGAACAGCAGCGGSARCAGCAACASGATGTCGACSGTSGCCARTCCRCCSAGCGCCAGCAGCACGGCAGCGGAGTTGCCCAGGCTGCGGTGCGTCTCCCAATGGCGCAGCCCGGTTTCGGCGCGCAGCTCGCGCGCCAGCCGGCGCGGGTCGCCCAACGCCGCGGCCACCTCTATTTCGTCGCGCCCCGACGCGGCGGCTTCATCGAARTAGGACATGTAGTCCGCGACGATCTCGTCGATATCATCAGCAGGCAARCCGGCGAGACCATCCTTGAGGAGGCCCAGGAAGGCTGCGCGGTCCATCAGCGTTCTCCCAGCAAYGTRTTGACGGCATCGGAAAACATGCGCCACTCGCGCTTCTGCGCCGCGAAGGCGGCACGGCCGGCGGGCGTGAGCCGATAATATTTGCGCGGCGGGCCGCTATTGGATTCGGCCAGACGGGTTTCGACCAGCTTGTCGTCCTGCATGCGCCGCATCAAAGGATAGATCGTCCCCTCGCCGATGCCCACGCCGGCGCACAGCGAGCTGGCAATCTCGTAGGCATAGCTCTCGCCTCGCGCCAACAGCGCCAGCACGCACAATTCGAGCGCCCCCTTCTTGAGCTGGACCTGCATCTGCTCTGTCATGACAGTAAGGTATCGCAAGGTACCTTGTTTTACAAGGTACCTGTTTATGAATGATCGGACCTCGCAGGATTACCACTTATAATTGTATCCATAGATTTCACCGCCCGGCCAGATGCGCGTCAGCGGCTCAAGACGGCGCGAACTGGTCGGCCGTCGCGGCCAGCGGACCGATCCAGAGAATTTCGCGAACCACGATGACCAGCCCGGTCGCGTCGCAAGAAGCTGCTCTTGCAAGATATCGTCCTGGCCGTAAGGCCAGGGTCAGATGATCGCTGCGCAGATCGCCGCCTCGATCGGATGCATCGATCAGCCACGTGACGCCGGACGCCCCGGTTTGAATTCGAGCCGCTCAGCGTCCACGCGGTCGAGATCGCTCCGCAGTGCATAGCCCTTCAAGACAGGAGCAATCAGTTGCTCGTCGTCGACGCCGAGCCACTGCACGAGAAAACCTCGATCGTCGCGATCATCGGCATACCATGCCACGTCACCGGCTTCGCCGGACAATACGACGGCGACACCACCCCCGCAGCCGATCGAACCAAGCCAACTCGTCACTCTGCAGGCACGCGCATAGTCGCTTTGATCGGCTGGATCTGCATGATCCCTCCAGCCCTCGATGCCTCGCCAACAGGACAGTTGCTCGGCAGGGATCAGCAGGTGAGGACCGCCGGTCGTCTCGATCCAGATGCGGGTTCGCGTCATGCGCGGGAAGATAGTCCAGATTCCCCGGTACGGAATACGGCGGGCGGAGCCCGGATATCTTTGGCGACCGGAAATCTGCAGGCGGCCGGCATCGTGCGGCCCGCTCCTGCATCTAGCTCGCCGCAACAACGATCCCCAACGCGCTGACCGGGTTCATGCTGTCCACCATGGCCGTCGGGATCAGGATGGTTGAGCCGCGCTCCTTGGTGGTCTCGTAGATGATGTTCATCGCGCGCAGTTGCAGCGCCGCGGGGCAGCGCGCGTAGATGTCGGCGGCCTCGACGAATTTCTGTGCGACCTCCTGCTCAGCCTGCCCCAGGAGAACGCGGGCCAGCCGCTCGCGCTCGGCCTGCTCCTGCCGGCTCATCGCATCCTGCAGCGCCTGCGGCAAGAACGCCGGTCCCCGGGGAGAGCACGGAGCAGCCGTCAAAACCATCGCGCAGAGAAGGCCGGACGTTCGGCCAGACCTGTGGTGACTGCCGCCTGCTTTTTTTGCTGCAGGCGGGCCACGGGCGCGGCCAGCGCCCGGCCTTCTCTGYGCCCTCAGTTTTCCGGAGGGCGAATGATTGGCAAAACTCGGACGCTGATTGCGCCGCGAGGCGGGAAAAGCGTGGCGCGATGGATCGACCGAATGACTTGGTTTCGCGCTCAGCTCCGAGCCTGTGGCTTTCGCGCCGACGATGTCGCTCCTCACCCTGGGGAGCCCGCCGCGCGGGCGGGCGTCTCGAAGGGCGAGGCCCGGACAGGGGGCCTCATGGTTCGAGACGCGCCTTCGGCCGCTCCTCACCATGAGGGGGAGTTCTGCAACTCGCGCTACAGAGGACCAGGAACAGCGTGGCGTTGGAGAGGACCAGCGATCCCGCCGTGGAGACAGACCTTTTCCTCACGGACCGTCGCAAGCCACGTCCCCAGGACGGCCGCAAACAATTCGCCGAACTCAATCACTCGGTCGCATACCATGCATGCGGTTCAAGGTTGGCGACCGCCGAGATCAACAGGCGATCATCTCCTCACTTCCCCGTCGGCGCGTCCTGCCGCCAGGCGGAGCCTGCGATCTTCGCCGCGGCGATCACCGCCTGTGTCCGGCTCTCGACGCCGAGCTTCTGCAGGATGGCCGAGACATGCGCCTTGATGGTCGCCTCGGAGACGCCGAGCTCATAGGCGATCTGCTTGTTGAGCAGCCCCTGGGACAGCATCATCAGCACCCGCACCTGCTGCGGGGTCAGGGTGACCAGGCGGTCACGGAGCCTGGTCATCTCCGGATCGGCGCCGGCGGCAAGGTCGGTGTCGGGCGGCACCCAGACGTCGCCATCCATCACCTTCATGATGGCGTCGCGCAGCGTGTCGACGCCGAACCGCTTCGGGATGAAGCCGGAGGCACCGAAATCGAGCGAGCGGCGGATTGTCGCGCCATCGTCGCTGGCCGAGACGATGACGACCGGGATCGCCGGATATTGCGCGCGCAGGTAGATGAGCCCGGAAAAGCCGGAAATGCCGGGCATCGTCAGGTCGAGCAGCACGAGATCGACCTCGGAATCCTTCTCCAGCAGCGTGGTCAGGTCTTCGAAGGAGCCGGCCTCGTCGACCACGGCCTCCGCGAGCACGCTCGTGACCGCCTGCCGCAGCGCGTTGCGGAACAGCGGGTGATCATCGGCAATGACAAGGTGGGTGGTGGCAGCCGCCATGAATTCTGACTTGACCTTACGACGCCGGCCACGCGCCTCAGCTGCACGCCGCCCGGCTTTTGTGAAATACTCGCCCGKCGACTGGTTGCATGCAAGCATGCAATTCCACTTGCAGGAAGAGCGGTTAATCTGCGCCTTGTGCGGCGCAACATCGATAACKCGGCGACCGTTAGGCGAACTTGATCCGCCGCAATGTCCCCATGTTTCCGTGCGCCGCAGCCGCCAGGGCCGAAAGTCGTATTGGGCCGGGTTTCACTGCRATGTTACTTAAGCGCCAAGGTCTCCGCGACCAGCGCCGTCCAAGTCCGGCATGCGGGGACGAAACCATCAGCACAACGATCTTGGGGAGCGAATGCCAATGTCAACAATGGTCGCCACACAAGCGAGATCGGGAGGCATGACGAAGGACGAGCGCTTCGTCATTCTGGCGTCCTCTCTCGGCACTGTCTTCGAGTGGTACGATTTCTAYCTTTACGGGTCCCTCGCCTCGATCATCGGCGCRCAGTTCTTCAGTAGCTATCCGCCGGCCACCCGCGACATTTTCGCGCTGCTGGCCTTCGCCGCCGGCTTCCTGGTCCGCCCGTTCGGCGCCATCGTGTTCGGCCGCATCGGCGACATCGTCGGCCGCAAGTACACCTTCCTGGTCACGATCCTGATCATGGGTCTGTCGACCTTCATCGTCGGCATCTTGCCGAACGCCGAGACCATCGGCTTCGCCGCGCCGGTGATCCTGATCGGTCTACGCCTGTTGCAGGGCCTCGCGCTCGGCGGTGAGTATGGCGGCGCCGCCACCTATGTCGCCGAGCATGCGCCAATGGGCAAGCGCGGCTACTACACCTCCTTCATCCAGACGACGGCCACGATGGGCCTGTTCCTGTCGCTGCTGGTGATCCTGTTCACCCGCACCATCATCGGCGAGGCCGACTTCGCCAAATGGGGCTGGCGCGTGCCGTTCCTGGTGTCCGTGCTGCTGCTCGGYGTCTCCGTCTGGATCCGTCTGCGCCTCAACGAATCGCCCGTGTTCCAGAAGATGAAGGAAGAGGGCAAGAGCTCSAAGGCGCCGCTGACGGAAGCGTTCGCGAACTGGRRCAACGGCAAGATCGTGCTGCTCGCSCTGATCGGCGCSACCATGGGCCAGGGCGTCGTCTGGTACACCGGCCAGTTCTACGCGTTGTTCTTCCTGCAATCGATCCTGAAGGTCGACGGCTAYACCGCCAACCTGCTCATCGCCTGGTCGCTGCTGCTCGGCACCGGCTTCTTCATCGTGTTCGGCATCCTCTCCGACAAGATCGGCCGCAAGCCGGTCATCCTGGCCGGCTGCCTGATCGCGGCGCTGACCTTCTTCCCGATCTTSACCTTCTTCCCGATCTTCAAGATGATCACCAGCAACGCCAACCCGGCGCTGGAGAAGGCGATCGAGTCGGTGAAGGTGGAAGTCGTGGCAGATCCGGCCGGTTGTGGAGACCTGTTCAACCCGGTCGGCACCCGCGTCTTCACCGCGCCTTGCGACACCGCYCGCGCCTTCCTGGCCCAGTCCTCGGTCAAGTACTCGACCGTTCCTGGCCCGGCCGGCTCCGGCGTGAAGGTCACCTTSAACGGCAAGGAMGTGCCCTACACCGACGCCAAGACSAGCAAYCCKGCSCTGRCRWCKGCGATCGSCGASGCYGGCTATCCGAAGGCCGGCAACCCGGSGATCGTGAAGATGGCGCATCCGTTCGACGTCTTCCGTCCGCAGGTCGCSGCSATCATCGGMCTGYTGYTSATCCTGGTGATCTTCGTCACCATGGTGTACGGCCCGATCGCCGCGATGCTGGTCGARCTGTTCCCGACCAAGATCCGCTACACCTCGATGTCGCTGCCCTACCACATCGGCAACGGCTGGTTCGGCGGCCTGCTGCCCGCAACGGCCTTCGCGATCGTGGCCTCGACCGGCGACATCTATGCCGGCCTCTGGTACCCGATCACGTTCGCCGTCATCACCGCGGTGGTCGGCTTCCTGTTCCTGCCGGAGACCAAGGACGTCGAYATCCAGTCGACCTGATCACGATGCGAGCGGCGACCCCGCTCGCCTCTCTATTGCAGAGAACGGCCGCGGATCACTCCGCGGCCGTTCCGCATTTCAGCCGATGGGTCTTGTCTTTTGACTTCAGACCGCGCCGATGAACTGCAGCACCACCTCGCGCCGATGCGGACGCGCGCGATGCTCRATGAGATAGATCGCCTGCCAGGTGCCGAGCAGCATCCGGCCGTCCTGCACCGGCACCTGGAGCGAGACAGCGCTCAGCATGGTCTTGATGTGGGCCGGCATATCGTCGGGACCTTCGGTGTCATGCACCCAGCCGGCATTCTCCGGCGCCAGCCGCGCCAGCGCCGAGGTGAGATCGCGCAGCACGGTCGGGTCGGCATTCTCCTGGATCGTCAACGACGCCGACGTGTGCCGGATGAAGACCGTCACCGCCCCTTCTTTCGCGGAGATATCGCGCAGGAAGGCGTCGACCTCGCGCGTGAGATCACTGAAGCCGCGGCCCGGCGTCTGCACGGCCAGTGTCGAGGTCACGACCGTGGTGATGGGCACCGCCGCAGGCGCCGTCCGCGTGATGGATCGTGCGATCATGCGTCCAGCCTCCTCGACGCGGGGTCAGATCTTGCCCGAGACGTCCTTCTGCACCCGCGCGGCCATGTCGAGCAGCCGGCGCCAAGCCTGCTCCAGAAAGCCCATCATGCGCTCCATGTCCTGGTCGCTGGGCAACGGGATCTCGAGCTTGCGCGTTCCATCGGTCGATTTCGATTCGCCGGCTTTCGGCTCGGCCTTCTTCAACTGATCGGACTTTGGCAGCGCCTGGTCCTTCGGCAGCGGCTCGTCGATCTTGCCGGAGATGCTCTGATCGCGCGAAGCCAGCTGGGCTTTCAACTTTTCGTTCTCTGCCTGCAGCCGGCCGATCTCAGCATCCAACGCGGCCCGCTCGTCGGGAACGGCGTAGCACGCCCAGCCGGAACCGGCGTTGTTGTTGCAGGTCGAGACCGCACCGGTCCTGGTGTCGAGCCGGACCACGCCGTCCGGCGTCGTCGACATCGTGTAGCGCCCCTTGTCGCCATCKGGCGYGGTCTCYTCCGCAGCCCAGGCCTCTCCGCCCAGGCAGCTCAACGCCAGGAGCGCAATGAGGGGCCGCCGGTATGGCTTCGTGAGACTCATGGCTCGCTCTCCAGAATGCGGTCGCGATGGCCGCCATGCACGCTCATTTTGTGTCGCCGCCATGACGTTGCGCGAGGTGCGGTCACCTGCCACAGCTCGCACCTATGGCTCGGACGTATAGGCGGAGCGGCCGGATTTCAACGCGTCGGCCAGGAGCTCGAGCCGGTCCTGGCCCCAGAAGATCTCGCCGTCCAGCACATAAGCGGGCGAGCCGAACACATCGGCGGCGATGGCATCCTGGCGATTCTGCTCGTAGACCGCCGCGACCGCGTCCGACCCCGACTTGGCGACGAGATCGCGCCCGGGCAGTCCGGCCGCATCGGCCAAGCGCGTGATCACCTCGGCGTCCCCGAGATTGAGCTGTTGCTCCCAGATCGCCGGGAAGGCGCGCTGCAGATAGGGCTCCGGATCAAGCCCCGCCTGCATTGCGGCGATGACCACCCCATCCGCGAGCCGGGCGTTGAACGGCCAGTTCCTGGGCTGGAGATGAAAATCGAGCCCCCGCTTGTCGCGCCAGCGCTTMAGCTCGACGATACGGTAGCGCTGCCGCGCCGGATGACGCCGCGCCAGCGGCAGGCCSCCGGTCTCGGCGAACAGATCGAGCAGCATCACCGGCTTGACGGCCACGGCAGCGCCATGGCTGGCGGCAATGTCGCGGAACAGGCGATGACCRATATAGGCCCATGGGGATTGCAGCGAGAAATAATAGTCGATGTGGCGCGGCATGCGGAGTCCCACCCCGGTTCGGGTTCAGCGGCATCGGATCAGAGGGCTCCGGAGGACGCAAGATCGCAACCGCCGAGAACGCTGTTGATGCGGCGCGGTGACACCCGCGACCGATCTGACGAAAAAGCCGAGAAAACGAGCAAATTCAGGCATCTAACAGATCAACACGCAATCTTGACTTGGGGGGATGCGGTCAGTATGGTCCGCGCGGCTTTAAAGGGCGATGGGGCGCTATTTCCTGAAACTCGCAGCAACGGATCGGGTCTCCACAGATGTCGGATGGCACGAACGAGCGCAGCGGACCCGGAGATCGCGACAAGTCGCCTGATGAGGTTGCGCTTTCCGCAAGGCTCGGAAGTCTCGACCAGCGGTTGTCCCAAATGCGGGACGGCCGAAAGATCGGGGCTGATCAACCTGGAAACGGCAGCGGTGACACAGCAGCCCGGGCTTCGGCCATGGCGCGTGGACTGCGACTGTCCTCCGAGTTGATTGCCGGTGTCCTCGTCGGCGCGGTGCTTGGCTGGGGCTTCGACCGCTTGCTGTCGACATCGCCCTTCGGATTTATCGTGTTTTTCCTGCTCGGCTTCGCCGCCGGCGTGTTGAACGTGGTGAGATCTGCAGGCATAGCTCCCGACAGGTCCCGCCAATGAGACATGCGCGGCAGACCTCAGCGCGGAAGACAAACGAGTGAATTGCAAAGCGCCGGCGTGGCCGGTGAACAACTGAGACGCCACGCGGATGATCGATCCGATCCATCAATTCCACCTCAACAAGATCTTCACGATCGGCCATATCGGCAATCAGGAGATCGCCTTCACCAACTCCACCGCGTACATGCTGCTCGCGGTCGTCCTGATCGCCGGCATGATGCTGGCCGCCGGGCGCGCGCTCGTCCCGGGCCGGTTCCAGTCGGTGGTCGAGCTGTCCTACGAATTCGTCGCCAACACCMTCAGAACCAGCGCCGGCTCGCACGGCATGACGTTCTTCCCGCTGGTGTTCTCGCTGTTCATGTTCATCTTCGTCTCGAACATCGTCGGCATCATCCCCTACACCTTCACCGTCTCCAGCCACATCATCGTCACCTTCTCGCTGGCGCTCTTGGTGTTCCTGACGGTCATCATCTACGGCTTCTACAAGAACGGCCTGAAGTTCTTTAAGCTGTTCGTCCCCTCCGGCATCCCCGCGGTGATCCTGCCGCTGGTGGTCGTGATCGAAATCATCTC
>BFBZ01000667.1_pt1 | contig 29015 bp, 28 predicted proteins | sample 1888401 | NCBI WGS metagenome assembly BFBZ01 (sample SAMD00112614, study PRJDB3348) | symbiont metagenome | host: Chara braunii
CGATCCGTGTCGATGGCGGCGTGGTCGGCGGCGGGCAGTTCGCATGGTCCGATGGGCTTGAAGATCAACCGCCGGAATGGATGGTGTTCGGTGCGATGATCCGGACGGTGTCGATGACCGACGGAGATCCAGGCTTGCGGCCGCTCGCTTCGGCACTGGAGGATGAAGGTTTCGACGGTCTGGGATCGGGTGAGATTGCTGAAAGTTTCACCCGTCATCTGATGACGGCGGTTGACCGCTGGCAGGAGCGGGGCTTCGACGCCATCGGGAGAGACTATCTATCGCGCGTGACGCCTGAGAAAGGCATTAGCCGCAGCATCGCCAGCAATGGCGATCTTCTGATCCGGCGCATGGGCAAGGTCGAGATCGAACGCCAGAAACTCCTGCCCGCGCTCGCCAAACCGAGTTGGCTCGATCCGAACACGCGGGGGCCGCTGTGAAGTTGTTGCGGACCATCCGGCTCGATCCGTCGGACACGTTCGTGTTCGACCACGCGGCGGAGCCCGGAGAGTGGGCGGTGACCGGCTCGTTCGTGTTTCTGAACGAAGATGCGGGCGCGCTCGAGGGCAAAGCACGCTCCGCGTTCCGCGGCGGTTTCCTCGGCGTGCAATCGCTCGGATGGTCGACGCTGGTGCAGATTGTTGAGGCCAGCGAGGCGGATCGCGAGGCTGCTGTCGGTATGTTGGCGCAGCAACTGATCGCGAAGTTTGGCGCGCCGACGCTCGACGATGCGATAGCCGCGGCGGAAGAGGAGTTCGCTTTTGCCAGCTCTCTCTGCACGCATCCCACGGACACGCTGATCGCCATTCATCGTGTCCAGGAAGACGGCGAAATCCGCGAGACGTTCCGCAGCCTGCGGCCGAAGGACGGGCCGAAGCCGTTTCGTGCGTTCGCCTTCCTCGAAGCGGAGGACGAGCCCGAAGAGCGCGTCGATCTGATGACGCTGGGCGACAGCAAGAGCCAGAAGCGATGAAAGACTTTTGGCTCTCCTGCGGACATCATCTGCTCGATCGTGACGAGGGCGGCGGGTTGCTGCTGACCGACGATTTCCTGAAGGTCTATCTGGCGCGGCCTGAACTGGTGCCGCCAGCCGACGCTTGCGCCGCCGAACGCGCGCTGCACGCGGCATTGCTCGCCAATCCTCGCAAACCCGTCCGAGCGGACGAAATCGCAGCTATCGCCGACGCGGATGCGCGCGAGAACTGGCAAGTTTTGCTGGCTTTCCGCGACCTCTTGATGAGCCATCGGACGTTGGAGGCGGGCTATCTTCACATCGTGCGTCATGGCGTGCGGGTGCCGCACCTGTTTCTGAACCAACTTATTCACGTGGTTTTGCGCAATGCGCTGGACGGCTGCGAGGACCCGTATGTTCTGCGCGCCGCTGAGCTGTTCTTCCGCCCGCAGCGCATGACGTTGCACGAGGGTTCGCTGATCGCGGCGGACGAGGAAACGATTGGCGGAAAAAGCGGGGCGCCAACGTCGCCGCTCGTTTCGATGCTCGGCATTCCGGCGGAAGCCGAAATCGATGTCATGAACGACGATAACGCCGATTTCTATTTCGAACACAGCGACCAGTTCCATGTCGCGCTCGACCTGAGCGGCGGCCAGCGCGGCCATCGTGCGCTGGCCGAGGTCATGACACGTTGGATTCGTCATCTGCTGGCGGTCGATGTCGAGATCGAGCCGTTCACCGAAGCCCGTGAGGCGGCTTTCACCTGGTATGCGGGTCTCGATGCGGAAGGCACCAAAATCGGTGATAAGCTCTGGAAAGGCGAGGAGCTCGACGAAACGCTGAGCAACCGTATCGTTGGTCTTTACCGGCTGACCTTTCGCGATCCGTCGAATGCGATGGAAAAGGTGAGGGAACAGCCGGTCTATCTGATCCTCGCCATGGGGCCTGACATGGTGCTGCGCTTCAAGCCGCAGAACTTGGTGACGGGTCTGCCGCTCGAGCTTGTGAAGGCGTGAAATGAACCCCTTGGTCCGCATACCGGTTGGTGTGGTGCTGGAGCGGAGCAAGGCGTCGTCGCCGTGGATCGATTTCCTTTGGCAGCCCGTTGCGGTCCTTCCGGGTGAGCCGGAAGCAACCCCGTGGACCAAGCTGAAGGAGGAGGCGGACCGCACGACGTTCTATGCCGGCCGTGCCGATGTGGAGTTGCACGCCAGCGATACCGCGAACTACCGCGATAATCTTTCGACCGGCCAGCCTGTGTTGTGGGTGGTCATCCGGCCAACCGGCACGGAGCCGCCGTTCGAAGTGGTTTGCGTCACCGCCGACGGTTCCGAGGGCGAAAGCTTTACCGCGGCCGGAAATGACATCGTCGAGTCGGTGCCGATGCCGGAAGCCATCAGGAATGCGCTTGATACCTTCGTTTTCGAGCACCACGTTGAGCGTCCGTTCTACAAGCGGCAGCAGAACCGGCCCGATCTCGAAGCGCTGGGGCGCCGCAGTCGTGTCGACAAGAGCGAAGAATGAGCGAGCCGGAGAATTTCCTGGCGCGCTGGTCGCGCCGCAAGCAGGAGGCTGAGCACACGGCTGAAAAGCCGAACGATCCGCCGCGCGAGGACGGTGAGATCGCAGCGGAATTGTCCTCCGATCTTCCGGTTGGAGACGCATCGGAGGAGAAGAAAGAACCCGAGTTCGATCTTTCGACCTTGCCTCCCATCGATTCGATCGGTGCCGGCACCGACATCCGGGCCTTCCTTCAGAAGGGCGTTCCGATGGAATTAAGCCGTGCGGCTCTTCGCCGCGCGTGGACAAGCGATCCCGCCATTCGCGACTTCATCGAGGTTGCCGAGAACCAGTGGGACTTCGCCACCGGCAGCGATCTTCCAGGATTTGGACCGCTAGAACCCACCGACGATGTTCGCCGCTTGGTCGCTGAGGTCTTTGAAGGGCGCAGCAGCGCTCCGTCGCCGGTCGATTCACTGTCGGAAAACAATGTTCAGGGGTTGCCGGAGCGACAAAATTCGCAACAGCCGACACAACAGGCGCTGCTTCAAAACCCAGAGCCGCAAAATTCGCAGGAAACGTCCATCGAAACGTTCGTCAGCGAGCCCGAAGCCGTTGTGCATCGCGAAGCGGAAATTTCCGCAACGCAGCAAGACGTGCCGCAGTCAGACAGCGCTCTGCCCACCCGGCGCACGCACGGCAGCGCCTTACCGCGGTAAGCGCAGCCATAGGTTCCCTCTATAGTTCTATTGCTACCGCATAGTGCACTAACTACAGTTTCGAACTATTCTTATTGCACTCTGTTTGCCGGAACTTTGAGCAATGAGGGACCTCGGTCTCCAGGAAGCCATCAGAGTCGCGGGCTCGGTCAGTGAACTCGCCCGCCGCATCGGAATCTCACAACCATCGGTTTCGAGTTGGGACCGAGTTCCGGCTGAACGTGTCGTTTCGGTTGAGGGTGCCACAGGCATAAGCCGCAGCGTGTTGCGGCCGGATCTCTTCGCAGCAACGCCCGCACCCGACGCTGACGAGATCGATATCGCGCGTGCGCAGGAATACGCGCTGCTTTCCGCTCTGCTGATCCGTGCGCCCGACGCCGCGCTGTTGCAGAAGCTCTCGCGGCTGCGCGGCGACGCGTCCCCGCTTGGCGTTGCGCATGTGGCGCTCGCCGAAGCCGCCGCCAACACGCCTGTCGAGCGCGTCGAGCGCGAGTTTTTCGATCTCTTCATCGGCGTCGGCCGGGGCGAACTGTTGCCCTACGGCTCCTACTATCTCTCGGGCTTCCTATACGAGCGTCCGTTGGCGCGGCTGCGGGAAGATTTGAAAACGCTCGGCATCGAGCGCACCGAAAAGCAGATGGAACCGGAGGATCACGCCGGGATCCTGTGCGAGATCATGGCGGGCCTCGCCTCGCGCCAATTCGAAGCGCCTGCCGGCAGCGATCAGAAAATTTTCGAGAAGCACATGGCGCCGTGGATCGGGCGCTTTTTAACCGATCTCGAGCGGGCCGAAGCGGCGCGGTTCTATCGCCATGTCGGCACGCTCGGACGATTGTTCATCGATATCGAGACAGAGGCCTTTGCGCTGCCGGCGTGAACCGGCGTGGCGCGAAGGCCGTTGGAACTAGGAGGAAGCGGCAATGACAACAGAACGCAAGACGACAGTGGGGCGTCGCGATTTCCTTCGGGCGCTTGGCGCTGGCGCGGGCATTGCCGCGACGGCTCCGATCGCTGCGACCGAGGCGAAAGCCGACAGCGAAACCAACGACGAGAAGCGTAAGGCCCGCTACCAGGAAACCGATCACGTGAAGAAGTTCTACAGCGTGAACCGGTATCCGGCGAAGTCATAAGGAGGCGCCCGTGCTGATCAAGAGAACAGAACGTCAGGCGCGCCGCGGCATGCTCGCTGCCGCGCTTGCCACGCAGTCCGCCGGCAGCCTCGACCGCCGCACCTTCCTGCGCCGGTCCGGTGTTGCCGTCGGAGGTCTTGCCGCTATCGGCGCGTTGCCGCTGACGAGCGTGCGCAAGGCTGAAGCGGCGGGCTCCGCGCCCGGCGCCGGCGCCACGATCCGCAAGAACATCTGCACGCATTGTTCGGTCGGCTGCACCGTGATTGCCGAAGTGTCGAACGGCGTTTGGGTTGGCCAGGAGCCGGGCTGGGACAGCCCGATCAACCGTGGCTCGCATTGCGCCAAGGGCGCGGCGACCCGCGAGCTGGTGCACGGCGACCGCCGCTTGAAGTATCCGATGAAGCTCGTGAACGGTGAGTGGACCCGCATCTCGTGGGACACCGCGATCAACGAAATCGGCGACAAGATGATGGCGATCCGCGCCAAGTCCGGCGCCGACTCCGTTTACTGGCTCGGGTCCGCCAAGTTCACCAACGAAGGCGCGTATCTGAACCGCAAGTTCGCGGCGTTCTGGGGAACCAACAACTCGGACCACCAGGCGCGCATCTGCCACTCCACGACTGTCGCCGGCGTAGCCAACACCTGGGGCTACGGCGCGATGACCAACAGCTACACGGACATCCGCAACTCCAAGACACTGTTCTTCCTGGGCGGCAATCCCGCCGAGGCGCATCCGGTGTCGCTCCAGCACCTGCTGGAAGGCAAGGAGATGAACCGGGCGAACTTCGTCGTCGCCGATCCGCGCATGACCCGCACGGCGGCGCATGCGACCGAATACATTCGCCTGCGGCCCGGCACCGATATTCCGGTGCTGTGGGGCATCGTCTGGCACGTCTTCAAGAACGGCTGGGAAGACAAGCAGTTCATCGAGCAGCGCGTGTACGGCATGGACGACATCCGCAAGGAGGTCGAGAAATACACGCCTGAAGAGGTGGAGCGCATTTCCGGCGTTCCGGGCGCGCAGCTTGAGCGCGTCGCCAAGATGATGTCGCACGACAAGCCTGCATGCCTGATCTGGGCGATGGGGCAGACGCAGCACACCGTCGGCACCGCCAACGTGCGTGCGAGCTGCGTGCTGCTGCTCGCCACCGGCAACGTCGGCGGGCCCGGCATGGGCGCGAACATCTTCCGTGGCCACACCAACGTGCAGGGCGCGACCGACCTCGGCCTCGATATCGTGACGCTGCCGCTCTACTACGGCCTCGCTGAGCCGGCGTGGCGGCACTGGTCGCGCGTCTGGGAGGTGCCTTACGACTGGTTCGTCGACCGGTTCGACAAGATCACCGGGCCGGACGGCAAGGAAACCAACACGATGCAGGCGCCGGGCATCCCGTCGACCCGCTGGTTCGACGCGACGCTCTACGACAAGAAGGACGTATCCCAGAAGGACAACGTCAAGGCGATGATGGTGTTCGGCCATGGCGGCAACACCGTGACCCGCATGCACAAGGCGCAGGAAGGCATCGAGAAGCTCGAGCTTCTCGTGGTCGCCGACCCGCACCCGACGACGTGGGCCGCGCTGGCGCCGGCACGCAAGGACAACACTTATCTCTTGCCGATCGCGACCAGCTACGAGACCGCCGGCTCCCGCACGGCGTCCAACCGCGCGATCCAGTGGGGCGAGCAGATCGTTAAGCCGATCTTCGAGTCCAAGGACGACAACGAGGTGATGTATCTCCTCGCCAAGAAACTCGGCTTCGCCGATTTGATGTTCAAGAACATCAAGGTCGAGAACAACCTGCCGGTGCCTGAGGACATTCTCCGCGAGATCAATCGCGGCGGCTGGTCCACCGGCTACTGCGGTCAATCGCCGGAGCGCTTGAAGTCGCACATGGCGAACCAAAAAGACTTCGACATGCTGACGCAGATGGCGACCGTCGGTCCGAACAAGGGCGACTACTACGGTCTGCCGTGGCCGTGCTGGGGCACGCCGGAGTTCAAGCATCCCGGCACGCCGCTGCTTTACAACACCAACCTCTCGATCAAGGAGGGTGGCGGCACCTTCCGTGCCCGCTTCGGCGTGGAGCGCGAGGAAACGCTCCCCGACGGCAGCAAGCGCAAGGTCAGCCTGCTCAGCAACGGCTCCTACTCCAAGGGCTCGGCGATCCAGGACGGCTACCCCGAGTTCACGCTCGGCGTCCTCAAGAAGCTCGGCTGGGACAAGGATCTCACCGAGGCCGAAATGGCGGTCATCAACAAGATCAATCCGACCACGCCCGATGCGGTGTCATGGTCGATTGATCTGTCGGGCGGCATCCAGCGCGTCGCGATCGAGCACGGCTGCGTTCCGTACGGCAACGGCAAGGCGAGGGCGAATGCCTTCGGTCTGCCGGACGCCATCCCGACGCACCGTGAGCCGATCTACACGCCGCGTCCGGAGCTCGTCGCCAAGTATCCGACGCTGCCGAACGCGCGGCAGTTCCGCGTGCCCAACGTCGGCTTCGATGTGCAGAAGGCCGCAGTGGACAAGGGCGTCGCCAAGACGTTCCCGCTGATCCTCACCTCCGGCCGTCTCGTGGAATACGAAGGCGGCGGCGAGGAAACACGGTCCAACAAGTGGCTCGCCGAGTTGCAGCAGGACATGTTCATCGAGATCAATCCTGCGGACGCGGCGGAGCGCGGCATCAAGGACGGCCAGTGGGTCTGGGTCACCGGCGCCGAGCTCGACTCCAAGGCCCGGATGAAGGCCTTGGTGACCGAGCGCGTCGGCAAGGGTGTCACCTGGTGTCCGTTCCACTTCGCCGGCTGGTTCCAAGGTGTCGATCAGCGCGGCAACTATCCGAAGGGTGCCGATCCGATCGTCCTGGGTGAGAGCGTCAACGGTCTGACGACCTACGGCTTCGACCCGGTCACCGGCATGCAGGAACCCAAAGCGACCCTCTGTCAGGTCAGAGCGGCTTAAGGAGCAACGACCATGGCCCGTATGAAATTCCTCTGCGACGCCGATCGTTGCATCGAATGCAACGCTTGCGTCACCGCCTGCAAGAACGAGCATGAGGTGCCCTGGGGCATCAATCGCCGGCGCGTCGTCACCATCAACGACGGCAAGCCGGGCGAGCGTTCGGTCTCGATGGCCTGCATGCACTGCACCGACGCGCCCTGCGCGGCGGTGTGCCCGGTGAACTGCTTCTACACCACGGCGGATGCGGTGGTGCTGCACTCCAAGGACCTCTGCATCGGCTGCGGCTACTGCTTCTACGCGTGCCCGTTCGGCGCGCCGCAGTATCCGAAGGTCGGCAACTTCGGCTCGCGCGGCAAGATGGACAAGTGCACCTTCTGCGCCGGCGGCCCGGAGGCGGACAACTCCAAGGAGGAGTACGAGAAGTACGGCTCCAACCGCCTCGCCGAGGGCAAGCTCCCGCTGTGCGCGGAGATGTGCTCGACCAAGTCGCTGCTCGCCGGCGACGGCGACATCATCGCGCAGATCTACAAGGAGCGCGTGGTCCGTCGCGGCTACGGCTCGGGCGCCTGGGGCTGGAAGACGGCATACAAGGAAACCATCGCGACTTGATGGTCATCGTGGCGGACGGTGCGGCGGCTGAGAGGCTGCAGCACCGCCCGCGAACAAGCGCTTAGCGGGGCAAGAACAAGGAGGACGTGGCATGGCAAAATGGCTTGCGCACGCTCGTTTCATCATCGGCGCGCTGACGCTCATGCTCGCCATCGCCATCGCTGCACCGGCTGGTGCGCAGCAACGCAATCCTGACAATTCGGTCAACCCGACCGCGAGCTCGGTCAGGGAAGATCAGCTCCTGCAAGAGCTTCAGCGGGTTCAAGGGCGCATCAGCATTCCCGACCAGAGGGCAGCCACGCTGATCCAGCCGGCGGGCCGGTCCTGGCGCGAATTCCACCAGAACACGCTGCCATGGATCGGGGCCATTGCGATCCTGGGCATGCTGGCCGTGCTGGTGGTGTTCTATCTCATCCGCGGCATGGTGAAGATCGAAGCCGGCCGCTCGGGACGCACCATCGTGCGGTTCAACGCCTTTGAACGCGCCATCCATTGGATGACGGCGACGTGCTTTGTCATTCTCGCGCTGTCCGGTCTCAACATCACCTTCGGTAGAGGACTGTTGTTGCCGTTGATCGGCCCGAATGCCTTTACCGGATGGTCGGAGGCGGCGAAATACGCGCACAACTTCCTCAGCTTTCCCTTCACCATCGGTGTCGTGCTGATCCTGCTGATGTGGATTGGCGGGAACATTCCGAACAAGGTCGATGTGGAATGGCTCAAGCGCGGTGGCGGTATGGTCGGCAGCGATCATCCGCCGGCCTATCGCTTCAACGCAGGCCAGAAGATGATCTACTGGATCGTGGTTCTGGGCGGTGGCGCGGCGGCTGTTAGCGGCTATGTCCTGATGTTCCCGTTCTACATCACCGATATCGCCGGCATGCAGTTGGCCCAGATCGTCCACGGCACCGTGGCGGTCCTGTTCGTCGCCGCCATGCTTGCGCACATCTACATCGGCACCATCGGCATGCAGGGCGCGTTCGAGGCGATGGGCGAGGGCACGGTCGACGTCAACTGGGCCAAGCAGCACCATTCGTTGTGGCTTGAAGAAGAGCAGGCGCGCGCGGGCCGGAACCAGTCGCAAAATCAGGTGAGAGCTGCTGCCACGCCGGCCGAATAAGCGGCGGCCGGGAAACATATTCGGCCGCCTTCGGGCCGCCAACGGAGAAGACCATGAAATCGTTTGTCATTGCCTGCGTGGCGGCTGTCGTGATCGCCGTCGGCGGAGCACTTGTGCTCAACCAATTCCAGCAAACGGCTGAGTCCGCATTCTCGACCACAGGCGCACGCGTCTGACAGGGTGACGGACCCGGCAGCGTCTTCTTAAGGCGTTGATTTTGCGGTATTTTCGCACCAGAGATCGCCGCCCTTGGGCGGCGATTTTTATGTGCGGAAAAGCAGGTGGATTAAGGATTGAGCAGGAAAATCGGTCTGCGCTCCGCCGATTTGTTGCTATCGTTGGAGGCGTCGGGCGGCTTCTACGCGATCTAACATCCAATCTGTCGAACATGTCTGTCCATTCTCTTCCGCCGGCCGAAAGTGCGTGCCGTTCGCAACGTGGAAACGCGCCATGAACCGACCGGAGGCGCTTGCCACCGACCGCCTGATGATGCGCCGCTGCATTGAACTGTCGGAGGCATCGGGCCGGCAGGGCGAATATCCTTACGCTGCCGTGATCGCTCGCAACGGCGAATTTATCTGCGAGTCGATCAACAGAGTGGCGACCGATCGCGATGTGACGCGCCACGCCGAGGTCGTCGCCATCCAGGATGCCCAGAAGATTCTCGGCCTCACCAGCCTCGACGACTGCACTCTCTATTCCAATGCCGAGCCGTGTGCGTTTTGCAGCTACGCCATTCGCGAGAGCCGGATCGGCCGCGTGGTCTACGGCATGCGCTCGCCGGTGATGGGTGGTCATTCGCGCTACGGCATTCTCGACGACCATGGCTTGTCGAATGCAATGCCCGAGGTGTTCGCGCCGCCTCCGGAGATCGTCGGCGGCTATCTCCGCGACGAAGCCGAAGAGACGTTCAGGACTTGGAATCCGCTGATCTGGCAATTCATCAAGGCGCGTGGGTTGTTTGTCGCGGACCCGGTCGATCAGATGTTCGATCCGCCGACGCCGCGCCGGCGCAGCCTGTGGGAGCGCGTGATGGTGGTCTTCCGCCGTGACGTGGTCGACCGCTTTGGGCGCCGGATGGCCGCCGCAAAAAAGATAGCGCCGGAGTAGCTGGCGCTACTGAAGAACGCCTCTTGCGGTTCCTTTGCGCCCGCGCGCAAGCTTTCCGCGGCAAGCGTCAGGGAATTGGCGTCGGCGGCGCGACCACGGCTTCGTTCTGGCCGCTGCGCTCCAGCGCCTTGGCGACGAGACCAGAAGCCTTCATCTCCTCAACGAATTCGCGGAGCGTTCGTACGCCGGCGTCGCGGCCCTTCGGCATGCCCATCGCCTGCTCGATCGCCATGAAGCGGCCGGGAATCAGCCGTGTCTCGGGGTGCTCCTTGGCGAACTGTACCATCGGTTGCTTCACGCCGGCCGCGACCTCGAGCTTGTCGCGAAGGAACATCTCGCAGGCCTCGGGGCCTGTCGGCTGCATCACGACCTTGGCGTGCTTGAGCGTCCGCGTCAGATAGAGCTCGTATGCGCTGCCCTTGGCGGCGGCAACGCGGATGCCCTCGCGATCCGCGTCCTCGTTGGCTTTGATGGGCGAGTCTTTCGGCACCACGTAGGCGCCTTCGATCAGCACATAAGGCCCGGTGAAATCGATCTCGGCCGCACGCACCGGATCGATCGCCAGGAAGGCGATATCCCACTCGCCGCGCTTGAGCGCTTCGAACACCTTGCCCGCCGCATCGAAGGTGACGAACTCGATCGGAATGCCGAGGCGCTTGGCAAATTCTCGTGCCAATTCGCCGGAGACGCCGCGCGGTTCGCCGGTGACCGGATCTCTTTGCGCAAGAACGGTGTTGCCGAAGTTGATCGCCGCACGAAGCTTGCCGGTCGGCGCGAGGGTTTGGACGATGTGAGATGGGATTGTGTTTGCCATGACGGCCGGGAGACTAGCCAAGCGGGGTTACCGGCACAATCGGGCTGCGGTCCCCAAAAGCAAATCGGCCCGGCTTAAAGCCGGGCCGATTGCATCGAAGCTTGAGCCGCTCTTAGCGGAAGTCCGTCGGCGTGTTCGCGCGCGCGGCGCGAGAGCGCGGCTTTGCCGGCTTCTCGGTCGGTGCGGCAGCCGGAGCGCCGAACAGCCGGTCGAAGAACGAGAAGCCGGTGTTGGACGCCGCCGGGCCGCCGAAGGTGCCCGGCGCCGCGCGCACCGGCGCGGTCGGGGTGCTCTTCGGGCGATCCATCGCGATGTCCGCAACCTTGCGGTCGGAGCCCTTGAGCTGGTCCATCATGCGCTTGTCGCGGCCGTACACGTCCTCGAGGACGCGGAGCTTGCCCGAGTCATCGACGAAGGCCGTCTGGTAGGTCAGGTGGACCGGAATGAACTTCGGGAAGTTGATGTTCACTTCGGCGCCGCCGAACATCTTGCGCAGACGTTCCGCCGAGTAGTTCTCCTGCGGCAGCGCGATCGAGAGCAGCTTCTCGCCGTACATCAGCGGGTCCTGCACGCGCATGCAGCCGTGGCTGTAGGCGCGCTTCTCGTGCGCGAACAGGTTCTTGTCCGGCGTGTCGTGCTGATACACCAGGAACTTGTTCGGGAAGTTGAAGCGGATACGGCCCAGCGCGTTGCGCTCGCCCGGCGGCTGCCAGATGCGCACGGTGCCGTCCGGGTTCTGCTGAACCTTGAGGCCGATGCGCTCCATGGCGTTCGGGTCCTCCCGCAGCGCCGGCAGATATTCGTTCTGGATGATCGACGGCGGCACGTTCCAGGTCGGGTTGACCGTGATGAACTTCATTTCCGCCGACATGATCGGCGTCGGCTGCGTCGGCTTGCCGACAACGACGCGCGTATTCCAGTAGAGCTTCTCATCACGGAAGAGACGGAGCTGGAACTCCGGGATGTTGACCATCACGTAGGTCTTGCCGAGATCGCGCGGCATCCAGCGCCAGCGCTCCATGTTCACGATGATCGTGTCCGCGTCGCGGTCGCGCTTCGGGCCGTTCATCGTGTCGACAGTCGTGGCCGTCAGTTGGCCGTTCGAGGGGAGCGCGTGCTCCTTCTGGAACTTGGCAACCGCGTCAGCGAGCGCCTTGTCGTAGTTGGTGTTGTCTTCGGCAGAGAGACCGAGACGCTCGCGCAATTGCGGCACGCGCGCGTCTTCCATGATGGTTTCTTTGCCCTTCTTGTCCTTCGCGTACTTCAGGACCGGGCCGCTCGCGATGCGAACCACGCCGACTTCGCCCTTGCCGGATCGCACTTCGGCGAGCTTCGCCTTCAGCGCCTTGTACTGCGGGTGCGACGGCTCAAAGGTGTCGAGGGCGAGGGCTGTCCCGAGGCTCGAGGCGTTCGCAATCTTCGCCAGCACATCAGCCGGCTCCGGACGGTTCAGCTCGTAGAAGATGTCGGCCGCAATGCGCGAGAAGTGGATACGGCCGGTCTGCGCGTGACGCGCATAAGTGAGAAGCGACTGCACCAGCTTCAACTCGGCTTCGGCCATTGCCTCAGCGTCGGCGCCAGCCTTCACCTCGGGAACGGGATAGTCGGCCGGCTCAAGACCGTCGGCGTCGACGCCCGAAAGATAGGCGACGGCGGCCTTGCCGCGCTCGCTCAAGCCATTCGAGGTCGTGAAAAGCGGCGCGAACTCGCGGCCGCTGTAGAACGCCTCGATCTGGGTGCGCTCTTTCTTGCCCAGGATGCGGTCGAATTTGCCGTTCGCCATCTCGCGAAGCTTGTCCGCGATGGCGTTGTCGGCACTGGCGAGGGTCGGGGCGGCCGCTGGGGCGCTTGCGGCGGGGGCCGGCGCGGCAGCAGCCGGCTTGGCCTCGGCGGTCGGCGCAGGGGCCGGGTTGGCGGCCGGGGCACTCGCGGTCGTGGCGGCGGGTGCGACGTCCTTGGCGGTCAGGGGCGCCGGAAGGCTCGTATCCGGGGTGGGAACGGACGCGGCCTCGGCCGGAGGGGCCGATTGGGCCAGGGAATTGGACGAAACCGCCAGCGCCAAAGCCATGGCGGCACTGGTCAGCAGGGAAAACCGCGCAGTTCGCATCGATCGCTCCTCACTCGTCCCTTCCCGGGGGACTTTCTATCAGGCTTAACAAGCGCCCGAAATCAAACTGTTAGTTATCGCACTTGCCAGACAAATTTCCCGCAAACTTCGCTGGGAAATGTTGCGGCGGAGGCACACTTTAGGCCTCAATTCCAAACCAATTGAGGTCGTTCCTTACCTGTCCACCGGCCATCGACAGGGTCAGGAGAATTTGACCCGAATTGTGGCAGCCGGCGCGTGGGCCGTCGTCCCGGAAGGGGAAATTGCCGCACTCGACCAATAGGAATGCGATGGGCCGATCTCTTTGGAGATCGGCCCAAGCTGGTCGTGCCCGCCGGAAGGCTAAACCGAAGGAATGACCTTCAGGGCAGGGAAGATCTCGCCCAGCAGCGACGGCGGCCAGGGGATCGCCATGAACTGGTCGAACGCCACCCAGATTCCGAACAGCAGCACCAAGGCGTACGGAATCACCAGCTTCCAGCGTTCATTGCCTTCGACGCGCATGAAGAACACGACAAAGACCGCGACAGTCGGGATGAGTCCGATCAGCCACATGACGGCCATGAAGGCGATCAGGTAGCCGAAGAACCGTGCCGCCCGCGCCAGAATGGTCCTGAGCGGCAGATGGTCGGTGTCGGAGGTCAGATCCATGTGGATCTTCTCCTCGACCTGATGCTGCGCCTCGTCGGCAAGGCCGGCGGAGACCGCCGCCGTCGGTTTGCGGCACATTTCGTTGAACAGACTCATCGAGAGCACCGTCAGCGCAATGCAGCCGACGACGATCGGCACCAGCTTGGCGCTGAAGTGCCACGGGATCGCGGCCGCGACCATCGTGGCGATCACGGCGATGTAGAACATTGTGAAGAGCTGCGAGGGATGAAAGCGCGGCGCCTGGAAGCTCTTCACCATCTTTCCGATGCCGCCCTGGTTGCGGATGTCGGCGATGAACGGCCGCACGATACCGATGATCGCCATGACGAGAAGGACGACCACGACCGGACGCCACAGCCAGCTATAGCCGTAGCGTTCGATCGAAATGAACATGTAGCGTTCGATGCTGTCGCCGAGCACGAGCCCAAGGACCAGCGGCGGCCGCGGCCACTTGTGCTGCTTCATCACCCAGCCGAGCAGGCCGAACGCCAGCAAGGCGTAGAGATCGCCCCACGAGCGGTTGGCTTCGAACGCGCCGATGTAAACGATGCCGAGCACCGCCGGCAGGATCAGCGTGTAGCGCAGCGTCGCAAGCCGCGCGAACTGCGGGCTAAAGGCGTAGCAAGCGCCGGCGCCGAGGATGTTGGCGAGCGCGACCGACCACACCATCGTGTAGGTGATGTCGAGATTCTTGTGCAGCATGTCCGGGCCCGGCACGAGCCCATGAATGAGGAACGCGCCGAGCAGGATCGCCATCGTCGCGCTGCCGGGAACGCCGAATGCGATGGTCGGCACCAGCGCGCCGCCTTCCTTGGCGTTGTTGGAGCTTTCCGATGCGATGACGCCGCGCACGTCACCCTTGCCGAAGGTTTGCGACGCACCCTTTTCGGTCTTGAGCGCGTGGCCATAGGCGAGCCAGTCCACCACCGACGCGCTAATGCCGGGGATCGAGCCGATGCCGCCGCCGATCCATGAGCAGCGCAGGATCAGCCACCAGTTCTCGAAGCAGTCCTTCACGCCCTGCCACTGGCCTTTGTAGATGTTCTTCTTGTCGATGTCCTTGGCGATCGTGGTGCGCGCGATCAGGAGGTCGCAAAGCTCAGGCAGCGCGAAGATGCCGAGCAATAGCGGCGTCAGCTTGAGCCCGTCCCAAAGATAGAGGCTCTCGAACGTCCAGCGCAGCGTGCCGGTCTGCGGGTCGGAGCCGATCATCGCAATCATCACGCCAAGGCAGCCGGCGGCGACGCCGCGCAACGGCGCATTGCCGGACAGAACGGCGACCATCGAGATGCCGAGGATCGAGAAGGCGAGCAACTCCGGCGATCCGAGGTAGAGCATCACCGGCCGCAGGATCGGAATCGAGATCGCGAGCAGCATCGCGCCGAAGATGCCGCCCATCAGCGACGACATATAAGCCGCGCTGAGCGCGCGGCCGGCCTCGCCGCGCTTCGCCATCGGATAGCCGTCCAAGACGGTCGCCGCAGATGCGGCACCTCCGGGCACGCCGAACAGGACCGCGGGGATCGGATCGCCGGTGGCTGTCGTCGCGCCCAGGCCGAGCAGCAGCGCGAAGGCGGAGTAGGGGTCCATCGAGAAGGTGAACGGCAGCAGCATCGCGGTGCCGGTCAGTCCTCCGATGCCGGGCACGATGCCGAGCACGAGGCCCATCATGCAGCCCAGCCCGAGGAACATCAGCCGATGGGGCTCCATCAGCGCGAGGAAGGCCTTTCCGGCCGCCGCCGCCATGAATGCAGCTTCCGCTCCGAATTCCATTTCAAATGCTTTCCGGGATGATCAGGGACACGATGACACGCATTACCGCTGCGGCTTGGCGGCCAAGGCCAACCGCGCCCGTTCGATCACGCGTGGCGGCGTCGCATAGAGCTTGGCCGCCAGCGCCTGCATCTCGTCGCCAGGTGTCGGATCGACATCCAGCTTCATCTTGTCGGCTTCGGCCAGCAGGTTCTTGTCGCGCAGCGCCATCGTGAAGCCCTTGCGCAAGGCCGCGACGCGATCCGCGGGCACGCCGGGCGGCAGCACGAACGGACGGCCGAACGAGCCTTGCGTGAACATCAGATCGAGCACCTGGCGATCCTCGTCGGTCTTGGCGAACGAGCGGGCCAGCGGGATGCCCTGACGGGTCATCTCGGGATGGCCGGTGACGCTCAACTGAGCAATCACCTTGACGATGCCGCGCGAAAACCACTCGGGATGGAAGTTGACGATGCCGGTCCAGCCGATGCCGCACGCGCCCTGCACTTCGCCGCGCTCGAGCGCCAGCGTGATCTCGCGGCTTCCGGGGTATCCGGTGATGATACGAAACTTGGTGCCGAGGATGCCGTTCATCAGCGCCGGCATGTCGCGGGTGGTCGCGCCTTCGCCGCTTGCGCCGACGATGAGCTCTTTCGTGAAGACATCCTCGAATGTCTTCACCGGCGCGTCGGAGCGCACGAAGCAGATGTAGGCGTCGGTGTTGGCGTTGCCGAGATAGATGAATTTGCTGGGATCGTGAGTCACCTGAGCGTCGCCGAGCAGCGGCTGGAAGATCGCGCCTGGGAAGATCGCGCCGATCACGGTGCCGTCCTTCGGCGCGACGCTATAGATGTATCCGGCCGCGCGGTTCGACCCGGCGCCGCTCATGTTCTGCGGAACGATATTCGGGTTGCCGGGAACGTTGGCGCCGAGAGTACGCGCGAGCAGGCGCGCATAAGTGTCATAGCCGCCGCCCGCCGACGAGCCGACAACCATGTTGATGGATTTGCCTTTGTAGAACTGTTCGACCGCATCCTGGGCGGTCGCGCCTCCAGCGTTGGCAGCCCACAGGGCGCAAGCGCCGGCGACGACGATCAGCCGCACGCAATACCCGATCGACATCGACACCGTCCCGCGATTCCCCGGCGGTTGTTTTTGTTGCCGCTTGTTTCCACCCGCGGCGAGGTTTTCAGGCGGTGCCATTCCTGTCAACACTCGGGTATCTTTCGGTGTTCTGGATCGCGGAACGGGAACCACTGGCTGTGGTGATAACCCCTGCGACGCGCTAGGCTCGCGGTCTGTGCCGCCCTCCGCGACACGCGGACGCAGGATGCGGCATTGCGCGAGGACCACCGTCCCCAGGTGGCGCGATCAACCTGTCAGGTGAGGATCATGATCGACTTTTACGGACTGACCAGCCCGAACGTGCAGAAGATTTTCATCATGCTCGAGGAAACCGGGCTTCCTTACAACTTCAAGCCGGTCGACGTCTGGGCGAGCCAGCAGCACACGCCCGAATTCGAGCTGCTCAACCCGAACAAGAAAATCCCGGTGATCGTCGATCACGATGGACCGGGCGGCAAGTCGTACACAGTGTTCGAATCCGGCGCGATCCTGATGTATCTCGCCGAGAAGAGCGGCAAGTTCATGCCCAAGGACACGGCGTCGAAATACGAGGTCATCCAGTGGCTGATGGTCCAGGTCTCGGGCGTGGGACCAGCCTTCGGCAACTTCACGCACTTCAACCTGTTCGCGCCCAAGTCCGGCAACGACTATTCGCTGAGCCGCTACAAGACCGAACTGCTGCGGCTCTACGATCTCCTCAACAAGCGGCTGGGTGAGGTGAAGTATCTCGGCGGCAAGGAGTACTCGATCGCCGACATCGCGACATTCCCCTGGACTCGCCAGCATCAGGCGCAGGGCGCCTACATCGACAATCTGCCGAACTTCAAGCGCTGGTTCGAGGAGCTCTCGGCGCGGCCAGCGATCAAGGCCATGATCGCCAAGCAGGGCGAGATCAAATCGAGCCGCGAAACCGCGACCGACGATCACAAGGATCGTTTCTTCGGCCGTGGCAAGTACGCACGGGCGTAAGCGACCAACTTCATGAAGGGTTCGACGGGGCGGGGTAATCCCGCCCCGTTTGCGTTACGCCGCCGCGATCTCCGTCACCGGCTGTTTGTACGCCTTCAGCGCCGGCATCACCTCTTTCGCGAACAGCCGGAGATTGTCGACGGTGGCGTCATGAGGCATCGCGCCGGCGTGGCCCATCATCAACAGGTTGCCCATGCCGCCGCAGTATTCGCAGAAGTCGGTGATCTGCTTGGTGACCTGATCGGGCGTGCCGCAGAACAGGATGCCGGCGTCGATCAGATCCTGCACGCTCGCGCTGTACATGTTGATGCTGCGGCCGTCCTTCGTGAAAGAGCGTGGCGGCGACTCGCCGCGCAGCATTCGCGCATAGTCGTCCGTTGTGAGGTAGCCCGGCGGATTGCGGAAGGGAAGATGCACGATCGCCGACGATGAGAGATAGGTCGCGACCATCGCGCCGCGGCGGCGCGCCTCTTCCTCGTTGTCCGCGGTTGCCACGAGCCCGAGATAGCCGAAGCGGTCGGCGTCCGCGTGCTTGCGATGCTTGGCGAAATAGCCCTCGCGATAGGCGTCCTGCAACGGCCGCGTGGCATAGCCCGAGCCGAGCGTCGCCATCACGTAACCCTTTTCGCCGAGCAGCTTCGCCTGCGACTTGCTGCCGGTGGTGCTCCAGATCGGCGGATGCGGCTGCTGGACCGGTCGCGGCCAGACGTTCACTTGCCGGTAGTGGAAGTATTCGCCCTCCCAGTTGAACGGTGCGCCATGGCTCGTCATGGCCTTCACAATGAAGTCGTGCGCCTCCCAGAAGCGGTCCATCACGCCGACCGGATTCTGGTTCGACGCCGGAAATTCGTAAGGCACGCCCTTCACGAAGCCCATGTCGAGGCGGCCGCGCGAGATCACGTCGATGGCGGCAAGCTCCTCCGCGCAGCGCAGCGGATCGGTGCGGTGGCCGAGGGGATAACCGAGCACAAGCAAACGCGCGCGCTTGGTCTCGCGCGCCAGGATCGAGAGTCCGATCACGACCGCCGACGACATGCAGGTCGCGGTCTGATGGTGCTCGTTGAGCATGATGTCGTAGCCAAGTTCGTCGGCGAGCACCCACTCGTCGTAATAGCGATGCAGCAGATCGCCGGCGACCTTCGGATCGAGCTTGGCGCTCGGCAGGTTCACGCGCAGCGAGCCTTCGTGGTGCTCCCAGGCGGGGTAATACGGCTGCTCGGTGAAGTGATACACCCGCATGGTCGTTCTCCTCAGCCCGCTTTCGCCGAAGTCTTAGCGGAGACCTGCGCGCCGGCTCCGGCGAACGCCAGCGTCTGACGCGCGAATTCATCCGGTTGCTCGATGTGCGGATAGTGTCCCGCGCGTTCGACCGGTTGGAACTTCGCGCCGGGGATCATCGCACAATAAGCGCGGCCATAGCCCTCGCTCAGTATGCGGTCGGCCATGCCCCAGAGGAACAGCGTCGGAATCTTGATCCGGTGCAGCCGGCCCTTGAGCTTCGGATTGTGCATGTAGGGCGACCAAGCGAAGCGCGCTGTGGCTTCGCGGTTGCGCGCGGCGCGCAGCGACTCGTCTTCCGGTAGCGTCTTGTAATCGCGCTTGCCGGCGTTCGGATCGAAATAGGAGCGCGCCAGAAGCTCGTCCGGCACCAGCGACCAGATGTCGACAATGTCGCGTGTCTCGCGGTCGCCGACCTTCACGCCGACCGGATTGCCGAGCACGAGCGCGGCGATACGCTCGGTGGTCTTCACCGCCATCTCCGCGGCGATCCAGCCGCCAATGCCGATGCCGACGACGAGAATGTCGCGCAGATCGCGCTGTTCGATCAGGTCGAGATAGAAGTAGGAGAGGTCGTCAATGGTCGACAGGCCCTTCGGCAATTGCGATTTGCCGAAGCCCGGATGCGTCGGCGCGATGACGCGGCCGCCCTTCGCGAGCGCGTCGAGAACGGGCGCGTTCGCGCCGATGCCGATGCCGGGGTGCAGGAACAGGATCGGGCGGCCTTGGCCGCGCTCGGTGGCTTCGAGGGTGACGCCGTTCACGACGATCGACGAGATCGCGCCGCTATTCGCGGACATACACAGCACCCCTCGCGTTTCTTCCCTCTCTTCCCATTGCACGACCACAGGCGCTGTTTCAAGATCGCACCTCGAAAGTGCGTTCATTGGAGAGGAACGATCTCATGGCGGCTGCCGAAAAGCTGGGCGAATTCGAAACCCGGCTCAATGTGACCTATGCGACGCATGACAGTGTTGCGCTCGCGGGCGACCTGTATCTGCCCAAAGGTCAGGGGCCCTTTCCAGCTTTGGTTGCGGTACACGGCGGCGGCTGGGTGCAGGGCTCGCGCGTCGCGGCGTTCCAGTATTGGGGGCCGTGGTTTGCCGCGCGCGGTTACGCCGTGTTCGCGATCTCGTACCGGCTCGCCAAGACCGGGTATAAGACGTTCCCGCATGCCGTGCAGGACGTGCTCGCAGGCATCCAATATGTCCGCGGCAATGCGAAGGAACTCAACATCGCGCCGGACCGCATCGGCCTATTCGGTCATTCCGCCGGCGGCAATTTGTCCGCGCTTGCGGCGCTCGGCGGCCAAAAATTCGCTGGCGGCTACCCGGACGATCCGCACGCCAAGGTAAGCACGGACGTGAAAGTGCTCGCGGGGCTGTACGGCGTTTATGACGTGGCGCACATGTGGGGCGTCTACAACACGCAGACCCCGAGCGCGAACAACATCGAGAAGTTTATCGGCTGCTCGCTCGCGGAAAATCGCCAGCTTTATTTCGACGCCTCGCCGATCAGCTACGCCGTCACCGCCAACAACAAGATCGCGGTGCATCTCGGCGTCGGCACCGAGGACGATCTGGTGGACCGCAAGGCCAACACCGATGCCTTCGTGATGGCGCTGAAGCAAGCCGGCTTCTTCGTGCGCACCACCATCGTGCAGGGTGCGCCGCATTACTTCGGCAGCGACCCGATCGATGAGCCGGGCAGCCAGTCGGGGTTCCTCGCGCCGCGCCTTCTTCGCTTCCTCGCCGAGAGGCTCTGATGCGCGCGCTGACTGTGGTTGCGGCGCTGCTGATCGCTGCGCCCGCATTCGCACAGCAGCGCGACGCGGCGGCGGACTATCCGAGCCGCACCGTGAAGATCCTGGTGTCGGCGCCGCCGGGCGGCGGCCCCGACATCGCCGCGCGCATCGTCGCCGAGAAGCTGCGGCAGATGTGGAACCAGCCGGTGATCGTGGAGAACCGGCCCGGCAATGCGGGCAACCTCGGAGCCGAGGCGGTCTCGCTCGCGCCGCCCGACGGCTACACGATCCTTTCCGCGCAGCCGTCGCCGCTCACCACCTCGATGCATCTCTATGCGAAGCTTGGCTACGATCCGCTGGCGTTCGAGCCGATCGCGGTGATGACGTCGTTCCCCAATCTGCTGCTGGTGCGTCCGGACTTTCCGGCGAACTCGCTTCAGGAGTTCGTCATCTACGCGAAGGCAAACCCGGAGAAGGTCAACTACGCCTCGCAAGGCATCGGCACGACGCCGCATCTGACCGGCGAGTGGTTCCAGCGTGCGAGTGGCACCAAGCTCGTGCATGTGCCGTATCGCGGCACGGCGCAGGCGGTGAACGACCTGATCGCGAGCCATGTCGACATGATGTTTCTGGAACTCGCCGCGGCCACGGAGCTTGCCCATTCGGGCCGCGCCAAGATCCTCGCCATTGCCGCCAAGGGTCGTGTCGCTTCGATGCCGAACGTGCCGACGCTCGGCGAGCACGGCTATCCCATCGAGTCGCTCGCCTGGAACGCGCTCGCCGCGCCGCCAAAGACGCCGCAAGCGATCGTCGCCAAGATCAACGCGGCGGTGAACGAAGTGTTCAAGGCGCCGGACACTGCGGCGCAGTTCGCCAATCTCAAGATGCAAACGGTGGGCGGCACGCCCGCGCAGGCGGCGGAGTTCTTCAAGATCGAACGTCAGCGTTGGGGCGAGGTGATCCGCGCCGCCAACATCACGGTGCATTGATGCCGTCGATGGAGGATTGGGCAGGGCAGGGCGCGCGCACCGCGCCGGCCGTTGCGCGCAATCGCGATCCGATCCTTGCGGTGTTGCAGCGCTTCTTGCCCGCGCGTGGTTTCATCCTTGAAATCGCAAGCGGCACCGGCGAGCACGCTGTGCATTTCGCCAGGGGCTTGCCCGGCGCAACATGGCAGCCGTCCGATCCGGACACCGAAAGTCTCGCCAGCGTTGCCGCGCATCGTGCCGCAGCGAAATTGCCAAACCTTCTCCCGCCGCTGGAGCTCGACGTCACCGCACCGCTATGGCCGGTGACGAAGGCTGACGCCGTCGTCGCGATCAACATGATCCACATTGCGCCGTGGTCCGCGTCGGAAGGCCTGATGGCGGGCGCGGAGCGGATGCTTCCAGCCGGCGGCGTGCTCTATCTCTACGGGCCTTATAAGGAGAAGGGCGTCCACACTGCGCCGAGCAACGAAGCCTTCGACCGCAGCCTTCGCATGCGCGATCCATCCTGGGGCCTGCGTGATCTGGACGACGTGACCGCACTCGCCGGCCGCCATTCGCTCGATTTCGCTGAGCGTATTGCCATGCCTGCCAACAATCTCAGCGTGATCTTCCGCCGACGTTGACTACTTGCGTCCAAGGAATGCGGGCGAGGGCGGCAGGCCCCAGATGAACGCCGCGCCGTGGCTGTCCCAGACCTTGGGATATTGCGGGAAGTCCTTGTGCCATGGCCGCGGATCGAAATAGCCGAGCGCCTCGTCCTTCATCTGATCGAGCTCGCAGAAATACTCGACCATCCAGTCGTCGGCGTTCTTGTTGAAGGTCGCGACGTTGTGGCCGGGCCCGAGCCGCACCGGTCCCCACAGGATGGGGATGTTCTTGCGGCCGAAGATGTCGCAGGCGTTCTGGAGATGCGAGAAATCGCGCAGCTCGAACGCGATGTGGTGCATCTTCACGTCCGGCCCCTGGATGAAGTTCACCACGTGATGGTCGGCGTTGCAGCGCAGGAACACGAAGAAGTCCGCGATCCAGTCCGACACCTTGAAGCCGAGCACCTTGATGTAGAACTCGGCGAGAGCCTTCGGATCGGGAACGTGGAAGGCGAGATGCCCCAGCTTATAAGGCCCGATGCCGCCGGGGTTCTGCTCGAGACCGAGCGCCTTGAACTCGGTGAACAGCTCGATGGCCGTGCCCTTGGGATCGGTGAACGAGATCGCCTTCGGCGTGCCGGGCGCAGCGTCCGATTTGATGTCGCTCTTGATGCCGTCGGCCGAAAGCCGTTTCGCCATGTCGGCGAAATCTTCCTCGGGCGAAACTTGGAACGACAGTTGCGCACAGCGTTTCCCGCTGGCTTTCCGTAGCTCGACCGCCAGCGTTCCTGCCCGCGCGGCCAGAAACGCGCGATCCTTCTCGCGGGCGACCAGCGCAAGCCCTGTCACCTGCGTGTAGTAGTCGATCTGCTTGTCGAGGTCCGCCGTCTCGAATGTCGCGTGGCCCATGCGGCGGACTTTGATCATGGCGTCTATTTCCGTCCGACCAGATCGACGAGAGCCGACATCCCGATGTGACCCGCGCCCTCATCCACCTCGGCATCATACTCCTTGATGTCGAGCTCGGAGAGATCGCCGAAAGCGTCGCGCAGCATTTTCGGCGTATAGAGATTCTCGATCTGCGATGGCCCGCCGGTCTTGTATTCGAGCTGCTTGGGCCCATAGCCCTCGAGCAGCAGGATGCCGTCCGGCTTCAGCGCCTTCTTGACGTTGGCGAACACCTTGCTGCGCAGGTCCGGAGTCAGGAACTGAAAGAAAATACCGGCGATCAGATCGAACGCCTCGACCGGCCATGTCCACGCCGGAAGGTCTGCGATTTCGGTGCGGATTTTAACGCCGCGCTCGGCCGCGAGCTGCCGCGCTTTTTCCTGCGCGGTCGGCGAGAAATCGAGCGACAGCACGTCGAGGCCGCATTGTGCGATGAACACGCCGTTGCGGCCTTCGCCGTCGGCGATGCTCAGTGCTTTGCCGCCGGCCTTGCTTTTGATCAGGTCGGCGTTGCGCTTGACGAACGCGTTCGGCTCCTTGCCGAACAGGTATCCCGGCGCGGAAAAGCGCGTTTGCCAGCGTTCGAACTCGGACATTGGACCTCGATCAGCGGAACAGCGCCAGCGGCGCGAGCGTGATCGCGGGAATGTACGTGATCAGCATGAGCATCACCAGATAGATGCAGAGAAACGGCAGCACACCCCGATAGAGTTCCGGCAGCGGCGTCTTGAACAGCGCGTGCGATGTGAACAGGTTCAGGCCGAACGGCGGCATGAACAGGCCGATGGCGAGGTTCACCGTCACGATGATGCCGAAGTGGATCGGGTGCACGCCGGCGGCATAGGCGAGCGGCGTCAGCAGTGGCGTCAGCAGCAGGATCGCGGCCGGCGGCTCCAGCACGCTGCCGACGAACAGCAGGATCACATTGATCGCCAGCAGCAGCATCCACGTCGAAAGGCCCCAACTGCCGACCTCGGCGACGAGCTTTGTCGGCAATCCGCTGGTGGTGATGAGCCACGCGAAGGCGCCGGCCGCCGATACGATGATGAGGATTTGCGCGCTCAGGGTCGCGGAATCGAGCGTGATGCGCCACAGGTCTGCCCACGTGATCTCGCGATACACGAACATCGAAATGACAATCGCGTAGATGCAGGCGACGCCGGCCGCTTCGGTCGGCGTGAACAGGCCGCCGTAGATGCCGCCGAAGATGACGAGTGGCGCGAGCGCGGCCCAGATCGCGCCCTTGCTCGATTGCCGGATCGTCGCCCAGCTCGGCCGCGGCGTGATCGGGATGTCCTTCTTCTTGGCGTAGTACATCACGTACAGCGCCAGCGCGATGCTGATCAGGATGCCGGGCACGAAGCCTGCGAGGAACAGTTGCGGCACGGATTGCTGCGCGGCGATGCCGTAGATGATCATCGGGATCGACGGCGGGATGATGACGTCGATCACGCCGGTCGCGGTGACCAGGCTGCTCGAAAATCTGTCGCCGTAGCCGTTCTTCCTCAGGGCTGGCACAGTCAGCTTGCCGATCGCGGCGACACAGGCGACGCTCGATCCGGACATCACGCCGAAGATGGCAGAGGCTCCAACAGCTGCGATTCCAAGCGAGCCGCGGATCGCGCCGACCACGGACATGATCAGTGCGATCAGCCGCTGCGCGATGCCGCCGCGCGACATGATATCGCCCGCGTAGATGAACAGCGGAACGGCCAGCAGCGGGAACACGTCCAGACTGCCGTACATGGCCGAATGGATCGCCTGGATCGGATTGGTGCTCAGCACGATGCCGCCGAGCGCCGCAGCCAGCAGCGCGACGAAGATCGGAACGCCCCCGATCAACAGGAGCATCGGAATAACGGCGATCAGAAGGAGATTCATGCGCGGGCCTTCGTCAGCACGAGACGCGTAAACATCAGGATCGCGATGACGACGAGGCTGATTGTGACGAACGATTGCGGAATCCACATCGGGAATTCCAGCGCATCGGTGGTCTGGCCGTATTCGAACAGCAGCCGTACGATGCCGTAGCTCGACCACGCCACGACGAGAAGCACAAACATCGAGGCGAGTGTCGCGACGATGCGAATGATGCATTGCACCTTCGGAGAGGAACGCTCCACGAACGTATCGATTCGGATGTGCACGTTGCGCCACGTCACCGCAATGGCGCCGGTGAACACGCCGAGGATCATGAACATGATCATCGCTTCTTCCGCCCAGGGAAACGGCTTGGCGAAGAAGTAGCGCGCCACGACGTTGGCGCCGTTGATCGCCACGATGGCGAGAAGCGCCAGCGCCGCGATCGCCTGGCAGACCTTTGTCAGGCCTTCGCCGATGCGGGCGATCGGGCCGGAGAGTACGATAACTTCGTCGGTGGTGGGCTCACTCATACACGTCTCGTCTTGCTCGAAAGTCGCGCCGCCCGCGGTGCTTGTCCGCGGGCGGCGTTCGTTGTCCGGTTACTTCACGCTGTCGGCGGCCGCCTTCAGCTTGCCGTAGAACTCTTTCATGCTCGCGTTCTTGTTGAGGACCGGCTGGATCGCCGCGTCGGCCTTCTTGACCGCCTCGGCCTGCTCCGCGTCGGAGAGCTTGAACGTCTTTCCGCCCGCCGCCGCCCATGCCTTGTTGTCGGTCTCCGCGCGTGCGATCGACCACTTCACGAGTTCCGGCTCGACCTTCGCGCCGGCGTCGCGCACGGCCTTCTGAAGATCGGGCGGCAGCTTGTCGTACCAGGGCTTGCTGACGAGGCCGAGCGAGATCAGCGCCCACAGGTGCGTGTCGATCTGATTGGGCGCGGCATCGAAATACTTGAACGCCAGGAACACCGGCATGCCGGAGTTCGCGCCGTCGATCGTGCCCTGCTGGATAGCGGGCAGCACTTCGCCGAGCGTCATCGGCACCGGCGCCGCGCCGAGCGACGCGGTCGCCTGCTGTTCCGCTTCGGAGGCGAGAACGCGGGTGCGCTTGCCGGCGAAGTCGGCGAGCTTGGTGACCGGCGTCTTGTAGACGAAGGACTGCGTGTCGAAGAGGTGCGCGCTGATCACGATCATGCCGCGCGTGATCGCCATGTCGGCGAGGGCTTGCCGGAACGCCGGTGTGATCAGCACCTTGCGGGCGTGGTCGGCGTCCCGGAACAGGCCGGCCATGGCCGGCGCCTGGAAGCGCTGATCGGCGCCGACGAACAATTCCGACGGTCCGTTCACGCCTTCGATCGTGCCGAGGCGCAGGCCTTCGGTCTGACGCTGCGCGTTGCCGAGCTGTCCGGCCGGATAGATCTCGACCTTGATGCGGCCGTTGGTGGCCCGCTCGAGCTCGGTCTTGTACATCTTGATGAATTCGTGCTGCGAGTCGTTGATCGTCAGCGTTGCGAACTTCATCGTGTATTCTTGCGCTTGCGCAGGTGCTGCGAGCGCCAATGCGGCCAATGCGAGCGTCGTGGCGCCGCCAAGGAGCCGATTATGCCATTTCGTCATAAGAGTTATCCTCCCGAGTACACTCATTGCTCGATGCTAGACCGTTCAGAAATTCAAATCCAATCTCTCACTCAACTCGACGCTGTTCTTGATGTCTTTGTGTCGCGGCGCGCACGTTTGATCTCCGTCATGGCGCGCTCGCTGTTCTCCGCGAACAGCCCGAGAAAGCGCGTGACGGCGGCGAATTCCTTTCGCTCGACATTTTCGAACAGGATGTCGTTGACGTCGCGCACGAACGGCGCAACCTGAAGCAGCGTGGTCTCGCCCTTGCGCGACAATTTGACCAGCACACCACGGCGGTCGCGCGTGTTTGCACGCTTGGTGAGCAGGCCCTTTCGGATCAGCCGCCCGACCTCGGTGGTGACGTGGGTGGAAGCGAGTTGCACATGCTCGGAGAGCTCGCGGATCGATACGCCTTCGGTCTTCTGGCGATAGGCGGTGCCCACCATCACGGCGAACTGCGAGCCGGTGAGCGACATGGCGCGGCCGAAGGCCTCGCGGCAGGCGATCAGGCGGCCGAACGCCAGAACCATCAGATAGAGCGCCTGCCGGAATGGCTCGTCGCTGCTGCCGGACAAAAGATCCGGATGCGACACCGTGCGCGGCATGTGAAATGGCGCGCCGGAGGTGGGGGGGCGGGGGCGGGCGGTTCGTTTTGATCGGGCCATGCGCTGAACGGGCCGGAAAGGTTGAGGCAATGGCGGGATCATGACGGGGAATTGACGCCGCCGCAATAGCTACATACTGTAGCTAAATTCTGGAGCTATCGGACAGGCTAAATTTTGGCCTTTATGGCGGAGGATGCTCATGCGGACTGGCGCGCAATACATCGAATCCCTGAAGGACGGCCGGCAGGTCTTCCTCAACGGGGAGAAGGTTGCGGATGTCACAACCCATCCGGCGTTCCGCGGGGCGATCCGCTCGGTCGCGCGGCTGTTCGATATTGCCGCGGCGCCCGAGAATCGCGAGTTGATGACCTTCACCTCGCCCAAGACCGGAAAGCCGGTCTGGCGCGCCTATCAGATCCCGAAGACGCACGCGGACCTGAGGGCACGACGTCTGTTCTCCGAGAAATGGGCGGAAGCGACCTTTGGTCTCATGGGACGCACGCCCGATCACGTCGCGGGCTTCTTCGCCGGCTACGCGGCGACGCCGCAGGTGCTGGGCGCGGGCGGACAGAAGTACGCCGACAACGTCGTGAAGTTCTACGAGAAGATGCGCGACGAGCATCTCTATCTCAGCTACGCGATCGTTCCGCCGCAGATCGACCGCTCCAAGCCCGCCCACAAGCAGAGCGATCCGACGCTCTACGCCGGCGTGGTGAAAGAGCGCGACGACGGCATCGTCATTTCCGGCGCGCAGCAGCTCGCCACCGGCGGCGTGATGTCCGACTACATCCATTTGAGCTGCATCCATCCGTTGCAGCCGGGCGATGAGAACTACGCCAACTGCGTCGCGATCCCGGTCAGTGCACCGGGCGTGAAACTGTTCCCGCGCCGCCCGTTTGCATCCGCGGCGACCCATTCGGCCGACTATCCCCTGTCGACCCGGTTCGACGAGTCGGACAGCTATTGCGTGTTCGACAACGTGTTCGTGCCCTGGGAGCACGTCTTCATCTACCGCAACACCGAGATCAGCCGCGATCAGTGGTGGAAGACGCCATCGCACCTTTACGGCAATCATCAGGCGCAGTGCCGCTACGTCACCAAGCTGCGCTTCATGATCGGTCTTGCCCAGCGCATGAACGAGATGACCGGCAACGTGGCGGCGCCCCCGGTGCAGATCATGATGGGCGAGCTCGCCGCGCTCGTGTCGGTCTATGAGCACATGCTGCTGTCCCATGAGGTCAGCGCGCCGATCGTCGATGGCGTGCTGTGGCCGAACAAGACGGCGCTTTATGGTGCGATGGCGCTCCAACCGGAGTTGAACGGCCGGATGTTGGAGATGATCCGCGAGATGGCGGGTTCGGCGATGATCACGCTGCCGTCGTCGTCGGCGGACTTCGGCAACGCCGAGACGCTGCCCTTCATCGAGAAGTACATGCGCTCGGGCTCGATGGACGCCAAGGCGCGCATCGCGCTGATGCGGCTCCTTCAGGATTTCATCGCCACCGAGTTCGGCGGCCGCCATCAGCAATACGAGAAGTTCTACGGCGGTGCGTCGTTCCTGGTGAAGCAGAACGTCTACCGCAACTACGACTTCAAACGCGCGACCGCGATGGTCGATGCGGCGCTCGCGCTGCCGCCGGTGGAGTAGTTCTCCGCAACTGGCGCAACAGCCTCCGCTGTCGTCCCCGCGAAGGCGGGGACCCATAACCACCAGTCTTTGTATCTGCGAAGCAGAGTGGATCCCCGCTTTCGCGGGGATGACAGCCGGAGTGTGTTGCGCGAGCAAAGAACTCGACTGTCATCGCCGGGCATAGCCGTTCGAAGAACGGCGTCGCTTCGCTCGCCTATGTCCCGGCGATCCCGCT
>BFBZ01000668.1_pt1 | contig 29011 bp, 26 predicted proteins | sample 1888401 | NCBI WGS metagenome assembly BFBZ01 (sample SAMD00112614, study PRJDB3348) | symbiont metagenome | host: Chara braunii
CCCCGCCCGCCACGAGACCCGCGAAGTGCGCCATGTCGACCATCAGCTTCGCGCCGACGCTGTCGGCGATCTCGCGGAAGGCCTTGAAGTCGATGATCCGAGGATAGGCTGATCCGCCGGTGACGATCACCTTCGGGCGGTGTTCCTCGGCAAGCTTGCGCACCTCGTCCATGTCGATGCGGTGATCGTCACGGCGAACGCCATAAGGCACGACCTTGAACCACTTGCCGGAATAGTTGACCGGCGAACCATGGGTCAGATGCCCGCCCGCGGCGAGGTTCAGGCCCATGAACGTGTCACCGGGCTGCATCAGCGCCATGAAGGCCGCGAGGTTCGCGGAGGCGCCGGAATGCGGCTGAACGTTCGCGAAATTGACGCCGAACAGCTTCTTCACACGGTCGATCGCGAGGTTCTCGGCGATGTCGACGTACTGGCAACCGCCGTAATAGCGCTTGCCCGGCAAACCCTCGGCGTACTTGTTCGTCAGAACAGAGCCCTGCGCCTCGAGTACGGCGCGGCTCACGATGTTCTCGGACGCGATCAGTTCGATCTCGTCGCGCTGGCGGCCCAGCTCCTTGCCGATGGCGGCGGCGATTTCGGGATCGGTTTCGGCGAGCGGGGCTGTGAAAAGCGAGTCCGCCTTCACCGCTTTCGCGGAGGTTTCGGTCGGTGACATTGCGTTCTCCAAGGGAGGTTTTCGCTTAGCACACCGGTCAAAACCCGCCAAGTCTGGGACAGGGTGCGTCCCCAAGCCGCAACATCTAGGGATTTTTGCCTTCTTCGCGAGCCAGCCGGGCCTTCAATTTGTTGAGCGCGAGCCGCTTCATGTCGGCCTGTGAGGCCGAGACCGGGCCCATCACCGAAACCTCGATGGCCGTCACGCTGTCGATCGCCACGACCTTCACGGTCTGGCCGATCGCCAGGAATTCGAAATAGACCTCCCGCTCGCTCATGAGCGTCAGGCCCCCGTTCTGTGTGCGGTGTCGCCCCGAATCCGCATAGGCGGATGTTAGCGCCGGAACGCCAGTTCGACTATCTGTGGGGTATGGAACTCGGCGTCTACACCTTTGCGGAAACCACCCCCGACCCCGCAACCGGCAAAACCATCGACACCACCCAGAGGCTCCGCGATCTCCTTGAGGAGATTGAACTCGCCGATCAGGTCGGTCTCGACGTCTACGGCATCGGCGAGCATCACCGCGCCGACTTTTCGGCCTCCGCGCCGCCGATGATCCTGGCGGCGGCGGCCGAGCGGACAAAGAAGATCAAGCTCACAACCGCGGTCACGGTGCTGTCCTCCGAAGATCCGGTGCGGGTCTATCAGCAGTTCGCCACGCTCGATCTGATCTCCGGCGGACGTGCCGAGATCATGGCCGGACGTGGATCCTTCATCGAGTCCTTCCCGCTGTTCGGCTTTGATCTTGAGGACTACGATGACTTGTTCTCCGAGAAGCTCGAACTGCTCCTGCAAATCCGCGCGAACGAACGCGTCACTTGGTCGGGCAAGCACCGCGCTCCCCTCCACGACCAGCCGGTCTATCCGCGCACCCGATCCGACCTGCCGATCTGGGTCGCGGTCGGCGGCAATCCGCCGTCGGCGGTCCGCGCAGGCGCGCTCAACCTGCCGATGGCGCTCGCCATCATCGGCGGCATGCCGGAACGATTCCTGCCGTTCATCAACCTGTTCCGGCAATCGGCGCGGCAGGCGGGGCACGACTGGGAGAATCTGCCGGTCGGCATCAACACCCACGGCTATGTGGCCGACAGCTCGCAGCAGGCCGCAGACGAGTTCTACCCGAGCTACGCTGCCCAGATGAGCCGCATCGGCCAGGAGCGCGGCTGGCCGCCGATGACGCGCGACCGTTTCGATGCATCGTTGGGCCTGCGCCAACATTTGATGATCGGCAGCCCCGAGCAGGTGATCGAAAAGATCCTGTTCCAGCACGAGCGGCTCGGCCACCAGCGCTATCTGATGCAGATGAGCGTCGGCTCGATGCCGCACGCACAGACCATGCGCTCGATCGAGTTGTTCGGGACGAAGGTCGCGCCGGTGGTGCGCAAGGAAGTGGCGGCACGCAGCGCCGCCATCACCGTCAGCAGCTAGCTTTCTGCTTAACCGGGCTGCGTCGCCGCGATCGAGCCCAATCCGTCGCGGTTGTAGATGTCGTCGCGGAACTGCACGACACCGTCCGGCGTCGCCCACGCGGTGACGTAGACCCAGTACAGCGGCACCGGTTTGTGGACGCGCGCATCCTTGCGATCGCCGGACTTGATGACGCCGTCGATGTCGGCACGCGACCAGCCGGGCGTCTCCATCAGCAACCAGTTCACCAGCTCGCGCACGTTCTGCACGCGCACGCAGCCGGACGAATGGAAGCGCTGGTCCTCGCCAAACAGGTTCTTCAGCGGCGTGTCGTGCATGTACACGCCGTCCTTGCTCGGGAAGTTGATGCGGATCGAGCCGAGCGAATTCCAGTCGCCCGGATCCTGCTTGAAGCGGTAGTTCACCGCCTCCTGCGAATACCAGTTCACTTGAGCGGGCGTGACCTCCTCGCCGCGCGGGTCGAGGATGCGGATACGGTTCTTGGTGAGATAGTCCGGCTCTTCCTGCATCTTCGGGATGAGGTCGCGCCGCACGATGGACACCGGCACGGTCCAGTACGGGTTGAAGTTGATCTCGACGATCTTGGAGTTGATGTCGGGCGACGGCCGGTCGGGCTTGCCGACGACCGCAGTGTGACGCGACACCGCCACGCCATTCTCGATCGCCTCGATGCGGGCCGCCGGAATGTTGCAGACCACGAAACGCTGGCCGAGGTTGCCGCTCATGCTGCGCAGGCGCACGAGGTTGGTGCGCAATTGCGCAAGCCGCACCTGCGCCGGAACATTGAGCGCCTTGAGCGTCTGATCGCGCACCACGCCATCGACCGAAAAGCCGTGGCGGGCCTGATAACGGCGCACCGCGGCTTCCACGTAGGAGTCGAAAACGTCGGATGTCCCGGCGTTCGACGCCAGATCGCCGGTCATCATGAGCCGCTGGCGCAGAGCCGGCACGCTCGGATGACGGGAGCCGAGACGCAGCCGCTCGACGTTACCGATCTGCGGCCAGCCGCCTCGGCCGACGATGCCTTCGTATTCGCGGATAGCCTGTTCGGTATGCTGAACCGTCGCGGGTGACAGCGTCGGCAGCGATGCCTTGGGCATCTGGATGGTGCGAGAACCGGAGTCGAAATCCTGGCCGATTTCCCCGCCCTGATTCTGGTCGATGAGGGCCTGAAGGGCCGCATCCTGGCCGAACGCCTGGGAGGCCATCGCGCTGCCGCCGGCCGCAGCCGCCGTGCGCAGAAACGTCCGGCGGGTGAAGATTCCCGCCCCATCAAAAGGTCGCTTGATCATTCCCCACCCGAATCCGCCAATGGCTCTGCCGCCCCCACCAAAGGCCAAAGCCCTGCAACCCGCAAGAGACGAGCGAGTCACGGAACTTCACAGCTTCGGTATCGGGTAGGCGCGGGACTGGGCGATTTTGTGACAATCCGCGGGGCGCGGCCACAAACACCCCAAGCCCCCGAGGGAGGAGAGTCCCGGGGGCTTGGTCGCGGCGGAAGATGGTGTGTGTAACGGCCGCAGAAACGGAAGGCGGCCCGGGTTTAGCCGCGCGGCCTTAATAGCCGCGCGGCAATCCCTGGGAGTCGCTCAGAGCCGGTACAGGATCTGGTCGGTCCAGAAGCGCTCGAGGCGGTGCAGCGACTTGTTGAGGGTCGCGAACTCGTCGGCGTTGATGCCGCCGACCTGCTCCACCGTGCGGACGTGCTTCTGATAGAGCTCCTCGACGATGTCACGAACCTCGCGACCCGTGTCGGTCAGACGGATGCGCACCGACCGGCGGTCAACGCGCGAACGCTGATGATCGAGGAAGCCCATCTCGACGAGCTTCTTCAGATTGTAGGAGACGTTCGAGCCGAGGTAGTAGCCGCGCGTGCGCAACTCGCCAGCGGTCAGCTCTTTGTCGCCGATGTTGTACAGCAACAGCGCCTGCACCGAATTGATGTCGGCGCGGCCGCGGCGATCGAACTCGTCCTTGATCACGTCGAGCAAGCGACGATGGAGCCGCTCGACCAACGTCAAGGCGTCGAGATAGAGCGGCCGGATGTGATCGAACTTCGCCTGGCGATCGGCGGGCTCGACCGTCTTCATAACGGTCTTCATATGATGACGCCTTCCCGTAGTTTTTGTTCGTATTCGACGGGCCCTGTTTTCCCGTCTATGACCGAACAATACGGGCAACGATCTAAGATCGGTTTAAATTGTAAAATGAAGAGAAGGTTTATTGCGGACAGAAAATCGTCTGATCCTGTCTCAACTTGAACAGCCTCTTTTACGCACGATTTACCCTGACACCGCCGCATGCGTCGAAATGAGACGAAGCCTGCGCCCCGCCCCGCGACAGAACGCGAACATCAGACGAATGGCCGTTTGGTGCGCTGTATGACCGGGTCGAAGCCGGCAATTTTCGCAAGCCCATCACGATCGAGAATTTCGAACTTCTTATCCTTCCAACGCATGGTCTTGGTGGCCGTCAGCCGCTTCAAAGTCTTGTTGGTATGGACGAGCGACATGCCGAGCGTGTCGGCGAGATGCTGCTGCGTGAACGGAAACTGCGTCGTGTCACCCTTGGTCATCCCCGCCTCCTCGGCCCGCGTGAACAGGTGAAGCAGCAAATAGGCGATGCGCTCGAGTGAGGTGCGGCGGCCGACGTTGAGCAGATTCTCGTCGAGGATCTGCTCCTCGCGCGCCGCGAGCCACGTCACGTCGAAAGCAAGCGCCGGATAACCGGTGTAGAGGTTCCAAAGCTTTTCGCGGGGAAAGACGCAGAGCAACACATCGGTCAGCGCCTCGACCGAGTGCTGCATTTCGTTGGCGATCGAACCTTGCAGCCCGATCAGATCGGCGGGAAGCGCGTAGTTCAGGATCTGACGGCGGCCATCCTGTAGTGTTTTGTAGCGGAACGCCCAGCCTGACAGGATCGTATAGAGGTGTGCGCTGTTGGTGCCCTGCAAGAACAGCGTTGTGCCGGCTTCAGCGTGCAATTCGCCGGATTTGAAGTTGGTGATGAAGGCGAGCTCTTCCGGTGTGAAGTCTCGAAAAACCGCCTTGCCGCGCAGCGGGCATTTCTCGCAGGGGACTTTCCGGCTCGGCGCCGGGTTGGCAACAGCCGTGGCGGCCACGGTAACCTCCGCACATTCTCATCGTTTCGGCGGATGGAACGCGCGGAAACGGAACTTTGTTCCAGCAGTGCTCAGGTTTTCCGTATGTGTTGAATGACACCGGAAAAATCTTTGCCCGCCTCCCCGCTCGCGACGTACTCCGAATAAACCGCCGTCGCACCTTTTCCGAGCGGTGTCTTCGCGCCCGCGGTCTGCGCCGCATCCTGCGCGAGTTTCAAATCCTTCAGCATCATCGCCGCAGTGAAGCCCGCTTGGTAGTCGCGGTTCGCAGGCGACGTCGGCACCGGTCCCGGCACCGGGCAATAAGTCGTCATCGACCAGCATTGCCCCGACGACTTCGACGCGATGTCGAACAATTTTTGCGCGTCGAGCCCGAGCTTTTCGGCAAGCACAAAGGCTTCGGACACCGCGATCATCGACACGCCGAGGATCATGTTGTTGCAGATCTTCGCCGCCTGCCCGTTGCCCGCGCCGCCGGCGTGAACGATGGTCTTGCCCATCTTCTCCAGAAGCGGCTTGGCGCGCTCGAACGCGGCGTCGGGTCCGCCGACCATGAAGGTGAGCGTACCGGCCTGTGCACCGCCGACACCGCCCGAAACCGGCGCGTCGAGCATCGGCAAACCTTGCTTGGTCGCAGCGGCCGCAACGCCGCGCGCCGTCGCGACATCGATGGTCGAGGAATCGATCAGCAACGTGTCCTTGGCGACATGGGCGAGAATGCCGTCCGCTCCGAGATAGATCTCGCTGACATGCTGGCCGGCTGGCAGCATGGTGACGATGACCTCTGCGCCGGAAGCCGCATCCTTGATGTTTGCGGCCGCGGCACCACCGGCCGCGACCAGTTGATCGACCTGCCCTTTGTTGATGTCGAGGCCGGTGACGGAATGGCCCGCCTTAACCAGGTTCAGCGCCATCGGCAGGCCCATGTTGCCAAGGCCGATGAATCCAATCTTCGCCATGACGTCCTCCCGGTCTTCCTGTCGAGCGTTTCCGCTCTCGTTTATTATTTTGCGTTTATTTGGCGGCAATGCCCGCGGCCTTCGCCAGCGGTCCTGCTGCTTCAACCTCGGCCTTCACCATCGCGTCCATCTGCTCCGGAGTCATGATCATCTGATCGACGCCGAGCTTGGAAAGCTTTTCCACGATGACGGGATTGCGCAGCGCCTTCACCGTCTCCTCGTTGAGACGGTTTACGATCGGACGCGGCGTTTTCGCCGGCACATACATGCCGGCCCAGAAATTGTAGTCGGAGTTCGCGTAGCCCGCCTCGAGTGTCGTCGGCACATCCGGCAGGACGGACGAACGCTTGGAACTGCCGACGGCAAGCGCCACCAGCTTGCCCTCGCGGATCAATTGCAGCGCCGGCAGGATCGGCGAGAAATAGAAATCCGAGCGGCCGCCAAGAACGTCAGTGATCGCCTCCGGTGCGCTCTTGAAAGGAATGTGCGTGCCCTCCCAGCCAGCGCTGACACGGAAGCGTTCGGCCACGAGATGGGGCGGCGTGCCTGTGCCGCCGGAAGCGTAATTCATCGAGCCGGGTTTTGCCTTCGCAGCGGCAACGAAGTCCTGCACGGTCTTCCAGCCGCGCGACGGCGACACGATCATGACGGTCGGCAGGTTGCCGAGCGGCGTGATGCCGGCGAAATCCTTGATCACGTCGTAGGAGAGATTGCCGAGCACCGCCGGCGCAATCGTGTGCGCGTTGGAGTGGACGAGAACGGTGTAACCATCCGGGTCGGCCTTCGCGACCGCCGCGGCTCCAATCGAGCCGCCGCCGCCAGTGCGGTTCTCGACCACGATCGACTGACCGATCTGCTGGGAGACCTGCTCCATCACGGTGCGCGGGATGATGTCCACCGCGCTGCCGGCGCCGAGCGGCACGATCACGCGGATCGGCTGTCTGGCGGGCCAATCCTGCGCCGCAGCCGGCAGAACAACAAACGAAAGCACAAGTGCGAAACCGCACAGACCGAAGCGACGCATTCCAGAACTCCCACTCACAGAACGACAGACTATAGACCGGATTTCATTGCGGGTGCTCGCGCGCCGACTGGATCGCGAGGAAGAGATAGCCGAACAGCAACGCGCCTTCGAACAGCACGACGATGACGCGCCCGCCGTAAACCTGCGGAAACAATACCTCGACCGCGGCCATCGACACCGCAGCGGTGAGCCACACCACCGCGCCCCAGGCTGCGGCAAGCCACAGCCCGACGGCAGCCACAAGATCGATCACGGCAAAGAACACCGTGCCGGTCTGCCAGGCCAGCGGTTGCGCTTCGAAGCCCTCCGCGGGCCCCGCGATGCCGACCACCGCGGCCCAGTGATAGAGGCCCTTGAGCATCGAGATGCCGGCCATGATGCGCAGGAACAGAACCAGCCGCGCGGTCCAGCGGCCGTCGTTCTCCTGCGGCTGCTCGGCATGCACCGGCTCCATCTTGGCCGGGTCGGTTTGCTGCTGAACGTTGGTGATATCCTCAGCCATTCGGGATCACCCATTCGTCGGCAGGCGGCAGCGGCGCGAAATGGCGTGCGACGTCCTGCGGCGTGACGTCCGCCAGCGTGGACGGCTGCCAGCGCGGCTTGTTGTCCTTATCGACGATCACCGCGCGCACCCCCTCGTAGAAATCATGGCCATGGATGATGCGCGACACTATGCGGAATTCGGTCTGCATGCACGCATCGAATGAGAGGGTTTTGCCCGCCCTCACCTGCGCGAGCGCGAGCTTCAACGAGGTCGGCGATTTGGCACGAATGGTCGCCGCAGCGGCACACGCGAAATCGGCATCGGCGCTCTGCTCGGCGTCGAGCGCCGCGAGAACGCCTTCGACGCGATCGCCTTTGAACAGCCGATCGATGGCCGGGCGCTTCGCGGCAATCGGCGCTTCGGCCGGCTCCGTAAAAGCCGCGAGCAGCGCATCGACCGAGGTGGCTCCACAAAGCGCATCGGCCAATTCGGGAAAGCGTGCAGACGACACGCGATGGGTGGCGATCGACGACGCCACACTGTCGGCTGCCACAAGCCGCTCGCCGGTCAGCGCAACGTAGGCGCCGACTTCGCCCGGCATCCGCGGCAGGAACCAAGTCGCGCCGATGTCGGGAAAGAAGCCGATGCTCACCTCAGGCATGGCAAACAGGAATCTGTCACCGGCGACACGGTGCGATCCGTGCACCGAAACGCCGACGCCGCCGCCCATGCAGATGCCGTCGATCAGCGACACGTAAGGCTTCGGGTATCGCTTGATGAAGGCGTTGAGCACGTACTCCTCGCGCCAGAACGGCAGCATGTCGGCGTGCCGCCCCGCGAGACCGAGATCGTAAAGCGCGCGGATGTCGCCGCCGGCCGAGAACGCCTTGCCGCCGGCAGCCGACACCACGACGCGCGTGACCGACGGATCGGCGGCCCATTCCTGAAGCTGCGCCATCATCAGCCGGACCATGTTCAGGGTCACGGCATTCAGCGCCTTCGGCCGGTTCAGGGTGACGAGACCGGCCGTGCCGCGCCGCTCGAACAGGATTTCGGGTTCGGGAGACATCATTGCTTCAGGGGTATCCGCCCCAACGGCCGGTTGCAACGCCGGAAAAATGGAACACGAAATCAAGTGATTGCAGAGATTGAACAAATCGGAGAGTTCCACGTTGTTATCCGCCTCACCCATTCAGGCGGACCATGGCCGACGACACGACCGCAAAGCCGGACAAGCAACAGCAACGCGCGCTGATCCGGCGCTTCTGGCAATCGGCAAAGCTGTTCTGGTCGGGCGAGCAAAAGCGGATCGCCTGGATGATGACCGCGGCAGTGATCGCGCTGGTCGTGGCGCAACTGGCGATCAGCTATCGCATCAATGTCTGGAATCGCGAGATCTTCGACGCGCTGGAGAAAAAGGACGGCGCCGCCGTCCTCTATCAATCCGGCCTGTTCGTCCCCCTCGCCGCGATCAGCATCACGATCGCCGTTCTTGTGGTCTGGGCGCGCATGCGCACGCAGCGGCGCTGGCGCGCGTGGTTCACCGAGCATGTCGGCGACCGCTGGCTCGACAACGGCCGCTACTACCAGCTCAACCTCGTCAAAGGCGAGCATCAGAACCCGGAATACCGGCTGACCGAGGACATGCGGATCGCAACCGAAGCGCCCGTCGATCTCGCGGTCGGTATCCTAACCGCGTTCCTGACCTCGATCACCTTCATCAGCGTGCTGTGGACGGTCGGCGGCAGCCTGCCGCTGGGCTTGCCGTCATTTTGGGGCAGCGGCGATGTCGTGATCCCCGGCTATCTCGTCATCGCGGTCGTCATCTACGGCATCATCATCAGCTCGGGGATGATGTTCATCGCCCGCAGCTTCGTGCCGAAGGCCGAGGCCAAGAACCAGTCGGAGGCCGAATTCCGCTACGCGCTGACGCGGCTGCGCGAGAACGGCGAAAGCATCGCGATCCTCGGCGGCGAGGAGGAAGAGCGCGCGGGACTTTCAAAAATCCTCGCAAAGCTGATGAGCGCCTATCACCAGCTCGCCGGTCAATACATGCGCACGATGTTCGTCTCGCACGGCAACTACATCATCGCTTCGGTCATTCCGGTGATGCTGTGCGCGCCGAAATTCCTCGCCGGCACGATGACGCTCGGCGAGGTGATGCAGGCGACCGCGGCGTTCATCCAGGTGCAATACGCGTTCAACTGGATCGTCGACAACTATCCGCGGCTCGCCGAATTCGCGGCGTCCGCACGGCGCGTCGCAAATCTGCTCGTCTCCCTCGACAGGCTCGACAAGTCGGATGCAACGGCGATCACGCGTGGCGAATCCGAAGGCGCCGCGATCCGGCTGAAAGATGTGTCGGTCGAACTGACCGACGGCACGGTCGTCATCGACGACGCCGATATCGTCATCAAGCTGGGCGAGAAAGTCCTGCTCGCGGGCGAATCCGGCTCCGGCAAGAGCACGCTGGTGCGCGCCATCGCCGGTCTCTGGCCGTGGGGCGAAGGCGAAATCTCGATCAAGCCCAACGCCAAGCTCTTCATGATGCCGCAGAAGCCCTATGTGCCGCTCGGCACGCTGCGCCGCGCAGCGGCCTATCCGCAAGCCGCCGACACGGTGGACGATACCGCGCTGAAAGCGGCGCTGAAGGAGGTCGGCCTTGAAAAGGTGATAGACCGGATCGACGAAGAGAACGTCGCCTGGGATCAGGTGCTTTCCGGCGGCGAGAAGCAGCGCCTCGCCTTCGCGCGGCTGCTTCTTGAAAAGCCGGACATCGTCGTGATGGACGAAGCAACCTCCGCGCTCGATACGGAGAGTCAGGCCAAGATGATGACGCTGGTCGGCGAGAAACTGCCCGAACTCGCGATCATCAGCGTCGGCCACCGCGCCGAACTCGAACAATTTCACGAGCGGAAATACAACCTGGTTCGCAAGGATGGCGAAGGCGGCGCGAAACTCGTAGCGGGCGATCTCATCGCGCCGCCCATCAGCGTCATGGGCATGCTGATGAAACGCTGGCGCGGCCCGCGCGGCGAGATGGCATCGATATCGACGGCAGGCGGAAAATCGACGCAAGGCGCAAAACCCGAAAAACGCCGCGCCGGATCGCGGAGCTAGTGCATCGCCCAGAGATAAGCCGCCGCCGCTGCAAGGCTCAACGCGCTGCGGCCAGCGTGAAGATGACCCCAAGACACGACCATTTCATGCGTCGTGGCGTTGGCATCCTCAGGACTCGTCGCATGCAGGCGATCGTTGGTCGGCTTGATGACGAGAAGCGTATAGGGCCAATTGGCGAGGATCAGGATCGCTCCGACGAGCCAGCGCATATCCTTCGTCTGCCACGCTGCGATGAACCCCAGCACCGATGAGACGAGCGCGAGACCGGCCTGCATCGGCGCGGCTTTGTTATAGCTCTGCTGCCATTCGGCGAGCATCGGACCATCGGCGAGCGAAAGCCGCGCCGGCTGCTCCGCGACGTTGATGATGACTGCAGCGCCGGCAAACAGCGCGGCAACGATCAGAGCCAATTCGCCGACGATCATGTCAGTTGTCCAACATGTCGCGGCTGACGATCAGCCGCATGACCTCGTTCGTCCCTTCCAATATCTGGTGCACCCGCACGTCGCGCAAGACGCGCTCGATCGGATAATCGCGCAAGTAGCCGTAGCCGCCGTGCAGTTGCAGGCAACCGTTCACCACCTCGAATCCACAATCGGTCGCCAGCCGCTTTGCCATCGCCGCGAGCCTCGTGCCGTTCGGCTCCTTGTTGGTGACGGCCAGCGCCGCGCGGCGGACCATCAGGCGAGAGGCTTCCAACTCCGTCGCGTAATCGGCGACACGAAAGCGCAGCGCCTGGAAATCCGACAGCTTCGAACCGAATTGCTTGCGCTCGCGCATGTATTCGATGGTGCGGTCGAGACAGAATTGCGCGCCACCAATCGAGCAGGCCGCGATGTTGAGCCGTCCGCCGTCGAGCCCGGCCATCGCGATCTTGAAGCCGTCGCCTTCTTTTCCAATCAGGTTCTCGGCCGGCACGCAGCAATTCTCGAAATTGACCATCGCCGTCGGCTGCGACTTCCAGCCGAGCTTCTTCTCCTGCGCGCCGAACGACAGACCCGGCGTCCCCTTCTCGACCGCGATGCAGGAAATGCCCTTCGGGCCCGAGCCGCCGGTCCGCACCATGCAGACGTAGACATCTGACACACCGCCGCCCGATATGAACGCCTTCGAGCCGTTCAGCACGTAGTGATCGCCCTCGCGCACCGCGCGGGTCTTCAGGCTCGCGGCGTCCGAGCCCGAGTCCGGCTCGGTCAAGCAATAGCTCGCGAAATACTCCATCGTGCAGAGCTTCGGCAGAAACTTCCGGCGCACCGCCTCGCCGCCATAGGCGTCGATCATCCAGGCAGCCATGTTGTGGATGGAGATGTAAGCAGCGGTCGAGGTGCAGCCCTGCGCCAATTCTTCGAAGATCACGGTCGCGTCGAGCCGGGTCAGCCCGGCACCGCCCACATCGTCTTTCACATAGATGCCGCCGAAGCCAAGCTCCGCGGCCTGCCGCAACTCCGGCACGGGAAAGGTCGAGTTCTCGTCCCAGTCGCGCGCCTTGGGCATCATCGCCTCGCGCGCAAATTGCCGCGCGGTCGCCTGAAACGCGCGCTGGTCCTCGGAGAGATCGAAATCCATCGGATGCCGCCCGGCTCAAGGAGAATTGAATCGCCGCAAACCATAGCATCTGCGCGGCGGCACGGGGCAAAGGGAGACAGTGGCTGGAAGCCCCCGCCCGAAAGGGATAGAACCGTCTCCAAACCCGAGGACCCTCACATGGCCATCAAATACGGCCGCCCGCTCGAAAGCCGCGTCCGCGTCGTCCCAGCCGAGACCGCGCCCCCTTCGCTCGATCTCACCATCCGCCCGCGCCGCAACCGGCGCAGTGAATGGTCGCGCCGCATGGTGCGCGAGAACGTGCTGACGACCGACGACCTGATCTGGCCGGTGTTCGTCAGCGAAGGAAGGCGCGGTCCGGTCGCCTCGATGCCGGGTGTCGAACGCCTCTCGGTGGACGACATGGCGCATGTCGCCGAGCAGGCGGCGAAGCTGACGATCCCGTGCATCGCGATCTTCCCCTACACCGATCCAACCCTGCGCGACGAGCACGGCAGCGAGGCGCTGAACCCGAACAACCTCGTGTGCCAGGCCGTGCGGGCCATGAAGAAAGCCGCTCCCGACATCGGCATTCTCTGCGACGTCGCCCTCGATCCCTACACCAGCCACGGCCACGACGGGCTGATGCGCAATGACGTCATCCTCAACGACGAGACCGTCGCCGTGCTGGTGAAGCAGGCCATCGTCCAGGCCGAGGCCGGCTGCGACATCATCGCGCCGTCCGACATGATGGACGGCCGCGTCGGCGCGATCCGCGAAGGCCTCGACGAAGCGGGCTTCGTCGACGTGCAGATCATGTCTTACGCGGCGAAGTACGCCTCGGCCTTCTACGGCCCGTTCCGCGATGCGGTCGGCTCATCGGCGACGCTCACCGGCGACAAGCGCACCTATCAGATGGACCCGGCCAACACCGACGAGGCGCTGCGCGAGGTCGAGCTCGACATCGCCGAGGGCGCCGACATGGTGATGGTGAAGCCGGGCATGCCCTATCTCGACATCCTCGCGCGGATCAAGGCGACGTTCGGCATGCCGACCTTCGCCTATCAGGTGTCGGGCGAATACGCGATGCTGATGGCCGCCGCGCAGAACGGCTGGCTCGACGGCGAGAAGGCGATGGTCGAAAGCCTCACCGCCTTCAAGCGCGCCGGGGCGGACGGCGTCCTCACCTACTTCGCGCCCCGCATGGCCGAGAAGCTGCTCAAGGCCCGCTGATCATCTCTGGGAAATCCCCGCATGCTCTGGTGCCGCTTCGACAAAGACGGGTGGCCGACCTACGGCATCGTCGAAGGCGATCATGTTTTCGATATCGAGGGCGATCCGTTCCGCGGCTACGAGCGCACTCACGTCAAATACAAGCTCGCCAATGTGAAGCTCCTCGTCCCGGTGATCCCACCGACGTTCTATGCCATCGGCTCGAACTACCGGAACCACGTCATCGAGCGCTCGAAGGTCAAAGGCTTCAAAGAGCCGAAGTTCTATGACCGCCCCCGCGTCGGCTACCGCGCCAACAGCGCGCTGATTCCGAGCGGCGCGAACATCGTGAAGCCGAAGGATTCCGGCCCGCGTTTCGAATACGAGGGTGAGCTGGTCGCCGTGGTCGGCAAGACCATGCGCAACGTCTCGCCTGATGAGGCCACCAAAGGCATCTTCGGCTGGACCATCGGCAACGACATCACCGAGCGCGACTGGCAGAAGAACGATCCGACCAACCTGCGCGGCAAGAACGCCGACACCTTCAAGCCGATGGGACCATTTATCGCAGCCGGCCTCGATCCCAAGGATATGACCACGAATGTCCGCCTCAACGGCAAGACGCTGCACACGTTTGCGACCGGCAACATGCTGTTCAGCGCCGGAGAGGTCTTGAGCGATATCTCGAAAACCAACACACTGTCTCCGGGCGACGTGGTCTGGCTCGGCACGGACGAACTCCCGCAGAGCCTGAAACCCGGCGACCTGATTGAAATAGAAATCAGCGGCATCGGCACGCTGAGCAATCGTGTGGTCGAGGAAACATGAAACTTCTACGCACCTTGCTTGTGGCCTTGCCCCTCTGTTTTGCAATGGTCACGCCGGGTGCGGCCCAGCAGAAGTTTCCAACCGCTTATCCGATCCGCGTGATGCTGCCGTTCGCGGCGGGCTCCGTGTCCGACGTGACGCTCCGCATCCTCGCCGACAAGCTCTCCACGCGGCTCGGCACGCCGGTCATCATCGACAACCAGCCGCGCGCTGGCGGCATCACCGCCGCAACCACGACGATGAGCGCGAACCCGGACGGCTACACGCTTGTCGTGCTGTCATCCTCGACCGCGATCAGCGCCTCGCTCCTCAAGCACATGCCCTATGACCCGATGAACGACTTCGTGCCGGTGTCGGGAGCCTCGACCTTCGCGAACATCATCGCAACGAGCAGCACATCCAAATACGCCTCACTCGCAGACCTGATGAAGGCGGCGCGCGAAAAGCCGGGCACGCTGAACGTCGGCACCACCACGGTGGGCTCGACCAATCATCTGGCGGCAACGCTGTTCCGCTCGATGACCGGGCTCGATTTCGTGATCGTGCCGTTCCGCACGCCCGGCGATCTCGTCACGGCCGCGATCCGCAACGACGTCGATGCCATCATTCAGTCCTACGGCGCGCTGAAGTCTGCTGTTGAAGAGAAGCAACTTCGGGCGCTCGCCGGCACCACCGCGAAGCGCACACCCTACGCGCCCAACGTGCCGACGATCGACGAACTGGGCGTGAAGGGTTTCGAGGTCGTGACCTGGAACGGCTTCTTCGCACCGGCCAAGACGCCGCCGGATGCCGTCGAACTGCTGAACCGCGAGATGGCCGTCGTGCTCGCCGACCCCGATCTCAAGAAACGCTTCCTGGACCTGGGCCTCGAACCGCTCCCCGAAAAGCCCGTTGAGCTTGCCAACCGGATGAAGACCGAAATCGCCAAATGGGCGAAGGTCATCGACGACGCCAAAATTGAGAAACAGTGATCGAGAAGCTGTAGCCGGACGGCCCCGAAGGGGGTGTTTCGCCCCCGCAAATCAGCTTAAACTTGTTCCATTCCGCCGGGCGCTGAGGGGGCGGTTATGGACATCGACGCGATGACAGGCGTTCCACCGCCGCGCAACCGGCGTCTGTGGGCTGCTGTCGCGATCATCCTTCCCATCGTTGTCATTGGCGGCGGAGCGGCGTGGTTCATCCGCACCTATGTCGCGCCGCCGATGGTCAGGATCGCCGAGCCGGCGCAACTTGCGTCTTACCTGCCGCCCGCCCCCGCTGCTGTCGAACGCGCGCCACCTGACGAGCCTGTTCCGCAAGCTGCGCCAGAACCGTCCCGGCCGCTGCCGATGATGTCCGGCCTCAACACCGCGTCGGTCTGGCCGAGCACCTCGCCCGCTCCGGCCTACGCCTCCGCCGATCCGATGTTCAATCCGCCCGGCAGCACACGCGATGCCAGCGAACCGATCGCGGGACCGATTCCGTTGCCGCCGCCGCGTCCGCGCATTTCATCCGCGATCGTGCGGGGCAATGTGCCGCTGCCGCGCCCGCGCCCCGGCGCGACCGAGCAAGACTGATCATTCCATCGTCGCGCCGCTGTCGATCCGCACCGGCGAATATCCTTTTGCATCGAAGGCCGCCAGGATTTCGCGCGCGTGAGCGGCGTCGCGCGTCTCGATGGTGACGTCGAGCCGCGCGCCCTTCGCCGGCACGTCGAGGAACAGCCGGCGGTGCTCGACCTCCAGAATGTTGGCACCCAGCTCGCCCAGCATCGTTGCAATCTGACCCAGGAGCCCTGGCCGATCGGTGATGGTGAGCCGGAACGAGACGATCCGTTGCTCGCGTTCAAGCTCGCGCATCATGATGGAGGCCAGAAGGCGCGGATCGATGTTGCCGCCGCAGAGCACGAGCCCGACCTTCTTGCCCTTGAACCGTTCGGGCTTGGCCAGCAGCGCCGCGAGACCCGCCGCGCCCGCGCCCTCCGCCATGGTTTTCTGCAAGGTGAGATAGGCGTTCACCGCGCGTTCGATGTGCACCTCGTCAAGCAGCACGATATCGGAGACAAGCTCGCGCACGATCGGCAGCGTGAGGTGGCCGACATTCTTCACCGCAATGCCTTCCGCGAGCGTCGCTCCGCCAAATGGAAGCTGCTCGTTGTGCAGGGCATTCCAGAACGACGGATAAAGCGCCGCTTCCGCCGCAATGATCTCGATAGACGGCTTGAGCCCCTTCGCGGCAATTGCAATGCCGGAAATCAACCCGCCGCCGCCGATCGGCACCACGAGCGTATCGAGCTCCGGCACCGCCTCCAGCATTTCGATCCCTATGGTGCCCTGCCCCGCGATCACGTGCGGATCGTCATAAGGATGCACCCATGTGAGGTTGCGCTCGCGCGCCATCGCTTCGGCACGCGCCTGCGCCTCGTTGAGCGTTTCACCCTCGAGCACCACTTCCGCGCCGTAGGCGCGCGTTGCCGCGACCTTCACGAACGGCGTCGGCACCGGCATCACCACGCAGGCGGGAATGCCGAGCTTCGCCGCATGATAGGCAACCGCCTGCGCGTGATTGCCAGCCGACATCGCAATCACGCCGCGCTTTCTCTCGTTAGCCGAGAGCGATGCGAGCTTCACACGCGCGCCGCGCTCCTTGAAGGCGTTGGTGACCTGCAAATTCTCGTATTTGACGAACACCTCCGCGCCCGTCAGCGCGGAAAGCTTCGGCGCGAGCAGCATGGGAGTGGGCAGCACATGGCCCTCGATGACCTTCTGCGCCGCCCGAATGTGGGCAAGGGTAATTGCGGTTGTGGTGTTCAAAGCTTTTCGCCGCGTGTCATTGCGCCGCTTCCATCCTCAGACCGCCTGTGAAATCATCTGGTGTCGCGGTTCGGAAGTTCGCTTGAATTCCCAGCGCTGATCAAAGCGAACTTCCGAACCAAAGCGACACCAGCAATGCTATGATTCTAGTGTCCCTTTGAACCCGAAGTTCGCATAAGTGCCCGCTGCACATTCGTGCGAACTTCGGGTTCGGGACACTAGCGAACATACGCGCACGGAGACTTTTGTGAAGATCGGAAAAAACAACAATCCCAACAGTTCGATTGCCACGTCGAACGCTGAAACCATCGTCGTTCGTGGCTTCGACCTGTGCAAAGACCTGATCGGGCAAGTCTCGCTGACAGAGCATTTCTGGCTGCTGGCGACCGGGCAGCGTGCGAGTACCGCACAAGGCCGCGTGCTCGACGCCTGCATGGTCGCGATTTCCGAGCATGGGCTCGTGCCCAGCGTCCAGGCCGCGCGCATGACCTATGCCGCCGGCCCTGAGGCGATGCAGGGCGCGGTCGCTGCCGGTATCCTCGGCTGCGGCTCGGTGATCCTCGGCAGCGCGGAGAATGCTGGACGGTTCATCGCCAAGGCGCTGGAGCGCGCAGCGGGTGGCGATATGAAAGCCGCAGCACTCGCGCTCGTGCAGGAGTATCGCGCTCAGAAGCTTCCCTTCCCCGGCTACGGCCATCCACTGCACAAGGACGCCGATCCGCGCGCGGCGCGGCTGGTCGCGGTCGCCAAGGAGAATGGCGTCGCCGGCAAACATATCGAGATGGCTTACGCGATCGAGGCGGCAATCAAGGACGTTGTCGGCAAGAGCCTCGTGCTGAACGTATCGGGCGCGATTCCTGCCGTTCTTCTCGACGCCGGTTTCCCGGTCTCTGGCCTCAAGGGCGTGCCGATCCTCGCGCGCACTGCGAGCCTTATCGCGCACCTCGTCGAAGAGCAGATGCGCCCCATTGGCTTCCTGCTGTCCGAGGCGGGAGACAATGCGATCACCTACGATGGTGCAACGCCCGCAGGCTTCGTGCTGGGAGCGCATTGACATGAGCGGCGTGCTGAGCGGCGTCCGCGTCGTCGAACTGACCACCATGATCACCGGCCCGCTGGCCGGCATGATGCTTGCCGACCTTGGCGCTTCCGTCGTCAAGATCGAGAATCCGGAGGGTGGCGATCCGTTCCGCTACTTCCGCGGCGGCCGCTACGGCGGACACTTCATCGCCTACAACCGCAACAAGCGCAGTCTCACGCTCGATCTGCGCTCCGCGCGCGGCAAAGAGATCTTCACAAACTTGATCAAGGACGCCGATGTCCTGATCGACAACTTCCGGCCTGGCGTCATGGACCGTCTCGGCTTCACCGCCGACATGCTGACCAAGACCAACCCCAAGCTCATTCATTGCTCGCTCACCGGCTTCGGCTCGGACGGCCCTTACGTCGACCGCCCCTCCTACGACGCTGTCGCGCAATCGCTGAGCGGCGTGCTGAGTCAGTTCGTCGATCCGCAAGACCCGCAACCAGCCGGCCCGACCATCGCCGACAACATCACCGGCTTCTACGCCGCCTACGGCATCATGGGCGCTTTGTTCGAGCGCAACCGCACCGGCAAGGGCCGCCGCATCGAGACCTCGATGCTGGAGTCGACCATCGCCTTCGCGCCGGATGCCTTCATCAACTACAAGCGCTACGGCATCGACGTCGGCCCGCTGACGCGCGTCAGCGCCTCGCAATCCTATGCGTGGCGCTGCCAGGATGGAAAGCTGATCGCGATCCACATGTCGTCGCAGCCGAAATTCTGGGAAGGCCTGCTCGCAGCGATCGAACGGCCTGAGCTGAACACCCATCCGGATTTCAACACCCGCGAGCTCCGTATCGCGAACTACACGAAGCTCCGCGCTGAGCTCGCCAAGACCTTCGTCACCCGCCCGCGCGCCGAATGGACGCAGCGCCTCGAAGCGCAGGACGTGCCATACGCTCCCGTCCACAACGTCACGGAGGTGATGGACGATCCGCAGGTGCGCCATCTCGAAACCTTCTACAAGGTGCAGCACCCCAAGGAAGGCGACGTCTGGGGCGTCTACCCGCCGGTGTTCATCGATGGCGAGCGCCCGGGCCCGATCGCTCCGCCGCCGGTGCTCGGCGAGCACAACGAAGAGATCCTCGGCGAACTGGGATTGAACGCGAATGAAATCGCCGAACTGAGGACCAAGAAAGTCATCTGAATTTCGAAGGCCGGACCAAAGAAACCGGCGCGAGGGAGGACCATCGTGAGAAAGACAACCGCGGCGCTCGTCGCCGCTCTGCTGGCTATCGGCTTGACTGCATCGCACGCACAGGACAATTACCCCTCGCGGCCGGTGAAAATCATGATCGCCTTCCCGGTCGGCGGTTTGCTCGACACCGTGTCGCGCGTCGTCAGCGAGAAGCTGTCCGCGCAGCTTGGCCAGCAGTTCATCATCGAAGCGCGGCCCGGCGCCGGCGGCACGATTGCGACCCAAGCCGTCGCCAAGGCGGAGCCCGACGGCTACACGCTGATGATGATCAACGATAACCACGCGCTCAATCCGAGCGTGTTCAAGAACATCCCCTACGACAGCGTGAAGGATTTTGCGCCGATCGGCTTCGTCGGTTCGACGCCGCTCGTCTTCGCCGCGCATCCGAGCGTGCCGGCAAAGGACGTCAAAAGCCTCATCGCCCTCGCCAAGGAAAAGCCCGGTACTGTGACTTACGCCTCGGTCGGCGTCGGCAGCGCGAGCCATCTCGCGGGCGCGATGCTCGGTGACGTCGCGAAAGCGCAGCTCCAGCACATTCCCTATCGTGGCGGCGCGCCCGCGCTGATCGATCTGCTCGCGGGCCACGTCAACACAATGTTCCTGAGCCCCGTCATCGGGCTCGAGAACATCAAGCTCGGCAAGCTGAACGGCATGGCGCTCGCCGCCGACAAGCGGCTCGAAATCCTGCCCGACCTGCCGACCATGGCGGAGGCAGGCTATCCGGTCGACGCCTCCTATTGGTTCGGCCTCGTGGCGCCCGCGGGCACCCCGCCCGCTGTCACCGCCAAGCTGGAAAAAGCGCTGGTGGAAGTGCTGGCCATGCCGGACGTGAAGAAACGCCTCACCGAAATGGGGGCGATTGTGACACCGCTCAACAGCAAGCAGTTCGGCGACTACATCCGCGCCGAGATGACAAAATGGGCAGCGATTGTGGAAAAGGCCGGTGTGAAGCCCGAATAGCCCTTCCCGCGCCAGGAACCGTTACGCCTATTTCATCGTTGGATTGAGCCCAAAGGCGGCATTGCGGCCTCTTGCATCCGCCATGATTATTGGCCACATCGGAAGGGAGCGGGTGTCGAATCATGTCCACCAGCGAACCCAAACGGATCGGCGTTTCCTTCGAAGTGAAGCCGCACGCCTATGATCCGGCGACCAGCCCCGAGCTGTTCGACGGCGTGCTGGCGCGGCGCATCCTCGCCTTCATCATCGACCTCATCATCCTCGCCATCCCAATCGTGCTACTTTCGATGTTCATCTTCGTCATCGGGGTCGTGACGCTCGGGTTCGGCTTCGTTCTCTACGCCCTGCTGAGCCCGATCATGGTGCTGTGGGCGTTGTTCTATTATGGCATCACGCTCGGCAGCCCGCGCTCGGCGACGCTCGGCATGCGCGTGATGGATCTGGAGATGCGCACCTGGTACGGCGCGCCGGCTTACTTCGTGCTCGGCGCGGTGCACGCGATCGTGTTCTGGATCACGGTGTCGGTGCTGACGCCGTTCGTACTCCTGGTGTGCCTGTTCAATGACCGGCGGCGGTGCCTGCATGACATTCTGGTCGGCACCATCGTCATCAACAACGAGGCGCGTGCGAGCACATTGCGAGCTTCCCGCAGACCTAGCCCTTAAGACCTGGCCCTTAAGGTTTGCGGTCTGACCGGTGGTTTGACGAACGGCCGCCTTCGGGCGAAAGTTAGGGCCGGAATAGGCCAAAAGCGGCCTTAAACGAACTTGGAATCCGTGACCCAGCATTCGCGCGATACGCCACAGTTCTACCTGACAGCCCCGTCGCCCTGCCCCTATTTGGCGGGTAAGGAGGAACGGAAGGTTTTTACCCACCTCGTTGGCGAACGAGCGCCGGGACTCAACGATCTCCTCACCCACGGCGGGTTCCGTCGCAGCCAGTCGATTGCCTATCGTCCGGCTTGCGAAGCCTGCCGCGCCTGCGTCTCGGTCCGGGTGATCGCGGACGAGTTCCGCCCAACCAAAAGCATGAAGCGCGTCGCCGAGCGCAACGAGGACATCATCGGCGAGATGCGCGCGCTGGTGCCGACCTCGGAACAATATTCGGTGTTCCGCGCCTATCTCGACTCCCGCCACCGCGATGGCGGCATGGCCGACATGACCGTGCTCGACTACGCGATGATGGTCGAGGACAGCCATGTGAAGACGCGGCTCGTCGAGTACCGCAAGCGCGGTCCGGACTCGTCGATCAACGGCAAAGGCGCAGGCCCATTGCTCGCCGTGGCGTTGACCGACGTGCTGAACGACGGGCTGTCCATGGTCTATTCGTTCTTCGACCCCGCCGAGGCGAACCGCTCGCTCGGCACCTTCATGATCCTCGATCACATCCAGCGCGCCGCGCGCATGGGTTTGCCTTACGTCTATCTCGGCTATTGGGTGCGCGGTTCGCGCAAAATGGATTACAAGAGCCGCTTCCTGCCGCAGGAGCGGCTGATGCCGGACAATTGGATGCGCGTCGAGAGCTGACGCGTCGAGGATCGTCGCGTGCGTTCGTGGTTGGGCGTGCTGGCCGCAATTGCCGCGGCTCTGGTGTTTGTCTGCGCGCCCGAAAGCGCCGTTGCACAGCCGTTCAATCAGTTCGTCGTGTTCGGCGATTCAACAGTCGACAGCGGCTGGTATCGCAACGCGCTTCCGCTCTCCGACAACGCCGCTTTCAACGCCGGCTTTGCGATTGCGGTGACGCAAGGGGCCGGCAAGGCGACCACCAGCCCCGGCCTCGTCTATTCCGAATATCTCGCGGGCGCGCTTGGTTTATCCGCGAACCCGGCCAATCAGCCGGGCGGCGGCACCAATTATGCGACCGGCGGGGCACGCAACAATCAGGTCAACGACCTGGCCTCGGGCGGGCTGCAAGGCGCGGTGCCGACCTCGACGCAGGTGGACAACTATCTCGCTGCCAACGGCGGCGCGGCCAATAGCAAGGCGCTCTATCTCATCAGTTCCGGCGGCAACGACGTCGGCTTTGCGCTGTCGAACCTCGCGGCCAACCAGCGCGACGCCTATGTGACGACGGCTGCGAACGATTTGGTCGCAGCCGCCGCAAAGCTGCGGAACGCAGGCGCACGTATTTTCATCGTGCCGAACCAGCCTCAATCCATCGGCACCGCGAACCAGCAAGCGCTGCGCACGCTCTACAACAACACGCTCTGGAACGGGCTCGCGGCGGCTGGGATCAACTTCATTCCGGCGGACATCAACGCCGTGTTTCTGGCGGTGCGCGGCAACTCGGCGTTCGGCTTCACCGCGACCGGTCCGGCCTGCACACAACCGGCGGGCATCACCTCCGGCTGGGCATCGCTCTGTTCGGCGACTTCAACGGTTTCGACGTTCGTGACACCCGACGCGCCGAACACGCATCTTCTCGCCGATGACATCCACCTCACGTCGGCGGGACAGAAGATCGTCGCCGACTACGAGTACAGCCTGCTGGTCGCACCCAGCATGATCTCGATGCTTGCCGAGGCACCGGTGAAAACGCGCGCCGGTGTCATTTCGGCCATCGAGAACCAGATGATGCTGTCGCAGCGCCAGCGCGGGGCAAGCGGCTTCAACGCCTGGGTCACGGGCGACCTCGCCAATCTCAAGATCGAGAATACACAAGGGTTTCCGAACGATCCCGGCGTTCCCGCGACGTTGATCGCCGGCATCGACTACAAGACGCGAGACTGGCTGTTCGGCGCGGCGATATCGGCTGGCACCCAAACCGCGAAGTTCGATCAGAATTTCGGGAATTTCCGCCAGAACGAAGTCACCCTAAGCGGCTACGGCCTGACACGCCACGGCCCACTCTGGGGCTCGCTGATCGGCACCGCTGGTTTGATCGACTATGGCGTCCAGCGCACCGTGCCGGTCGGCATCACCGTGCAGCCCAACGCCGGCTCGACGAGCGGCAGCAATCTCTCGCTCTCCGCAAGCGCAGGCTACGACCTCGTGTTCAGCAACGTCACGCATGGCCCGATTGCAAGCATGACGTTCCAGCGCGTGAAGGTTTTGGGCTTCACCGAAAGCGGCAGCTTCACGAGCCTGAGCTTCGGCGACCAGACGCGCAATTCCGCGGTCAGCGCACTCGGCTATCAGGTGGTTGTCGATCTCGAGCGCTGGCGCCCGTTCGGCCGCATCCTTTGGAACCACGAACTCGCCAACACCAACCGCGATGTGCTGGCCGCGCTCACGACCATCGCCGCGCCGTCTTACACGATGCCCGCGGTCATCGCAGGCAAGGATTGGGGCTCCGCCGTCGCGGGCACTTCGGTCAAGATTGGCGACCGCGTCAGCGGGCTCCTGGCACTAAGCGGGCAATTCGCCCAGCGGCAGGTGTCCGTCTACGGCGGGCAGCTCGGCGTCAACGCAGCGTTCTAGTTCACCACTCCGCGTGATAGCGCAGCGAGTAGAACGACACCGGCCCGCGGTCGGCGTTGTAGCCGGGGTTCACGACGAGCTGATAGTTGAATGTGAACGTGCTCCATTTGTTGATCGCGTAGGCATAGTAGGTCTCGAGCGCTCGCTCCATTTTGTAGTTGAGCTGGCCATCGCCGATCAGGATGCCCATGCCGCCCGCGGCAAAATAGGAGCGGCCTTCGTCGGACAGTCCTTCGACGATACCCGAGAGGCCGACCTTGTCGTTCGGCCGTCCCCATGCCGTGCCTTTCAGCACGCCGCCGAGCGACGCTGTGTGATGCGCGTCGGTCCAGCCGATCAACTCGATCTGGCCGGGGCTCCAGGTCAGCCGCGAGAACACGCCGAAATCGTCGTTGATCGCCTGCTCGAAGTTCGCAACGAAGCCGTAGTTGTTGCGGACCTTCCGCGTCAGCGTAATGTCCGGATAGTCCGGGCTCGCCGTCGGCAGCGCGAGCGCGTCCGCGTAGCTGCCCATGTTGCCGTGGTTGAGCCAGGCGAAGAATCTGAACTTGCCGGGCTGCGAAAATACCGCGTAACGGAACTCCAGCTCTGCGACGTACTGGCCACGGCCGAACTGCATGTCGAAATTGTCGACGTTCGACACGCGCGGCAGCAGGAAATAACCGGCGCGGAACGCCCAGTTCTTCTGGTTGAAGTCCACCATCGCGCCCCAGGACCAGCTCAGCCGGTCCATCGTCCAGTCGTAGGAGCCGCCGCCGTACATCTGCCAGTTCATGAAGCCGGTGCGCGGCTCACCGGAATAGGCGTTCAGATTGAAGTAATCCGGCACGGCGAACTTGCCGACCGTGAACGAAAGGCGCGAGATGTCTTGCTTGCCCGCAAGCTGGTTCGGCCCGTCCTCGATCTTCTCCTGCTCGCCACCGAGCCCGAACGTGTGGCGATAGAACATGCGCGCCATATTGAAGCGCGGCACCGGGAAACTTGATTTTTGCGCCTCGCCATTCGGGAACGCCGCGACGCCGTGCACGTCGCTCAGGCCGAAGCCCTGCATGATCTCGGGGTTGAAATAGATCTCACCGTTCTGCCACGGGCGAATGCCGAGAAAGGCCGTGAGCGTGCCGGTGTTGCGCACCTGGTTTGCGCCGGACAGGCTGTTTGCGCCCTCGTACGGCGAACGGAAGGCGCGATAGCCCTGCCCGATCACCGTGAACTGGCCGTGCACGTTCCAGTCGCCGCCGAGGCCATTGTCGTCGCTCAGCTTCGGACCGAAGAATGCGCCGTCTTCGCCCGCCTTGAGTTGGCGATTGAGGCCAACACGTACCGTGTGAATGTCGTAGGTCGATTGGTACTGGTTGCCTGACGGGAACGCCGCCGTCACCGAGCCGAGGTTCGCATAGAGATACTCGATCCGTGCGGTCCAGTATTTCGCGATCGGCATTTCCGCGCCCGCGCCAGCGGTCCAGCCGATGCGCGCGCGGAGTTTCTTGTCCTCATCCTCGACGGCGCCTGGCGCTTCCACGAAACGGCCTTGCGACACCGCGAGGCCGCCGGTGCCGTAGATCATCCAGCGATCGAAGGCGTAGCCGATGCGGCCACGGAAGGTCGCGAGATAGTCGAGCGTCTCGGTGACGGTCGTTGCTGCGGTGGTTCGCGTCGCAACGACCTGGTTCGGCAGAAGATGATTGGTAAAAGAAATGTCGGCCTCGACACCGAGCAACAGGCGCGAATTGAGGAGATGATTGTAGCCAGCCTGCACGCCACCATAGACACCGCTGAAGCGCTCAGAGCCGCCCGACGCCGCAGGATCGAAGATCGTGTTGTTCACATGGCCGACGCTGGTGCCAACGGTGCCACCGACATAGGCACCGGTCCAAGCGAACGGCGCGGTCTTGGGCTTGGCTTCGAGCGGCGGTTGATCGGCCGCCATTGCCGAAGCGAGCGACAACGCCAGCGCCGCAACGCCCTTGCCTGCCCTCAAGGCAAAGCTTCGCCGTTTGCGCGAGAGCATCGCGCACTCCTGACGCAACAACACTGGAAGCCCCGTTAGCCCGTCGCTAGATCGACAAGAAGTTTGATGTTGAGAATGATGATGATGAGTGCTGTGAGAGCCGCAAGCGCGGTCACCCACAGCGGTGCGGTCAGCTCGCCCATCTTCCGTTTGTCAGCGGTGAACATGACGAGCGGCACCACCGCGAACGGCAGTTGCAGGCTGAGAATGACCTGACTGAGGATGAGAAGCTGCCCGGTGCCCTTCTCGCCGTACCAGATGGTCACGATCGCCGCCGGGACGATCGCTATGGAGCGCGTGATGAGCCGCCGCGCCCAGGACGGCAGCCGGATATCGATGAAGCCCTCCATTACGATCTGACCGGAGAGCGTCGCAGTCACCGTCGAGTTCAGACCGCAGCAGAGCAGCGCGATGCCGAACAGCGTCGGCGCGATCGCCGAGCCGAGTAGCGGCGCAAGGAACGAATGCACCTGCCCGAGTTCGGCTACGTCGGTCTTGCCGACCTTGTTGAAGGTCGCCGCGGCAAGAATGAGGATGGATGCATTGATGAGCAGCGCGAACATCAGCGCGATGGTGGAGTCCGCTGTCGCGAGCTTGATCGCCTCGCGCTTCTCCGGAACGGTCCCGCCGAACGAACGCGTCTGCACCACACCCGAATGCAGATAGAGATTGTGCGGCATCACTGTCGCGCCGAGGATGCCGAGCGCGAGGTAGAGCATGTCCGGATTGGTGACGACCTGCGTGGTCGGCGCGAAGCCCTTGATGACCGCGGCCCAATCCGGGTTCGCCATTGCGATCTGGATGCCGAAGCAGAGGGCGATGACGCCCAGCAAAGTCACGATGAAGGCCTCGATCCAGCGGAAGCCGAGGTTTTGCAGCCACAGGATCAGGAACACATCGAGCGCAGTGATCAGCACGCCGATCTCGAGCGGGATGCCGAACAGAAGATTGAGGCCGATCGCCGTGCCGATCACTTCGGCCAGGTCCGTCGCGCAGATCGCAATCTCAGCCAACAGCCACAGCGGATAGGCGACCGGACGCGGAAACGCATCGCGGCAGGCCTGCGCCAGATCGCGGCCTGCGCCGATGCCGAGCCGTGCGCACAGCGCTTGCAGCAGGATCGCCATGAGGTTGGAGAGCAGCGCGACGGTCAGCAGCGCGTAGCCGAACTTCGAGCCGCCCGCGAGCGAGGTCGCCCAGTTGCCCGGGTCCATGTAGCCGACGGCGACGAGGTAACCGGGTCCGAGAAACGCAACGAGCTTGTTCCAGAACGAACCCGTCGGCCGCGTGCGGATGCTGCCGAACACCTCGGAGAGCGAGGGCCGCTCTCGCTCCCGGCGCCAACCGCCTTTGGCTGGCGTCACCTCGCTCGGCGTTTGCGTCAGCACTGTCACAGACCCTTCCCTACCCGGCCACCAGCGGTTTCCGGCAAATCAGATTAGCTTGTTGCGAATAATTTGCAATTGCAGAATGAAGGCATCATGCGACCGGGCTCCGGCTCAGGCCACCGGCGCCTAAAACCGGTCTATCGTGCTGATACTCATGACGATTGGCGCGTGGTGGTGCGCCGTGTGTTCGCCAAAGGGCGAGCCAGTCACCCGGACGTTCTTGCCGACAAGCCCGCGCATCCGCTTCAGCATCGCCGCGTCCATCGAGAACACATGGATGCGGTCGGTCTTTTCGACCTTGTCGTACTCGTCCGAACCTTCAAGGCACGCGGGCGAACGCAGGCGCAGGATGTAGGCCTGCTCCGTCAGCCGGTACGCTTCGGTCGTGAAGCGCGAAGACGTGAGCTTGCCCTCGGCAACCTGATCCGATTTTTCCGCCTTCAGGCAATCAGCCACGGCCACGCCGGAGCCGAGCAGCGTCGTCAGAACAATCGCGGCAGCCAGACGCGAAACCATGCGTGCTTCCGGCGGCCGTTACTTGGCGTCGCCGCTCCCGTTCTTGCCCGGTTCTTTGCCGGTATCCATCGGATGACCGAACTTCAGGTTAGCAAGGAAGCGATCCGGCCGCACGCGACCCGCATCGCCGCGGTTGCCGCGCCAGGCCGCAAGCTCCTTGATCGGAAGATTGGATACGCGCCCGCCCTCGCCGATCCAGGTGAGACCATCCTCCGCCTTGAACGTCACGACATCCGACAGCCCGCCGTCCTTGTGACGCTGCAAGCGCACGCCTGAGCCGCGCGTCATCTCCGGCACCTGATCGAGCTGGAAGATCACCATCTTGCGGTTGTCGCCGACCGCCGCAGCCAACTCGCCCAGCACCGGCGCGATCGCAACGGCCGCGTCCGGCGCCTTGACGTTCAGAACCTGCTTGCCTTTGCGCGTGGTGGCCAGGATTTCGTCCTCCGCCACCACGAAGCCCTTGCCGGCCTTCGAACCAACCAAGAACTTGCGCCCACCCTGATAGCGGAACGCCGCCACCAGATCGGCCTCCTGCTCCATGTCGGCAAAGAGGCGCACCGGCTCGCCGTGTCCGCGGCCGCCCGGCAGCTTCGACGCATCGATTGTGTAAAAGCGGCCGTTGGTCGAGAACACGATGATCTTCGACGTCGTCTCCGCAGGGAACGCGAAGCGCAGGTTATCGTCGGTCTTGAACGTGACGCCCGAGAGATCGGTCTGGATGCCGCGCAACGCGCGGATCCAACCCTTCTCAGACACGACGACCGTGATCGGCTCGCGCACGACCATCGCCTCTTCGATCGCGGCCTCGTCGTGCTCCGGCGCTTCGGCGAATTCGGTGCGGCGTTTGCCGAGTTCGGTCTTCTTGGAGAACTTCTCGCGGACTTCCTTGATCTGACCCGCGACCGTCGCCCACTGCTCCTTCTCGGACTTGAGCAGCTTTTCGAGGCCGGACTTCTCCTCGCGGAGTTCCTTGTCCTCGCGCCGGATTTCCATTTCCTCCAGCTTGCGCAAGTTGCGCAGCCGCATGTTGAGGATGGCGTCGGCCTGAACGTCGGTGATCTTGAATGTCTTCATGAGGACGGGCTTTGGCTCGTCCTCGGTGCGGATGATCTTGATGACCTTGTCGAGGTTCAGATAGGCGATGAGAAGACCGCCCAACACCTCGATGCGATGTGTGATCTCGGCCAGGCGGTGCTTGGAGCGGCGGATCAGCACGTCGCGGCGGTGATCGAGCCACTCCTTCAGGACCTCCGCGAGATCCATCACC
>BFBZ01000008.1_pt582 | contig 28971 bp, 20 predicted proteins | sample 1888401 | NCBI WGS metagenome assembly BFBZ01 (sample SAMD00112614, study PRJDB3348) | symbiont metagenome | host: Chara braunii
GCTTCCGGCGATGGGGCGCGGTCATGCTGCTCAGGATGGCAAGCGCCATCCTGAGCGGCGCCACCGCGCTCTACCTGAAACACACAATCTCGGGCGCCGAGCTACGCGCGGCGCTCTCAGTGGCACGATCCTTCGAACGAGCCGGCGCGTCGATCGTGCTGGGAAGAAGGTCGCGGCCGGAATTCACCTCGACAATGAAAGCCAAAGACGATGACGGCATCGAATGAACGGCGGGCGCTTGGCCTGACTGCCACACCCGCGCAGCCAAATGCAGTGAACAGCGCAGGCGGCTTTGCCTTGTTGCACGACTGTCATAGAGGCAGTGCACACCGGGAGGCATCCGGGACACCTCAGCTGCTATTGCGAACCATTTGCAACAAGAAGCCGAGGATGGTAGGTGCTGATCTGGTTTTGGACGGGACGGCACGGATCGGACCGGGGATGGCGGGCGATGACTTCAAATCTCGGGTGGCAAGTGGCCGCCAAATCTGCAGGGATGGCAGGGGATACCTCCAACCGCCCGAGGGGCAACGCCGCATGACCCGCGTCCGCCTGTTTCGGGTTCCGATCGTCGCCGGCGCAGCGCTCGGCGCGGCCACCTTCGGGACGCCCGCGGCTGCGGCCGACATGGCCGTCAAATCGCCGGCCATGAATGCGGTCTACAACTGGACCGGCTTTTACGTCGGCGGCCATGTCGGTTATGGCGACGGCAACCTCGGTCCCAATACCAATCCGCTTCCCCTGCAGGCCGTCTTCTTCCCACACACCGTCACCGGCGGGGTCGGCGGCTTCCAGATCGGATACAATCACCAGTTCGCGAACCGCTTTGTGCTCGGCGTCGAGGCCGATGCAACCTTCGTCAGTCCCGTCGACCTGCCGCGGCGTACGCTTGGCCCCTTCAACGCCTCGATCGACTATATCGGCACCGTGCGCGGCCGCGCCGGCTACAGCTTCGGCAGCTGGATGCCCTATCTCACCGGTGGCTTCGCCTGGGGACACACCCAGGTCAGGGTCAATGACGATTCAGGCAACGTCGTCTCCGAGCCTGGGCAGTACCAGACCGGATGGACCGCCGGTGTCGGCGCCGAGTTCGCGCTGAGTGGCAACTGGACCGCCAAGGTCGAGTACGAATATGTCGACCTGTCGCGCCGGACCCTGGGGCTTGCTGATTTCGGCATGCCCGGCGTCACCATCGACCCGCGGATTCATCTGCTTAAATTTGGCCTGAACTATCAGCTTGGCGACTCGCCGTGGTCGGCGACGCCGACCCGGCCGCTGTTGCCGGACTCCGACAATTGGTCGATCCATGGCCAGACGACCCTGATCGGGCAAGGCTACCCGGCGATTCGTTCGGCCTATGCCGGAACCAACAGCCTTCCCGCGGGCGGACAAACGCAGCAGACCTGGACCACGACCGCGTTTCTTGGCGTCAAGCTGTGGGAAGGCGGCGAGCTCTACTTCAATCCGGAAACCGCCCAGGGCTTCGGCCTCAACGGCACGCTCGGCATTGCCGGCTTCCCCAACGGCGAGGCCCAGAAGGCCGGCGCCGAATATCCGAGGATCCGGCCGCAGCGCTACTACCTCAAACAGACCTTCGGCTTCGGCGGCGAGCAAGAAGACGTTCCCGATGGTCCCAACCAGATCGCAGGCAAGCGCGACATCGATCGCCTGACGCTGATCGTCGGACGCTTCGCGATCGGCGATTTCTTCGACGGCAATTCCTACGCCAAGGATCCGCGCGCTGATTTCATGAACTGGGCGATGTGGGCGTCCGCCGCCTATGACTTCCCGGCCGACTTGCCCGGCTACACGCGCGGCGCCGTGGCCGAACTCAACCGCAAGGATTGGGCGGTGCGCGCCGGCCTGTTCCAGGTGCCGGATGCGCCAAACAGCGACGTCCTGACCTTCAAGACCGGCGGCGCCGTCGTCGAATTCGAGGGGCGCTATTCGATCTTCGACCAGCCCGGCAAACTGCGCGTCGGTGTCTTTGGCAATCGCGGCTTCACCGGCAATTACAGCCAGGCGCTCGCGATCGTGGCCACCGATCCGTCGCTCGACATCAACGCGGTGATGGCGGGCATCCGCAAGGACAATCTGAAGTACGGCTTCTACCTCAATGCCGAGCAGCAGATCGCGACCGATGTCGGCCTGTTCGGCCGGCTAAGCTGGAACGACGGCCAAAACGAGATCCTGTCGTTCACCGACATCGACCGCAGCCTTTCGGGCGGTGTGTCGATCAAGGGCAGCCGGTGGGGACGGCCGGACGACACGATCGGCATCGGCGGCGCAATCAACGGGCTATCCGCCTCGCACCGCGATTACCTCGGCGCCGGCGGCCTCGGCCTCTTGATCGGCGATGGCGCGCTCAACTACCGCAACGAAGGCATCTTCGAGAGCTATTATGCCTACTCGGTGAACAAGCACCTGACGGTGACGGCGGACTATCAGTTCATCGCCAACCCCGCCTACAACGCCGACCGCGGCCCGGTGCACATCTTCTCCGGCCGCCTCCACGGAGAGTTCTAGTCTCGGTCGTCATTGCGAGCGAAGCGAAGCAATCCATGGCTCCGCGAACGCCGAAGCTTGGATTTGCTTCGTCGCTTCGCTCATCGCAATGATGGCTGGACCGAGGCTGGGCACGACAGCTGAGGCAAGCGCCCTCTCCCCACTCAGATATATGTAGACCCCCCGGGCTTGCCGCAAGCCCGGGGTCATCCCGTAGAACGCGCGCCCAATCGATCGAACCGAGGGGATGCGGAATGCAGGAACATGATGTGGTGATTGCCGGCGGAGGGCCCACCGGGCTGATGCTGGCGGGCGAATTGATGCTGGCCGGTATCGATGTCGCGATCGTCGAGCGGCGCGCCAGCCAGGACCTCATCGGCTCACGCGCCGGTGGGCTGCATGCGCGCACCATGGAGGTGCTCGATCAGCGCGGCATCGGCGATTGGTTCGTCGCGAAGGGGACGCGCCATCCGGCGGTGCTGTTCCACTCGCATCTGGTGCCGCTCGATATCACCGACTTTCCGACCCGGCGCAATTTCACGCTCGGGCTGTTCCAGACCCACATCGAACGGATACTCGGCGAATGGGTCGGCGAGCTCGCCGTGCCGGTCTATCGCGGGCGCGACGTCACCGGCTTTGCCCAGGATGACACCGGCGTCGACGTCGAACTGTCGGACGGCGAGATGTTCCGAGCGCAATATCTGGTCGGCTGCGACGGCGGACGCAGCCTCGTCCGCAAGGCGGCCGGCATCGAATTCGCCGGATGGGATCCGACCAGGAGCTGGCTGATCGCCGAAGCCGAGATGTCGGACGAACCGCAATGGGGCTTCCACCAGAACGACACCGGCACTTTCGCGATCGGCAAGGTGGAAGACAGCGGGCGGGTACGGGTCGTGCTGACCGAGCGGCAGCTCGGCGCCGGAAACGAACCGACCCTGCGCGACGTCAGCGAAACGTTGATCGCCGCCTACGGCACCGATTTCGGCATCCACAATCCGGTCTGGATCTCGCGCTTCACCGACATGACCCGGCAGGCGGTGGCCTATCGCAAGCAGCGCGTGCTGCTGGCTGGCGATGCCGCGCATGTGCATCCGCCGATGGGCGGACAGGGCCTCAATATCGGCGTGCAGGACGCGGTGAATTTGGGCTGGAAGCTCGCCCAGGTGGTCAAGCAGATATCGCCTGACAGCCTGCTCGACACCTACCAGGCCGAGCGGCATCCGGTGGCGGCCCGCGTGCTGCGCAACACCATGGCGCAGGTTGCGCTGACCAGAACGGATGCGCGCAGCAAGGCGCTGCACGAGGTCGTTACCGAGCTGATGCGCATGGACGAGCCGCGCAGAAAGGTTGCCGCGATGATGTCGGGCCTCGACGTCCACTACGACCTCGGCAGCGGCCATCCGCTGCTCGGACGCCGCATGCCCGATCTCGATCTCGACACCGCGAGCGGTCCTGTGCAGCTCTTCACGCTGCTGCACTGGGCGCAACCCGTGCTGCTCAATTTCGCCGCACCGAGCCGCGTCGATATCGCCGGCTGGAGCGATCGCATTCAGTCGGTCGATGCCGGCTACGCCGGCCCGTGGGAGCTTCCCGCGCTCGGAACGATAACGGCGCCGGCCGCCGTGCTGGTCCGGCCTGACGGCTATGTGGCGTGGGTCGGTGAGCGAACGCAGGCGGGGCTCACCGAGGCGCTGACCAGATGGTTCGGCGAGCCTGCCGCTGCCTAGCCGGCCGGCTGGAACGAATCCGCGCGCGCCATCGCCCAGGCTTCGCGGAAGCGCGGATCTTGAGTGCCTTCAAGCAACTCGCCCGGCCGCAGCGCCGGATAGAGTTGCGCAAAGGAGCGGACGTCGGTGGTCGAGGTCCGCTGCGAGAAGTGGATCGGGCGCAGATCCTGGGTGTGCTCGAGGCCGGCGGCCGCGAGCAACTCGGTCAGCGCGTGCAGGGTCGAGTGGTGATAATTGTACACGCGCTCGCTCTTGTCCGGCACGTAGAGCGCGCGGTTGCGGACCGGGTCCTGCGAGGTCACGCCGGTCGGGCAACGATCGGTGTGACAACTCAGCGACTGGATGCAGCCGAGCGCGAACATGAAGCCGCGCGCCGAATTGCACCAGTCGGCCCCGATCGCCATCGCGCGCGCCATGTCGAAGGCGGTGGCGATCTTGCCGGACGCGCCGATCTTGATGCGGTCGCGGGCGCCGATGCCGACCAGCGCGTTGTGGACGAAATTGACGCCCTCGCGCATTGGCATGCCCAGATGGTCCATGAACTCCAGCGGCGCCGCGCCGGTGCCGCCCTCATTGCCGTCGACCACGATGAAATCGGGATACAGCCCGCTCTCCTTCATCGCCTTGCAGATCGCCAGGAATTCCCAGGGATGGCCGATGCACATCTTGAAGCCGGCCGGCTTGCCGCCGGACAGCTTGCGCATATTGGCGACGAATTCCATCATCTGGATCGGTGTCGAGAATGCCTTGTGGTAGGCCGGCGAGATGCAGTCCTCGCCGAGCGGCACGCCGCGAATCTTGGAGATCTCCTCGGAGACCTTCGCGGCCGGCAGCACGCCGCCATGGCCGGGCTTGGCGCCCTGGCTGATCTTGAGTTCGACCATCTTGATCTGGTCGTCGCTCGATACACGTGCAAACTCATCGGGATTGAAGGTGCCGTCGCGATTGCGGCAGCCGAAATAGCCGGAGCCGATCTCCCAGATGATGTCGCCACCCATCTCGCGGTGATAGGGACTGACGCCGCCCTCGCCGGTATCATGGGCGAAGCCGCCCTTTTTGGCGCCGGCGTTCAGCGCCCGCACCGCGTTCGGGCTGAGCGCGCCAAAACTCATCGCCGAGATGTTGAAGACCGAGGCCGAATACGGCCGTGTGCAATCGGGGCCGCCGATCGTGATGCGGAATTTCACGTCGGCATGCGGCTTGGGCGCCACCGAGTGATGCATCCACTCATAGCCTTCGCGGTAGACGTCCTCCTGGGTGCCGAACGGCCGCTTGTCGAGGACCATCTTGGCGCGCTGATAGACCACCGCGCGGGTGTCGCGCGAGAACGGCATGCCGTCCTTCTCGCTCTCGAAGAAATACTGCCGCATCTCGGGGCGGATTTCCTCGAGCAGGAAGCGGACATGCGCCGAGATCGGGTAGTTGCGCAGCACCGCGTGGCTCTTCTGCGTGAGGTCGCGGATGCCGAGCAATGTCAGCGCGCCGAAGATGACCAGCGGGATCAGGACGATCTTGAAGACCTTGTGATCGAAAATTCCAACCAGCAGCAGCAGCGCGGTGACGACGGCGCAGATCGTCAGCACGATGAAGCGTGGCGAGAATGGAAGCAGCATCGTGTCCATAGAACCCCTCAGCCGGTCTGCCTGGAATACCCTGTCGGCCGCGAGCCTAATCCAACTCGCGGAACCAACGCTACACGGTAATACGGCCGGTCGGTCACAGATGTGACAACCGCCCGGATGGGCGGGTGCCGTTGCCGGTCAAATTGAAACGAAATCGACTTTTGCAGTGCAACGAAGGGCTTCGCGCGGACTGCGATCCTTCGCGCCGCCTTTGGTCAGCAGACCCGTCCCCTTCAATGGTCGTGCGGCTGCAATTCGTGCGGGATGTGGCCCGCCTTCAGGCCATCGCTCGCGAGCCATTCGTTGGTGGTATCGAGCGCGCGCGCGATATGGTCCGCGGTCCGGGTGAAATCGTAGGGCGAGCCGACCAGCGGACAGAGCGGCGGCACCACGAAATACTCGACGTCAGGGCCGATATTCTCGAGCTCGTTGACGAGTTGCCGCGCGATCAGCAGCGTGAGCGCATGCAGCGCGTTGGCAAGCGCGCCGACCGGCGGCGCCTGATTGGCGCAGGCATGTCCGGTCGGCAGCACGATCAGGCGTTTCGCCCCATGCTTCACGGCAACGCGGACCGGCGTGTTGCTCGAGATCGCCCCATCGGCCAGGAAATGATCGCGGTAATGCACCGGCGTGAAGGCGCCGGGGATCGCGGTCGATGCGACGATCGCCTCCGCGGCCGGGCCTTCCGACAGCACCACGCTGTCGCCGCTGATGATGTCGGTGGTGACGATGTGGATCGGGATCCGCGCCTCCTCGAGATTGCGGAACGGGATGTAATCGTCGATCAGCCGGCGGATGCCGTCATGCGAGATCAGGAAGTCGCGCCGCCACAGGAAGCTCACCAGCGTCCGCCAGGTCACAGGAAACACATCCTGCCGGGTCAAATGGCGCCAGATGTCGGCCAGCCGCGCGACGCCCGACACCGTCGGGTCGCCGGCATAGAAGGCGCCGTTCAGGGCGCCGACGCTGGAGCCGACCACCATGTCGGCGACGACGCCATGCGCGGCCAGCGCCTGCAGCATGCCGACCTGCACCGCGCCAAAGCTGCCGCCGCCGGCGAACACAAACGCGGTCTTCGGCGCATCCGGATTGGTGATGGACAAGGTGCTGCTCCTCGGGTCGCCGCGTTCGGGAAACGGCTGCGCGGCGTTGGGAGAGTTATAGCAGTGGCGGAATGGACGGCGCCATCATCTCAGCCGTCATTCCGGGACATCGCGAAGCGATGGGCCCGGAATCCATAACCACACATGCAAAAGGCTGGAGCCTGATGGGGCCCCAGCCTTCGTCAACCGAACAGCGGTGGTTATGGATTCCGTGCTCGATGCTACGCATCGCCCCGGAATGACGGAAGAGGCGTCGATCAGCGCTCGACGAACGCCTTCTCGATCACGAAGTGACCGGGCGTGTTACCGCTGCCTTCCTTGAAGCCGCGGGTCTCAAACAACTGCTTCAGCTCTTCCAGCATGGCCGGGCTGCCGCACATCATGATGCGGTCGGTCTCGATGTCGAGCGGGCCCTGATGCAGGTCGCTGAACAGCTGGTTCGAGGTGATCAGGTCGGTGATGCGGCCGCGGTTGCGGAACGGCTCGCGCGTCACGGTCGGATAGTACGACAGCTTCTCCGACAGCAGCGGCCCGAACAGCTCGTCGTCGCGCAGCTTGGCGACCAGCTCCTCGCCATAGGCGAGTTCGGAGACCTGGCGGCAGCCATGCACCAGGAGGATCTGGTCGTAGTGATCATAGACCTCGGGATCCTTGATCAGGCTCGCGAACGGGGCGAGGCCGGTGCCGGTCGACAGCAGCATCAGCCGCTTGCCGGGGATCAGATTGTCGGTGATCAGCGTGCCGGTCGCCTTGCGGCCGACCAGGATGGTGTCGCCCTCGCGGATCTTCTGCAGCTTGGAGGTGAGCGGGCCGTCCTGCACCTTGATCGAGAAGAACTCGAGCTCTTCCTCGTGATTGGCGCTCGCCATCGAATAGGCGCGCAGCAACGGCCGGCCATCGACCTCGAGGCCGATCATGGCGAACTGGCCATTCTGGAAGCGGAAACCGGAATCGCGGGTGGCTCGGAAGCTGAAAAGCGTATCGGTCCAGTGCTGAACGGAAAGAACCTTCTCTCGATAGAACGCGCTCATGTGTTTTCGTTTTCTCGATTGACCAGATTTAGAATGGTTTGATTTCTAGACTGCCCGCGACGGCGCGAAAGTGGCCGAAATCATTGAAGATCTCGCGTGTCCATTGCGCCTATGGGAGAGATAGTCAAGATCAACTGCCGTGCAATTGCGATCTCAGAATGGCAGTCGTTCGATTTCGCGCGGAGGTTCAACCCAGACATCGTTAACACGTGGCGATGTGCGCAATATACTTGCCGAGATCAGCGCCGATCTGGCAATTAATTACTGCGAAATCCGCGACAAAGGGAAAATGATCTCGTGGTCCTGATCAGCCAGCGAATCTTCCTGGAAACCATCAAAAAATATTGCCTCGCGCACGATATCGCGATCGAGATCAGGTCCGGCGGCTGGCTGGTCATCATGACCAGGGGTAACGAGCGACGGCTCGCGATCGGCTACGACATCGGGCTGAACAGCGCGGTCGCGCATCAGGTTGCCAACGACAAATCGGCCTGTGCTGACGTGCTGGCATTGGCAGGCGTCCCTGCCATTCCGCACACGCTGGCGCTCGGCGCGAAGCTCAGCAAGCACATCCCCGGATCTGACTCGCTCGGCGCGATGCAGCTCCTGCTCGACCGGCATCCGCACGGGCTCGTCGTCAAGCCCAATGCGGGGACATCAGGTGAGCTGGTGTTTCGCGTGACGACGCAAGCACAACTGGAGACGGCGGTGGCGCGCATCCTTGCTACGCATCCAAGCCTTGCGATCTCGCCCTATGTCGAGATCGAGGACGAGGTGCGCGTCGTGCTGCTCGATGGGCGTGCGCTGATCGTCTATGGCAAGACGCGTCCGTCGGTGGTCGGCGACGGCATCCACTCATTGCGCGCGCTGGCGCAAGCGACGGCGACGGACGATCAGTTCAAGATCATCACCGCGGATTTCGACGCCGCCGCGCTCGACGCCATTCCGCCGGTTGGTGAGCGGCGGCTGTTGAACTGGCGACACAACCTCGATGCCGGCGCGGAGCCCGTGCTGCTTGCCGAGGGTGCGGCACGCGAGACCTGCGTGGCACTGGCCATCAGGGCCGCGCAGGCCGTCGGCATTCGCTTCGCCTCCATCGACGTCGTGCGCGCCGACGGTGCATGGAAGATCCTCGAGGTGAACTCCGGCGTGAAAATGGAGGCGCTGGGACGCCGTCATCCGGATCTGGTCGAGGTGGCCTATGGCTCCGCCCTTGACCGCCTGTTCAGCTGAGCGGCACGGCCGTCGTCAGGCGGTCCGCGCCAATTCCCGGACGCCGGCTTTGTCGTCCTCTGGCACGGCGTCGCCGCTGTGAGTCAGCTCGCGGAACGTCTCGATCCTGGCTGGCGCGCCGAGCAGATAGCCCTGCATCTCGTCGCAGAGCTCCTCGCGCAGGAAGCGCAGCTCCTCATCCGACTCGACGCCTTCGGCAAGCACCGGCAGGCCCAGACCGCGTCCGATGCCAAGCACGGCGCGCACGATCGTGGCGGCTTGCTCGTTGGTATCGACCGACTTGATGAACGAGCCGTCGATCTTGATCTTGTCGAACGGGAACGCGCGCAGGTTCGACAACGACGAATAGCCGGTGCCGAAATCGTCCATGGCGATGCGAACGCCGAATCCCTTGACCCGCCGCAGTGTCGCCAGCGCGCGATTGAAATCGCGAACCAGCGCCGTCTCGGTGATTTCGATCTCGAGCCGACGCGGCGACAACCCGGTCTCCAGCAATATCTTGTGGACGTCCTGGACGAAGTTGGCGTTGTAGAGCTGCACGCCCGAGACGTTGACGGCGACCGTCAGCGGTTGCGTCCAGTTCGCCGCCTCCTGGCACGCCTTTCTGAGCACCCAGTCGCCGATCTCCAGAATGGAACCGGACTCCTCGGCGATCGGGATGAAGACCGCCGGCGAGATCACGCCGCGCGTCGGGTGCTTCCAGCGCAGCAGCGCCTCGAAGCCGGTCACGACACCGGTGCGGATGTCCTTTTGCGGCTGATAGACCAACCACAACTCGTTACGCGAGATCGCGTGCCGCAGATCGTGCTCGATCATGCGGCGCTCGCGAACGTCGGAGCCCATCTTCGCCTCGAAGAAGCGGTAGGTGGAGCGGCCCTCGGTCTTGGCGCGATAGAGCGCGGTGTCGGCATGGACCAGCAGGGTCTCGCGTTCAGACCCGTCATCGGGGCAGATCGCGATGCCGACGCTGCTGGAAATACTCTCGACCTCCGGCATGATGTCCTTGCGGCGCAAGGCATCGAGGATGGATTCAGCCAGATGGCTGACTGCCGAGGGGCTGGCAAGCTGCGGCACCAGGATGGCGAACTCGTCGCCGCCCAGCCGGGCCATCATATGCCGCTCGCCGAGCACCGCCGTGACGCGCGAGGCGACCGCCTGTAGCACCTTGTCGCCCGCGGCATGACCGAACAGGTCGTTGACCTCCTTGAAGCGGTCGAGGTCGAGACAGAGCACCGCCAGCTTCTCGCCCTTGGCCAGCGCGTTGCCTACTTCCTGATCCATCCGCGTGTTGAAATGGTTGCGGTTTGGCAGCGACGTCAGCGCGTCATGGTGCGCCAAATAGCGAATATGCCGCTCCGCCTCGCGGCGCGCCCGCAAATCACGAACCGCGATAACCTGATGCGGCCGGCCGGCAAAATCCAGCGATCGCCGGATCAGTTCCACCGGGATCATCGAACCATCGGCGTGATGCAAATTGGTCTCGATCGGCTTGTGCGGATCGGCGGTGATCCTGGCGAGCGCGATCTGGTCGGGAAAGCAGGCCGCGAGCCGGCCACCGACGAGCTGCTCGGACGAGGAGCCGGTGAGATGCACGAAGCTGTCATTGACGGTCACGATAACGTCGCCGTCGCAGACCAGCAGGCCCTCGACCGCCCCGTTGGCGAGACCACGCATGCGGTCCGCTTCGATCTCCATCCGGCGCCGCTCGCGCAGGTCGAGCGCGCTGCCGGTCAGTGCAAGCAGGATGATGACGAAGCTCGCGACGCCCACGGCGCCGGCAAGCCATTCGGCCGGCAGCGCCGAGCGCGGCACCACGATCGTCGGGTCGGGAATGATCGATACCGCGCCCATCGCGGTGAAGTGATGGCTGCAGATCGCCAGCGTCAGCAGCAGGGCACCCACCACCTTCCACTTCAGGGACCGGTCATGCAGGCCGGCGGGCAGTGCTGCCGCGCCGATCACGGCGCCGATCACGATCGAGGCCACAACGAGCGCCGGATCCCAAAGGATCACTCCGGCAACCTCGAAGGCGGCCATGCCGGTGTAGTGCATCGCGGCGATGCCGCCGGCGACGATGGCCCCGCCCAGCGCCGGCCCGAAGCGCCAGCCCGGACGCATCGCGACCGCCAATCCCACGCCGGTCAGCACGATGGCCGCGACCAGCGACAGGAAGGTCAGCTTGATATTGTAACCGCTCGGAATTCCCGGCGCGAAGGCAAGCATCGCGATGAAGTGCGTCGCCCATATGCCAAAGCCGGTGGACACCGCCGAGACCACGAGCCAGACGCCGCGCATCTGACCGACCGAACCGCGCGCATGGCGCAGCAGATTGATGGCGGCATAGGAGGCGAGGCTGCAGACGACGGCGGCGAGCCCAACGAGCCACAAATCATGCTCGGTCGCGATGCAATTATAGACCTTGAACATCTGATCGGTACCGCAATTGATGGACCCATAAGAGGCCGTTATGGGGCCACCGTAGGCGGCAGCGCATTACGAGTGGTAAACCCTCGTAAAAGACCGGTGTCTGATGCTTGACATAGTAAACAATCAGTCCGGTCGCGGTCGGAGCGACCGCCTGCAAGGTCGCGCCTGTCCATCCCAGGCAGGATCCAGCCCTTGGTAACCTGCGGTTAACCAAGCGGCCGCAGCACGACAATCGTCCCGGCCGAGGTCAGGACGATCTCGAACGCATCACGCCAAGCTCAATTGCTCTCGTCGAGCACCTTGAAGGCCTCTTCGAGCTGCGGTGACAGCGCGACGTTGAGCTTCTCGCCGGTCGGCAGGCGGGCGACGAACCACTTGTTGTAGAGCGGGATGATGTCGCGGTTCGAGGCGAGCTTGCGGAATGCGCGCTCGACCACCTCCTTCATCTGCGGCTCGCCCTTGCGATACATGATGCCGTAGGGATCGTAGGACAGATAGTCGCCGGTAACGCGGAATTTGTCCTGCGACTTGTGCCGCGCGATCAGGCCGTAGAGCAGGATGTCGTCGGTCGCGAACGCATCCGCCTTGCCGTCCACCAGCATCTGGTAGGATTGCTCGTGGTCGCTTGACGTGACGATGTTGAGGCCGAGCGATTGCTTGGCGTCGACATTGTGCATCGCCTGCTCGTTGGTGGTGCCCTTCGTCACCACCACCGTCTTGCCCTTCAGGTCAGCGACCTGGTTGACGCTCGATGCCTTCGCTACCATCAGCTTGGTGCCGGCCACGAACATTAAAGGCGAGAACGCGACCTGCTTGCCGCGCTCCGCATTCGCCGTGGTCGATCCGCATTCGAGATCGATTTTCTTGTCGACGACCGCCGGAATGCGGTCGTCGGAGGTGACCTTGACGTAGTCGATCTTGAGATTGGCGTCGTCGACCTCGGCCCCGATTTCGTCGACGATCGCATCGCACAGCTCGAGGCTGTAGCCAATCGGCCGGTTGGAATGGTCGAGGAACGAGAACGGCGGCGAACTCTCGCGATAGCCGAGCCGCACCGAGTGCGTGGCCTTGATGTTGGCAAGCGTGGGGCTGAGCCCCTCGCCGCCGGCCGTCTGGCCAAAGGCCGGTGCTGCCAGCAGACATGCTGTCAGCACCAACCCTTCAGCCAGGATCGGCCTCCAGCGGGCGCGATGCATGCGTCCCTCCCGTCAATGTGCCGGCACTGCGTCACCGGCGACGGCATCGGACGGCACGGCGTCGTCCGGCCCGAGCTCGTGCTCGGCCTTCAGCTCGCCTTCCCACTTCGCGACCACGGCGGTCGCCAGCGAGTTGCCGATCACGTTGGTGGCGCTGCGGCCCATGTCGAGGAAGGTGTCGATGCCCATGATCATCAGCAGCCCGGCCTCGGGGATGTTGAACTGCGACAGCGTCGAGGCGATCACCACCAGCGACGCGCGCGGCACACCGGCGACGCCCTTCGAGGTGATCATCAAGGTCGCCAGCATCGCGAACTGGGTGCCGAGCGACATCTCGATGTGATAGCTCTGCGCGATGAAGATGCTCGCGAAGGTACAGTACATCATCGTGCCGTCGAGGTTGAAGGAATAGCCGAGCGGCAGCACGAAGGCCGAGATCCGCGAGGAGGCGCCGAACTTGTTCAGCCCCTCCAGCGTCTTCGGGTAGGCCGCCTCCGACGAGGCGGTCGAGAACGCGATCATCAGCGGCTCGCGGATCAGCCGCAGCAGATGGCTGTAGCGCGGCCCGATCACGATGAAGCCGACCATCACCAGGATGCCCCACAGGATCAGCAGCGACAGATAGAAGCCGCCCATGAACACGATCAGCTTCCAGAGCACGCCAAGGCCGTTCTTCGAGACGGTCGCCATGATCGCCGCCCACACCGCGATCGGCGCGAACAGCATCACGTAGCCGGTGACCTTGAGCATGATGTGCGCGAGGTCGTCGATCAGGCTCATGATCGGCTTCGACCGCTCGGGCATGGCACCCAGCGCGACCGCGAAGAACACCGCAAACACCACGATCTGCAGGATCTCGTTCTGCGCCATCGCGTCGGCGATCGAGGTCGGGATCAGATGGGTCAGGAACTTTTCGACCGAGAACGCCGACACCGGCAGGCCGGTGGATTGGGCCTTGTCAGGCAGCGTACCCGGGAAGTTGGCGCCGGGCTGCAGCAGATTGACCATCACGAGGCCGAGCAGCAGCGAGATGAAGGAGGCGGAGATGAACCAGCCCATGGTCTTGGCGAAGATACGCCCGAGCTTGGCGCCGCTTCCCATATGCGCGATGCCACCAACGAGGGTTGCGAACACCAGTGGCGCGATGATCATCTTGATCAGGCGCAGGAACAGCATGGCAATCAGGTTGACGTCTGCTGCGATTTCGGCCCGGCTATCAGGAAAATAGTTGAAGACAATCGTCCCCATCGCGATGCCAAGGACCATCGCAATCAGGATGTACTGCGTAAACCTGTTCGACATTCTCTTACCCCCGTAAGTTCCCGGCGAAAGGCAAGTGTGGCAGATTTACGCACCTATGCAACACGCTTCGCGCCGAGCGGGACTTTGCCGAAATGTTCCCGTTGTGGAATGCCAGCGCGCGGACTAGCGTTCATGCAGCGCACAATCTGTGCAACGCGCTGCGTAACGCGCAGCCAATTGCATCCGAAACGACCAAAGCGAGGGGGAGACATCGCCAATGAACGACACCGTCAATCGCCAGATCCTGCTTGTTGAAAAGCCGACCGGCAAGCTTGGCCCGGAGCATTTTCGGCTGACCAAGGGCGCAGTCCCCGTGCCGAAGGACGGCGAGGCGCTGGTGCGGACGCGCTACATCTCGCTCGATGCCGCCAACCGCGCCTGGATGCACGGCGCCACCTACCGCGCCGCGGTGGAAGCCAACACGGTGATGGCCGGCGGCAGCGTCGCTGAAGTGGTGTCGTCGAATGACCCCGGCCTGAAGCCCGGCGATATCGTGTTCGGCGACACCGGCTGGCAGGACTATGCCGCGGTGCCCGCCAAGCACCTGTCGAAGATGCCCAAGCTCGAGCCGATGACGCATCTGCTCAGCGTCTACGGCATTGCCGGCCTGACCGCCTATTTCGGCCTGCTCCATGTCGGCAAGCCGAAGGAGGGCGAGACCGTCGTGGTGTCGGCCGCGGCCGGTTCGGTCGGCTCGATCGTCGGCCAGATCGCCAAGATCAAGGGCTGCCGCGTGGTCGGYATCGCCGGCGGCAAGGACAAGTGCCACTGGCTGACATCAGAGCTCGGCTTCGACGCCGCGGTCGACTACAAGGACGGCGCCACCTACAAGGCGCTGCGCGCGGCGGCGCCCAAGGGCATCGACGTCTATTTCGACAATGTCGGCGGCGACATCCTGGAGGCCTGCCTGTCGCAGATGAACAACCGTGGGCGCATCGCCTGCTGCGGCGCGATCTCGCAATATGACGGCGTGCCGTCGGCGCATGGCCCGCGCGGCGTGCCCGGCCTGATCGTGGTGAAGCGGCTCGTCATGCAGGGCTTCATCGTGATGGACTACATGGACCAGAGCCAAGCTGCCCTCTCCGACCTGCAATCCTGGGTCTCCTCGGGCAAGCTCAAGGTGCAGGAGGACGTCATCGACGGCATCGAGAACACGCCGCAGGCGTTGATCGGGCTGCTTGCCGGCGAGAACCGCGGCAAGCGCATGGTGAAGGTGTAGCCAGGGAGCCCGGCCGCGAAATCGCGAAAACAACCCCATGCAAAGGAGCCGTAGGGTGGGTTAGCGTAGCGTAACCCACCCCTTCCTTCACCGCGACACGGTGGGTTACGCCTTCGGCTCACCCACCCTACTCGGCCGAGAACCGGGTAAGCATCAATGCACCGTACCCGATGCCTGCGGCGCGGCTTGCGCCCCGGCCGTCTTGCCCTTCTTCGCCTTGCGCCAGTTTTCGAAATTCTGCACCACGACGAAGAACGCCGGCACGAACAGCACCGCGAGGCAGGTCGATGCGATCATGCCGGAGAACACGGTGATGCCGATCGACTTGCGGGCGTTGGCGCCGGCGCCGGTCGCGATCACCAGCGGCAGCACGCCGAGGATGAAGGCGAACGACGTCATCAGGATCGGCCGGAACCTGGCGCGCGCCGCGTCGATCGCCGACTCCAGCACCGGCTTGCCGTCACGGATATGATGTTCGAGCGCGACCTCGACGATCAGGATCGCGTTCTTGGCCGACAGCGCGATCAGGAGAATGGTGCCGATCTGGGTGTAGAGATTGTTCTCGATCCGAAGCGCAGTCAGCACCAGCATCGGCCCGAGCAGCGACAGCGGCACCGCCAGGATCACCGAGATCGGCGCGTACCAGCTCTCATATTGTCCGGCCAGCACGAGGTAGACCAGCAGCAGCGCCAGCGCGAACACCAAGTAGATCTGACCACCGACCGCCTTCTCCTGGTACGACAACGCTGTCCACTCATAGCCGGTCCCCGGCGGCAGCGTCTTCGCGGCGATCTCCTCCATCAGCGTCATCGACTGCCCGGAGCTGTAGCCCTGCGACGGCAGGCCGATGATGGTGGCCGACGGATAGAGATTGTAGAGGCTGATCAGCGACGGCCCGACCGACGGCGTGATGTTCGCCACGGTGCCGAGCGGAATCATGTCGCCATTGCTGTTGCGCACCATCATGTTCTGGATATCGCGCAGCGTCAGCCGATATTGCGCGTCGGCCTGGGTGTAGACCTGGAAGGTGCGGCCGAACTTGGTGAACTGGTTGACGTAGCTGGCTCCGAGATAGGACGACAGTGTCGAGAAGATCTGGTCGGTCGTGACGTGCAGGGTCTGGGTCTTGATGCGGTCGACCTCGACGTCGAACTGCGGCACCATCGAGCGGAACGAGGACTGCACCCGTTGCAGTGAACTTTGCGTCTGCGCGTTGCTGACGACGGCGCCGGTAACCGCCTGCAGCTTGCCGTAATCGGCATTGCCGTCACGCAGCTGCACCTGCATGGCAAAGCCGGCGGCATTGCCGATGCCCTGGATCGGCGGCGGCGGGATCACCAGGATGCGCGCCTCCGGGATCACCGCGAGCCGGTCGTTGAGGCCGTAGACCAGCGAGCGCAGATCCTCGCCGGGGCCGCGCGAGCCCCAGTCCTTCAGGATCACATAGGCGACGCCGGCATTGGCCAGGCTCGATGAATTGTCGAGCGCCGAGATGCCGGCGATACTGACCACCTGCTCGACCCCCGGCGTCTTGCGGGCGATCTCGGTGACCCGGTCGAGCACCTGCTGGGTGCGATCGATCGCAGCCCCGTCGGGTAGTTGCACGGCGGCCAACAGGTACCCCTGATCCTCGATCGGGATGAAACCGGTCGGCACCCGTGACAGCCCGTAGCCGGCGATCCCGATCAGGATCAGCGCGACGAGGACCGAGGTCTTGGCGTGGCCGGCAATGCCGCCGATCATCCGGGTGTAGCTGCGCTCCACCCGGTCATAGACCGCGTTGAAGCCGCGGTAGAAGACATTGCGCTGCTCAGGAGGCACTGGCGGGCGCAGCCACAGCGCGCACTGCGTCGGCTTCAGGGTCGCGGCATTGACGGCGCTGAGCAGCGCGGTGGCCGCGATCACCAGCGCGAACTGCGCGTACATGCGGCCGGTCAGCCCGGGCAGGAACGCCGCCGGCAAGAACACCGAGATCAGCACCAGGGTGATGCCGACGATCGGCGCGAACAGTTCGTCCATCGCCTTGATCGCGGCGTCATGGCCGGACATGCCACGCTCGATATTATGCGCGGCGCCTTCGACCACCACGATGGCGTCATCGACCACGATGCCAATCGCCAGCACGATCGCGAACAGCGTCGACAAATTGATGGTGAAGCCGAGCGCGGCCATCGCCGCGAACGCGCCGATGATGGTGACCGGCACGGTGGTCGCCGGCACCAGCATCGCCCGCCAGTCCTGCAGGAACACCAGGATCACCACCAGCACCAGCAGGCCGGCCTCGATCAGGGTCCGATAGACCTCGTCGATCGAGGCCTGGACGAATTTGGTGGTGTCGAACGGCGTGTCGTACTGGATGTCCTGCGGGAACTGCTTGGCGAGCTGCGCCACCTTCTTCTGCACTTCCTTCTCGACCTGGAGCGCATTGGCGCCCGGCGACAGGAACACGCCGATGCCGGTGGCCGGCTTCTGGTTCAGCGAGAACACCTGGCTGTAGGTCTGCGCGCCGAGCTCGACCGAACCGAGATCGCGGACCCGGATGACATCGCCGACATTGCCGGTCTTGACGATGATGTTCTCGAACTCGCTGGCGTCATCGAGCCGGCCGTTGACGTTCAGCGTGTACTGGAATGCCTGGCCCTGCGGGGCGGGCGGCGCGCCGACTTGCCCGGCAGTGACCTGCTGGCTCTGCTGCTGGATCGCCTGGATGACGTCCTGCGGCATCAATCCGCGCGCCTGCAGCTTGTTCGGATCGAGCCAGACCCGCATCGAATATTGCCCGGCGCCGAACACGGTGACGTTGCCGACGCCCGGCAAGCGGGACAGCTCGTCGCGGATGTTGATGGTAGCGTAGTTCGACAGGAACAGGCTGTCATAGGTCTTGTTCGGCGAGGTCAGCGTCACGAACAGCAGGATCGAGGTCGACCGCTTCTGCACCGTGACGCCCTGGTTCTGCACCGCGGTCGGCAATTGCGACAGCGCCGAGGAGACGCGGTTCTGCACCAGCACCTGCGCGAAATTGAGGTCGGTGCCGATCTTGAACGTCACCGTCAGCGTGTAGGTGCCGTCGGCGCCGCTGTAGGACTGCATGTACAGCATGTCCTCGACGCCGTTGACCTGCTGTTCGATCGGCAGCGCCACGGTGTCGATCACGGTCTTCGCCGACGCGCCGGGATAGCGCGTCGTCACCTGCACCGTCGGCGGCACCACGTCGGGATATTGCGCGACCGCGAGATTGAACAGCGCAACACCGCCGATCAGGATCATCAGGATCGCGATGACGTTGGACAGGACCGGCCGCTCGATGAAGAATTTCGAGATCATGGCGCGCCCCTCACTTCGCCGGGGCCGGGGTCGCGTCGCCCTTCTGCATCTGCGGATCGACCTTCTGTCCGGGGATCGCGCGCAGCAGTCCGGCGGTCACGACGCGATCGTCCGCCTTCAACCCGCGCTCGACGACGCGCAGGCCACCGTCGAGCGGGCCGGTCGTCACCTTGCGCTGCTCGACCACATTGTCGGCATTGACCACCAGCACGTAGCGGCCGGCCTGGTCGCTGCCGATCGCGACGTCAGGCACCAGCAGCGCGTTGTCCTGCTTGTCGAACGGCACGCGAACCCGGACATAGAAGCCGGGCAGCAGCACGCGCTCCGGATTCGGCACCAGGCCGCGGACGGCGAGCGTTCCGGTCGACTGGTTGATGGTCGGGGAGATGTAATCGAGCTTGCCCTGGTGCGGGTAGCCGGTCTCGGTCTGCAGGCCGACCTCGATCGGCAGTTGCCTGAGGTCGGTGGTCGTGATGCCGCGGCGGCGCGCTTCGTCCCGCACCCGCTGCACGTCCTGCTCGTTGACGTTGAAGTTCACGTAGATCGGGTCGAGCTGCACGATGGTGGCAAGCTGGGTCGGCGACGCCACGCCGACCAGTTCGCCAACCGAGACCAGATGGTTGCTGACGATGCCGTCGAACGGCGCCGCCACATTGGTGTAGCCGTAATTGACCGCCGCAAGCTTGGTGTTGACCTGGGCCTGTTGCAGATTGGCTTGCGCGTTGTCCCGCGTCGAGGTCGATGTATCCAGCGTCGCCTGCGACACCGCCTGGCGCTGCACCAGATCCTGCTGCCGCTTGAAGTCGGCCTCGGCCTGCTTCAGTGTCGCCTGCGCACCGATCTCAGCGGCCTGTGCCTGCTCCAGCTTCAGCTTGTAGGTCTCGGGCTCGATCGTGAACAGGGTGGTCCCCTGCTTCACCGGCGAGCCGTCCTGATAGTTGATCGACTGCAAAAAACCCTGCACGCGCGCGACCAGATCGACGGTCTTGATCGGCGCAGTGTTTCCGGTGGCGTCGAGATAGCGGGTGATGGCGCGCTGCACCGGCGGTGCAACCTCGACCTTTGGTGGCGGCGGCGCCACAAAACTGTTTTGCTCGCAGGCACTTAAACCGGCGAATGCGGCTATGACGAACGCGGTGCGCGCAAGCGGCGTACTTCGCAGCCGCACAAAATTGATCCGCATGAAATGTGCCGATGCGCGCGCATGCTTCATTTCCGGGCCTCAATGCAAATGACTTAAATCAAACACGTCGAGTGAAAATCAGCTTTGCCCTCCATAGCAACAATCCGCTTGCAGCGGAACTCGAAAGCGAAAATGATGCCGCTCGCGAAGATTGCTACAGCAAGAATTTTTAGAACGCAGTTCAGTTGAGCCGGCGGTTTCCGGCGCGACCAGAGGATTTATTCAGATGATCAATGCGTTGACACGTGCAACGAAGCTTTCCGCATGGCTTGCGCTTGCGGCTTTCATCAGCACCGCGCCGGCCTTGTCGCAGGCGCCGAGCCAGGCGCAGCGTGACGCCATCAAGTCGCAGTGCCGCAACGACTACATCGCACACTGCTCCAGCGTCCCGCCGGGCGGCGAAGCGTCGCTGCAATGCCTGCAGAAGAACATGGCAAGCCTCGGTCCCGGCTGCGCCAGCGCGGTGAAGGCCGTGGAAGCACCGGCCGCCGCGCCCGCGGCAGCCAAGACCGACGCGGCGCCCGCAACCACCACGGCCAAGCCCGCGGAGACGGCGGCACCGAAAGCCGCTGCCGCCGGAAAGCCAAGCAGTGCGCAGATCTCCGCGATCCGCAGCGCGTGCCGCTCCGACTATCCCAAGGTTTGTGCTGGCGTGCCGACCGGCGGTGCACCCGCATTGCAATGTCTGGAAAAGAACAAGGCAAAGCTCTCACCGGCCTGCGAGAAGGCGGTGGCGGCAGCCGGTGGCGGTGGCGCCGCGCCGGCCGCGGACACCGCGGCGGCCCCCGCGGCCGCGCCGGCCGCTGCACCGGCCGTCATCGTGTTGCGGCCGCTGCGGCCGCGCGAAGAGCTGTTCGTGCTGCGCTCGGCGTGTGGCGGCGACGTCCGCTCGATCTGCGGCGGCGTGCAGCCGGGCGGCGGGCGGATCGTGCAATGCCTGGCAACCAATGCCGGCTCGCTGTCGCCGGCGTGCCGTGACGTGCTGGCGCCGTTCGCGGCGCGCTGATCGCGTTTTCACACGACTGACTGGAAAAGGGAGCGATCGATGCTGCGTATTGTCCTGACCGCCACACTGCTTTGCGGCTCAACCGCCGTCTTTGCCCAGGAGCTGACCACGGCGCAACGCGACGCCTGCATGGGCGACTACCAGAAGTTCTGCAAGAGCGTGACGCCCGGCGGCGGACGGATCATCGCCTGTCTCGCCAAGGAGAGCGACAAGCTGACGCCGGCCTGCAAGAAGGTGCTGGCGGAAGCGGAAAAGAAATAGCCGCGCGACGGTGAGACGACATGTGTCCGGCGATTGGCCGGGCACGGAGCCGCAGCACCTTGTTGTCACCCACAGGCCAACGATACTTCACTCCGGGAGAGGGAACATGACGCGTTCAATTTTGCTGATCGCCGCGGCCTTGCTGTGCTTCGCCGCGACCATGACCTTTGAGTCCTCCGACGCCAATGCGGTGGTTTGCGCCCGCGGCGTCTATCGCGCCGGATGCGCCGGCTATCGCGGGGCGGTCGTGGTCCGAAGGCCGCCCGTCGCCGGCTGCCGTTGGATCTGGGTCGACGGGGTGAAGGTCCGCCGCTGCTATTGAGCCCGTCGCCGCCGCGCGGCGGGGTCGGTGCGCGCATTTTCCCTCTGGCGTTCCCGCCAGAGGGCGATTAGGCTGGATCCAAATTGTAAGTACACTGTCAATCTGGGAGGCAGACGTTGCGCATCGCCGTGATTGGCGGAGGGCCCGGTGGGCTCTATTTCGCCTATCTCTGGAAGAAGCGTCATCCCGACGCCGAGATCGATCTGTTCGAGCAGAACGCGGCCGGCGCCACCTGGGGCTTCGGCGTGGTGTTCTCCGAGCAGGCGTTGGACTTTCTGCGTGCCGACGACCCCGAGACGGTCGGCGCCATTACCCCGAAGATGGAGAGCTGGAAGAACATCACCCTCAATCTGCGCGGCGAGAGCGTCGAGATCGACGGCGTCGGATTCTCCTCGATCGGCCGGCTCAAGCTGCTGACGATCCTGCAAGAGCGCGTACGCAGCACAGGCGTCACGCCGCGCTTCGATACCATTGTGCAATCGGTCGACGAGCTCAGGGGTTACGACCTGATCGTCGCCGCCGACGGGCTGAACTCGATGGTCCGCCGCGGCAATGAGGCCGCGTTCGGCGCCTCGGTCGCGCATTCCTCCAACAAATTCGCCTGGTACGGCACCACGAAGCACTTCGCGACGCTGTCGCAGACCTTCGTGGCGACCGGACGCGGCAACTTCAATGCCCATCACTATCGCTACACGAAGGACATGAGCACCTTCCTGGTCGAGTGCGACGCGGCAACCTGGGAAGCCTACGGCTTCGCCGACAAGAGCATCGAGGAGTCGCAGGCGATCTGCGAAGAGGTGTTCGCCTCGACGCTGGACGGCCACCGGCTGATCTCGAACAAATCGGTGTGGCGCAATTTCCCGTGGATCTGGAACGAGCGCTGGTCGCACGGCAACATGGTGCTGATCGGTGACGCGCTGCATTCGGCACATTTCTCGATCGGCTCGGGCACGCGGCTTGCGATCGAGGACGCGATTGCGCTGACCAAGGCGCTGGAGAGTGAAAGCGGCGTTGCCGCGGCGCTTGCGCGCTACGAGGCCGAACGCAAGCCGATCGTGAAGAAGCTCGTCACCGCGGCGCGGACCAGCGCCGACTGGTACGAGCATTTCCCCGCGCATATGAAGCTTGGTGTGATGGATTTCGCCTACGGCTACATCACCCGCTCCGGCCGGATCGATGATGCACGGCTGCGCGCGATGTCGCCGGCCTTCATGGCCCGGTACGAAGCCGCAAAGGGACAATCATGACTGGAATCGTCGATCAAGTTCCGCAGGACAGTCCCGGCGCGCGCGAGATCGGCTTTACGATCCCCGAACGCTACAATGCGAGCCGGATCCTGTTCGACAATCTCGGCAATGGCAACGCCGAGCGCCTGGCGCTGACCGGCCCTGCCGGCACACGGACCTATCGCGAGCTGTGCGCCGATGCGGCGCGCTGGGGCCACGCCTTCATGTCGCTCGGACTGCAACGCGGCGACCGCATCCTGCTGTTCCTTGACGACACGCCGGTTTACCCGGCGGCGTTCTTCGGCGCAGTGCGCGCCGGCTTCGTGCCGCTGGTGATCAACACGCTGACCACACCGGAGCTGCTGCAATTCTATCTGTCCGATGCCGGCGCAAAGGTTGCCGTCACCGATGCCGAGTTCTGCTCGCGCTTCAACGCGGAGGCCGGCAAGGACACGCGGCTGCGTACGCTGATCGTGGTCAACGGCACCGCCGGCGATCACGCGGTTGCCGAAGCACGCAACGCCGGCGATTGGCTGCAAGATTTTCCCGGCGACCTCGACGAAGCCGACACCCACCGCAACGAGATGGCGTTCTGGATGTATTCGTCGGGCTCGACCGGCCGGCCCAAGGGCATCGTGCATCTGCAGCACGACATGGCTTATAGCGAGCAGGCGTTTGCCCGCAGCGTGCTGAAGCTTGCGCCCGGCGATATCTGCTTCTCGGTGCCGAAGATCTTCTTCGCCTATGGCTTCGGCAATTCAATCACGTTTCCGTTCTCGGTCGGCGCCGCGACATTGCTGCTGCCGGGCCAACCCAAGCCGGCCGCGATCTTCGCGGCGATCGGGCAATACCGGCCGACCGTGTTCTTCGGCCTGCCGACGCTCTACATCTCGCTGACCAAGGCCGAGGGCGCCGACGCGGCGGATTTCTCCTCGCTGCGCATGGCGGTGTCAGCCGCGGAAGTGCTGTCAGCTGACGTGTTCAACGGCTGGAAGCAGCTCACCGGGCTCGAGATCATCGAAGGGCTCGGCTCGACCGAGGTGCTGCACGTCTATCTCAGCAACCGCGCGGAGCAGAAGAAGCTCGGCGCGGCGGGTCTGCGCGTGCCCGGCTACGAGATCATGCTGCGCGACAGCGACGGCCGCGAGGTCGGCGACAATGAGGARGGCATCCTGTGGGTGCGCGGCGATTCCGCCACGCCGCTGTACTGGAACCGGCCGGACAAGACCGCCGAGACGGTGCGTGAGGGCGGCTGGATCTACACCGGCGACCGCTTCATGCGCGACAGCGACGGCTTCCACTTCTTCCGCGGCCGCGCCGACGACCTGATCAAGATCTCCGGCCAGTGGGTCTATCCGCTGGAGGTCGAGCTCTGCCTCGCCGACCATCCCGACGTCCGTGAATGCGCCGTCTACGGCGCCGAATTGCCGGACCGCCGCATGACGCTCAGGGCCGTGGTGGTGATGAACAAGGGCGGCTTCGACAGCAATGAGGCGACGCGGCGGCTGCAGGATTACGTCAAGACAAAACTGCTGCCGTACAAATATCCGCGCGAGGTGAAGTTCATCGACGAACTGCCGAAGACCGGGACGGGGAAGATCGACCGCCAGGCGGTGATGCGGATGTAGGGGGCGCCGGACTACGCAACACTGCCGCCACATATTCAATGTCGTCCCGGCGGAGGCCGGGACCCATAACCACAAATGTTTGTGGCGCGAAGGCTGGGGCCCCAGCTTGCCTCGACAACGGCTATTGGTGGTTATGGGTCCCGGCCTTCGCCGGGACGACGACTGAGGGTGCCGTGGGCGCGTCTCATACGTCAGCCACCGACAGCTAACTCCCCAACCCCGTCCCGCCATACAGCCACGCGATATCGTCGCACCATTCCTTCTGCGACTTCGCGCTCATGATCGCGTTGCGGATGCGCGCGTGCTCGCCCGCGGGGTGATAGACATGCTCGCCGATCGCGCGGGACATCAGCTGCACCTGCGCGGTGCGCGGGAAGCGTTGCGCGCGATAGGCATCGAGCGCCGCCGATTGGTCATCATGATTGGCCAGCATGTGCGACAGGCAGACCGCGTCCTCCATCGCCTGGCAGGCGCCCTGCGCGAAATATTGCAGCATCGGATGCGCGGCATCGCCGAGCAGCGCGACGCGGCCGTCGATCCAGCGTTCGGTGGGGTCGCGATCGCACAGCACCCAGAGCTTCCAGTTGGTGCCGTGGCGGATGATGCTTTGCGCCCGCTCATGGACGTGGGCAAAGCCCCTCATCACCTCGTCCTCCGAGACCGGCTTGCCCGCGACCGGCTCCGGCGCGTCATTGTGATAGGTGACGACGAGGTTGAACACCTTCCAACCCGAGAGCGGATAATGCACGATGTGGCACTTCGGGCCAGCCCATAGCGTCGCCGCGTTCCAGCGCAGATCCTCCGGCATCTGTTCGGTCGGAATCACCGAGCGATAGGTGGTGTGGCCGGAGACGCGCGGCGGACCATCCCCCGTGACCTGCTTGCGGATGTTCGACCACAACCCGTCGGCGCCGATCAGCAGCCGCCCGGTGATGCGCTCGCCACCGGCAAGCTTTGCGGTCACCGACGAGCCATCCTGCTCGTAGCCCGTCACTTCACTAGACACCCGCAGCTCGATCAGCTCATGATTCTGGCAGGCGCGCAAAAACACGCCGTGCAGGTCGCCGCGGTGCACGACCGCATAGGGGTTGCCGAACCGCGCCCGAAAGCTATCGCCGAGGTCGATATGGGTGATCTCGTCCGCGGTTAGCGCATCCATCAGCCGAAGCTGATCGATATAGACAGCCATGTTGCGTGCGGCCTCGCCGACGCCGAGATAGTCGAAGGCGTGGAATGCGTTCGGCCCGAGCTGGATGCCGGCGCCGATCTCGCCGAGCACGGCGGCCTTTTCCAGTAGAATCGAGCGGATGCCCTTCTGCGCGAGTCCTAGCGCGACCGCGAGGCCGCCGATGCCGCCGCCGGCGATCAGGACCGGCTTGCTGTCCGCCATCAGCCCGACCTCCCGAGATGTTCGAGCGCATCCTCGGCGCGCAACGGCACGCGGGAGGACTCGTTGTTGAGGTCGACAAGTTGGGTCAAGAGGGAGAGGAGCGTCTTCCGATCGGCCGGCTTCAGCGGCTCGAGCATGCGCGCCTGCGCCTTGTCGACCGAGGGCATGATGTCGCTGAGCACGCTGGCACCAGCCTTGGTGAGGTAGAGCAGCTTGACGCGCTTGTCCTCCGCCGCCGGCTTGCGGACGATGAATTCCTTGGCCTCCAGCCGCTCGATCACATTGCCGAGCGTGGAGCGATCGAACGCGATCACCGCGGAGAGCCTTGTCGCGTCGATGCCGGGATGGGTCGAGATCGTGACCAGGGCGGCATACTGCACCGGCGTCAGGTCGAACGCCTTGCATTCCTCGATGAACAGCGCGACCGCGATCTGCTGCATCCGCCGGAACAGATARCCGGGCGCGGTGTAGACCTGTCTCTTATACACATCTAGATGTGTATAAGAGACAGATCATCGCCTGTCTCGCCAAGTAGAGCGTCAAGCTGACGCCGGCCTGCAAGAAGGTGCTGGCGGAAGCGGAAAAGAAATAGCCGCGCGACGGTGAGACGACATGTGTCCGGCGATTGGCCGGGCACGGAGCCGCAGCACCTTGTTGTCACCCACAGGCCAACGATACTTCACTCCGGGAGAGGGAACATGACGCGTTCAATTTTGCTGATCGCCGCGGCCTTGCTGTGCTTCGCCGCGACCATGACCTTTGAGTCCTCCGACGCCAATGCGGTGGTTTGCGCCCGCGGCGTCTATCGCGCCGGATGCGCCGGCTATCGCGGGGCGGTCGTGGTCCGAAGGCCGCCCGTCGCCGGCTGCCGTTGGATCTGGGTCGACGGGGTGAAGGTCCGCCGCTGCTATTGAGCCCGTCGCCGCCGCGCGGCGGGGTCGGTGCGCGCATTTTCCCTCTGGCGTTCCCGCCAGAGGGCGATTAGGCTGGATCCAAATTGTAAGTACACTGTCAATCTGGGAGGCAGACGTTGCGCATCGCCGTGATTGGCGGAGGGCCCGGTGGGCTCTATTTCGCCTATCTCTGGAAGAAGCGTCATCCCGACGCCGAGATCGATCTGTTCGAGCAGAACGCGGCCGGCGCCACCTGGGGCTTCGGCGTGGTGTTCTCCGAGCAGGCGTTGGACTTTCTGCGTGCCGACGACCCCGAGACGGTCGGCGCCATTACCCCGAAGATGGAGAGCTGGAAGAACATCACCCTCAATCTGCGCGGCGAGAGCGTCGAGATCGACGGCGTCGGATTCTCCTCGATCGGCCGGCTCAAGCTGCTGACGATCCTGCAAGAGCGCGTACGCAGCACAGGCGTCACGCCGCGCTTCGATACCATTGTGCAATCGGTCGACGAGCTCAGGGGTTACGACCTGATCGTCGCCGCCGACGGGCTGAACTCGATGGTCCGCCGCGGCAATGAGGCCGCGTTCGGCGCCTCGGTCGCGCATTCCTCCAACAAATTCGCCTGGTACGGCACCACGAAGCACTTCGCGACGCTGTCGCAGACCTTCGTGGCGACCGGACGCGGCAACTTCAATGCCCATCACTATCGCTACACGAAGGACATGAGCACCTTCCTGGTCGAGTGCGACGCGGCAACCTGGGAAGCCTACGGCTTCGCCGACAAGAGCATCGAGGAGTCGCAGGCGATCTGCGAAGAGGTGTTCGCCTCGACGCTGGACGGCCACCGGCTGATCTCGAACAAATCGGTGTGGCGCAATTTCCCGTGGATCTGGAACGAGCGCTGGTCGCACGGCAACATGGTGCTGATCGGTGACGCGCTGCATTCGGCACATTTCTCGATCGGCTCGGGCACGCGGCTTGCGATCGAGGACGCGATTGCGCTGACCAAGGCGCTGGAGAGTGAAAGCGGCGTTGCCGCGGCGCTTGCGCGCTACGAGGCCGAACGCAAGCCGATCGTGAAGAAGCTCGTCACCGCGGCGCGGACCAGCGCCGACTGGTACGAGCATTTCCCCGCGCATATGAAGCTTGGTGTGATGGATTTCGCCTACGGCTACATCACCCGCTCCGGCCGGATCGATGATGCACGGCTGCGCGCGATGTCGCCGGCCTTCATGGCCCGGTACGAAGCCGCAAAGGGACAATCATGACTGGAATCGTCGATCAAGTTCCGCAGGACAGTCCCGGCGCGCGCGAGATCGGCTTTACGATCCCCGAACGCTACAATGCGAGCCGGATCCTGTTCGACAATCTCGGCAATGGCAACGCCGAGCGCCTGGCGCTGACCGGCCCTGCCGGCACACGGACCTATCGCGAGCTGTGCGCCGATGCGGCGCGCTGGGGCCACGCCTTCATGTCGCTCGGACTGCAACGCGGCGACCGCATCCTGCTGTTCCTTGACGACACGCCGGTTTACCCGGCGGCGTTCTTCGGCGCAGTGCGCGCCGGCTTCGTGCCGCTGGTGATCAACACGCTGACCACACCGGAGCTGCTGCAATTCTATCTGTCCGATGCCGGCGCAAAGGTTGCCGTCACCGATGCCGAGTTCTGCTCGCGCTTCAACGCGGAGGCCGGCAAGGACACGCGGCTGCGTACGCTGATCGTGGTCAACGGCACCGCCGGCGATCACGCGGTTGCCGAAGCACGCAACGCCGGCGATTGGCTGCAAGATTTTCCCGGCGACCTCGACGAAGCCGACACCCACCGCAACGAGATGGCGTTCTGGATGTATTCGTCGGGCTCGACCGGCCGGCCCAAGGGCATCGTGCATCTGCAGCACGACATGGCTTATAGCGAGCAGGCGTTTGCCCGCAGCGTGCTGAAGCTTGCGCCCGGCGATATCTGCTTCTCGGTGCCGAAGATCTTCTTCGCCTATGGCTTCGGCAATTCAATCACGTTTCCGTTCTCGGTCGGCGCCGCGACATTGCTGCTGCCGGGCCAACCCAAGCCGGCCGCGATCTTCGCGGCGATCGGGCAATACCGGCCGACCGTGTTCTTCGGCCTGCCGACGCTCTACATCTCGCTGACCAAGGCCGAGGGCGCCGACGCGGCGGATTTCTCCTCGCTGCGCATGGCGGTGTCAGCCGCGGAAGTGCTGTCAGCTGACGTGTTCAACGGCTGGAAGCAGCTCACCGGGCTCGAGATCATCGAAGGGCTCGGCTCGACCGAGGTGCTGCACGTCTATCTCAGCAACCGCGCGGAGCAGAAGAAGCTCGGCGCGGCGGGTCTGCGCGTGCCCGGCTACGAGATCATGCT
>BFBZ01000670.1_pt1 | contig 28879 bp, 18 predicted proteins | sample 1888401 | NCBI WGS metagenome assembly BFBZ01 (sample SAMD00112614, study PRJDB3348) | symbiont metagenome | host: Chara braunii
GACTGGCCACCGGCGAGGTCACGATCGACTGGCGCGCCCATCTTCATCCCTCCGCCCGTCCGGCCGTTAGCACTAGTGCTAGGAACTCACAGCCCGAACGCCGCTTGACGGCTGCCGAAATCGGCGATCCGGCAGCGCCGCCGGCACCGGTTCGACGCTTTCTTCAGCGGCGAGGAAACGCTCGGGATCGCCAGGGAAACCGAGCTACCAGGCGCAAGGTCTCTGCCCTCGCGCGCAAGCACGGCATCGTCACCAGGCTGCTGTTCCGCTGGCGCGCGCAGTTCGGCATCGCGAATAAGAAACGCTCCAAGCTCGCCGTGTCGTGTTGCCCAATCATCAAACAGCTGCAGCGAATGCAGTTCGGACGCAGCTCCGAGCGCTTCGATCCCGACCAGCTTACGCTCGGTCTTGAGGACCTTGACAGCGACATCGGCCGCGTCGAGGAAGCGCAACCAAGGCTCGCTCCGGAAACCAAAGCACCACCGCGACGTCGCACGCTGCCAGATCACCTGCAGAGAAAAGATGTTCTCCTCGACGTCGACAGCAGACTCTGCAGCTGCTGTGGAGGTACTCTTCATATGATCGGCGAGAGTGTCAGTGAGATGCTGGATTGGGTCCCGGCGCAGCTTCGCGTCGTGCGCACTACCCCGTCCGAAGTACGCCTGCCGAGCCGGCAACAAGGTCGTGCAAGCCGGCGCGCCGGACTGGTTGATCGCTGGCGGCCTGGCGCCCCCCGCGCTGCTCGCGCACGTGTTGATCAGCAAATACTGCGATCACCTTCCGCTCTATCGGCAGTCGCAGATCTTCCACCGTCATGGTATCGATCTCCGCCGCTCGACGCTGACTGGCTGGGCTGGTGGTGCATGCTGGTGGCTCGAGGCTTTGCACGAGCGACTTTGCAAGAACGTGTTCGCCTCCAACCATCTGTTCGCCGATGACACGCCGATCCCAGTACTCGATCCTGGCCGCGGACGAACCAAGACGGGGGCGGCTCTGGATCTATGCCCGCGAGCAACGGCCGTGGAGCGGACCCGAACCTCCGGCAGCCATCTATCTGTTCGCGCCGGACCGCAAAGCCGAACGTCCAGCCGCACATCTTGCTGCCTTCAAGGGCATCCTGCATGTCGATGGATACGCTGGCTTCGAGCAGCGGGCCGATAAGGAGGGCATCACGCTCGCAGCGTGCTGGAGCCACACGCGACGCAGGTTCTACGACGTGATCTCCGCGGTCACGTCGACACTGTTCCCGGTATCGAGGGGCCGTCGAGCACAGTGAATTGCCGGAAGTCTCGATCGGCACGTTCATGAAGAAGTTCAGGTTGCAGACGACGTCGCGCTTGCTCAGGCCGTACCGCGAACCGGAGTGATCGAATGTCCGATGACGAGCCTCAACGTTGGTCGTTGCCAGCTATTCATAAATTTGTAATAGTGGGGTACGGAGGTCCGGAGCGAGGTCCGATGGAGTCCACCCAACTCTCAATTGTCCTGACCAAGCGCGATCGTTTCCTGAAGACGTTGCGCGACGAACTCGCTAAATTTGAAGCGCGAGAGAATGAATTCCTCCGGCAAGATCGCAAGCAGCGCGCCGCCGAGATGGGCCTTCCGCTGAGAGAGGCCGGGTCGGAATAAGCGAGCTAGACTGAAGCAGCTTCGCGCAGAGTGGAACCCAATTTTCGCGAAGACTCGACTCTGCAGCCCCCTGACGAGAGGCACTTGCGGCAGACATGTCGGGCGTGGAACGTCCGACGCCCGCTCAGCGTCGCCCCAAGCCCGAAGGAAACACCGCCGTAGGCCGATACGGCACGACCGAGCGTCCGAAATTGGCTCCATACTGCTGCCGTACCGCGGGAATGTTCACGGTGCCGACTTTGAGATCGGATGATCTCGCGTCGATCGGCGTCTGGTTTTCGGCGGGGTTCACGGCGTCCACCTTGCGCCTGAGGCTCTCGTTGATGCAGCCGAACGTGCGAGGCTGTGCCGATGCATTGCCCGTGCAGCGCTCGGGTTTGTCGCCAGACGTCGCCATGCGACCACCCAGCACTGGAGCCGCGGCCGCGTCCCCTGATCCCGGCAACAGCGGACTCGCTGGCGGGCGATCAGGCAGGTCCACCGTCACCGGCGGAAGAAGTTGCGGCTCGGCAGCGATGGAAGGCCCGCTGACGAGGAGCAACATCACGGCAGGAACGGTTGTCATTGCCGGGATGGGCCATCGGCTCAAGAACAGCATGGGTTGTCACCTGCCCGCGCGCGCCTGCACGACTAGCGTGCTGAGTCTCGCATTGAGGGATGCCAAATCGACACGGCCGACCGTCGCCGGTCCGATGAGACAGCGGCGGCCACAGGCGCCTGCAGCGCGCACAACGCTGCTCGAACCGGCGCTGCCGGGCGCTCCGAAGGTCGCCGTCGGAACCTCGCCGGTCACGGCGAAGCCGCGGGCGGCGAGCTTGGCCCGCACCGCCAGGCAGTAGTTGACCGACAGATAGGAGAACCGCGTCTCGCCATGACCGGCGCGATATTTCATCGTGGCAGTACAGAGATCGCCGCCGGCGAGACGCCAAGCCTGGGCCAGGTAAAGCACACCATAGTGAATGTTGGTCTCGGGCACCGCGAGCTCGGCATTGCTACCGATAAACCCCAGCATCCGCGCCGTCGACGGCATGATCTGCATCAGGCCGATCTCGCCGGAGCCGCCGATCGCGTCGGGGTTGTAGCCGCTCTCCACGGCCATGACCGCCTCGGCAATCTCCGGCGCAAGTGTTGAGTTCCGAGCCTCCTTGGTGATCAACGCCCGATAGGTGCCGAGTGCGTCTGACTGACCTGCATTCGAAGACGTGCCGAGGGAAGGAGACGAGGATGATCCTGGCTTTGCGAGTGCAGAAGCCACTGGCGGCCTGGCGACAACGTTCAGCGTTGCTCCAGAGCCAGCATCACTCTCGCGAGTGGCGCGATCCTCCGCAGCCGGCTCCGCGTGCAACGGGACGGCCGAGACGGCCCCCGCCAGTGCAATCGCGACGGCTGCGAGCACACCCCTGCGGCGGTCGCACGGTATGGCCGCGTTTGGCCTACCAGGATCGATGCTCACGCTGTCCCCCATGCGCGCGCTACTGCACTGGACGAGCCGGACCCGCATCAGCGATGTGGCCGTTTGCGGACGCGGTCGTCGTCGCCATCTGGGCATCGTCGGCCTGCTTCGGCTTGGCAAGGGCTGAGATCTCCTCACGGAGGAAAGACACCAGCTGCTGCACGAGCTGATCCCAGATCTCGATCTGTCCGCGTACATGGTCCGGCGAAACGCCGCCCGCCAGGGAGATGTCCAGCGACAAAGCCAGGAAGGGCGGGCTGAATTGCAGGCGCGCAAAGCGGCGCGTCGCGTTCCAGCGATTGACGAGATCGAGCGGCATCTCACCCTGCACATGCAGGACCGCAGTCAGCGCGACATCGACGAAGACCTGCTCGTCGCCGGGCACCATATTGCCGGGACGAATGTCGAATGCGATCCCGTTGGTCGCGGACCGCAGATAGGACACGTTCGCGGCGGGATCGGTCAGTGTTTCGACGCGGTAGCCCGCGTGCTGGAACTGCTCGCGCAGCTGATCGAGGGGCAGCCTGTCGATGATGGTGTCGGACATCAGAAGCTCCGGCGAAGAAACGAGAGGACGGCCGGCGTGCCGGCAGCGCGAGAAGACATAGCGGCGCTATCTCGCCGCCGAGACCTGCTCGCTGAGCAGATTGGACAGCGCGAGCTCGTTGATGACAGGCGGATGCTGCTTCACGAGTTCGGCGAGATAGGCGCGCCGCAGCGCGCTCGCGCGCTCGTTGCGGATCTGCTGCACGAGCGCATCACGGACCTCGGGCAAAGTCCGCGTGTAGGACGCCTTGGTGTCCACCAGCTTGAGGATGTGCCAGCCATCGTCGAGCTTGATCGGCTCCGACACGGCGCCCTTGGCGAGCTCCATCACGCTGGTGCGGATCTCCGGCCGGATCTGGCTCTCGACGATCCAGCCCAAATCGCCGCCATTCTTGACCTCGCTGGTGTCGTTGGCGAGGGCCGCGAAATCGGCGCCCGGCGCTTTCAGCTTACGCTGAATGTCCTCGATCGTCTTCTTGCTCTTGTCCTCGGCCGCCTTGTCGGAATCCTTTGTCAGCGGCACGAAGATCTGCGCCAGCTGGAACTGGCGCGGCATCAGCAGGGCGGCACGGTTGGCATCATAGACCTTCTGCAGCTCGTCCTCGCTGGGAAAGCCGGCGGGAGGTGTCGACACCGACTGCAGATACAGCTCCACCACGGCGTTCTCGCGCACGCGGTCAAGCTGTTCGGCGATGTTCGGCTGCTGATCCCACTTCTTGGCGACGACCTCCTGCAGCACAATCCGATTGGCCAGCATCATGCGAACGGCCTGGCTGAGCAGGCCCGGATCCTGTCCGAACGCAGCGCGTTCGCGCGGCCCGAGCGCGGCGACATAGCCGCGGATCTCGTCGGCGGAGACGTTGGTGCCACCCACGCGCGCGATGACGTCATCGCCTCCCGTGCCCTTGCCGGATGCGACGCTCTGCACCGGCGTCGAGGCCGGAGGTTGCGCGGCCGTGGCCGCCACCGGTGCTGACGGCTTCGGCTTGACGGCCGGCGCAGCAGGACGCGGTGGGGCGGTCTGCGCCGAAGCCACCAAGGGGGCGCAGGCCAGCGCCGCGGCGAGCATGGAAACCTGGAACGATCGCAGCCGGACTGTGCTGCCGAACGATGAAGAGCTCATGGTGCTGCCTTCTGGTCGAGGATCTTGTCTTGGAGATCTTGGATCGCGTTCTGGATTTCGACCCGCCGAAAGCGGAGGACGGGCTCACGCGCCACGATTGTGTCGCCGATGGTGACACTTTGATAACGCTGCAGCAGATCCTGGCCGTGCTTGATCAGTTGCGTGTTCTTGGCAACACAGCTGTCGGTCGATGCCTTGTACGCTTTGGCGTCAGCCTCGAACTTGGCGCGCGCCGCGTCGCGATCGCGGGCGACGCTGGCCGCCTCCTCATAGGCGGCCTTCCATTTGTCCAGGGTCTCGTCGCGCTCCGCGAGGCGGCGGTTGAACTCCTCCGTCATCTCGCGCTCGCGCTTCTCGACCCTGCGGGTCTCGGCCTTCGCAGCCTCGATCTGGACCTTGGCGGCGGCCTTCTCCTTGTCGGCGTCGGCAAGCTTCGCCTGCAGCGCGGCGCGCTGGTCCTCCAACTGGCGCGTCTGCATGGTGGCCGCGCGCAACGCCTCGCGCAGCTTGTCGGCGTCGCTGTCGGCGGCGTATGCGAGGCTCACCTGCATGCAGGCGATAGCTGCGATGCTGTGGACGATCCAACGTTTGCGCATGGGTCAGAACTTCGCGTTAAGGTCGACGAGCAGCACGTCGACCGCGTAGGGCGCGCCCCCGATGCTATTGGCACTCATCCAGCGCAGCGAGGCCCAGACATTCGGGCTGAGACCGTAGCTGCCGCCGAGGAAATAGCCCTTGAGATTGGTGCCACCGAGACCAAAATCGGAATCGACGAACGCATCGAGCGTGGCGTCGGACTCCAAATATTTGTAGCCGGCGTGGACATTCCAGTCGCCGAGCTGCTTGATCTCCTTGTTGCCGACCGTAACACGTGTCATCCATCCTTTATCACCGCCATTGAACGGGCCGATGGTCTGTCCGTTCGACGTGGCTGCGCGATTGTTTAGCGCCATGCCGGGCGCCGTGATGCCGGTGCTTGCGGCGAGGCCGGTGCCGGCGGCAGTGAGCGCCCGATTAAAGGCCGTATTCCAGACGAACTCGCCATCGATCACGATGTGATAGGGATGAAAGTCGCCGAGATCGACCGATGCGCTCACCGTCAGCGGCCGGTATTTCTGCAGCAGACCGAAATATTGATAGAGACCCGTCGTGCCGTAATTATTCCAGGAGCCCACCTGGAAGTTGCGCAGCAAAGTGTAGGTGTTTCCCTTTTGGGCGAACAATGGCCGCGTCTGGTCCGTGTTGCAGACATCCGAGCTCGACTGAACGTAGCAAGGCTCGGAAGGCTGGCCCTGCACGTTCTCGAAATCGTAGAATGCAGCGGCGACCCGGAATTCGTGCAGTGGATCAAAACGCGACGCAAAGCCGCCCTGCGCGCCGAACAGCCACTTGTCGTGACTTGCAAACTTGGAGTCCAGCTGCGTCAGATTGGTACCAGCGTTGAAGTCGGTGTTGAAGATCGGAAAGGCGCCGATCACGCCGAACGGCGTGAAGCTCTCGGACACGCGATATTTGCCCTGTAGCGCAAAGCCGTCGAAACCGAGATCGCGATGCCAGACGAGATCGGTCGGCGACCAGAACGGATTATCGAAACGTCCGACCGACGCAACCAGGTCCCGGTCCCATGCCTGATAGGTCAGGTAACCCCGATCGAGCCACAGCCCGAACTTGGAAAAATTCGAACCACCGCCGCCCATTGTCTGGTTCGTCGAAACCGGAGAATTCGACTCTCCCGTGGCAATGCGGAGTCCAGCATAGAAGCCGTTAGTGAGATCCGCCTCCATTCCGAGGCGCGCGCGAAGCTTGACCTGGTTGCGGTTCTTGGAGGCGTTGTAAGTCGGCAGATTGTAGGCACTCGCCATGTCGTACGGAGAGCCTGTGTTCACGGTGTTGAAGTTGAACGCATCGAGCTGATCATTCCCGGTCGGGAAGAAGCTGCCCTGGTAGCGGGCACGAATATCCCCGTAGAAGCGGATGCGCTGCGCCCATTCCGGGTATTTGCCCGGAGACGCCCAGTTCTCGTGCTCGGCCTTCGCCATCACCTCGCGCTTGATGTCCTCACGCAGCTGCCGCTTGACGACTTCCGGCACGTAGGTGACGTGCCGCGTCCCGTTCGGCTCGGTCGCCGCCGCCGCGGCATTGGCAGCCTTGGCGGCTTCCTCGGCTCTGGTCGACGCGTTCTTCGCCGCCTGGCGCGCGATGTAGGCTTCGTCGTCGGCCTGCTTGATCAGCCCCGCCGCCTGGTCCTCGGTGAGGACGCCCTGCTTGACCAGGAGATGGACGAGATTGATCGTGGCGTTCGGCGAGGTCGGACGGGCATCGGACAATCTCGGTTTGGTCGAGCCCGACTTCTTCTCGGATGCTGTGGCCTGATCGGAAGTCTGGCCAAATGCCGGAGCGGCACTACCGGCCACCGCGAGCGAGGCGGCAATCAGAAGCGCACATCGGCGTGCATTTGGAAAAGTCTCGAACATCGTCCCCAGTCCTTTTAGTTCGTCGTGTTTGACGGAAATCAGCTCGGCCGGCTCGCCGTGACGCGTGTCACGATCGGCATCGGCATGTCCTTCGGCGGCGGTTGGCGCAGCGTCAGACTGCCGAGAACGTCGTCGCGCAGCGCCTGATCCAACGCAGCGTCCCCCGTTGACGAGAGCAGCTGGACGCGGCTGACGCGTCCGGAGCTGTCGGCCCAAAGGCTGATCTGCACTCTGATGACCGCCTTCTTGGTCTTGTCGTTGGCGCGCAGTGCCGCCTCGATCTGCTGCTGAATGATCGAGGCGTACCATCCCCAGCGGCTCCCGCCGCCGCCTCCGCCGCCGCCATAGGGGCTGCCGCCGGGCTTGCCGCCGAGACCGAACAGATCGCCGGGGCCGGTCGCCTTGGCGTCGAGCGACAGCGGGCCCGGCGGCTGATCGTCCTTGGCGTCCTTGACCGGCTTGTCCTGCGGCTTGTCGAGCGGCTTGTCCTCTTTGAATTCCGGCTCCGCCATCTTCTGCTGCTCGATCATCCTCTGCTCGACCGGCGGTGCCACCTTCGGGGGCGGAGGCGGTGGAGGCGGCGGCGTGATGTTGAGCAGCGTGATCTCGTGAACCTGACGCGGCGGAGGCGGCTGATCGCGCTGGGCGAGAACCCAATAGGCGACACCGCCCAACGGCAATGCGATCGCCATGATCTTTGCGGTCAGACTCAGCGACGAGCGCAACCGGCTTGGTTGGGCACCGGCTCGCGCCGGCTCGGCCGCTGCTTGACAGCCGCTCTCGAGCTTGCTCACGACAAGCTCCCGCCCGGCCTGGGCTCACCATGACGCTCGGCCATGTACTGCAGCACGAACTTCACCAGCGTTGTGAAATCCGGCGTTTCGAACGTGATCTTCGAATCCGGCGCGGCGGCGATCTTCAGGAGGAACGCCTCGGGCTGGTGCCGAAGCTCGACATAGGCGTCGCGATCGATCGACAATCGCGGCCGCGGACCGTGCGACATGGTCATCAGAAACGGGTCGCTCTCATCCTCTCCACTGACGTAGAGGCCGCGCAGTGTCGGCACCAGGCTGGCGAGCAGCGCTTCGCTCCGGACCGGAAACGGCAGCACAGCAGCAGACTCGTCGCATTCACTCAGCGCCGTCTCCCCTTCAGGCCGCGCTGGCAGCAATTGCATCCGCCGCCGCAGGATGAGCTCACGCATGTGCACGAGCACGCCAGCTTCAGGGCGATGCGAACCAGGCGGATGATGCGGAGGCCGTTTGCGCATGATCTGGTCCACCTCGATCACTTCACCAACGGCTTGGTCGCAAGCCCGACCTGGGTCAGGCCGATGCGGCCCAGCAGGTCGAGCACGTCCATCACGCTCTGATATTGCGCTTGCGCATCACCGCGCAGCACCACCGGAAATTCCGGCGTCAATGCCTTCTGCTGGATCAGGCGCTGCTCGAGCTCCGGCAAGGTCACCGGAATGGTGTCGAGGAAGATCTTGCCGTCGTTGGCCACGGTGATCGCCTTGGTCGTCTGCGTCGCGAGGCTCGGCGCCGCCGACGCTTTCGGCAGATTGACCTTCTGCCCCTGCACCGTCGCCGTCGTCATGATAATGAAGATGACGAGCAGCACGTAGGCGAGGTCCAACATCGGCGTGATGTTGATGTCGTCATAGGGCTTGGAGTCGGTATTGATCTGCATGGCGCTACTCCGCCGCCATGCGGCGCTCGACCGGATCCGGCTGATCCGCGGAATGAAGCTCCGCGAGCCGCGTCACCAATTCGTCGACGAACACCTGGATGTCGCCGGTGAGATCCTTGATCCGTGAGATGAGGTAGTTGTAGCCGAACAAGGCCGGGATCGCGACGCCGAGCCCCGCGACGGTGGCGACCAGCGCCGCGGCAATGCCGGGCGCGATGGCGTTGACGTTGACGTCACCGCTCGCCGCAATCGCAGCGAAGGTGATCATGACACCAACGACCGTTCCGAGCAGACCGAGGAACGGTCCTCCCGAGATCGCGATCGTCAACATCACCATGAGCCGGTTCAGGCGCTGGATCTCCCTGACGACGCCGCCGTCGAGAGCAGCACGGATCGCGGCCATCGACGTGGCGGAAAGGTAAGGCTGGGCGTTTCGGGCCGAACGTCGCTGGATCTCGTCGGCTGCAATGCGATAGATACGATAGAGCGACGATGACCGCAGCACGATCGTATCGCGCTTGCCGATGCCGCCCGCGAGCGACGCGACGGCCTCGGCATCACCACTGCCGAAGATGGCGAGGTCGAACTTCGGATCGCGATAGACCTTCAGGAAGCGCGCATTGGCCTTCGCCTGATGCCTCAAGTAAGAGGCGCGATCGAACATAACCATCCAGCTGATCGCGGCCATGACCAGCAGGATTCCGATCACCACCCATCCGTCGAGCGTGACCGACTTCAGAATGACCGCGAAATAGCCGGACAGCCAGCTTGCCGTCTCCTCGTCGACGCTGAACGTGACGAGCTTGCCTTGATCCAGCCCCTGACCGATCGCAGCGATGCGGATGAAACCTGCCGGGCGCGCGACCTTGCTGATCTGGATCTCGTCGACGTCGCCGACGAATCCCGCAAACGTCGGGCTCGCCGCGACGGTAGCATCATTGGTACTTTCCGGCACACCATTCGCATCCGCCGAGGCCGCATCACCGGGTGCCGCAGCGGAAGCCGGTTGAGCGGCAGCCTGGCTGGCCGCCGCGGCATCGCCGCCACCGATCTGCGCGGTGGTGTCGAGCTCTGGCAGACTCGCATCAAGCGCTGCGTAGGCATTGCCGTCGAGATAGAGCGAGATCCTGCCGCCGGCTGCAACGACGGCCAGATGATGCCAGCTCGCCGGAGCGATCGCCGCACCTGCCGAAGTCCGCTGCGCGGAGCCGGCATTGGTCATCTCTACGAATGGCGCGCCATTGTCGAGGCCGATCACGATGCCGCTGCCGCCGTTGCGGCGGCTGAACAGCGCTGCATTGGGCTGCAGCGTCGCCGGCTTGATCCACAGCGAGAACGTCCAGCCGGCATCGGCGGCCGTCGCCAGCGACGATGATGACGGCAGCATGAGAGGCGTGCGCCCGTCCAGCCGAAGGCCCGTCCCGATCAGGGAGCCCTCCGCCGGTTGTCCGACGCTTTGCGCGTTGTTGCCCCAGACCGTGGAGTCCAACGCAGGCGTGCCCCGCTCCGCCAGATGGTACACGAGGGCAAAATCGGGATCGTAGCTGCCCTTGGCATCCGCAGCAGGCACAGCTTTTTTGTTGCCGTAGTAGAGCCAGATCTCCGTCTTGGCGCCCGACGGCAGGCTCGGCACCGAGACCCAGACCAGCGCTTCGCCCAGGAGCGCGTCATATTTTTCGATGTGGTGCTTCAGCGGGGTCTTGTCGTCGCCGGCGACGAAACGGAGATCGCTGCCGTCGTCCTTGGTAGCGCTGAACCGGAAGTTGCCGGGATGCAGCCTCACCAGGACAGGCGTCGTGCCGATCGGATCGGTGATGTTGGCGCCGGCAGCACTCGCATCGATGCCGATCTTCTTGCGCAGCTGCCACTCGTCGTTCCACCAGGCACTTGCCGGCGACGACAGAATCGCCAATGCGGCGACCACACCGAACAGCCTCGCGGCGACGCGCTTCGCAACTCTCCCACAGCAGCTCGCTCGCCTGTCCTCGCGTTCCATGATCATCAGAATTCGCCCCAGAGCCGGACATTGAGGCGCGGATTGCCCGCGCGGGTATAGGTTTGGTTGGTCATCGGGACCGACAGCGCGAACACACCATTGAATGCGTTGAACATCTTGAAGCGGGTGCCGACGCCATAGCTCCAGAGGTCCGTTTGCGACGTCTGATCCGGCAGCGTGCGCTGGGTGTGAACCAGACCGGCATCGGCAAACAGGAACAGCCGCGTCTCGTTGAAGGTGGTAAAGCGCGGCGCGCCCTGCCCGGTCTCGTCCTTCATCTGCTTCTGCAGCATCGCGCCGATGTCGGGGCTGCGCAGTTCGATATTGCCGATGATGCCGTCGTCGCCCAGTGCTTCCGATTCCAGATAGCCGCGCACGGTGTCGAGGCCGCCGGCGCTGATCTGCTCGCTCGAGACCAGTGGCCCATCCGCCTTCTGTCCCTGCAGCCTGCCCCAAAGCAGATAGCCTTCGGGCAGCTCCTGGGTGTGCGAAACGTCGACGTTCACATGCGTGAAGCTCGCGGACGCCGCATAGCGCTTGTTGTCGAACGCGACATGATCACTCGACAGCGGCCGCAGATTGGACGTCAGCGATGCGTTGAACTGCGTCGTAAACTTCTCGCCCTGGAAGGTTGCCGTATAGCTGGCCACGGCAGGGAAATACGTGACCGGGGACGCGAAACCGCCGCCGTTCAGGGAGACGAGCTGGAAGAAATGCTTGTAGTCGACGCCGGCCGACAGCGTCTGCGTGAACCCATCGCGGCCCGGCAGCGTCATGACCGCACGCGTACCCACGATCTGGCCGGGGCCAACGATGTTAGTGCCGCCGACCGTGGCGACGTCGCTGTTCGACTTCACGGCGTAAGCCAGCAACGCCAGCCAATCGACCGGCAGGCGCGCCAGATAGGAGGCGGAAAACACTTCCGTGTCCTTCGGACGCTGCGGCGCGACCTGATAGCTGAGCGTCAGGGAGTGCCCGAGCTGCCAGAGATTGTCGTAGTGAACCGTGGCGATCGCCCTGGTCGCGGTCGTATCGCCGGAACGACGGTTGTTGACTTCGAGGCTGCCGTGAATCGGCGCCTTATCCTCGACGGTGAGGTCAACATCGACAGTTCCAGGCGCAACGCCGGCGCGCAGTGCCGGCGTCACCCGGCGATCCGGCCATTGGTTGAGCGCGTAGATATCCTTGGTGAGGTCGTTGAAGTTCGGGACGGTGCCCTCCTTGAGCGAAGGCGCCCCGTCCTTGATCTTGTCAGTATCGAAGTAGCGCGAGTTCTTGACGCGGAGCCGGCCGACCTTGAGCTCTCTCACCTTGAGAATGACGACCTTATTCGACGGATTCTGGGGTGGGACCTCGACCGAGACGGTCTGAAACCCCTTGTCGTGATAGGCCTTCTCCAGCGCCGCGCGCGCCTTCTCGACATCGTCTGCCGTCTTGTTCGGACCAAGGAAAGGATAGATAGCCTCTTCGAGGTCGACCTGTGCCAGCTTCTCGGCGCCTTGGACGGCGAAATCATCGATATCGAAGCGCTGTAGCGGACCAGCCGCCGGCTTGGCCAGGGCTGCGCCAGTCGGCGGCTGCTGTGCTGCCGCAGCCTCGGCCCGAACCGGCGCGACGCTGCCGCCTGCAAAAGCTGCCACCGACAGGAGCATGGCCACCGAGCCGATCCATGCCGGCCGCGAAGGCGAGCGCCTGCCACGCTCGTAACCAATTCTGACCCGCACGGACTTCCGCTCACCTTCGGGCACGCCCATGACGCCACGGCAGGAAGCCGCGAGCATGGTGCCTCAGCAGGAAAGACGACCGGCCCCTCAAGAGACTGAATCGGAATTTTAACGAATGCCGAGTTCGACCGAGCCGATTCGCAGACTGTCAATCCGTTCGCAGAACGACCGCGATGAGCCGCCGGGCAAGCGCCTCCGGCGTAGTCCGTGCGCTACATTTGTAGTTCTGAAGCTACGGCGATCCAGCGCCGTCACGCTCCGTGAGGAGATATCAGCTCAGCAGAACGAGACCGCCCGGCAGCGAGCGTGCCTTGGCTCCGAACAGGTTCTCGGCCTGGCTGATGAAATCATCCAGGCGGTCGAGATGAAACGTCCCGGAAATCATGCGCCGCCCGAGTTGCTCGTCCAGGACCACGATCTTGCCTGGGCGATAGCGGTTGATCTCGGTGACCAGGCGACTGACCGGCCAATCGCGCACGATCAGAAGGCCATTCTGCCAGGCCTTGGCCGTGTCGAGATCCAGCCGCGAGGTCGAGCCAAGCCCTTTGTCGCCCGAGTAGGAAATCTGCTGAGCTTTGACGAGCTTGACGACACGGCTCTTGCACGCAACATCGACGCTGCCGTCGAGACACGAGACGGTCACGAGACCATCGAGGCACTTCAGGTTGAAGTCGGCCTGCGACGCCGTAATCTGACCGCCTGCAGCATCGATGACGACCGGGTCCCGTGCGGTCGATCCGCACTGCACCGCGGTCTCTCCCGAAATGAGTTCGAACCGCCGTGGCCCATCCGCGGGTCGCAAGGCGATGCTGGTCTGGGTGTTGAGCACCAGGGAGGCGTCACTCGCCAGCGCAACGCTGCGCCGCTCGCCCTTGGCCGTCCGCATGTCGGCGGACAGTTCCTGCAGCGACGGCCAGAGATCCAACGGCGGACGGAGCGCCAGATAGCCGCCGGCCACTGAAGCTGCAGCCGCAATCGCTCCGCCGATCAGCGCGCGGCGGCCGAGACCAGCACGAGGCATCGGCTCCGGGCGCGAAGCTGCTTTGACGAACGCAGCATCGCCAGCGAGCTTGCGGGTGGCGTCGCCAAAGCCGCGCCATAGCGTGACCGCCTGCCGAAACGCGGCTTCGTGCTCAGGGCTTCGCTGTCGCCACGACGTCAACGCAGTAGCATCGTCCGAGGTTGCCTCCCCGGAATGAAGACGGATCACCCATGCCAAAGCCTGACGAAGGGTCTGATCCATGTCCGACTGGCTGTCGTCGCCTGCGATCAAGATGAGGCTCGCTCGTTTCGGCGGCCGAAGGACGGTTCCCTCATGGCAACGCCCTGCGGTCATCTGATAGACGATTCGTATAGCGCTGGACCGAAAGGGAAAATCGAATACTTCGCACGCGTCAATCTCGATATCGGCGGAGCCGCAGTTCTATCCGGGCGCTGGTGCACCGCTGAATAGCGTACAAAGCCGGAATGCAGCAAGCTCCCTTCTCGCTCGATCGCGCCGCGCTAGCTGCGATTGCTGGATTGAGAGACGGCGCGAGGACCGAATCGGCGGACCACCTTGCGCCCGAGCCGGCGGCCGAGATGCTCCATGGCATGCTGCAGATCGAATTCGACGGTGCGTACGTTGATGCTGAAACGCTGGGCGATCTCACGATGCGGCATCAACTCGAGGTGAGCACAGATGAAGACGTCGCGCTTTCGCGGCGGCAACTCCGCAAGCGCCTTTTCGAATTGTTCGAGTTCGAAGCGAGCCTCGACCTCGGCTGCAGGTCCCGGCCGCTCGTCGGGCAGAGCCATGATCGCTTCGATTTCCGAGGCGTTCAGCAGCCGGCGCTCGCTCTTGCGGTGATCCTTTGCCAAATTGAGCGCCATCCGGAACAGATAGTCGACGGGACTGCGAACGGGGATGGCATCGGAGACGCGATCCGCCCGTACGAAGGCTTCGTGAAGCGCCTCGCGCGCGACATCCGGCGAGCCGAGGCAGCGCGTCAGGCGGCGGGCCAGACTTTCATAGTCCGCCGCGAGCACATCACGCAGCGATTTGCTGTTCGAGTAGGACACCAACGCAGCCCCGTGACGCCGCCCGCATTTGCAGGCGGTTCTCAACCCCACTGTTGTACCTATCGGCGGAGAATGACAGTGACGTGACGACCAGAGATGGCGACGCCGTTGACCAACTACTGTGGCAGATCGAACGCGATCGTGTAGTCCAGGCTGAGCTGCCCGGGCAATTCCACCGGAATGCTCGGCAGCGGCTGCGCCCTCTTCACCGTGTCGACGGCGGCAGCGTCGAGAGAGGCAAAACCGGAACTCGACGCGATGCGGACGTTGGTGACCGTGCCGTCACGTCGCAGCGTGAGCACAAGGCCGACCTGTCCCTGGATGCGATCGCGCTGGGCACGTTCAGGATAATATTGAAAGCGGGCGATGTGCGACTTGACCGTGCGAACGAAGGTCATCGTCTTTTGGTCAGGCTTGGTCTGCTGGGCGGCCAGCGGCGAGCCAGGAACAGGCGCGTCCCAGGCCGGCGCGGCCGGCAGATGCGACAACACCAGGCCCGAAGCTGTTGAATCCCGGGTCGTCACGCTCTCGGACCCCGCCACGACTGCAGCAGCGACGACTTTCGGATCCTGAGCCGGAGCGCTGGCCGGAGACAAGGCCGGCGCGGTCGGTGTAACGGCCGGCCGCGCGGCATCAGCCGCCGGCGACGCGACGAGCCGCACCTGCATCACGTTGTCACTCGAGTGCATTCCGGTGCCGGTCGGCGTGTGACGCAGCCAATACACGCCGACGGCCAGAAGGGCTGGCACGGTCATCGCAACGGCTGCGAGCGAGCGCAGACCGATTGCCGGGGCCGCCGCACGCCAGTCGTGATGCTGCGACTCCTCATCAAGGTGCTTGGACCACCACGCGCTCTGCGCCATCGAATTCAATCCATTCAAGCACGCATGCCGAAATCATGAACCGGCCGGCTGAGGGACGCCGAGCGCCACATGATCTTTCCCGCGGACATCTTCCCTGGCATAGCCAAGCTGGTATCGCGTTATTGATCCGATGTCGAGGCGCCGCGCGATCGTTTGGGCCGCTCGCGGAGCCTCGACGTCAGAGGCGTTCAGCAATTTGGAGTCTGCAACTACAAAACGAAACCGGGCGCCATGACGGCGCCCGGCTCAGGATCGTGACTGGGCGATCTGCACGGGACCCGCGTCGCCTGCAGCTGCCTTACTGAGCGCCGGCGCCAGCGGCGACGGTGCTGCAACCGTCGACCTGGGTCGAGCTGGCGGCGATGGCAGTGCCGCTGCCTGAGGCCAGGTACGACGAGCTGATCGCCGTCACAAAGGCGCTATTCAAAGCATTGAAGCCGTTGTTCTGCAGCACGCTGGCCGCATCCTGGCTCGAATAGAACCAATTCAGGAAGTTGGTGATGTCCGCCACGCGGGTCGGGGCCGACGCCGTGTTGTAGCAGCTATAGAGATAGGCGAAGGTCGTGCCCGTGACGGGATAGGCACCCGCGATGATCGGCAGACCGAGCTGCGACTTGCCGACAACGTTCACCCCGCTCACTTTCCCGTCGGCAGGAACAACCGTCACGCCATCGGCCAACGTTGCACCGGCCGCATACTGTTGGTTGTACAGATTCCAAGCCGTATAGGTTGTGCCAGTGGGGACCGCAACGCTCCTGAAAGCGTTATCGGCCGATGCCGGGGTCGGCGCAACGAAGCTCTCCCCAAGGTCACCCGGGTGATAGACGCCACGAGCACGCTGATCATCGTTCTGGACGCTGGCCGACAGCGGCGCGCTGGCGGCGGGGTTGTAGGGCTTGGCGAAGTCGTTGCTGACATAGCCGATGCGGCCGCCCAGATAGTTGCCGTTGGCATCCTGCGCGTTGCTGTTGACGGTGTCGGCGACTTCGCCGGTACCGTTGCCCGCGAGCCAGCCGCCGGCGCCGGTCGAGACGTCCACACCCTTCACGGCCTTGATGTTGGCGATCAGGTTGGCGAAGGTCGTCGACGGCAGGTTGGCGGCCGACGCGTTGGTCTTGGCGGCGATCGTGGTGGTCGTGGTCGTACCGGTCACCTGGTCGTTGAGCGTGACGACCGTGCTGGCGAAAGTGACGCCCACGCCGGTGAAGATCTTCGCGTAGTTGTGCGAACCAGCGGTGTCGTCGAGTTGCGGGCAGCTGTTGGCGAGGAAGTTGGTGAGGATGAAGCTGGTGCCGGAGCCGTCGGAACGGAACGCGATCTGGATCGGCAGCGAGTTCGACACATAGGCCTGAGCCGCGCCGCCGTTGCCGGTGTTGTCGTCCATGAAGGTCTGGACGCGGGCCTGACCGGCGTTGTCGAGCGCCGCGATGGCAGCGGTGGAGCTCCAGTCGCGCACCTCGCCCGAGAAGATGGCGCAGAGCTGAGCGGTCGAGAGCTGGATCGCCGAGCCGGGGGCGCCCGCGGTGCCGGCCGAGTTGATGGTCCACGTGGCCGTCGGGGTGGCGTTGGTGTTGACGACGATCGCGACCGGCGCCTCGATCATAGGCAGCTGGATCGCCGGACCGAATGCGGCAGCGTTGTAGGCCGTTGCCGAGGATGCGTTGCTGGCCGTGATGGTGGTCTGGTTCTGCCAGTTGCTGACCGAGGAGAAGTTGGTCAGGGCCGTCACGCTCGGCGTGTTCGTCGGCGAGCTCGGAAGCGGCGAGTCACCGGCGCCGAAGTCGACGCGCGCATAGGGATAGGTCGCGAGCGCCGGAACGCTGCTCTCGAGGAACACCGGCGGCACGGCCGGCAGCGACAGCGACGGCGCGCTGCCACGCAGCAGCTGCTTCGGATCGTTGGTGATGAAGGCGCGCTGGCCGGCACCGGAGCCGACCGCGGCGTAGAGACCGACCGTTCCGAGCGCACCGAGCTGGCTGCAATTGGCGCCGTCCGGCGTTGCGGGAAGCAATCCGGGAGTCGGGGTCGCCGCATTGAAGCCGGTCGAGAAGCTGTAGCCGTCGCTGGTCACGGTCTGCGCGTTATAGCAGTCCATCGCCTGACGCATGGCGAGCGATACCAGCGTGCTGCCGCCGCCGTAGACGGCGGTCTGGGCAGCGACGGGGTGCACCGCTGCGGCAAAGGTCGCGGCGGTCGACAGCACCAGCACCGAAGCGGTGCAGCGCAGGCGGCTGATCGAAGAACGAGTCGTCATCGGAAATCTCCGTGGGGTTGCAGTCGGATTGCGAGCCTTCGATGCACAATGATGCAGGTCATCATCGATGGGAGGAGGACCCATCGTGATGCAACGATCAGTCGGACGAGCGATCCACTCTCCGGCACGACCGGTGCGATCATTGGGGACGGATTGACGATCCCACAAAGCTCGCCCGCATCATTGCAATCGGTGGCTTGCATGGGAGAGACAATCGACACGGCGTCTCAGCGAATCTCTTTCTTCGAAAAATCTCGCGCTACCGTTCGGTGATCGAGCAGTGCGCCGGAACCTTGGTGGCTGCGAGCGAGCACAACTCTGTGTTTGAGACACGTGCTGCAACACATGTCATGGGTCAGTCATTGTGAGCCGGTACTTTGTTAGTGACGAGACCTTCGCGGCCGCGTGTTCCGAAAGGTCACCCAGGGGCGGGCGTTTCAGAAATGCGGGATCCGGGCCGAGCGGCGTTGCTGCGCGCGCTGATCGATGGCTATGACGAACTGAAGCGGCGGCTCGCCCGCCGATTAGGTTCGACCGAGCTGGCGGGCGAGGCGCTTCAGGATACGTTCCTGCGCCTGGAATGCGGCAACGACGTCGGCGTCATCCAGAGTCCGCGCGCCTATCTGTTCCGGACCGCGCTCAATCTCGCAACCAACCGCCGCGTGGCTGAGAGCCGCAGGCTCACGACATCGGAGATCGACGCGCTGCTCGAGATTCCGGACGATTCGCCTGATCCCGCCCGCATCGCAGAGTCCCGCTCCGAAATGGCGGCACTGAGCCGTGTGCTGGGGCAACTCTCCGCACGTCAGCGCGACATCGTCTTCGCGACCTTCGTCGATGAGCTATCGGTGCACGAGATCGCCCGACGGCACCGGATTTCCACCCGCCGGATTCAGGTCGAGTTGCGCGAGGCGCTGCTCCATTGCGCAGGCCAGCTCGATCGTTCGCTGGAGCGGCGGGCACCGTCACGGCCAGACGCCCGCCTGTTGCCTTGCCCTCCCGTGCGGGCCTGGACGCCGGCGCTGGAAGACACTGGTAGTTAGGACCGCGGCGATGACGGCCGTCCGCGCCATCGCCGCGGACCTTTCACAAGCTGGACTGTCTCGCGGGGGCCTTCCGACCCTGTCGTCGTCGAGTCGACGCAGCGCCAACAAAAGGCGACCTGCGGCGCTCGCCCTCGGTCTCATCGAAGCGCAGCTTACCCGCGCGACGAAAAGACATGACGTTACCGGCCTGCTCGCGCGGAGCCATATGACGCCGGCTCACGGCTGTGGACGGCACTCCGCCGCGCCATCCTTGCAGGCCTCGGGCTTGGATCCACCGCTCTGAGGCGCCATGGCGCCGCTGTTGTTGCCGCTCTGGCCTGCGCCGTTGCGCGCAGGCGTGTCGGTGCCGGAACTGCCCTGGCCGCTGCCACCATAGCCGAGCACTTCGACGATGATCACCGACGGCCGCGCATCAGTGGACGACTGCTGCGACGGCGCGAGCTTCTGCGGCGCGGCCGCCGTGTTGTTGCCGAGGGTCAAGGCCGCCACCGGCGGCGGCGCGACGGTCGGAAGGCCTGTCGTCGCACCCTGGACGTTGATGTTGAAGGCGTTGAGGATATGCGCGGCACCGAGGCTGAGATTGCCGGCGACGCGAATTCCGGCCGCGCCGGCGTCGATGGTGCCGGTCGGCGCGTACAGGTTGACGTCGCTCTGGCTCGGGTCCTGCCCCATCCGCGTGACCAGCGCGGCGATGCCGGCGCCGGTCACCAATCCGGTCGGATTGAGGTAGCAATAGCCGTTGGCGTCGCAGATGGTCTGCTGCGGCGGACTGGCCGCATAGGTCTTGGAGCCCTGCCCGGCGTTGATGTCGCCATTGGCGGAGAACAGGTCGATGTCGCCGCCCTGCATGGTCATGACCCGGCTCTGCGCGAGCTGGATCGTGCCGTCGCTGTAGCCGCGAATCGTCCCGCCGGCGAGCGTGAAAATTCCTTCCTGAATGGGACTCAGCAGGTCACTTCCATTGCGGCCGACATTGATGTTGCCGCCGGGCACCAGGATGTTGATGTCGCTGCCCATCTGTGTCTCGAGCACCGAGCCGCCGAGCGAGATCGTGCCTGTCACGACGCGATTGGCTGCGCCGTTGACGCCGTTGACGGGGCGGTTGTCGGTATAGCCGAGCGCCGCCGGGAACAGGGTCGAGATCGCAGCATAGGCGCGGCCATACTCGCCGGCATACGCGCTGGCCGGATCGTTGCGATCCTTGCCGACCCGGATGAGGAAGTCGTTGAAACTGCTGACGATGGCGAGCTTCTCGCGCAAGCTGGGCGTATCCTGTCCGGCGGCGATGGTGGCGAACCTCGCACTCGCGGCGTCCTTCGTGATTCCAAGGACGCCGGCGATGTCGGCCAGGAAATCGAAGCCGACATCCGGCGCCGTCGGCGCGATATAGGTGTTGATGAAGGCGATATAGTTGGCGCGCGCGCCGGTGCCGAAATAGCCGCTCAGCGCCTGATCGACCAAGCCGTGCTGTTTGTCTACGGCAAGCGCATTGAAGTCGCTCCATGCCTTGGCGCGGGTGGCTGTGTCCCACGACTTGGACGGATCAATCCCGTCGTTGAGCCTGGCGGCGATGAGCCGCAACAGATCGATCCCGCTGGTGACCGACCGGGCCGGATCGACATATTCGGCGATCACTGCCGCGTAGTCGATGTGCTGCGGCCTGACGCCGGCCATCACATAGATGTCGGCGCTCTGGTTCGGCAGGTATTTGACCAGTTGTCCCGGAACATCCGTATTGGTGCCATAGTTGGTGCCATTGCCTGCCGCGACCAGGCCCGCGTAGCCGTTCTGGCTCTGGCGGAGCGGACCGATGTTGCGCCCGGCCTGGATCAGCCACGAGCCGGGACCGTAGAGAACATAGGAACCGCCGATGATGGAGTTTCCCGCCACCAGAGATGTGACGTCGCTGACATTGTTGTTCTGGAAGGTGATGGTCGCAAGTCCGGCATTGGTCTGCGGGACACCGTCGACAGCCGACCTGATCGCTAATTCAGACAGAATGTTGTTACCCGCGGTCATGGCGGCCGGCTTGATCAGCGCGATGGCGGCGGTGCTCGCTATAGTGATATCCTGTCCCGCGGCGATGATCACCGGCACCGGGTCATTGGCGTGCAGCGCCTGGGTCAGATCGGCAAAGGTTTGCCCGAGCGGATTGATGTAGCTTTGACCGGTGGCGGCGCTATGCACGTATCTGCTCGACGCTCCGGTCGCCAGATCCAGCATGGAGATCCCTGAGGCGGCACCGATATTGATCGACTGGGCCGCCATTAGCGACAGCGTTCCCGAAGCCGTCCCGGTGGAGCTCGGGATTGGGATGATATTGATGCTCTGCCCCACGGCACCGACGAGGATGGATCCGCTGAGGGCCGTGACGTCCAAGGTGGCGGGGTAAATCCCAGGAACGCTGGTTCCATAGACGTTGGTGCCCTTGGGCACCAATGTGCCCGCAGTCGCGGTTGCGAGAGTGATGTCGCTGGAGACGCTGGTTAGCGAGACGCCACTCTGGGCCCCGTAACTGGTGAAAGGCGTGCCCATCCAGGAGGACGTCGCCAGATTGGACGCTGCTGGCAGGGCGACGTTGGAAACGACGGGCAGTTGCGCCGGATCATAGACGGACAGGAGGTTGATGCTGCCGCCGGCCATCGCGCTGATGAATCCGTTCTGCGCGCCGAGGATCAGATCAAGCGGTTTACCGGTCGGCGAAGTCGTTCTCGCCTTGGCGGTCGCGTTCGAATTTCCGGTCCGGATCGTCGCCGAAAGCGCGGAGTTGGGGTCCGCACTGATCGAGCCGCCGACCTTGATCCGACCGCTGCCGAGCCCGACCAGGAAGTCGCCGCTGAGAAGGTTGCCGCCGGCCTGCACCGACAGGTTGCCGCCGCCATAGGTGACCATGTGCGCCGGATCGCTGGCGGTGAGGCCACCGGCGACGACCAGGGTTTCGGGAAGCGAGACCCCGATCTGCTTGATGTCGTTCCCCGCCACCAGGGTCGCGTTGCCGCCCCCGAGCGAACCGATGCCCTGGAAGAACGACGCGTAGTTGATCCAAGCTGTGGTTTGGCAGCTTGCCACGCCGGTGCAATTGGCGAATGGTGTCGACGTCCCATTGCCCCAGCCGCCATGGAAGTACCAATTGCTCCACAGCTGCATCATATACTGATAGGCCGTTCCGGTCTGTGATCCCGCAGCATTGTCGATCGGCGTCTCCACCCCGATGATCGACTGCCCGGCGCTGATGGACACCGAACCACCGCCTGCGGCCCAGGTCGGCACGTTCACGCTTCCATTGGAACAGCCGTAGCAATTGTAGTTGGACGGGAGCGTCAACGGCGTGAAATCGCTGGGCGTCGCTGTCGCCGCGCCCGCGGTATAGACTGCACCCGGAGCCAATTGATCGAGCAGCTGGAAATTGCCGGCCGCGGCAATCGAGATGTTGCCGGTTCCTGTGCGTACCAATGTCGGGATCATGAGCAGCTTCGTCGCCGACAAGAAATAGTTCCCGTGGCCGTCGATATTGACATTGCCGGTCAAGGCGCCGGTGAGCGCCCACACAGGTGTGACCGCGTATGGGTTCACCGTCGTGTCGCGATTGGAGGTGAAAGCCGCGCTCGCGACCAGGTTGATCGAGAACGAGCCATTGTTGACGCCTTGGACTCGCGACATCAGATCCGCTGCGGCCGTCGTATTGTAATCGGCCACTTTGCCCGACAGCGCCGGATTGTTGGCGATCAGGTCGGCCACGGCAACGGATCCACCGAAGTAGTCCCGTGTCTCGTAGAAGCCATCGCTGATGGTCGCCTTGACGGCGACGTCGTTGACCGCACGCACGGTCAGGACGCCGGGCTCCCCGGCAGCAGTTCGATAAGCCAGCGGCGTATTGGCCGTGGCGACGAGCTGCCCGGTGTAGTTCGTGTAGTTGGCGAGAAGCTTGCCGGCGACGTCGGTGATGACGGTATTCGCGGCGACCGACGTGCCGTTCACGGCCGTGAATGCTGTTGCGTTTGTCAGGCCCTTCACGCCGCCGAGGTTCCAGTTGCTGGCGACCGTGACGTTGCCGGCATTGATCGACGATGACGGGTTCGACAGCACGAGCTCGGGACGCACGTGCAGGATGGCACCGAGCCCGCTGGCGAAATCGAACGCGTCGCCGTCGCCCGCGCTGACGGAGCCCGCGAGCGCCTTCTGAACGAAGCCGGTCAGCGTGGTCTGATAGAAATTGACGTGATCGGCGTTCGCCGTGGTCGGCACGAAGATGCCGATGCCCTGCGCGACGTTGGTCGTCTGCGACAGCGAATAGGATTGCTGGACCGTATATTTGGCGGTGAGAGCCACACCGTTGGCCGTCACGGCCGGAGCAGTGGCGTAGGTCGTGTTCGGATTGGTGGGAACGAGGCCTGCGATGAGCAGGTTGGCTGTCACGGTTGCCGCCGTCGTGCCCCCGGTCACGGTCAACGTGACCGGGCTGGTATAGCCGATGGCGGCGGTGTTATCCACAGTGACCGTGCTGACGGCACCCGAAATGAAGGTCAGCGACTTCACGACCAGTCCGCTGCCGCTGCCGCCGCCCGTCAATGTCACGACGACCGGATTGAGCGTCATGGCAGCATCGGAATAACAGGTGAATGTCGCACCGCCGCCCCTGCAAGTTCGACTCGCTGTGCCGAAGCCCGATCCCTTGTTGGCTGTTGTCGGCGTAAGATTCCCCGCCTGGGTGGTCATGATCGCGGTGGCCACCCCGCTGGCGCCACCCACCAGAATCGTCGGCACCGCGGTGAAGGTCGAGGTCGAGCTGTAGCTGATGGTATCTCCGGCGATCACGGTGCCGGCGACCCGCGTGCCCGTGCCGTCGAACCAGCCGGCAGGATCGATGATGCCGTCGAAATGGCGGCCCGCCGTCGTGCCGTCCGTGGTGCTCCAGGTCGCATAGGCGTTCAGCGCCAGGCCGCCGCCGGACGTCGATCCGTTGGTGACGACGTTGCCCTTGAAGCGCACGTTCACCGTGGAGTCGCTGAGCAGTGGCGCGCGCACGATGACCTGGCCGGCTGGCGCCGTGGGCCCGCCGCTCACGTCGAGAACCGCGCCGGCATCGACCTTGATCCAGCCGGAATTGGCGCTCGCCACCTGCTCGAAGCCGTAGGTGGGATCATAGGCGTTCGGCGTCGGCGTTCCCGTCGTGGCGAGGGTGATGGTGCCGCCGTTGGGATTGGTGGCGCCGTTGTCGAGCGTGGAATAGCGGCTGAAGGCGGCATCATCCTGGGTGACGGCGCTAGCAAGCAGCCGCGCGGACGATTGGATCCACACGCCACAGGAGCTCGTGCAGCCGGATGACGACGGCAACGTTCCCGTTCCGAACAGCGAGATCTGGCCGCCGCTGAGACCGCGCGCATCGATGGTGCCGCCGACATTGACGCTGCCGCCATTGGCAGTGAGCTGGACGTTGCGCGACGTCAGTGTCGCGCCTGCCGGAAGCTCGATGTTGCCGCTCTGCAAGCTCACCGTGAAACTGCTCGAGAAGTTCGGCGTCGCGCCGTCGAGCGGCAGCGTGCCGTTCAGGTTGCCCGCTAGCAGGCTGAAAGTGCCGCCGAGATCGTTGAACCGCGCTGCGCCATTGTGCGTGCCCGCCAGCGTGGCGGTGCCGGTCGTGCCGTTGTTGCCGGTCTGGATTGCGAGCGACCCGGCATAGCCGGCATAGGGATTGGACACGTCGACGGTCGCGCCGACGATGCTGACATTGCCGAGGCTGGAGATCAGCTGCACGCTGCCGCCCGGCGCATCCATGAACTGATCGTTCACCGGCAGCCGCAAGCCCTGGGCGTTGATCGCGGCGCCGGACGTGAGCGCGACGTCCCCCGCCGCCGCAGTCAGGCTGACCTTGCCGCCGGCGGCATCGATATGCACGCCGTTCCGGGCCGTGACCGACGCCCCGGTCAGCGCCAGCTTGCCGCTGATGCTGTTGTCGGCGGCAAACACGCTGGCGCCATTTCCCTGCACCACGAGATTGCCGCGTGCGGTGACCGTCTGATTGGCGCCGGCTTTCACCACGACGTCAGGCGCCGACAGCGTGAGATCGGAGCCGCCCCAGATCGAGATGGTCGGCACGCTGGTGTAGCCGGTTCCGCCATTGGTCAGGGTCAGCCCGGAGATGCCCGTGCCGCCGAGCGTGGCCGTCGCCGCCGCACCGGCGCCGCCGCCTCCGGTGATGGTGACGAGCGGCGCGCTCGTGTAACCGGTGCCGCCATTGGCGACCGTCAGGGAACTAACCGTGGCGACCGCCTGCACGGAGGCACCGGAGCCGCCGCCGCCGGAAATCGTGACCGTCGGAATTCCGGTGTAGCCTGTGCCTCCTGTCACGTTCACGCCGACCACACCGAACTGCGGTTGAAGCCCCACGGTGGGTGAGGCTGTCGTGCCGATGGCCGCGCCGGAGCCCGAGCCGGCAGAGACCGTCAGCGTCAAGTTGGCGAGGACGCCGCTGAAGCCGGAACCGCCGGAGATGATGTTGACGCCGGTGATGGCGCCCGTGGAGCTGATGACGGCCGTTCCGGTGGCAACGGCTCCCGTGACCGAGTCCTTGATCGTGATCAGATCACCGTTGCGATAGCTCGATCCGCTGCCGGAGGTAGACACGTTGAACGATACGATGCCGAGCAGCGCGGTGCCGGTCGCCGTCGTTCCGCCGGCGCCGGAGATCGTCACCGTCGGCACGCTGGTATATCCCGTGCCAGCGTTGTTGATCTTGACCGAGCTGAGGTTGAACTTTGCCGTCGCGGTGGCGACAGCCGCATCGATGCTGCCTGCTCCGGTGAAGACGATGCCGTCGGAAGCGTTCCAGTTGACCTTACTGAACCCGCCGAAGCTCTTGGCGCCGGCATCTGCGGTGATCACCTTGGCAGCATTGAGGTTGAGCGTGCCGCCTGCGCCGGCGACGACGGTCGGGTCGGCGCTGACGCCGGACGCGCCGCGGCTGTTGATGAGAGTAATGTTGGTCGCCGCGATGGTGGCACAGTAGGCAGAGCAATCCGTGGCGCCAGCCCCGCTCGTGTTGCTGCCGATGCTGTAAAAGCCGGAGCCGTCGAAGGTCAGCGTGCCGATCGGATTGGCGGCGTCACCGAGCGTCAGGCCGGCCTGGTCGTAGAAGTCGAATCCGGTATTGCTGCGCAGGGTCACCGACGTGGCCCCGGCAAACAGGCTGTTGAACTGACCGGGCGTCAGATTGAGGCCGCTGGCCGCCAGGCCCTCGGGACCGAAATTGAACGTGTTCGCGGCGATCGACAGGTTGGGCGCCTTGAGCGTGACGCCGGTCGTGGACGCACCATTGCTGTTCGCCAAATCGGGCGCGAACGCACCCGAGCCGCTGGTATCGACCATGAGCGAATTGCCGGCCGTGATCACGACGCCGGCGCCGGCCACGAGCTGCGCCGTTCCAACAGCCGTGCCGATGGCGAAGCTCCCGGTGCCGGTGGCGCCGCTGCGGGTAACGGAAACCATGCGGCCGTTCGACACCCGCAGCAATGCGCCGTCCCCACTCAGCGTGATGTTCCGGCTGGTCCCGGATACGGTTCCCTTGGTGGTAACCACGCTGCCGGCATCGACGGTGAGTCCTCTGGCGCCGCCGGCCTGGGTGACCAGGATCAGCTCGGGACCACCGAGCTGATGCTGTGCATCGGACGCGACCTCGAGATTCGTGGCAATCGCCGTGATCGAGCCCGGCGAGGTGACGGACGCGGTGCCGCCGATCAGCACGCTGCCGGCGCCGAGATTGCTGATCTGGTCGGCATCCAGGAACAGATAATTGCTGAACGCCGCGCTTGCCGTGAAGCTGCCATCGGCGGCGACGGTGCCGAACTGGCCCAGCCGATCGCTGGCGACGATCGCGATGTTCGCGGCCGCGATGTCGATCTGCCCGGTCGCCCCCTGGACCGCCGGCGCCAGATCGCTGCTGCCGGCGGCAAAATTGTTGGTGCCGCCGAGGCTCAGCCGGCTGGTGGCACCGATCACGAGCAGTCCGCCATCGACCGGCAGAGCAGTCGGCGCGAGGCCGTTGTTTGCCGCGTAGCTCGAGAAATAGCTGGTGCCGCTGGTGATGTTGATCTTGGAGGACTGTCCCCAGACCGCCTGCGATTGCAGCTGGAACAGCACCGTTTGCGACGAGCGGGCACCCGTGATCGCATTGCCGAAAGAGCCGGTCACATAGACCGAGCCGTCGGCCCCGGTGAAGCTGCCGGTCGATGCTGCAGCACCGGCTGCGTATTGCACAACCCGGTAGGCGCCGGGCAAGGTCGCGTACATGCCGGGGAGCAGCACATAGGTGCCGGCCGCGATTCCGTTGCCACCGCTCAAGGTGACGGAGGTCCCCGGCGCGATCCCGGCGGCATTGTTCAAGGCCGAAGCGGGGAAGCTGGACAGCTTGCTCCCGCTTGCAACGAGACCGGCGGACGTCACGCTCTTCCCGGAATAAAAAGGATAGGTGGCGAAGGCCGGGTCGTAGGCGGCCACCTGGGCCTCGTAGGCCGGCACTAGCGCGTAGACCTGACGTCCATCGGCATATGTCGACGTGAAGCTGGTGGTCGTGCCGCTCGAGGTGACGGTTGAAACCGTCTGATAGTTGAGCAGGACGTTGCGGGTCCCGCCAGTGCCCGGGACATATTCGACCGCGTACACGTCGCCACCGCCGCTGGCATCGATGCTGCCGCCCAGCTTGACCGAGGAGCCGAAGACGCTGATCGATTTTGCCGGCGCTGCGGTTTGTTGGGGAACGGGACTAGAGCTATTGTTCAGATTGATGCCGTAGTACCAGGTCGCGCCATCGACCGTCGTTCCATAGGGGATGTCGAGACCGCCGGTCGAGACCGCGGTCAGACTGCCGGCGCCGAGAGTCACCGACTGGGTCTGCGCCAGTGCGCCCGAATAGGCCGTTGCCGATGTCGACACGATCGACTGGGTCACCGCCAGCGGCATGTCGGCGGCCGAGCGCAGCCCGATGACGATGTTGCCGAGCGGCGCCCACAGCGTGCCGTCCTGCTCGATGTTCTGCGCGTCGAGCACGAGCGTGCCGCCGGCCGACAGCGGCGCGGTCGGCGAGCTACCAGCATATTGCCTGATGGTCAGCGTCGGCGAGGAATCGCTGACGCTCATCGTCGACATCAGCAGGAAGGCGGTGCTCGTGGCTGGAAAGATCTCGGACGCCGTGATGGTGAGCCGACCGGGCGTGACGAAGTAGCCGCCGAGCGTGGTGCCGGTGGGCGCAACAGCTTCGCTGCCATAGCGGCCGGGCAGCAGCCGCACTGCGCCGGCCGTGGTCAGCGTGGCATTGCCGACATTCACCAGTGACAGGTCACCCTGGAGATCGATCCATTGCGTGACAAAGCGGCCATGGGATACGCCGTCCGAGCCGACATAGAGCGTGCCGTCCGCCAAGTTCTTCGCTGCGGGGGGAGAGGGGAATTGCTCATAGCTGCTCCCTGCCAGCCGGACGTAACCGGCGTCGAGCGTGACGGTCGCGCCACCGACGCTCGTCGGAGTATCATTGAGATTGGCCAATTTGGCGCCGGCCGCCAGGATGCTGATCAGGTTGCTTCCGCTGTGAAGCACCAGCGATCCTGGCACGCTGATCTCCGTCGACCCGGCAAACCCGATCGTGGCTTTATTTTGCACGCCCAAATATCCTCCGGCCGCGAGCGACACGGAGCTGAGTCCGCTATTGTTGATCGTGTCGGCGGTGAGCGTGACAGTCGTGGACGGCGTCGCCAGACCGCTCTGGGCGATCAGGATGCCGGACCTGATGCCAATGACAGATTGCGTATCGGCGTTGTAGATGTTGGAGATGATCGACCCATAGGACGCAAGCGTCCCCGGCAACGCGAAATCACCGAGTGACAGGGATCCACCCGTGGCCAGCGGCGCGCCTCCGGCCGCGGACAAGGTGCCACCGAGATAGACCGTGACGCCTCCAATCTGCAGCGTGCCGCCATTGCTCCACACCGCCTGGGTCTGGAGCTCGCGCCCGACGGGGACTTCGATC
>BFBZ01000037.1_pt66 | contig 28811 bp, 26 predicted proteins | sample 1888401 | NCBI WGS metagenome assembly BFBZ01 (sample SAMD00112614, study PRJDB3348) | symbiont metagenome | host: Chara braunii
CCAGCTCCTCGACATTGCCCCAGCGCCCCGCCGGCGTGCGGTTGGCCAGCCAGGTGGAGAAATCCGGATTGTCGACCAGCGCCTGGTTCAGCGGAGTCTTGAAATAGCCGGGCGCGATGGCGTTGATCTGCAGGCCGTGCTTGGCCCAGTCGGTGCACATGCCGCGGGTGAGGTTGCGCACCGCGCCCTTGGTCGCGGTGTAGGGCGCGATACCGGGTCGCGCCAGCTCGCTCTGTACCGAGGCGATGTTGATGATCTTGCCGCGGCCGCGCTTGATCATGTGCCGTGCCACCGCTTGGCCCGTGTAGAACACGCTGGAGATGTTGGTGCTCAGCAACTGCTCCCAGCGCTCGGCTGGAAAATCCTCCAGCGGACTGCGGAACTGCATCCCGGCGTTGTTGATGAGGATGTCGATGGCGCCGATCCTGGCTTCGATGTCTGCGACGCCTTGCGTCACTGCCGTGTGCTGGGTGACGTCGAATGCGGCGATATCGGCCTTGTGGCCTTTGGCGCGCAGTGCCTCGGCGGCTGCCGCGAGCTTGCCGGCGTCGCGGCCGTTGAGCACGATCTCGGCGCCATGGTCGGCGAGACCTTGCGCCAGCGCCAGCCCGATACCCTGGCTTGAGCCGGTGATCAGTGCACGCGATCCGCTGAGGTCGAACAATGAACTGGCCACGCAAAAATCTCCTTCACTGATCGCAGCATTGCGACTATTGACGCCCATGTTATCGCCAACATAATCAGCAGGCAAAGCGATCGTAAACGCGATCGTTCGGTCCCACATTGTGGTTCGATGTGGTGAGTCAATCCGAGCGGCGATCGTGCGAAAATGGGCTGAAATAATCCGGGGAGACCACGCATGAAATCGATCGTCATCCATGCCGCGAAAGATCTCCGGATCGAGCAATCTGAAGCCGGCTCCGCGGGCCCAGGGCAGGTCGAGATCGCAATCGAAGCCGGCGGCATCTGTGGTTCCGATCTGCATTATTACAATCACGGCGGCTTCGGCACCGTGCGCATCCGCGAGCCGATGATTCTCGGGCATGAGGTCGCCGGCCGGATTGTCGCGCTCGGCAGCGGCGTGTCGACGCTGGCAGTGGGCGACCGCGTCGCGGTGTCGCCGAGCCGGCCGTGCGGTCAATGCCAGTATTGCCAGCAGGGCCAACAGAACCACTGCCTCAATATGCGCTTTTACGGCAGCGCGATGCCGATGCCGCACATCCAGGGCGCATTCCGCCAGCGGCTCGTGGCCGAAGGCTGGCAGTGCCACAAGGTGGCCACGCATGTCTCCGCCAACCAGGCGGCGTTCGCCGAACCGCTGGCGGTGACGCTGCATGCGGTCAACCGCGCGGGCTCGCTGCTGGGCAAGCGCGTGCTGATCACCGGCTCCGGACCGATCGGCGCGCTGTGCATCCTCGCCGCTCGCGTCCATGGCGCCCGCGAGATCGTGGTCACCGATGTGATGGACGGTGTGCTGAAGAAAGCCTCCGAGGTCGGGGCCGATCGCACCATCAATGTCGCTGATGATGCGGACAAGCTCGCCGCCTACAACGTCAACAAGGGCAGCTTTGATGTCGTATTCGAAGCCTCGGGCAACGAACGCGCGGTGCGCGCTGCGCTCGATGTCATCAAGCCCCGCGGTGTGTTCGTGCAGCTCGGTCTCGGCGGCGATATTTCGATCCCGCAGAACGTGGTGGTCGCCAAGGAAATCGAGATGCGCGGGACGTTTCGTTTCCACGAGGAGTTCGCGCTGGCGGTGGATCTGCTCAACCAGAAGCGGCTCGATGTCGCCCCGCTGCTGACCGGGATCTACCCGATCGAAGACGCCGTGAAAGCCTTCGATATCGCCGGCGACCGGAACCAATCGATGAAAGTGCAGATCGGATTCTGAACTTGCCCCGGCGGCCGATGCTGCTCTGCACAAATCTTCAACATCCGCGCTAGGCAATTGCAGGTTTATGTTGCAACGGACCGTTGGCGGCGCTGAGAGCGCTTGACAGCCGCGGGCGACCCCGCGCAAGATCATTCGTATACGAACAAAGCGGTGCGCGGCTGCGGACGGGGTTGGGAATTATCCGTCGCGTGTCCGGCATCGCGGACGTCATTTTACGGTTCGGTGCGACCTTGGATACGCCCATGCTGAACGATGCACCTGCGAATGCTGCTGCCTCCGGCGCCGCAGACAAGATCCGCTGCGATGCCTGCCCGGTGATGTGCTACATCAAGCCCGGCGCAACCGGCGCTTGTGATCGTTATGCGAACCACGCAGGTGAGCTGGTGCGGGTTGATCCGCATGTGGTGCTCGAGCGCACGGTGTCGCACGGCGGCCAGATCGTTCCCTTCCAGAAGGTCGGCGACTGGGACGGCAATATCGTCGGCCGGGACAAGGTGTTCGTCACCGCGATCGGCGCCGGAACCACCTATCCCGATTACAAGCCCGCGCCGTTCATCGTCTCCTCCGAGGTCGACGGTGTCGACATGGTNGGAACCACCTATCCCGATTACAAGCCCGCGCCGTTCATCGTCTCCTCCGAGGTCGACGGTGTCGACATGGTCACCGTCGTCACCGAAGGCATTTTCAGCTACTGCGGCGTCAAGGTGAAGATCGACACTGACCGCTTCCTCGGCCCGGAGCAGGCGACCGTGCGCGTCGAGGGCGAGGCGATCGGCCACGTCACCACCGGCGAATACGGCTCGCAGATGCTGTCGCTCGGCGGTGTGCATCATCTGACCGGTGGCTCCAAGAAGGAAGGCCGCGTCACCTGCGACGCGCTGATGGATCTCTCCAACGGCAAGGCGGTCGAGCTCACCATCGATGGCGGCGCCACCGTGGTGGTGCAGGCCGGCAAGCCACCGATCGTCAATGGCACGGCGGAAGAGCGCATGCGGGTGGGCTGCGGTTCGGCTACCATCGGCATGTTCGCCAAGCAGTGGCACGGCAAGGTGGACGAGGTGGTGGTGGTCGACGATCACATCACCGGCGTGCTGTCGGAGCACCAGGCCGGCAAGCTGCTGGATATTCCGGATACCGGCATCAAGATGAAGGGGCGTCGCTCGACGCCCGGTCGCTACTTCCAGGTCGCCGAGCCCGGCACCGGCTGGGGCGGCACCAACATCTCCGATCCCCTGTCGATCCTCGGCCCGTTCGATCCGAAGGAAGCCAAGCCCGGCCTGCGCATGCTGATGGTGAGCACCACCGGTGAGCATTACGCCTATTTCGAGCTCGATGACGCGCTCAAGCCGATGCAGAAGGATCTGCCCGAGGAGCTGCAGCTCTCGGTCGAGCGTATCCAGGAGAACTGCGAACCGGCGCTGTGCACCGTGCTGTTCATGGGCGGCGCCGGTGGATCGCTGCGCGCCGGCGTCACCGACAATCCGGTGCGGCTGACCCGCTCGGTGAAGGACTTGTTGACCAAGGTGACCAGCGGCGGCGCGCCGACCTATGTCTGGCCGGGCGGCGGCATCACCTTCATGGTGGACGTGACGCAGGTGCCGCAAGGCGCATTCGGCTATGTGCCGACCCCGGCACTGGTGGCGCCGATCGAATTCACCATGCCGCTGTCGGATTATGCCGCGCTCGGCGGCCACATGGATCATGTCCGGCCGCTGTCGTCGCTGAAGGACAACACCGAAGTGCTGCGCCATGGACCGGCGCAGGATGAGGACGGAAAACCGGCATGATCCGCGCCCCGCACGTCAGGTTCTTGGCGGACGGCAGGCGTCTCCACCTGCAGGACGGGCCGATTGATCTCGTGGTTCAGGCATTCGGCGCCGTGGACAATGTGCAGCGCGCCTATCAGGCCGCGACCGAAGCATTCACCGGTCTGCTCGATACGCTGTGCGGCGAATTGCCGGAGTTGCGCGCGCAGGCGGATGTATCTGCGACGGGCTTGCGAGGCCGCGTTGCGCGGCGGATGCATGCCGCGGTGGCGCCGTTTGCGGACGACTGTTTCATTACGCCAATGGCGGCGGTAGCGGGTGCCGTGGCAGAGGAGATCCTGGGCGCCATGCGTGAGGCGGCCGATCTCGACCGCGCCTATGTCAACAATGGCGGTGACATCGCGCTGCATCTTGCGCCCGGTGAGCGCTTCACGGTCGGCCTGGTGGATCGTCCGGATATGCCGAGCCTGATCGGCGCAGCCGTCATTGAGGCTACTCAGCGTTCACGCGGCATCGCTACCAGCGGCCGCCACGGCCGCAGCTTCTCGCTGGGCATCGCCGACGCGGTGACGGTCCTCGCGGCTACAGCAGCGCAAGCCGACGCGGCCGCGACTATCATTGCCAATGCGGTTGATCTGCCGGGACACCCTGCGGTGACGCGCGTTCCGGCGTGTGAGCTGCAGCCCGACAACGATCTCGGCGCTCGCTTGGTCACCCGCAACGTCGCACCGCTGTCACGCGCTGACGTCGATATGGCGCTGGATGCGGGTGTCGCCATGGCCGAACGATTGCTCGCGCGTCGTCTGATCGATGGCGCGGCGCTGCGTCTGCTGGGCGAGAGCCGGCCGGTCGGGATCGATACTGTGCCCGCGATTGCCGCGCCGCCGCTCGCGAAACAAGAAGCCTTCAAACCCAACGAAAGCCTGATGCATGCCTGAAGTCGTCATTCGCAAGCGCCTGATCCAGGTCGAGGAGATCTTTCACGAGGGCGGCAAGCCGCAGGCGGTGCCGCTGCGCCGTGGCGCGGCGCTGGTGGTGATCAAAAATCCGTTCGCTGGCCGCTATGTCGAGGAGATTTCCGGCTTCATGGACGATCTCAATCCGCTTGGCATTGAGATGGCCGGCGCGCTGCTCAAAGCGCTAGGCAATGATCCCGGGGCGATTCAGGGCTATGGCAAGGGCGCCATCGTCGGCGCCGCCGGCGAGCTGGAACACGGCGCGCTCTGGCATGTGCCGGGCGGCTACGCCATGCGCCACGCGCTGGGCAAAGCCAAGGCGATCGTGCCCTCGGCGAAGAAGGTCGGTGGCCCCGGCACCCGGCTTGACGTGCCGGTGACACATATCAATGCATCTTATGTGCGCTCGCACTTCGATGCCATGGAGGTCGGCATCACCGACGCGCCGCGGGCCGATGAAATGCTGCTGGCGCTGGTGATGACCACGGGATCGCGCATTCATGCCCGCGTCGGCGGGCTGAAGGCGAACGAGATCAAGGGAGAGGATGGACTGCGATGAGTGCCGTCATTCGCAAGATCGTGACCGTGGTCGAGGAAACCGTGCAGGAAGCCGGCCGCGCCATCAATCCGCCGACCCGCCGCGCCGCGGCGATCGCCGTGATCGAGAACCCGTTCGCCGGACAATATGTCGAGGACCTGTCGCCACTGATCGCGATCGGCGAGGAACTGGGCGGCCTGCTCACCGAAAAGGCGATCGCGGCGCTCGGCATCGAGGGGCCGCGGGCGCAGAGCTATGGCAAGGCGGCGGCGGTCGGCGAGAACGGCGAACTGGAACACGCAGCCGCATTGCTGCACCCCAAGATGGGCGCCCCGGTGCGCAAGGTGCTGGGCAAGGGCGCGGCGCTGATTCCGTCGTCGAAAAAGCGCGGCGGCCTCGGCACCGTGCTGGACATCCCGCTGGGACACAAGGATGCAGCGTTCGTGCGCAGTCATTTCGACGGCATGGAAGTCCAGATCAACGACGCGCCGCGCGCCAATGAGATCATGGTCGCGGTGGCCGTCACCGACAGCGGCCGGCCACTCGCCCGCGTCGGTGGCCTGACAGTTGCAGAGATCAAGGGCGAAGACGGGCTGCGCTGATTTGCGCGCGGCTTAGCCGAAGGAACCGGATGACAACGCCGGGGTGAACAGGGACGATCACAATCACCGGGAGCACGCGCAGGGCTCTCATCAACGCTGGAGGACTGGAATGCCAAGATCTGGACTATCACGTCGCAAATGTCTCCTGATCGCGGGGCTCGGGATCATGCTGTCCGGTGCCGCCACGTCGGCGATGGCGCAGAGCGAGATCAAGATCGGCGAGATCAACAGCTACTCGGCGTTGCCGTCCTTCACCGAACCCTATCGCAAGGGCTGGCAGCTCGCGGTCGAGGAAATCAATGCCGCCGGCGGCATCAAGGGCAAGAAGCTGGTGGTCGTCTCCAAGGACGATAACGGCAAGCCGGCGGATGCGGTGACGGCCGCGAACGAGCTCGTCGCTAGCGAAGGCGTGGCGATGATCTCCGGCACCTTCTTCTCCAACATCGGCCTCGCGGTCAGCGATTTCGCCAAGCAGAAGAAAGTGTTCTTCCTGGCCGGCGAGCCCCTGACCGACGCCGTCACCATGGCCAGCGGCAATCGCTACACCTTCCGCCTGCGGCCCTCGAACTACATGCAGGCGGCGATGCTCGCGGATGAAGCCGCCAAGCTGCCCGCCAAGCGCTGGGCCACCGTGGCGCCGAACTACGAATACGGCCAGTCGGCCGTCGCCGTGTTCAAGGCCCTTCTTTCGGCCAAGCGTCCGGACATCCAGTGGGTCAGCGAGCAGTGGCCGCCGCAGGGCAAGATCGATGCGGGTCCGGTGGTGCAGGCGGTTGCCGCCGACAAGCCGGAGGCCATCCTCAACGTCACGTTCGGGCCGGATCTCGTGAAGTTCGTCCGCGAAGGCAACACCCGCGGCCTGTTCAAGGATCGCGCCGTGGTCTCCTTCCTCACCGGCGAGCCGGAATATCTCGATCCGCTGAAGGATGAAACACCGGAAGGCTGGATCGTCACCGGCTATCCCTGGTACGACATCAAGACCCCGGAGCATACCGCGTTCCTGAAAGCCTATCAGGCCAAGTACAACGACTATCCGCGCCTCGGCTCGGTGGTCGGGTATGAGCTGATCAAGTCCGCTGCCGCGATCCTCGCCAAGGCGGATTCCACCGATACCGATAAGCTGATTGCGGCTGCGGAAGGCATCAAGCTGCCGTCGCCGTTTGGTGAAATCAGCTACCGCAAGGCCGATCATCAATCGACCCTCGGTGCGTTTGTCGGCAAGACCTCGGTCAAGGACGGCAGGGGCGTAATGGTCAATTCGGTCTATCGCGACGGCGCCGACTTCCTGCCGAGCGAAGCCGAAGTTGCCAAGGTGCGGCCGAAAGATTGATCGATGATTGCGACAAAAATGGATTATCGGGTCAGCTCCTGTGAGATCCACGCGTCGCAATCTGAGATTGCCCCACATCGGGGCCGTGGTTGGACTGCTCCCTCTCCCCTTGTGGGGGAGGGCTGGGGAGGGGGGTATGCCCCGCACTTCGACATGAGAGATGGCGTAAGGGCTTTCGATCTGTCGCGCTGCGGATTTGCCGCTACCCCCCTCCCTGACCCTCCCCCACAAGGGGGGAGGGAACGACTCCTTGCCGAGCAGCATCTCTATCGAACCCACGCGGATTTCAGATGAGCTTTTATGTCGTCCAGTTCCTGACCGGTCTTGCGAGCGCCGCGTCGCTGTTTCTGGTCGCGTCCGGCCTGTCGATCATTTTCGGCGTGACGCGCATCGTGAATTTCGCCCATGGCGCGTTCTATATGCTCGGCGCCTATGTSGCCTTCACGCTGACCGAGCGGTTTTCCGGCGCGATCGGCTTCTGGGGCGGCATCGTGCTGGCGGCGCTGATCATCGCCGCGGTCGGCGTGCTGGTGGAAATGCTGCTGCTGCGCCGGATCTACAAGTCGCCGGAATTGTTCCAGCTGCTCGCGACCTTCGGCCTGACCCTGATGGTCGAAGACCTGGTGGTGGTGATCTGGGGCCCGGACGATCTCCTGGGCCGCCGCGCGCCGGGATTGAAAGGCGCGATCGATTTCTTCGGCCAGGCGCTGCCGTCATTCGATATCTTCCTGATGGTGCTGGGGCCGCTGGTGCTTGGTGCGCTGTGGCTATTGTTCCACCGCACCCGCTGGGGCGTGCTGGTGCGCGCCGCTACGCAGGATCGCGACATGGTGGCGGCGCTCGGCGTCAACCAGAAATGGCTGTTCACCAGTGTGTTCGCCGTCGGCGTCTTCCTCGCCGCGCTGGGCGGTGCGTTGCAGATCTCGCGCGATGCGGTCAATCACACCATGGACCTGCGCATCATCGTCGATGTGTTCGTGGTGGTGGTGATCGGCGGTCTTGGCAGCATCACCGGCGCATTCGTCGCCGCGGTGCTGGTGTCGGAGCTGAACGCCTTCGGCATTCTCATCTTCCCGAAGATCTCCATCATCCTGGTGTTCCTGGTGATGGCCGCGGTGCTGATCGTGCGGCCCTGGGGCCTGTTCGGCAAGGCGGAGGCGCCGGCCCGGCGCACGCCGGGATTGACCGTACGCCCCTGGCAGCCGCTGACCGGCAATGAGCGTTTGCTGTCGCTGCTGGTCCTGCTGGCCGCCGCGGCGCTGCCGCTGATCGGCGGCACCTATGCGCTGACGGTCGGTTCCGAGATCGTCATCTACATCATCTTCGCGGCCAGCCTTCACTTCCTGATGTCGGTCGGCGGTCTCGCTTCGTTCGGCCATGCGGCGTATTTCGGCCTCGGCTCCTACGGCGTCGCATTCCTGGCCAAGCTGGCTGGCCTGCCGATGATCGCCTGCCTGCTGATCGGGCCGCTGCTCGGGCTGTTCGGCGCGGTGATCTTCGGGTTCTTCGCGGTGCAGCTCTCCGGCGTCTACTTCGCCATGCTGACACTGGCGTTCGCCCAGATCGTCTGGTCGATCGCCTTCCAATGGGTCGGCGTCACCGGTGGCGACAACGGCCTGCTCGGCATCTGGCCCGCAGCATGGGTCGCCACGCCGGCGCGGTTCTACTGGCTGTCGCTGGCGGTCGCGGCCTGCGCCGTGGTCGGCCTGCGGGTGCTGGTGTTCTCGCCATTCGGCTACGCGCTGCGCGCCACGAGAGACTCCGTGCTGCGCAGCGAGGCGATCGGCATCGACGGCAAGCGCATCCAGTGGGTCGCCTTTGTCATCGCCGGCACGGTGGCGAGTGTCGCGGGCGCCTTGTTCGCGTATCTCAAGGGCAGTGTGTTTCCGGACAGCATGGGCATCTCGCTGTCGGTCGATGCGCTGGTGATGGTGCTGCTCGGCGGCGTCGAGACCATCTCCGGGGCCGTGGTCGGTGCGGTGGTGTTCAAGGCGCTGAACATCTGGCTGGTCAGCCAGATCGACCAGTCCAAGCTCGTGCTTGGCGCCATCATCGTGCTGCTGGTGGTCGCATTCCCGACCGGCATCGTCGGCATCTTCGAGACCGTGCGCGAACGGTTTCGCACGCGCTCGCTCGGCAAGCCGACGGCGCTGAACGCAGCCCCCAAGCTCGGGAGCGCCGAATGAGCAACGCCATTCTCAAGGTGGAAGGCCTGACCAAATCCTACGGCGGGGTGCACGCCGTGCGCGGGGTATCGTTCGAAGTTGCGGCAGGCGAGATCCTGGCGCTGATCGGTCCCAACGGCGCCGGCAAGACCACCTGCTTCAACATGCTGAACGGCCAGATCCCGCCCGATGCCGGCCGCATCACGCTGCTGGGACAAGACACCACCGGACGCCAGCCGCGCGCGGTGTGGCGGCTCGGCGTCGGCCGCACCTTCCAGATCACCGCGACGTTCTCCACCATGACGGTGCGCGAGAACGTCCAGGTGGCGCTGTCGTCCCATGCGTCGAAGCTCTACAACATGTGGCTGTCGACGCCGAAGTTCGCCCGCGAAGACGCGAACAGTTTGCTCGATCTGGTCGGGATGGGCGCCTATGGCGACCGGCCCTGCGGCGAACTCGCCTACGGCGACCTGAAACGGCTGGAGCTCGCCATTGCGCTCGCCAATGCGCCGAAGATCCTGCTGATGGACGAGCCGACCGCCGGCATGGCGCCGAAGGAGCGCATCGAACTGATGCGGCTGACCGCGCGCATCGCTCGTGAAAAGCAGATCGGGGTCCTGTTCACCGAGCACGACATGGATGTGGTGTTCGAACATTCCGACCGTGTGCTGGTGCTCAATCGCGGCATGCTGATCGCGGAGGGAACGCCCGACACGGTGCGCAACGATCCGCAGGTGCGCGCGATCTATCTGGGCGAGGGCCTGCTGTACGAAGCCGGCCACCACGAAGCGCACCATGGGGTTTCCGCATGACGCTCCAGGATATGAAACCCCAGCACGTGAAGCTCCAGGTTTCGGGTCTCAACAGCTTTTATGGACCCGCGCACATCCTGTTCGACGTCGGCCTCGAGGTCGGCGCGGGCGAGGTGGTTGCGCTGCTGGGGCGCAACGGCGCCGGCAAGTCCACGACATTTCGCTCCATCGTCGGCCTGGTCAACCAGCGCCGCGGCCAGATCATGTTCGAGGGTGTCGACGTCTCCGACAAGCCGACCCACGCCATCGTGCGCGGCGGCCTCGGTTATGTGCCGGAAGAGCGCCGCATCTTCACGGATCTCACTGTCGAGGAGAATCTCGAAGTCGGCAAACAGCCGGAGCGCAAGAACGCGCCGCGCTGGACCCAGGAGAAGCTGTTTTCGTTGTTTCCCAATCTCGGCGAAATGCGTGGACGCGCCGGCGGCCGGATGAGCGGCGGCGAGCAGCAAATGCTGACCATCGCGCGCACGCTGATGGGCAATCCCTCACTGATCCTGCTGGATGAGCCCTCCGAAGGCCTGTCGCCGAAGATCGTGGAGCAGATGGCTAATGCCATTCTCACCATGAAACAAGAAGGCGTCAGCATTCTGGTGTCCGAGCAGAATCTGCATTTCGCCCGGCTGATTTCCGATCGCGCCTACATCATCGAGCGCGGCCGCATCTGCTTCAGCGGCACCATGGCCGAACTCGATGCCCGGCCCGATATTCGCGACGCCTATCTGGCCGTGTGATAGATCAGGATAAACGAGTCGGCTGCCGACTGTTCCGGGGGACCATCATGAGCAAGGCCGTTGCGCCGAAACCGCGAAAAACCTCACGGCCGGCCTATGTCCTCGAGGAGCAGATCGGCTTTATCCTGCGCCAGGTGTCGCAGCGCCACTCCACGATCTTCATGGAGCAGATCGGCAGCGGCCTGACGCCGACGCAGTGGACCGCGCTGATCAAGCTGCAGGAGACCGGGCCGTGTTCGCAGAATCAGCTCGGACGCATCACCGCGATGGACGTCGCCACCATCAAGGGCGTGATCGACCGTCTGACCGCGCGTGGGCTGACCGAGACCAGCCCCGATCCGGACGACGGCCGCAGGCTGCTGGTCAGCCTGAGCAAGGCCGGTCAGCTCGTGGTGGAGAAAACGCTGCCCAACGCTATCGAGATCACCGAGGCGACGCTGGCGCCGCTCAACGCCAAGGAGCGCGAGACGCTGCTTGCGCTGCTGGCGCGGCTGCGGTGATTGCCTGGTCAGCGCAGGATCGCGTGATGCGTTTTCTTCACGTGAAGCGGTGTCCACTTCACTCGAAAACGCTCTAAGCTCCTCTGCCGTCCTGTTTGCCGATCACGCAGCGCCATGCTGCCAGGCGCTCGGCCGGATGCTGCTTCATCCACTCTGCGAGTTGTGGCATGCCTATCATGCATGATTGCATCGAGACGTCGGCGACGTCGGARGTGGTGACGGTCTGCTCGTGGCAATTGTCCGGAGAGGCGAGACTGCAGAGCACGGCGATGATCTTGATCACGACAGGGGTACCCCGCTGCTGCGATTGGCGCCGGTGCCGCTGAATGGGTTGTCCCGCTGCTCGCTGATCGGATCGGCCGGCGGGAAGATGCTGTCGTAGAGCGCGCGTGCATCCCGAATGAGGCGGATACGCTCACGCTCGGATTTTGAAATAAATCGGATAACCTCGCCCATCATTTGCTCCAAATATTGCGTGCGTCGTGTCATGACCGCAGGGGCTCGTGCCCGCGATCGCTGCAACAACCAATGCAACCCTCATGCCAGGGGGCTCAGGCGGATGAGTGAGCCAACGGCTCGGGGTGGACGTCCGGCCCGATGACAGACTCTGCGTCATCCGTCATTCACGATCGTTAATCTCGCTCGGATGGCCGTAGGCTACACCGCGCCAATCCGCCTTACGGCTCAGGATTGGTGTCGCACGGCTGCTGCGCTCCTCACGGTGGTGCAAGCGCAAGACATGCGAGCGCATGACAAGACACGCGAGCACAAGACGAGACAAGAAAGGTGACACCCACGTCCTGATGATCTCACCCAATCAGGACGTGGATGCACGTCAACCCGGACAGGCCGGGTTGTTCGCAAAAACATGAGTCTCAAAGCATGCGCTGTTTAGAGCATGCGTCTTAACGAAAGTGTCTTGAAATTGAGTAGGCGATTCGAATGACCGCGCTACTTCAGCTAAAGCATGATGCGGAAAACTGGAAGCCGTTTTCCGAAAAGAGCGATCAAAAGAAATTACAGCGCGACATTTATCGCGCTGCCGGGACGATTTCAGGCACTTTGGTGGCCGGCGGCGTGTTTCGGCTGCGTTGGGTGCGCACGATGCCGTCGATGATGGTCATGCCGATGCCGGGCAGGTCGCCGAGCTGCACGCTTTCCAGAATATCCTTGCCGGCGGAATGCTGGGCCTTGTCCATGATGACGAAATCAGCCGCGCGCCCGACCTCGATCAGGCCGCAATCCAGCGCGCGCATCCGCGCGGTGTTGCCGGTGGCGAAGCAGAAAGCCACCTCGGCGGGCACATCGCCGAGCGAGGACAGCAGCGAGACCATGCGCAGGATGCCGAGCGGCTGCACACCGGAGCCGGCCGGTGCGTCGGTACCGAGGATGACGCGCCGCAGGTCGCCCATCTCGCGAGCGATGCGCAGGGTGTAGAGCGCGGCGCGCTCGTTGCCATTGTGCACGAGTTCGAGGCCGCGTTTGCAGCCCTCGCAGATGCAGCGGATCTGGCCGTCGGGCAGCGCGGTGTGGCCGCCATTGATGTGACCGACCACGTCGGTGTCGGCCTCCAGCACCACGTCCGCGTCGATCAGTCCGGAGCCGGGAATCGACGGGCCGCCGGTGTGGATGGTGCTCTGGATGCCGTACTTGCGCGCCCAGGCGACCATCTTGCGCGCAGTGGGGCCATCCTTGACGCCGCCGAGGCCGACTTCGCCGAGCAGCTTGACGCCGGCGGTGGCGAGTTCCTTGAAATCCTCTTCGGTCATGCCCGGTTCGATCACCGGCGCGCCGGCGTGGACCTTGACCCCGCCGGGGCGGAAATTGTGGAACGCACGCTGGGCGAAGATCGCCATCGCCTTGACCCCGACCACGTCGCGGGGACGGCCCGGCATGTGGACCTCACCGGCCGAAATCATGGTGGTGACGCCGCCGTTCAGGAAGCTGTCGATCCATCCGATCTGATTTTGCCGTGGCGTCCAGTCGCCGGCCACCGGGTGGACATGGCTGTCGATCAGGCCGGGGGTCACCGTGGTGCCGTTGGCGTCGATTACCGTGGTGGCTCCAGCGGTATCCAGGTCCTTAAGGCGCCCGATCGCGCTGATTTTACCGTTGTCGGCAACAATCGTATCGGCGTCGTGAACCGGCTTGTCGATATCGCCACTCAGGAGAAGGCCGATATTGCGGATCACCAGCTTGGTGGGGCCGGCCGCCTGCGGTTCGTCGTGCGCCATGGATGCTGTCCTTTGTGCTTGTTTTGGTCCTCTCGTGGCCATTTCACGGGAGGGCGGATTTTTAGATCAGAATAACCCTAACTCGTTGAAAAAGAGAATTTTGTTGCGGTGCAGCGCATTTCGTTTTGCCCAAAAATACCCTAGATACCACCCAAGAGTTTTCGGGACTTCGACCGGTCTTGACGGTGGGAACAAGTTGGCTTATTCATTAGTACACAAATGAATTGGTGAGACAAGTTTCTTCAGCATCCTTCCGGCCGGTCAACCCCAAAAATCAGCCTTGCGAGTGACGGATCAGACATGAGCAACTTCAACCAGGAAAGCGTTGTCAGCGTTCACCACTGGACCGACACCCTGTTCAGCTTCAAGACCACCCGCGATCCCTCGTTCCGCTTCCGCAACGGCGAATTCACGATGATCGGGCTGAAGGTCAACGAGAAGCCGCTGCTGCGCGCCTACAGCGTCGCCAGCGCGAATTACGAAGACCAGCTCGAATTCTTCTCCATCAAGGTGCAGGACGGTCCGCTGACCTCGCGGCTGCAGCACCTCAAGGAAGGCGATTCCATCATCGTCAGCCGCAAGGCGACGGGAACTCTGGTGATCGACAACCTGCTCGACGGCCGCAACCTCTACCTGGTCGGCACCGGCACCGGCCTCGCGCCGTTCCTGAGCGTGATCAAGGATCCGGAAACCTACGAGCGCTTCGAGAAGGTCGTGCTGCTGCACGGCTGCCGCCACGTCAAGGAGCTCGCCTATGGCGAGATGATCACCGAGACGCTGCCGAAGGACGAGATGCTCGGCGAGATGGTTCGCAACCAGTTGATCTATTACCCGACCGTGACCCGCGACCCCTTCCACAACCGTGGCCGCATCACCGACCTGATGTCCTCGGGCAAGCTGTTCAAGGATGTGGGCCTCGCCGATCTCGAGGCCGAGAAGGACCGCGTCATGATCTGCGGCAGCCCCGCGCTGCTCACCGACACCAAGCAGTTGCTGCTCGATCGCAACTTCATCGAAGGTAACCATGGTGAGCCCGGCCACTTCGTTGTCGAGAAGGCTTTTGCCGAGCGCTGAGCCGCTCGCGCGTTCAAGTTGACCACCAGACTGCAAGGCCGCAAGCAACAATGCTTGCGGCCTTTTTCTTCTGAGGTGGGATGAGATAAAGTTGGTGGCCCAGATCAGCGCCGGAGCGGAGGCTCACCATGCTGGATCACGTCACCATCGGCGTCAGCAATTTGGAGCGATCGATTGCGTTCTACGACCGGGCCTTGCACTCGCTCGGCATCGAACGCCTGTATGCCGAAGGTGAAACCTTCGCCGGCTACGGAGCAGGCCGGAAAGCCTTTTTCTGGATCGGGAATAGAGCTGCGGCTCAGACGAGCGTTCATCTTGCCTTCGCAGCGCCGGACAGGGCGACCGTGGATCGGTTTCATCAGGAGGCCCTTGCGGCGGGTGGACGAGACAACGGCCTGCCGGGACTTCGCCCGCACTATCACGCAAATTATTATGGCGCGTTCGTTCTCGATCCCGATGGGCACAACATCGAAGCGGTTTGTCACCTGCCTTAAATTTGTAGCCGGGATGAGCGGAGCGATATCCGGGAGTCCCTCCGGCCAGAATATCAGTCGAGATTGCCCGGCTTGAAAATCCCATTACCGATGCGCGCTGGATTAAAATCAAAGTCCGAACCCGTCTGCGCGAGCGCTTCGGCTAGACTTACGTGCGCACCGATTATACGCCGATAGTCCTCGATCGTAAGCAGGACATAAGCAGGCCTACCGTCGTCTGTAAGAAAGACCGGTCCCTGCGACGCCGCTTTTTTTCGCGCCGCTTGTATCCTGATCGAACTCGCGGCTAGTCAGCGTGGTCACGGTCATTTGTGCCTCCAGACTGGCCCCTGTGTTGGCAGCAAATAATCTGTCGTCAGGTTGCTACATTCAAGGGGGTGTTTGCGAGCACAGAGGCGAAGCTACATACCCGGATGTCGCTGCGCTCATCCGGGCTACAGCATCGCAGCTCACTCGAGCCATCCTCGGTAGTGCACGACAAGGCCGATCAGCGGCAGCGCGATCGGGGCATCGAAGTAAAAGCGGTCGTCGGCCTGCCACTCGCTGGCGAGCGAACGCGGCGCCAGCGCCAGGGGCAGCGGCAGCGGACCCAGCCACCAGCGCTTGATATGCATTTCGAAGCCTGACGGGGTGCCGACGAGGTGGAAGCCGAAGCGCAGCGGGCCGAACCGCTCGACCAGATACGATCCCTGCTGTGCGAGACGGCTGCTGAATTGGCGGCCGGAAAAATCGCGGATCCAGGTCTCCACCCCGTCGCATTCACGGAACGTCACGTGCAGGTCGTGCTCGCCCGCGGCGGGGAAGCCGATCAGCGCCGCGACGATGCGGGCCAGCGGGTTGCGGCCACGGGTGACTGTGGCGCGGCCGCTGGCGCCGTGATCGCGCAGCACCTCGTGCATGGCCCGCACCCGCGGCGGCAGCGTTTCGAACGCAGCCCCCATCACGCGGGCATAGAGCGGCGGCGGCAAGACATGCTCGGTGATGGCGTGTCGCACCGGCATGGCATCCAGCGCCGGCGCTAAATCGCCGAGCGAAAGCAGCGGGCCGGCATCGCGCGCGCCGGCATCCAGGGTGCGGTCGCGCAGGCGCTGCATGAGCAGCGGGACCGCGAGCCCGGGAATTTCGGGACCACAGCCCTCGCTCGCCACCAGCGTCCAGCGCCGCTCGATCCGCGCTCCGGCGCGCAACCCGAAGCAGCGCACGATCATGCCGGAGCGATCGCTGCCAAGCGTCGATGTCGCGCGCTGCAGGCGCAGCATCAGCGGTAGCAGGCGGCCAGGACGTTTCAGCATCCCCCACCGGGTCAGCCAGCTCATCGCCCACACGCCGAGGTTCTGTAGCGCAAGCTCGGTGCCGGCGCGGAAGCTGACCGCGGGCCGCCCGGGCAGGCGATCCGGCAGCAGCGCGAGGTCGGGCACGTCGGCCAGCCCGACCAGGCGGCCGTTGAGCGGCGGCGCGCCAGCGACGTAAAAATCCTCGTGCAGCAGGTCCTGCCAGCCATATCCGATGCTCCAGCGCCTACCACGCCAGAGCCGGATCGGCCGGCCGATGTAGGAGAAGATCGCGCGCGTCACCGACAGCCCCGCTGTGGCGCGGTTCGAGGCGCTGATGGCCATCTCGATGGCGCTGAGACTGTCCAGGCTGGGCGTCAGCTCGCGCAGCACCGCACCGGAGAGCGCCGGCACGCTGGATGCGCCACTGATCACAGCGACATCGGCGCCGCGCGCGGCGTCGTCGAGCGCACCGATGCCGGTCACGAAATCCCGACCGTCGGCGATGTCGAGGTAGTGGCAGCGTGCCGCGATGCAGGCGCGCGCGATGTCATAGGACGCGCCCTGGAATGGGCCGGCGGCATCGACCACGGCAAACGGCCGATAATTCGCCAACGCTTCGGCAATTCCACTGTCACGATCGAGCTCGATGGCGAGGCAGTTCGAGCGTCCGGCGCCGAACTGCTGCGCCTTGACCAGGTTGCGGCCGGCGACGAAGACTTCCCAACCGTCGTCGGCCAGCCGCCGCGAGATTCGTGCGCCGAAGCCGCCATAGCCGCCGATCACCAGCACCCGTCTCACAGGATGCGGTCCATCACGTCGGGCGCGGGACGCCAGCAGACATCGTGGCGGCCGAACCAGCGATAACGGTTATTCGCCACGATGCGGTAGAGCCGGTCGCGCAGCGCGCGGGGCACGATCCGCACCATCGTGGCTACGCGCCAGGGCCAGCCGAGTCGGTGCGCGATGCCGAGCACGGCGTCGGAATGCATCAGCGCGCGATCATCCGCGATCAGCAGCATGGTGTGATAGACGTCAGTCGGCAGCCCCAGCCTTTCATAAAGCGCACGGCCGATCTCGCCTTGCGCTGTGGTCAGGCGAAAGCGCCTGTTATGGTCATGGCGCAGCACGAACTGCGCCTGGGTCGAGCACAGCACGCATTCGCCGTCGAACACGATCAGCGGATCGCGTCCGGCGATATCAGTGAACGTCGTGCTCGGCCCTTGCATCGTGCGTGCAAGGCCCAGCGGCCGCAGCGGCCAGCCGATCAGGCCTGCGACCATGGCGGCGAGCAAACGCGTCGCCGGCCAGAGTTTTGTCAGCGGCCCGGCGATGCGGTCGCGCAGCAGCGGCAGCATGCGGCTGTCGGATTGATAGACCGGCGTGAACAGCGCGCTCATCGCCTGATAGATGCGGACATGCCGCCGCCGCAGCGCGATGGCGCGGGGAACGGCGCGCGCAACGGCCTCGCTCTCGCGCAGCGCCTTGGCCAGCGCGTAGGCATCGAGCAGGGCCATGTTGGCGCCCTGGCCGAGTTGCGGGCTTGCCGCATGCCAGGCGTCGCCGATGTGGATCAATGCCGGTTCGGCGGGCGCCGCGGTGGTGCGATGGGCGTAGGCGGCGAAGGTGAGGCGATCCGGTGTGGCGATCTGGTCGAGCAGTGGCGCTGTTGCCGGCCAGACGGCCCGCACATCGTCTTTCCATGCATCCAGCCCGCGCTGCCGCCAAGTCTCGAGCTGATCGCCGCGCAGCGACCAGAAGAAGGCGGCTTGCGGAGCCGGCGCACCGGGTGTCGTGCCGATCGGCAGCACGCCGACCATGGTGCTGGCGCGGACATAGCGCTGCTCGAGCGCATGCGGATCGAAATCCGTGCCCGGCGGCCAGTCGAGCGAGGCCCACAACGCACCGTAGGCCAGCGTGCGCCCGGCTGCGGGAACAAGCGAACTGCCGAGGCCGAGGGTGTCGACAACCAGGTCGAACGGGCCGCTGATGGTGCCGTCCGCAAAGACGATGTGCCTTTGGCCATCGCCGTCGTGCGGTGCGGCCGTCACTGCGCGTCCGGTCTCAATGGCGATGCCGGACCTGATGACCGCCTGATAGAGCACGTCAAACAGCGCGGCGCGATGGATGCCGATGCCGAACGCGTCACCATCCAGCGCAGCATAGCGCACATCGAGCACGGTGCGGCCCGAGGGGACCGCCTTGCCGAACAGGCGTTCGATGCGGGCGCCGGCCGCAAGCACGTCCCGGTCGAGTTGCAGCGCGCGCAGCACCGCAAGCCCGGTGGCCTGGATCATCAGGCCGGAGCCGAGTGGCTTCGGGGCGGTGAAGCGTTCGAACCTGTCTCTTATACACATCTAGATGTGTATAAGAGACAGCGTTCAGGCCGAACAGCCGGTCGATCCGGCTGCCGGCAGCGATCAGCGGCGCGGCAAGGCCGATTGCATCAAGGACCGCAAGCCCGCTCGGCTGCAGGATCAGGCCGGAGCCGAGTGGCTTCGGGGCGGTGAAGCGTTCGAACAGCGTGACGCGATGGCCATCGCGGTGCAGCAGCAATGCTGTCGCCAGCCCCGCCACGCCACACCCCGCCACCCCGATTGTCTGAATGTGCATGTGATGAAAGAGCTACGTTAAGACATCATCGCGTCACTTAACACGACCCTGAGTGCTGCGACACGTCGTCGTCAATATCTCCGATGGGATGGCGAAGGGGCGACGAGCGGGCGCGCGCTTGGTATGCTCCGCCGCTGGCTTGAAAGGGGGATGGTTTGAAAGGGAAGGGAATGCTGAAAACAGGACCGTCCGTGATGTCGCTCATGCTGGTCGCGGGCGCGGCGCTGGCCCAGGACGTGCCGGGCATCGAGATCTGCACCGTGGAAAAAACCATGGAGCGGCGCACCAGCTGCCTGCAGAGCAATGTCGACTTCCTGAAAAAATCCATGACCCAGGCTGCGCTCGATCAGCAGAAGAAGCTCGACGCCGCGGGCCGGGATGCGGCTGCGATGCGCACTCAGATCGAGGCGCTGAAGGGGACGGTGGCAGCTCTGCAAAAGTCTCTCGATCAACTGCAAACCCAGATGCAGGCCCAGACCCCGGCGGACAAGAAGCCGAAGGACGTGCCGGCCAAATAGCCGGCCGCGCCCGGACGCTGGCGCGGTGGTATTTTTGCCACTCTGTGTCGGCGGATTAGTCTGTATTTCTAGGGCCTTATAGACATGATTTTCGTTCAATCGTGGCGGGATTCCGGCTCCGATATTCATTGATCGTTCAAGCAGGCTATGAAACCCTGCGCATGGATCGACGTAATTCTTCATCTCACCGGTCAAGGAGTGGAGCCATGAAACGAGCATTGATGGCCGTTGCTGCCGCGGGTGTCCTGGCGGTTTCAGCGGTTGCAGCACCGGCACCTGCGCAAGCCGGAGGTGGCCGTATCGCGGCGGGCGTCATCGGCGGTCTGGCCGCAGGGGCGATCCTGAGCGGCGGCTACGGCTATTACGGCGGCCCCTATGGCTACTACGGTGGCGGTTACGGCTACTACGGCGGACCGGCCTATGTTGCCGCCCCTGGCTACTACGGCGGTGACTGCTACTGGCAGCGGCAGCGCTTCTGGGACGGCTATGGCTGGCGCATCCGCCGGGTCCAAGTCTGTAACTAATTGGCCTGCAACTAGTTGGTCTGCAATCAATCCGTCTGCAATCGACTGGTCTGCAACTGAGTTCGGGATGGCGGGCGAGGGCTCGATCCCTCGCCGGAGAGCGGTCAGATTCTTGAATCCGTGTCATGAAGATGAACGCCAAAATACGGCCTCAAATGAAAGGCTTGGAGATATTAATAAGAGTTCTCCTGGCCGTTTTTTTAAGACCCTGGCAAGAAAATCGACTAAGATGGCCGCGGGGACGAGCGCTACCGGTTTTCCGTCAAATCGGCGGGGCCGCTTTAATTGACGGAACTAACAAGGTACAAAAGGCTCGACATGGCCTTGAGTCGGTCCAATCCCCGCGCCGGGCTTTGGCGTGATCTGAGGAGAATGAGAATGAAGAAGATGGTTTCGGCGTTCCTTGCGGTCGCTACGGTCGCCGGTTCGCTTGCTGTCGCCATGCCGGCTGCCCAGGCCGATGGCGGTCGGATCGCTGCCGGCGTCGCCGGCGGCCTGCTCGGCGGCATGCTGCTCGGCGGCGCGATCGCTGGTGCCCAGGCTGCCCCGCCGCCCGCCTACTACGCTCCGGCGCCGGTTTACGTCGAAGAGCCGCCGTGCCGTTTCGTGCGTGAGCGCTTCTGGGACGGTTACGGCTGGCGTTTCCGCCGCGTTCAGGTCTGCGATTGATCTGATCAAGCACCTTTGATTTCAAAAACCCGGCCAGCGATGGCCGGGTTTTTTGTGTCCGGATTTTTCGTTTGTGGTCGTTCGAGGAGATCGTCCGTAGCCCGGATGAGCGCGCAGCGCGATATCCGGGACGGTCTCAAATGTTGCTCCCGCATATCGCGTTGCTCATGCGGGCTACGGCTCAAACAATTGCTGCTTACCGCGCTCCGCTCATCGCACGCAGCACGTCGGAGCTGGGCCAGCAGTCGACCTTCAGCCCCGCCGACTTCTGATAGGCGCCGAGCGCCGCGCGGGTTTTCATGCCGGCCTTGCCGTCGAGCTTGTCGGTATAGAGCCCGATCCGCGTCAGGTGCCGCTGCATCGATTCCACGTCCGTGGTGCGCAGTTGTGTCGAGGCCGACCATGGCGTTGCGAACGGTTGCGGATTGGTCATGCGGTCGCCGAGATGGCCGACGAACAGCACGTACAGATCGGAGAAGTTATACTCCTTGATCACGAAGTAGTTCGCGGTGGTCAGGAACGCCGGCCCGTAAACGCCCTCGGGCTGCAGCAGCGAGGCCGGCTGCGCCTTCTCCGCGGCGGACAATTGCTGGCCACGCACCGGCACGAAACCCAAACGCAGCCACTCGCCGATCGGCCGCGTCACCTCCGGCACGCCCTCCGTGCAATCGACATTGGCGGGTGCACGCACTTCATAGGCCCAGCGTACGCCGGGCTGCCAGCCCTTGTTCTTCAGCTGCTGCGCGGCCGAGGCGAGTGCATCCGGCACCGAGTTCCAGATGTCGATGCGGCCGTCGCCGTCGAGATCGACGCCGTGCTTGTAGTACTCCGACGGCAGGAACTGGGTGAGGCCGGTGGCGCCGGCCCAGGATGAACGCATGTCCTTGCGCGTCACCGCGCCCTCGCTGAGGATCTTCAGCGCCAAAATGAATTCGGTGCGGTACTGCTCCTTGCGCCGGCCGACATAGGCCTGGGTCGCCACCACGCGCAACGTGTCGTAGGGCAGCCTGTAGCGGCCGTAATCGGTCTCGCGGCCCCAGATCGCGAGCACGGTGGTCGCGGGGACGCCGAAGCGGGTCTCGATTTCAGAAAGCGCCGCGCGATATTTCTGCATCAACCGCTGGCCTTCCGAGGACAGCCGCGCGATGGAGGCCTCCTTCACATAGTCGGCCGGGACCTGGACGAACTCGGCTTGCGACGGCGCGCCGGTCGCGGGCCGTCCCGGCAGGATCAAGTCGGGCAGCTTGTAGTCCGGCTCGAGGCCGCGGGTCTCAGTCTCGAAGGTCGTACGCGAGACGCCGGCCTTTTGGGCTTCCGGCCACAACGAGGCGATGAACTGCGTGAACGCGGCGTCGGCGGCGTATGCCGGGCCGGTGACGAGCGTCGCCAGCGCAACCGCCAAGAGGCCGAACATCCGTCGGCGAAACATCGGCCATCCTGCGTTCGGCTGCGGCGCGATCATCATTCCAGCATCAATGTTTGGCGTCCTGATGAGCGGCCTGCATGGAGTCGTTGGACAGCTTGTCGACGAAGGCGATGCCGATGGCCGACAGGATGAACAGCCCATGGATGATGGTCTGCCACATCACGCCGGTCTCGGTGTAGTTGGTGGTCCGCCCGGCGCCGCCGAGGTTGCCGGCCTCGATGAACGTGCGCAGCAGATGGATCGAGGAGATGCCGATGATCGCCATGGCGAGCTTGATCTTGAGGATCGAGGCGTTGACGTGGCTGAGCCATTCCGGCTCGTCCGGATGGCCTTCCAGATTGAGCCGCGACACAAACGTTTCGTAGCCGCCGACGATCACCATCACCAGCAGGTTCGAGATCATCACGACGTCGATCAGCCCGAGCACGACCAGCATGATCTGCTGCTCGTTGAACTCGGCGGCATGAGAGATCAGATGCCACAGTTCCTTCAGGAACAGCACCACATAGACGCCCTGCGCCACGATCAGCCCGATATAGAGCGGAAGCTGCAGCCAGCGCGAGCCGAAGATCAGCATCGGCAGCGGGCGCAGGGCGGCCGTGGCGCCACGCGGCGGCAGCGGTGTTTCAGGCGTCAGCGACATCGGAAAAGGCACTCCTTAGGGATGGCGCGCAATTGGATCACAAAACCGGTATTCGCCCGTGTGAAACGCGCAGAAAATCGAGCTTCAATAGGTCCAGCGCTTGGGCGCTGTTGTGACGGCCGGTCGCGACGTTTCACCGCAGCCGGCCGTCACATCACCATCAGCGCGTCAGCTTCTTGTATTTGACCCGGTGCGGGATCACCGAATCCTGGCCGAGCCGGCGCATCTTGTCCTTCTCGTAGTCCTGGAAGTTGCCTTCGAACCATTCGACATGGCTTTCGCCTTCGAACGCCAGGATGTGGGTGGCGATACGGTCGAGGAACCAGCGATCATGGCTGATGATGACGGCGCAGCCGGCGAAATCCTCCAGCGCCTCTTCAAGCGCGCGCAGCGTATCGACGTCGAGGTCGTTGGTCGGTTCGTCGAGCAGCAGCACGTTGGCGCCCGACTTCAGCATCTTGGCGAGATGCACGCGGTTGCGTTCACCGCCCGACAGCGCGCCGACCTTCTTCTGCTGGTCCGCGCCCTTGAAGTTGAACGCCGAGCAGTAGCCGCGCGAATTCACCTCGCGCTTGCCTAGCAGGATCAGTTCGTTGCCGCCGGAGATTTCCTCCCACACGGTCTTGTTGCCGTCGAGCGCGTCGCGCGACTGGTCGACATAACCGAGATGCACGCTTTCGCCGACGGTGATGTCGCCCTTGTCCGGCGTCTCCTGCTTGGTGATCATCCGGAACAGCGTGGTCTTGCCGGCGCCGTTCGGGCCGATCACGCCGACAATGCCGCCCGGCGGCAGCTTGAAGGTGAGGTCGTCGATCAGCAGGCGATCGCCGAAGCCTTTGGTGAGGCCTTCGAAATCCACCACGTTGTTGCCGAGCCGTTCCGCCACCGGGATGACGATCTGCGCGGTCTGGGTCTGCTTCTCGCCGGCCTTCTTGAGCAACTCTTCATAGCGCTCATAACGCGCCTTAGACTTGGCCTGGCGGGCCTTGGGCGAGGCCGCGATCCATTCCTGTTCGCGGGCCAGCGTACGCTGGTGGGCCGCTTCTTCGCGGCCTTCCTGCTCCAGGCGCTTCTGTTTCTGCACCAGCCACGACGAGTAGTTGCCCTCGTAGGGAATGCCCTTGCCGCGGTCGAGTTCGAGGATCCAACTGGTGACGTTATCGAGGAAGTAGCGGTCGTGGGTCACGATCAGGATGGCGCCCGGATAGTTGCGCAGATGACCTTCCAGCCACGACACCGACTCGGCGTCGAGATGGTTGGTCGGTTCGTCCAGCAGCAGCAGGTCGGGCTGGTCGAGCAGCAGGCGGCACAGCGCGACGCGGCGGCGTTCGCCGCCGGAGAGCTTGGTGACGTCGGAATCGTCCGGCGGGCAGCGCAGCGCGTCCATCGCCTGGTCTACCTTGGAATCGAGATCCCACAGGCCCTTGGCCTCGATCTCGTCCTGGAGATTGGTCATCTCGTCCGCGGTCTCGTCCGAATAGTTCATCGCCAGTTCGTTGTAGCGATCGAGGATGGCCTTCTGCTTGGCGACACCCTCCATGACGTTCTCGCGGACGGTCTTGCTGGCGTCGAGCTGCGGTTCCTGCTCGAGGTAGCCGACCCGGGCGCCCTCGGCGACCCAGGCCTCGCCGTTATAGTCCTTGTCGAGGCCGGCCATGATCCGCAGCAGGGTCGATTTGCCGGATCCGTTGACACCCAGCACGCCGATCTTGGCGTCCGGGTAGAACGACAGATGCACGTTATCGAGCACCTTGCGGGTGGGGTAGCTCTTGGTCAAACCCTGCATGAAGTAGACGAACTGGCGGGCCATCGTGATCCTTGAAAAGAGGTGCGAGTCTCTGGGTTGCGCGTGTTCCGGCCGCAAAACCGGTCGCCGCTTTTGCGGACCACGCGCGGCGCGGGGAAATCGATGCCGGAGATGTAGCGGGGCGGCCCCCAAAGGGCAACCGGGGTCAGTAACCCTTTGGAAAGCTTAACGGCAATCGTTCGCTCGGGATTAACGCTGACAACCGCATTTTAATCACTTCAGCCGCAAAGTCGTTGCTTGTCGCCACCCAGCAACAGATGCGTGTCATGGCGTTTCTCGATCCTTCAGTTCGCTCCGCAGCGAGCGCCCGTGAGCCCGGCCTGGTCCGGGAGGTCATCGATTTCCTGCGCCAGTTCGTGGTGGCAGCGTTCGATCCCTACCGTCCCGAGCACTACTACATGCGCGGCCCGGGGCCGGCCTGGCACGCCAAGCATGACGCGCCGGAGCAGTCGGCGCGACTGGACTAGGCATCCCCGCAACGTGTCTTGCGCCATCAAGGATTGCGGGCGACCATAGGGTTCCTCGCGATTGGCTTCCTCGATCGCGATTCTCACGATCGATGGTGATCCAAGATGGCGCTGCGCTGTGCAATTCTCGACGACTATCAGAATGTTGCGCTGAAACTGGCCGACTGGACTTCGATCCGCGATCGCGTCGACCTCACCGTGTTCGACCAGCCGTTCGCCAGCGCCGCTGATGCCATCAGCGCTTTGCAGGATTTCGAGATCGTCTGCGCCATGCGCGAGCGCACGCCGTTCCCCGGTGAGGTGCTCTCGGCGCTGCCGAAACTGAAATTGCTGTTGACCTCGGGCATGCGTAACGCATCCTTCGACCTGGAGACGGCGAAACAGCGCGGCATCACCGTCTGCGGCACCGGCAATGTCGGGAATCCCACCGCGGGTCTTGCCATCGGCCTGATGCTCGAGCTCACCCGCAAGATCGGTTTCGAGAACGCCCGCATGAAAGCCGGCGAATCCTGGCAGGTGACCGTCGGGCAGGATGTCGAGGGCAAAACGCTCGGCGTCGTTGGTCTCGGCAAGCTCGGCAACAAGGTGGCGGTGATCGCCAAGGCGCTCGGTATGAACGTGAAGGCGTGGAGCACCAACCTGACCAGGGAGACCTGCGATGCGGCCGGGGTCGCCTATGCCACCAAGGAAGAACTGTTCGCCACCTCGGATGTCATCACCATCCACACGGTGCTCTCCGCCCGCTCCCGGGGCCTTGTGAGCCGCGATGATCTCGCGCGGATGAAGCCGACCAGCTACCTGATCAACACCGCGCGCGGCCCGCTGGTCGACGAGGCGGCCCTGCTGGAGCTGCTGCAGCAGCGCCGCATCGCGGGCGCGGCGCTGGACACCTATTCGCAGGAGCCGTTGCCGGTCGACCATCCGTTGCGCAAGCTCGACAATGTCGTGATCACGCCGCATCTCGGTTATGTCACCGAGGAGAACTATCGCCGCTATTATGTGGACATGGTCGAGGGTATCGCCGCCTGGCTCAACGGCGCCCCGGTGCGCCTGATCTCGTAGCGTTGCCGGTTTGCACCCAAACAAAAGGGCCTCCGTTCTGAGAACGGAGGCCCTTTTTTCAAACTCGCGGAACCGTTAGCGCACCGTGACCGGGGCCGGCAGCGGCGGCACCACGGTGGGACCGGTGCCCGGGATGTTGGCGGCGGCCTGGCCGTTGTATTGGCCCTGGTACTGCCCTCCCTGGTACTGCTGCCCCTGGATCGGTGCAGCCGATGCGGTGGTGGCGCCCGGGGCCGGTGGCTTGCCGCCCGGCAACACAACGACACGGGTGCCGACCTTGACGCGATCGAATAGGTCGGTGACGTCCTCGTTCAGCATGCCGATGCAGCCCGACGAGACGAACTGGCCGATCGTCGACGGCTGGTTGGTGCCGTGGATGCGATAGACGGTGGCGCCGAGGTACATCGCACGCGCGCCGAGCGGATTGCCGTCACCGCCGGCCATGAAGCGCGGCAGATAGGGCTGGCGCTCGATCATCTCTGGCGGCGGATGCCAATCCGGCCACTCGGCCTTGCGGGTGATCTTCTGCACGCCGGTCCAGGTGAAGCCGTCGCGGCCGACGCGGACGCCGTAGCGGATCGCCCGATTGTTGCCGAGGACGTAATAGAGCTGGGTGTTCGGCGTATCGACGATGATCGTGCCTGCCGGCTCCTTGGTGACGTAGTTGACCTCCTGGCGGCGCAGCCGCTCGGGCAGTTCCTTGCGCGGGCCGGTTTCGGGCTGCTCGTCTTCCGGCAGCGTCATCACGGTGCTCGGCCGGCCGTCGGGACCAAGCGGAACGGGCGCGGACGACTGCGGATTGAGCGAGCCGGTGACTTGGCCGCCCTGTCCGTCCATTCCGCCGGGTGGACGCGGGCGGTCTGCGGGGTCGATGAAACCGCCGCCCGGGCCGCCGCGATTGGCGTAAGCGCCATCGGCCGGCCGGTTCGAATACACCGGCGGCGGGCTGGGGCGGCCGTAACGCGGATCGTCCGGCGACATCACCGGCCCCAGCGGGGCCGGGCCCGGCGTCGACAATGCGGTCGAGGACGGTGCCTGCGGCCCGTCATCGTCGATGGCGTCGAAGTCCGGCAGCGGGCTGTCGGGCGGGTAGGCGCCAGGAGCGGGTGCGGCGTAGGTCTGGCCCTGCGAATATCCTTGCGGAGGATAGCCTTGTGCCATCACGGCGGAGGTTCCCGCCATGCCAGCCGCGGCGGCCGCAAAAATTGTCAGAATGCGTTTGTCCATCATCACCCTTTATAGCCCGCGACCCGACACCGGAAGGTTAATGTGGTGATTGCGCAGGATAGCGGCACATTCAAGACCGGGCTCGAGAAAACCGGCCAAAAGTAGCTGACATTTTTGCGAGATTGCGTTCATCGGCCACTGTTCAGACAGATGAACGCCCGCAAGGGCCCGGGAGCGCTCTGAAAGCCCACTTTTCATGATCCTGTGATCGTTGCTTGGGCTATCCTCGAACACACCTGATTCGCAGCCAATTGGAGCGATCCGGTTCCTGTTTGTGCCGCGTTTGTGTCAGTTCCCCCACTGAATCCTGGTTCACCCAAATAACTTCGCGGTCCGCGCATCGCGAAGGCGGCGAGGACTCCATGCTACCGGGCATCCGTTTCCTTTTTGCGACCGTGGTGCTGTCGGTCTCGGTGCTGGTGTTCGGTTTGGGCGCGGCAGCGCTGCTACGTGCGGCGCATGATGATTTTGCCAACCTGCCGCCGGTGCAGGTCACGCGCGAGGCCAAGGTCGCGCAAGAGCGCGACGCCCGCGAAGCGACACTGGCCCTGCTGCGGGTCGAGATGATCGCCGATCAGGACAGCAACGTCGAGAAAATGGCCTCGGTGGCTGCCGCTGCGCATGCAGCCGAGACGATCGACAAACCGGCGACGCTGGATGCGGCCGCGCCGGACTCTGCGGCGGCCGTCGCTCCGGCACCGGTCCTTCAATCCGAAACGACCGCGCCGGCCACGACAGAGCCGGTTGCGATCGGCAAGAACGAGCCGTCCGCTGTGGACTCGTCGCCGACCGTCGTCGCTGCGGCCAGCTCGCTTTCGCCAGCTTCGGATTCGCCAGCGCGGGTTGCCACTGCACCCGCGGATACAGCGCCGCAACCTGACGTGCAGGTCGTGACCACACAGGCTGATGTGCAAGTTGCCGGACTCGCCGATCCCGCCGCGGCCAGTGCCGAGTTGCCGACGGCATCTTCCGTCCAGACCACGGCATCGCAGCCCGTTGTGAAACCGGATGCCAGAAAATCCGATACCAAATCGACATCGAAAGCCGCGGAGACTGCAAAACCCGCACACGCGCAGCGCAAGACGATTCAGCGTCGCAAGGCCGCGTCACGCGGGCGGGCACGAGCCGCAGCGCAGGTGATGCAGCAGCAGATGCAGCCGAACGATCCGTTCGCCGGCTTTGGTACTCAACGCACGGCTGGATTTCCGCGCTAGATGTGAGCCTTTTCCGTTCCGATAGAATCGGAACGGGGCTCTAGATTCTTGTTTTGATGCGTTGTCCTGACGCAAATCGGCAGCCTCCGATCAAGTCGGGAGACTTTGCTTGAAGCTTCAAGCCGGCCCTGTCGCGGTTGGTGGACCGTCCGCCTGTCCCCATTCCGACCATGAGCCGTCGTACAGCGCCGAGCCTCGCACGCCCAGGCGATAGAGCGCGAGCGTCAGCACCGCCGCCGAGACGCCGGAGCCGCAGGTGGTGACCACCGGGCGC
>BFBZ01000674.1_pt1 | contig 28805 bp, 28 predicted proteins | sample 1888401 | NCBI WGS metagenome assembly BFBZ01 (sample SAMD00112614, study PRJDB3348) | symbiont metagenome | host: Chara braunii
GAAGGCGAGTGCCTGGCCGACGGCGCGAACGATGTTCGGCCAGAAGAGCTGATCGCTGGCATAATCGCCTGTCATGTAGATGTTCATGAAGTTCGAGGCAGCGAAGAGCGCAAAGCCGACGATGATCAGCAGGCGGGCGTCGAAACGCTTCATCAGCCGCGGCACCAGCGGGATCAGGAGCAGCTGGGGGATGCCGGTCCAGGCGAGTACCATGCCGATCTGCTCGGAATTGTAGCCCTGAATGCGGGTCAGATAGATCGGCAGGATAAAGACGGAACCATAGAGCGCGATGCCCATCAGGAAGTTGGCGAGGATGCCGAAGCCGAAATTGCGACGCACCAGCAGGCGCAGGTTCAGCAACGGATGGGCGGCCCGCAACTCGATGACAAGGAAGAGCGTCAGCGACACGACGGCGATGACCGACAGGCGGACGATGAACGGCGAACCGAACCAGTCGTCCTTGTTGCCTTCTTCCAGCACCGTCTGCAGTGCGGCAAGGCCGACCGCCATGGTGATGATCCCTGGCCAGTCGCCCTTGGCGAGCAGCGAGAGGTTCATCGGCGCACGGTCGAGCGAAGCCCACAGCATGCCGACCATCAGGATGCCGGGCACCAGATTGACGTAGAAGATGTATTCCCAGCCCCAGCTTTCGGTGAGGTAGCCGCCGATGGTGGGACCGATTGCCGGGGCAAAGGTTGCCGACAGGGCAAAGAGCGCAAGGCCCATCGGCTGTTTCGCCTTCGGCAGCATCGTGATGATAATGGTGAATGCCATCGGAATGAGCACGCCGCCGGAGAACCCTTGGATTGCGCGCAGGATGATCATCTGCTGCAGGTTTGCGGCAAAGGCGCAGGCGACCGAGAAGAGCAGAAAGAGGATGGCATTGGTCAGCAGATAGATGCGGACCGAAAAGACGCGTGCAAGCCAGGCGCTAAGCGGGATGACGACGATCTCGGCGATCAGATAGGAGGTCGAGATCCAGCCGCCGTCATCCGTTCCGGCACCGATCGCGCCCTGGATGTCGGCAAGCGAAGCGTTGACGATCTGGATGTTCAAGACGGCCATGAAGGCGCCGAGCGTCGAGCCGATCACGGCGGTCCACATGCGCAGCGGCGTCATGGCAGGTCTGGCCGCGGGCGCGACCGAATTGTTGTTTGCGGCAATCTGAAGAGTGGCCATGACGCTTCTCCTTCCGGTCTATGCCGAAATAATCTCATGACAATGGTGAGGTGATAATCGACGAAGGAAGGGAAGGATCATCCAGCCTGGCCGGATAATCCCTCCGCTTTGGCAGTCGATGTCTGGGCGGCCTTGGTGTCGATTTCAGGCTCGACCGACATGCCGGACCGCAGCAGGCCGGCGAGATGTTCGTCATCGATGACGATCTTCACCGGGATGCGCTGAACGATCTTGGTAAAATTGCCGGTGGCATTATCCGGCGGCAACAGCGAGAATTCCAGGCCGCTTGCCGGCGAGAGGCTATCGACATGGCCCTTGATGGCGACGTCGGGGAAGCTGTCGACCTTGATCTCGACCGACTGGCCGGGGCGCACATAGGTCAGCTGCGTTTCCTTGAAATTGGCGACAACATAGACCGAGTGCAGCGGTACCACCGCCATCAGCTGCGTGCCCGAGGTGACGTACTGGCCGACACGGATCGAGCGGGCACCGACCGTGCCATCGACGGCGGCGACGATATCCGTGTAGGAGAGGTTGAGTTCGGCCTGCTGCAATGCTGCGGCGGCGCGATCACGCTGGGCGGCAGCTTGATCGCGCTGTGTCTGTAGCACCGGCACCTTGTTCTGAGCCGCAACAAGTGCTGCCTGATCGCGTTCGACTGCGGCAGCGGCCTGCTTGCTGGCCGATTGCGTTTCTTCTGCGCGCGATTGCGTGCCGGCGCCATTGCTGATCAGACGCGCCTGGCGGGCCGCATCGGACTGTGCGTAGTCGAGGGAAGCCTGGGAGGCATCGATCGTTGCCTTGGCCTGCCCGATCAGCGACTGCTGCAGAAGGATCTGCGCATCGATATTGGCGATGGCCGCGTCCGCGGCCTTGAGATCCGCCTTCGCCTGCGAAAGCGCGGCCTGGAAGTCGCGATCGTCGATGCGGGCAAGCACCTGGCCGGCCTTGACCGTATCATTGTCGTTGACCAGGACGTCCTTGATATAACCGGCGACCTTTGGGGCGATGGCGGTATAATCGGCCTTCACATACGCGTCGTCAGTGGACTCGATGAAGCGGCCGACCGTCCAGTAGTGATAGCCGTAATCGGCGCCCAGAGCGACGCCGGCCAGCAAAGCGGCAACGAGCAATCCGCGCTTCACCAGCTTGCGGCCCGTCCCGGGAGCCTTCGCGGCCGCAGGGGTTGTCGCCTCGGCGGGTGGTGCCTGCGGCGCTTCGGCAGCGGGGGATTTTGCCACCTCTCCCGCAGGAACAGCCTCGGCCTGGCTCGCGTTTTTGAAAGCCTCGTTGCGGGGTAGTTCGACCATGTGTCCGTCTCCTTAAACATCGCAGCCCTTTCACGAGGGCCTTTTTGATGCCATGAAGATGCGTCCGAACGGTCCTTCTGATAATCTCCTCAAATCGGGAAGGATCATCAACTCACAGCGGATAATCCGAGGGTTACATGGATCGGCTGACCAGCCTCACAGTCTTTGGCCGGGTGGTGGAATGCGGCGGTTTCTCCGCCGCCGCCCGCCGGCTCAATATGTCCGTCACCATGGTGGGCAATCACGTGCAATCGCTCGAAGACCGCCTCGGCGTGCGGCTTTTGAACCGCACCACGCGCAAGGTGAGCCTCACGGAGACTGGCAAATACTATTATGAACGCTCCGCACAGATCCTTGCCGATCTCGAGGAGGCCGACCAGGCGGCCGGTGCGCTCTCGACCACGCCGCGCGGCACGCTGAAGATCCATTCCAACACGGCGATCGTGCGCTTCCTCGTGCCTGTCATCAGCGAGTTCATGGCCCTCTACCCGCTGATTTCGATCGATTTCGGCGTCAACGAGCGCATGATTGACATGGTCGAAGAGGGTTACGATCTCGCCATCCGCACGGTATCGCCGCCGGATTCGACGCTGGTCGTGCGCAAGCTCACGCCCTGGCGTCACATGCTGGTCTGCTCGCCGGCCTATCGCGATGCACACCCCATGCCGAAGACACCGGCCGAGCTCGCCGAGCACAATTGCCTGCAATATTCCTATTATCCCTATGGCGACGAATGGCGCTTCGAGGATGCGGAGGGCAGGCAGCAAAGCGTCAAGATCTCCGGCAATGTCGTCTCCAACAGCCCCGAGATGCTTCGCTATCTGCTGGCGAACGCTCAGGGCATCTTTCTTGCCCCGAGCTTCATCGTTTTCGAGGAGGTCGCCGCCGGCCGCCTCATCCGCATGCTGCCGGACTACCGCCCCGTAGAGTTCACCATCAACGCAATCTACCCCAACCGCAGCCACCTGCCGACCAAGGTACGGCTGTTCATCGATCTCCTGGTGGAGCGCTTCGCCGAACATCGCAAATGGATGAGCTGACCAGTGCGGCCTTCTGCCGCCGCCCGCAATCTCGCTTGCCAACAGGGCGGGAGAGCGGTGTATTCACGAACGGTGCCCATGGTGACTGGAAAGAAATAAATGACTCGCGAGCCTGAAGCCAACGCCGTGGATTTGTCGGTCGATCACGCGTTTTTCGAACTGCTGACAGGCAGCTTTCATCGCATCGTCGGGACAACGCTCGCCAATGAGGGGCTTGGAGCGGAGTGGCTCTATCACGATGCTCCTTTCGTTGTTCTGGCGCACAATACGGATGCCGATCCGCGCTTCGTCTATGCCAACAAAGCCGGCCAGAACTGCTTCGAATATCCCTGGGACGAATTCGTAACCCTGCCCTCGCGCCTTTCGGCGGAGCTTCCCAATCGCGAGGAACGCCAGCGGCTCTTGGATGCGGTGACGCGCAATGGCTTTATTTCCGATTATCGCGGGGTGAGGATCGCCAAGTCCGGGCGGCGCTTCTGGATCGAAGACGGCATTGTTTGGCAGCTCATCGACAAGGATGGCAATCGGCGCGGCCAGGCAGCAACCTTTTCCAGATGGACAGATGTCTAAGCTTCTATGCCTTCAACAACGGCATCGCCAATACGATCGTCACCACCAACAGCCTGTCCACCATGGTCTCCCGGATTTCAATCCGGGAGATAATCGGTTTCGCAGCGAGGATCAGGCTTTCGAGGGGATGCGGGCGATGACCTTGATCTCGAAATCGAAGCCGGCGAGCCAGTTGACGCCGATCGCGGTCCAGTTCGGATAGGGCGGCTGGCCGAAAATCGTCTGTTTGACGCCCATGATGGTTGGGAACTGGTTTTCGGGGTCCGTGTGGAACGTCGTCACATCCACGATATCGTCAAAGGTGCAGCCTGCTGCATCCAGCGTCGCCTTGAGATTTGCGAAAGCGAGCTGGACCTGGTGTTCGAAATCCGGCTCTGGCGCGCCGTCGGAGCGGCTGCCGACCTGTCCGGATACGAAAAGCAGGTCACCGGACCGGATGGCGGCCGAATAGCCATGTTCTTCGTAAAGTGCGTGTCTGTTTGCAGGAAAAATTGCTTCGCGTTGGGTCATGCTGGATCTTTCTTCATCGTCGTTGGCTGGAGCCGGTGAGACCAGTCGAGGGCTTCACAAGTTGCGGCATTATTTGATATACGGTGCGTATGTAGAATTATTCAGATACGGATCGTATGTCAAGTTCATATACGATGCGTATGTGAAAATGAGGATGAGATGCCGGAACGTCGCGTCGATACGATGGAAAAGAACCGCGTGAAGCTGATTGCGGCTGCGCGAAAAGCCTTCGCCGAAAAGGGATATTCGGCAGCGTCGATGGACGAGATAACAGCCGATGTCAGCCTGACGCGGGGCGCTCTCTACCATAATTTCGGAGACAAGCGCGGGCTCCTCGCCGCCGTCGTGGAACAGATCGACTCGGAGATGGCTTCACGCGCCCAGGAGATCGGCGCCAGGGCGGGCGATGATTGGCAGGGCCTGCTCGCCGAGGGCGCAGCCTATATCGAGATGGCACTCGATCCCGAAGTCCAGCGCATCGTTCTGCTCGATGGCCCTGCGGTGCTGGGTGATCCGTCGCAATGGCCGAGTCAGAGCAGCTGTCTTCAGGCAACCAGGCGAACGGTAGAAGGCTTGGTTGCGCGGGGAATTCTCAAGCCGGTCGATGCTGAAGCCGCTGCCCGGCTTCTCGGCGGCGCCGCCCTTAATGCCGCTCTGTGGATCGCCGCAAGTGACGATCCGCAGAAGGTTTTGCCGAGAGCGGTCGAGGCATTCCACGCCATGGCTGCGGGCCTGCTCGTCAAGCCTGCGTAAGCCGCCAGTCCGCTATCGTGTCGTCCAGCCGCCGTCCAGAACCAGATTGGCGCCGGCCATGAAGGAGGATTCGCTGCTGGCCAGAAACAGCGCGGCATTCGCGCATTCTTCGGGAGTGCCAAGCCGGTTCAATATCATTCGCCGCTCGAAACTTTGCCTCATCTCTTCGGGGTCGTCGCTGGCCAGGAACACATCCTCCAGCAGCTGGGTGGAGACCGGGCCGGGGCAAAGGCAATTGACGCGAATACCTTCGGGGCCGTGATCGATGGCCATGGCCTTGGTCAGCATCACCACGCCGCCCTTGGAGGCGCAATAGGCGGCCACATTGGCTTCTCCGACGAGGCCCAGTTCGGAGGCGACGTTGACGATGACGCCGCCCGATTGCCTCATCGCCGGGATGGCCGCCTTCGAACACAGGAAGACGCCCTTGAGGTTTACCCGCATCAGCCGATCCCACTCCTCCTCCGTCGTCGTGGTCACCGGCTTGTAGAACTCGATGCCGGCATTGTTGACGAGTACATCGATCCGCCCGTGCTCGCTCACCACTGCATCGACCATGCTTCGGACCTCGCGCTCGGAGCCGACATCCGTCTTGCAAAAGCGTGCTTTGTTTGCTCCTATCGCGGACAGTGAGGCAGCTTCCTGTGTCGCATCGCCGATGTCGGCAATGATCACATGTGCGCCTTCGCGTGCGAACTTTTCTGCAATGGCAAAACCTATTCCTCTTTGGCCGCCGGTAACGACCGCAACCTTGTCCTGCAATCTCATCAGGATTCTCCCAAACGCTGTATTGGATCGCGTGGTGCTAACATGGCGGATAATGGCTCTCAAGGAGGTCGATGCGGCTTGAGCGCAGCGGCCCTTGATGGAGACAACAATCGAAACGCAACCGAGCCCGGGCTGAGTCTCGCAAAAAACGGCTTCGGCTCCGGGTTCCGCAATGGGAGACTTGCATGACAAAGACAGCACATTCGGGATTGCCCGGCCTTCTCGGACAGGAGCATACCGGGATTACCGTTCCCGATCTCGATGAGGCGCTGGACTTTTTTGTGCGCATCCTCGGCTGCAAACATGCCTATACGTTCGGCCCGATCTGCGATGAGGAGGGCGACTTCATGCAGCAAGCGCTTGGCACCCATCCCCGCGCCCGCATCCGACGCGCCGCGCTCATCCGCATCGGCCACGGCTCCAATCTGGAGCTTTTCGAATATGAGGCGCCAGACCAGCGCCGCCTCGACCAGAAGAACAGTGATATCGGCGCCTTCCATGTCGGGCTCTATGTCGAGGATATTCACGCAGCCAAGGCCTATCTTGACGCTGAGGGCATTGTGACCCGTCTCGGCCCGCTTCCCATCACCGAGGGGCCGAATGCCGGGCAGAGCATTCTCTATTTCCAGTCGCCCTGGGGCATGCAGCTGGAAGTAATCAGCTATCCCGACGGCATGGCCTATGAAAAGACGGCTGAAACGGTTCTCTGGTCGCCGAAATTTCCCGCAAATTGATGGTCGGGAGAAGGGAGCGCAGCGTGTCATCGGCTTTGGCAACCCGATTAAAGCTCGGGCAGAACCGCTCGTATGTGATTGCCCAAGGCCTTCGCGGCTGAGGACGGCCGCGCCTCGGCATATTCGAGCGCTATACCGATCGTCGGGAGCGACGGCAGGCCGGCCGTGATGATGTGAAGATCCGGCGGCACGGCCGTTCTCGTCAGCACGCTGATCGCATGGCCGGATCGCGCAATGGCGATGAGCCCGGCCAGGCTGTTGCTGGCAAAGGCGACCCTGTAGCGCCGGTTGATCGCCTCCATCGCATCGCATGCCGCCCGATAGTCCAGCGTCGTCGGGGCCGATAGCGCCAGAGGCAGGTTAGGGTGGTCGAGAATATCCGGTTCAGGCGCGTTTCCGACCCATACGAAATCCTCCCTTCGCAGGACCTCGCTATTGGCCACGTCAGCGATGGATATGAGTGCCACGTCGATCTGCCGGCGAGTGAGCAGCGGCCGCAATTCGGTGGTCGGCGCGCAGACCATGCGCAATTCGACATCCGGGTGGCGGGCAAAAAAGGTCTTGAGAACACCGGGCAGGAACGCGATCGAGTAGTCCTCAGGACAGCCGAGGCTGACCGAACCCCTCAAGGCTGTTCCATCCATATCGGCGAGGATGTCATCGTGCCTGGCAAGGAGAAATTCCGCATGTGCCATCAGCTTCTCACCCGCTGCCGTCAGGCGCACGCCTGATCCGCTGCGATGAAGGAGCGCCTGTCCGATTTGATCTTCGAGCCGTTGCATCTGCATGCTCAGTGTCGATTGGGTTCGCCCTACCTGCAAGGAGGCAAGGCTGATCGAACCCGTTCGGGCAATGATGGCGAAGTTTCTGAGCAGGGTGAGATCGAGATCACGCATGTTATCAATTTTCTCAATATCCGAGTAGAAGAATATCAATTTGCCTGAAATGGCAAGTCTCGCTAGCCATAGGATGACCGCTAACGAGGAGCCGTATGATGTCGCTGAATTCCGATCCTGCATTCTGGGCGTCCGCCAACAAGCATCTCACGCGATATGGCCCCAGCTTCGAAACCATTATCGTCGAAAGGGCGGAGGGCAGCTTCGTCTATGATGCCGACGGGCGTGCCATCCTCGATTTCACCTCCGGTCAGATGAGCGGTGTTCTCGGCCACACGCATCCCGACATCGTGGCAACCGTCGACCGGCAGATGCGGACGGTGGCCCATCTCTTCAGCGGTATGCTGTCCCGGCCGGTTGTCGATCTGGCAACGCGCCTGGCGGCACTCGCGCCGGGGCTCGATCGGGTGCAGCTGCTGACGACCGGCGCCGAAGCAAACGAAGCCGCCATCCGCATGGCAAAACTGGTTACCGGCGGCTACGAGATCGTCGCTTTCGCACAGAGCTGGCACGGCATGACAGGGGCGGCGGCCTCGGCGACCTATAGTGCCGGCCGTCGCGGTTACGGCCCTGCCGCCGTCGGCTCGCTGGTGATCCCGGCACCCAACTCATATCGTCCGCGTTTCACGCATCCGGATGGAAGCAACGACTGGCAGACGGAACTCGACGATGCCTTTTCGTTGATCGACCGCCAGTCGACGGGCAATCTCGCGGCTTTCATCGCCGAACCGATCCTGTCGAGCGGCGGCATTCTCGAACTGCCGCCGGGTTACCTGGCGGCTCTCAAGCGCAAGTGTGAGGAGCGGGGCATGCTGCTGATCCTCGATGAGGCCCAGACGGGGATCGGGCGAACCGGGCACATGTTCGCATTCCAGCGCGACGGCGTGACGCCGGATATTCTCACCTTGTCGAAGACATTGGGGGCGGGGCTGCCGCTTGCCGCCGTCATGACAACCGAGGACATCGAAGAGAAGGCGCACGAAAGAGGCTTCCTGTTCTATACGACCCATGTGTCCGATCCGCTGCCGGCGGCGGTCGGCTTGACCGTGCTCGACGTCGTCGAGCGCGATGGTCTTGTCGGGCAGGCGATCGCTAGAGGCGAGCGCCTGCGAAACGGCCTTTTGTCTCTGCAGCAGCGGTTCGAATGCGTTGGCGACGTGCGCGGCCGCGGCCTTCTTCTTGGGCTTGAGATCGTCGCCGACCGCCAGACGAAAGCGCCCGGCTTCGAGCTCGGGGCCAGGGTGATGGAGGAAGCTATGCTGCGGGGTCTCAGCATGAACATCGTCAAGCTTCCGGGCATGGGGGGTGTGTTCCGCATCGCCCCGCCGCTGACGGTTTCGGATGCGGAGATCGACCTTGGAATAGCGATCATGTCGGACGCGATCGCCGCCGTTACCAAGGCTGCCTGAACGCGGGCAAATGCATAGGCCAGTTGCTCCACAGCGACGGAGCTGAAACCGACATCCTCGCCGGGCGGTCTAAACAGGGTAGACCGCTCGGGCAGTGGCGCGGCAAGAGCGAACGGTAAATGGCGTCGGGTATAAAACATATCGGTTGATTTCCGACCGAATCGGTCTATATCGTCTTTTATGCCGCCGCTTCATGGTGGGGTGGCTGTGATCGATTGTCATTATCCGAAGGAAAACACGTGAAATCTCGCGCAACTCTCTCCGTGTCTTCACTGTAGCTTTCTACAAATCGCCAGCTGCGTGATGGTCAGCTCATTGAGTTCCCATAAGCGCTAGCCGCCTTGGCTCGAAAGCCTTGTCGGATGGGCTTTTTGCGAGCTCAATTTGGCTGCCATCGGTAAGCGATAACGCACATCAACAGGAATGGATCATCGACGGCCTTAACGCGCTGCCGGTGCGACCGGATACTTGCGCCTTCCATCCGACCTTCACGAAACCCGGGGTTCAGGCCACCTCGGCATTGAACCCCGCACCAGACAAAGCATCTCAATTTCAACCCGTTCAGGACCGACCAAAGCAAATGAAACCAGTGCTCGCTTCCCTACTCGTAACCGCCATCTTGCTATCCGGCTGCCAATCGTCCCAGCAGTCGCTGGATAGCGCCTATGCCAGCTGCGATCGCATCGGGCTGCGCCCTGGAACGATGGAATATCGCCGCTGCACGCAGAACATATATGCGGAAAACCGTCAGAAGGCAGATCAGGCCGCAGCGGCAGTTGCGGTTGGTGTCGCGGCCGGAGCGGTCGGGGCCTATGCGATTTCCGAAGCGTCGAAGAAGAAGGACAGGAAGGACCGCGATCGGTATTACCCGGACCGTGGCCGCCGGTACTACTATGACGACTATTCCAGGCGCCCCGCCTCCCCGGTGTATGAGACAAGGCCTGCCTGGTAATCTCTGGTAGTAGCCGGATGGTGAGGCTGTTTTCCGACGCATCCGGCACGCCTTGCGCAGACACCATCAAGGCAGCATGGAAGCAACAGGAAATAGCGGCAATCAGGGAAACTATGCGCCGCTAGGCCTCCCGGCTTAAGCTGCGTCATTTTCGGAATGACGTAACGCCCTCAATAGGACGCGATCTGACTTGTCCCGAAATCCGGCTCAACACCAAGGATCGGCGCCGCGCGGCTGATGATGTCGTGAACCATCGGCGCGGCCGTCTCAGCGGCGAGGTTCAGGTGGTTCACCCCTGTCAGCGGTTGGTCGATGAAGGCCAGGACCACATATTTCGGGTCTGCCATGGGGAAGGCGGCCAGGAAGGAGTTGAAGCTGAGCTTATGCGAATAGACGCCATGGATCACCTTGTTTGCCGTGCCCGTCTTTCCGCCGACATGATAGCCGGGGACGTCGGCAGACCGACCGGTGCCCTGCTCGCCATTCAGCTTAAACAGATATCGGATGGTGTCGCTGGTGCTCTTCTTGACGATGATCGTTTCCGTTTTTTCCGCCTCTTCCTGCGTGCGCGGAAGGAAGGTGGGCTCGATCAGCTTGCCGCCATCAATAAGGGCTGCGCCGGCGACGGCGGTCTGCATCGGCGTGGTGGCGACGCCGTGGCCGAACGCTATGGTTATGGAGTTGAGCTTCTTCCAAACCTTCGGTTGGCTCGGCGTTTTCACCTCAGGCAGTTCGGTCTGCATCTTCGACAACAGTCCGAAGCGGGTCAGATAGGCCTTCTGGCTGACCATGCCCACCTTGTCCATCATCTTGGCCGTGCCGATGTTGGACGAATAGCGGAAGATTTCCGGGATCGATAGGACGCGCCGCGGCACGTCGCGGTCATCATGGATGATGAAGCCGCCATAATGCAGAGGAGCGCTGGCGTCAAAGGTGTCCGATAGCTTGACCGTACCCGTATCAATGGCGAGCGCGATCGAGAAGGTCTTAAACACCGAGCCCATCTCGTCGGTGCCGTTCGACATGCGGTTCAGCCAGCCCTTGTCGCCGTCCGCCTGCGGATCGTTCGGGTCGAAATCGGGGGCCGAGGCCATGGCCAGTACTTCGCCGGTGTGAATGTCTAGAATGACGGCGCCGGCCGCCTGGCTCTCGTACCGACCGATCGCATCCGACACCACGTCGTGGACGATGTTCTGAACGCGCAGGTCGACTGAAAGCCGGACCGGCTGCAGCGTATCCTGGCTCGTCAGGCCCGTGGAATCGAGGTCCGACAGGCCCTGCGTGTCGAGATACTTCTCCATTCCGGCCACGCCGTGATTGTCGATATCGACATAGCCGAGGATGTGAGCGGCCGTACGGCCGCCGGGGTAGAAACGCTTGACCTCCGGCCGGAAACCGATCGCCGGAATGCCGAGCGCCAGGATTTCGCTCTGCTGCTTCGGCGTCAATTGGCGGCGCAACCACGCGAAGTGCGAACGGTGGTCGGCGAGCTTCTTGTAAAGGGATTTACGGTCTATATCCGGAAAGACCTGGGCTATCTTTTCCACCGCCTCGTCCGCATCGACCACGCGGTTGGGTTCGGCGAACATCGAGACTGTGCGAATATCGGTCGCGAGCAATTCGCCGTTTCGATCGACGATATCGGGGCGAGCAGCAGTCGCATGTTCGGGCGGAATCGACGAGGTTTCGTCCCTTGGCGCCATGCCGAAGAAAGTCAGCCTTGCAAAGACCACGATGTAGACCATCACCAGCACGCCGCCGAGCATCACAATGCGCGCTTTTGCAAGCTTGCTGTGACCCGCAGCATTCACGGGAGGGCGCCGTTGCGAGCCTGGGCCGAAGGTAAGCCTGACCAGGCGACCGCTGTTTACGCTTAGAGCGTGGATGATCGACATTACCGACTTCATTCGCGAAAATGGAAAAGCGGGGGCGCCTTTCGAACACGAATTTATAGGGTCAAGATGGTTAACAAGAGGCTAATCGCAGGCCCTTCCATCCCCCTCACGTAAGATGTCCGCCGGGTGCTCTTCTCCGACATGGATGAAGAGCACTGCGTTCGGTCAGGCGGGCAAGCCGACCCCGGAAATATCGGCACATATCGATAAAAGCCGGTCCTGCAGGGCCTGGTCAGAAGCCTGCGGGTTCGCCGGCATGCGTTTCAGGTGGTAGAAATACTGCCCCGTGACATCGGCGTCCGGCTTGTCTCCCGCCGCAAGCCAGGCCTGGGTGCGATGGGCCTGATCCATATCGTCTGGTGCCGCCGAACCGCCCATCTTCGTCGGCACCCAGCCGGGCTCCAGCGAATTCGCATAGACATCCGGCCATAGGCGGGCCATCGCGAAGGCGAGGATGGTGTCGTGCAGCTTGCTTTCCGCATAGGCTGAGGAACCGTTCCAGCGGCGCGTCTTCCAGAGAATATCATCCAGATTGGCATCGGCATGGTGATGCATTCCGGAGCTCAAATAGACGAGACGCTTCGGCCGCTCGATCAGCGCCGTGAGAATATAGGCCGACAGTGTATTGATCGCAAAGACATGCGGAAGACCATCGGCAGTCAGGTGGTGGACCTCACGGTAGCCGACGGCGGCGTTATGAATGACGGCATCGAACCGGCCGAGCGCGTTGACGTCGGCGGCGACATTCTTGGCGCCGGCGATGGTTTCAACGTCGCCGATGACGACGGCCTCCGCTGTGGGCAGTGCTCGCCTGGTCTCTTCGGCACGGGTGGCGTTGCGGGCGTGCAGAACGACCTGATGGCCCTGTTCCGCGAGAAGTTCGCCAGCCATCAGGCCGAGGCCCGTGGACGATCCGGAAATGAAGATACGTGACATGAGAATGCTCCGTTGTTCAATGGGTGCCGGCGACCGAGATGTCGCCGGTTGGAAAGTGAAGGGTCAGACCTTGGCGCCGCGGCGGCCGAGCACGAGAAAGGCGCCAATGATGGCCGCGGCTGCGCCGAGGATATAGACCGCAGCATAGTCGAACTGGCCGGCGATGACGCCCGCCAAAGGGCCGGCAACGCCGTAGGCGATGTCGAGAAAGGCAACGAAAGCACCCATGGCGCTGCCGCGATTGGCGGGCAATACGCGCTTCAGGGCTTCGACGCCGAGCGCCGGAAAGACCAGCGCGCAGCCAAGGCCCGTGACGAGCGCGCCGGCAAGCGCGACCATCTCGATCGGTGCCGCCCAGAGCAGAGCCTGCCCTATAGCCTCGATCGCCAGCGACCAGAAAGCAACTCGGTAGCCGCCGATCCTGTCCGGCAGGTGGCCGAATACCGCGCGCATGAAGATGAAGCCTATGCCAAAAGCGGTCATGACGAGGCCGGCATGCGCCCAGCCGCGCTCCGCGAAATACAGTGACGCGAAGGCCGTAAGGCCCGACAGGCCGACGCCCGACAACATCAGGCCGAGGCCTTCTTTCCAGATCTGCCCGATGACACGGTAGAAGGGCAGACGTGTTCCTGTCGGCGTGGTGTAGGACGAGGCACCCAAGGCGATGGCGGCTGCCATGATCGGTGCGACAATGCAGGCCACCATGGCGGCCTCGAGACCATAGGTCTGATAGAGGGCCATGCCGATCGGTGCACCAATGGCAAGGGCGGCGAACATGGCGATGCCTGTCCAGGACATCGACTTGCCGGCGCGTTTTGGCCCGACCGAGGCGATCGACCAGGAGACGCAGCCGGTGACGAACTGGCTCTCGCCGAAACCCGCAACCAGCCGGCCGAGAATGATGACCGCGAGACTGACCTGCGGGCTCAGCGCCGGCAAGGCGGCGACAAGATAGAGCAAGCCGCCGAAGGCGCAGGTGACCGCACCCTGCAGCGCCGCGCGCTTGCCGCCATGGCTGTCGGTCAACCGGCCCGAATAGCCACGGGTCAGTACCGTTGCGAGGAACTGGATGCCAATGGCAATGCCGACGACCAGGTTGCCGAAGCCAAGCTTGTCATGGACAAACAGCGGAATGACCGGCAGCGGCAGACCGACGGCAAGATAGCCGCAGAACAGCGCGGCGATGATGCCCGGCGCTGGACGGGAGAGATGGATGGGCGCGCTATCTGTCGGATTCGCGCCGTCTAGGACCGGTGGTGACACGACGATCTCCTTTCATGCCTGGATGAATTTGGGTGGTGGCGTGCCGACGGTTGGCGGCACGCCTGGCCCGGTTAGGCCGCTACAGAGTTAGCGAAGAGCTCTGGCCGATAACCGCTGGCCTCGAGCAGATGGTCGCGCGATGCGCTAATCTCGGTGGTCAACTTGTCGAGATCGACATCGAGTAGCTTGCCTCCACGCTTGCGCAACTGGCCGGCGACCATGACGGTATCGATGTCCGCACGCGAAACTGCCTGAACGATGGTGCCGATGGCGTTATTGACCGGGAAGACTGCCACACCGTCGGTGCGGACCATGATGATGTCGGCTTGCTTGCCGGCGGCAAGCGTGCCGATCGACCCTTCGAGTCCGGCGGCGCGGGCGCCGTGGATAGTTGCGGCCTTCAGGACCGCCTCGACCGTGATCGGCGCCGGCACATCCGCTTCACCGCGGAAACGGCGATAGCGCATGGCCGAACGCTGCTGACCGAACAGGGCGTGCATTTCCCCGAACATGTCGCTGCCGAAGGCGGTATCGAGATCGATGCCGATCGCAGGCGTGAGACCGTGATCGATCGCCTGCTGATAGGCGAAACTTTCGTCATCGAAGCCGAAGAGCGCGTCAGAGCGCGGATTGACTGTCACGTTGACACCGGCCTCGGCGAACAGCCTCCAGGTTTCCTGCGGGATGCGCGTGCAGTGATTGAAGATATTGTGCGGGCCGAGCACGCCTTTCTCGGCAAATTCCGGACCGAGCTTTGCGAGATCGCCGATGAATTCCGTGAGGATGCGCATGTCCAGGCTGCGCGCGACCTTCCACCAGTCGAGATTAAGCTGACCGAAGAGCCCGACCTTTACCAGGCCGCCATCATGGTTCCAGTTCGAGGCGAGGCGCTCCAGATCATCCGGCAGATGGGCGGAAGAGGCCTTCTTGTCCATGGCCGGACCGACCATGTGTAGCGCCCGGATGCCGGCGCCGTCCAATGCATCCAGCGCTGCGTCTGTATGTTCGGGGCTGCGGGAGCTGTGGCAGGCATCGATGATAGTGGTGATGCCGGCATCAAGCGAGGCTACTGCCGTCAGTCGGGTGCTCAGATACATATCCAGAGGTCGATAGTGGCTGCCCAGGGTTTCGGCGACCACGCCGATATAGGCGAAGAGGTCGTCGACATCGGGCATCAGTCGCCGCATGACGCCAAGCCATGCGTGGTGATGGGCGTCCACCAGGCCAGGCATGACAATGGTGCCGCGCGCATCGATGATTTCGGTATCGTCAGCCTTGATGTCGGCGCGGATCGCGACAATGCGATCGCCCTCTACCAGGATGTCGCCCACAGGCAGGTTTTCGGTCTTGGTGTCCATCGTGAGGATGGTGCCGCCCTTGAAAAGCGTGCGTCTTGCATTTTGCGTGGTCATGGTCCCATGCTCTTTCGTCTATGGTCAGGAAAGGCTCGGTGGCCTTGGGTGGGACTATCGCTCTGGAACACTCTTGAATTAAGTGCGATTATGTCAGATGCTTCCTGACTAAAAATCAGGAAGCATCGATGCCATTCGATGGGAGAATTTTGTCGGGCGTAAGCGTGCTGGCCGCCGTGATCGAAGGCGGCAGCTTCGTCAAAGCCGCAGGCCTTATCGGCATTACCGACTCCGGAGTGAGCCGCGCGATCGGACGGTTGGAAGCGCGACTTGGCATCCGGCTTCTGGACCGCACCACCCGCTCCGTCATGCTGACTGACGAGGGGCGCCGCTTCTATGAGGAGGTAAAACCGCATCTCGACGCGATCGAGAATGCCGCAGCTGTTGCCTCAGGCGCCTCATCTGCTGTGCGCGGTCGGCTGAGGGTGGATATCGACCCCTTCTTCCTGCCGTTGGTCCTAGCCGGCAAGCTGGGTGGCTTCTGCAACCGCTACCCGGAACTCACCGTCGAATTCGTATCGAGGGAACATGTCGCCGATCTGGTTTCCGAGGGGATCGACCTTGCCGTCCGCTTCGGCCAGCCGCGCCATTCGAGCCTCGTCTCCCGCAAGCTGATCGAGGCGCCGATCCTGACTGTCGCAGCGCCGGCCTATCTGGCGCGCCATGGAAGGCCGGGGCATCCCTCCGAACTCGGCGCGCATCGTTGCCTGCAATTTCTCGATCCGCATAGCGGCCAACCGTTCGAATGGGAGTTTGTCGGCGCGCACGAGACGCTATTGGTCGCCACCTCCGGCCCGCTGACCTTCACCGACCCGAAGACAATGCTGGAAGAATGCGTCGCCGGCACCGGCATTGGGCAGATCATCGGCTGGGGTGTTCGCCATCTACTGGATAGCGGTGAATTGATCGATCTGTTTCCGGACTGGCATGGGGAACGCTTCCCTCTCTATGCTTACCATCCCTCACGCAAGCATCCGCCTGCCAAGGTGCAGGCCTTTCTGGATTTCTGCGTCTCGGTCATCCAGCGGCTCTAGCCCATCCCGCAAAGATCATTCCTTCTCAGCTTTGATCCATGCTCGGTTCCCAGCCACGGGTCATGCCTTTGCTCATGAATGCGGAGGCAAGCGAAAGCTGGTAGCGAAGATGCTGAATGCGCTCCACAAGGTCGCCGATCGCGGCCCGCGGATCTCCATCATGGGCGGCTAGGATCGCCTCGATCGGATCGAACTCTACGTCTTCAACAGCTTGAGCAGTTTTGGCACTCATAGGACGCACATCTCCGTTCCGCCGACCGATGGCGGTACTCATCGTCAAGCTGTCGGTCGATCTCAGGCGGCGTTCAGATCGGCGATTTCGCCGTGCTTTGCCAGCAGGCGAGGGGCCGTCATGTCGCCGGTCTCGTCATCCACCATGACCGCATAAGCGGCCACGCCGATAAAGCGTTCCGACATGGCCGAAGCAATCTTCTCGGCGCTTACGGCATTGGATGCCTGCCGCATTTCGCCGGGAACGAGATTTCCGCGGTTTTTCTTGTATGGCAGGATGATAAATTTTTCGGCGGTCGCCATGGCATTTTCCCTGATTTGTTCTTATTATGTTCTTGATCAGAGAGAAGTCAAGCTGAAGTTCTGGCGCGGCTCACGCTCTTATGCCCGATCCCGGTTTGACGCAGTGCCTTGTCAGACTTCCATGATCTCTTCAAAGGACTCGGGGAAAGTTTCGCGCGCCACCTTCTCGTTGATGACAAGCATCGCCTCATAAGAGGTTGGATCGAAGTCCTTGTCTGCCGCCATGACCTCGCGTCCAAAGAACAGGTTCAGACGGGCGGCATCCAGGTTGCCGCGTGCAAAGGGCTCGGGTCCGAAATAGTGCCAGAGCGCGTGCAGGAATGCCGCATCGATCCGATGTTCCAGCGAGCCCTGTCGTGCGCGGCGCGGCAGGCTCTTGATCGGCGTCACGCCCTTGTGGTTTGCGCGGCGAATGGTGAATTGGACGCCTGTCCCCGGCATGCCTGACGGAAAGCCGCGATATTTGATCATGTCGGAAATCTTGGTCATCGCTCTTGTTCCTCCCTCGCTATGGGATCGCGCCGGTGTTTCTTTCGATGCCAAGGAAAGGCAATGGAGGCAATCATGCGGCCTCCATCCGTCGTCATTCCATTGACCCGTCCACCCTCAAGGATTTGGCGAGCGAGCCTGAAACACCGTTGCCGGCATCGTCGATTTGAAATCCGACATAGGCCATATCGACTCCACCGTGCAAGAGCGCGGTGGCCGGATACATCTGCATTGGTCCAAATGCACCACCCAGCGCAACTATCCTGCTTCTGCCAGGCAAAGCTGCGGACCTGAACGGCTGCTCCGGCCGCCGCGATTGGGCCCTCCGGGAAGCGGCTATTTTCCGTCAGTGCCTGCGGGTCGTTGTGCAGCAGTCTTCGGTCCTGTTGCCTGCAGATCCGCCTCATCAGCGAGAATGGCGGCCGCCTCGTTCAGGAGAACGTCCTTTGCGCTCTTGCGGGCTTTTTCAATGGCGATATCGGCACTCAGGCTACGTTCGTTGGCCTGCAGGCCGTCGTCTTCACTGGTGTCAACGCCATCGTTTATCTGCTCGCGCGACTTCAGCCGTTTTGCCTGAGCGGCCATTTCGTTACGACGCTCGGTTTCATTGAGGGAGATCACGCCTTTTTCGCGCTGGGCCTTCAGTTCGGCAACATCCTGCACAAAGCGCTGAAAATCCGGATCGTTCTGTACGCGGGCGTCGTGGCGGCTCTGCAGCTGCGGCAGAACTGCCTTTATATCACCGTCAGGCACATAGTTTGCGGGTTTGACCTGCGTCCACGGCAGCGCATTGTCATAGCTCGATTCGCCAAATGTCTTGGGGTCCGAGAGAGCCGGGAAGCTGATGTCTGGTGTCACGCCACGCAGCTGTGTGGTGCCACCATTGACGCGGAAGAACTGGGCAACCGTCAATTTCAGCTCGCCGAATTTCGGCTTGGCGTTATGAGCCACCTGGTCGAGATTGACCACCGTCTGCACGGTGCCCTTACCGAAACTGGGCTCTCCGACAATCACGCCGCGGCCATAGTCCTGTATCGCGGCGGCAAAAATCTCAGAAGCCGAGGCCGAACCGCGATTGATCAACACGCCCATCGGGCCAGTCCAGGCCGGCTGGGCGAGATCGTCGCTCTCAACATCGACCTTGCCGCTTGCATCGCGTTGCTGAACGATCGGGCCCTTGCCGACAAACAGGCCCGTCAGATCGATCGCTTCGGAAAGCGAGCCGCCGCCATTGTTGCGCAAGTCGACCAGAACGCTGTCGACATTGTCCTGTTTCAGCTCGGTCAGAAGCTTGGCAACATCGCGGCTTGCGCTTCTATAGTCCTTGTCGCCTTTTCGGCGTGCTTCGAAGTCTTCATAAAACGCCGGCAGGGTAATCACCCCGACTTTGCGTGTGGCGTCGCCATCCTTTACCGACAGGATGGTCTTCTGGGCCGCCTGCTTTTCGAGGCTGATCTTATCGCGCACCAGGCTGATGATGCGATGCTTGGCGTCCGGCCCGGCATCTGCCGGCAAGATGTCGAGGCGGACGACGGAATCTTTCGCGCCGCGTATCATCTGCACGATTTCGTCGAGGCGCGTTCCCACGACTTCCTTGATGGGGCCAGTCTCACCCTGACCAACACCGGTGATGCGATCACCCACGGCAAGCTTGCCGGACAATTGCGCCGGGCCGCCCGACACGAGCTCGCGGATGGTCGTGTAGTCGTCTCGCTCCTGCAATACCGCGCCGATGCCGACCAGCGACAACTTCATGGAGATGTCGAATTCAGCCGAGGCGGTCGCGCCGAAATAGTCGGTGTGCGGGTCGACCGATGTGGTGTAGGCGTCCATGAACGACTGGAACACATCGTCGCTCTTGTACTTGTAGGCGCGCTCGAGGGAGTTCTGGTAGCGCTTGTCGAGCGTATCGCGAATGGCGTCGTCAGCCTTGCCCGCCAGCTTCAGGCGCAGCCAGTCGCTCTTGACGCGCTTGCGCCAGAGATCGTTGCTTTCCGCCTCGGACTGCGGCCAGGGCTGCTTGTCGCGCTGCAGGGAATAATCTTCCTTCACGCTGAAATCGAAGCCCTTTTTGAGCAGGCTGCGGGCGTAGGTCATGCGGTCGACGACGCGCTGCTCATACAGGTTGAAAATGGAAAACGGGATCTGCAGATCTTCCTGGTTTATGGCGTCGTCAATCTTGGTGCTGACGGTCATGAACTTGTCGATATCCGCCTGCACGAACAGGACGCGGTCCGGATCCAGAGACTTGATAAACCGGTTCATCACCTTGACCGACAGGGCATCATCAAGCGGAACCGGCCTATAGTGGAAACGCGTGAGAAATTGCGCACTCAAATGGGCGGCCTGCCCCTGCTGCGGCAGCGGCGTCAAAACGGGCGGTGAACCGGCTTCCAAGGCATATGCCGACGGAGCAATTGCCAGAAACGCAAAGAGGAAACCATGTTGTATACGCATTGAGCTTTGATCCGATTCTCAACGTTGAGCTTTTTATGTCTGATGTTGGTGGAACAATTATGGTTTTTTGGCAACCGGAAGGACGTATTTCGTCTGTAAAGTTTTCCGGAAAGGCAGATCAGAGGGCTCCTGCGCATGCGATTGATCAGCCTGGCGCGGAGTAAGGCCGCCCCTGTTTGTCGGGTGTCCTGTAAATACTATGCCCTCCCAGACGGTTCACATCGGGGAGGGCACGGGTTGTTGAGAAAAGCCGAGGAGTTCGACTATTTCTTCGCGTCGGCCCAGCTCTTGACCAGGTCGTCGTAGTTGACGGTCACGGGCTTTTCCTTCTCGGTCGCGATCTTCAGCTGTGGAGCGAGATGGCCGTTCTTGACGGCATCGGCGTTCCAGTAGGCGAGATCATGCTCTTCGGCGAGCTTCGGACCGATATCGCCCTGAACGCCTGCGCGTTCCAGGCGCTGCATGACCTTTTCCTGGTCGGCGCAAAGCGCATCCATGGCGCCTTGAGCATTCTTGGCACCGGATGCGGCATCGCCGATCGCCTGCCACCAGAGCTGCGCCAGCTTCGGATAGTCCGGAACGTTGGTGCCGGTCGGCGACCATTGCACGCGAGCCGGCGAGCGGTAGAACTCGATCAGACCGCCAAGTTCCGGCGCACGCTTGGTGAAGCTCTTGTCGCGGATGGTGGATTCGCGGATGAAGGTGAGGCCGACATGGCTCTTCTTCACGTCCACCGTCTTCGAGGTCACGAACTGCGCATAGAGCCATGCGGCTTTGGCGCGGTCGACGGGCGTTGACTTCATCAGCGTCCAGGACCCGACGTCCTGATAGCCGAGCTTCATGCCGTCCTTCCAGTAGACCCCATGCGGCGAGGGCGCCATGCGCCATTTCGGCTTGCCATCGGCATTCATGACCGGCAGGCCGGGCTTGACCATGTCGGCGGTAAAGGCCGTGTACCAGAAGATCTGCTGCGCGACATTGCCCTGTGCCGGAACCGGACCGGATTCAGAGAAGGTCATGCCCTGGGCTTCCGGCGGTGCATAGGCCTTCAACCAATCGAGATATTTTTGGATGGAGTAGACGGCAGCCGGGCCGTTGGTATCGCCGCCGCGGGCGACGCAGGAGCCGACCGGACGGGAGTTGGCATCGACCTTGATGCCCCATTCGTCAACCGGCAGGCCGTTTGGCAAGCCCTTGTCGCCGTTGCCGGCCATGGAGAGCCAGGCATCGGTAAAGCGCCAGCCGAGTGATGGGTCCTTCTTGCCATAATCCATATGGCCGTAGACCTTCTTGCCGTTGACGTCGCGGCCGGTGAAGAATTCGGCGATATCCTCATAGGCCGACCAGTTGACCGGCACGCCGAGATCATAGCCGTACTTGGCCTTGAAATCGGCCTTGTTCTTCTCGTCGTTGAACCAGTCGTAGCGGAACCAGTAGAGGTTGGCGAATTGCTGGTCGGGAAGCTGGTAGAGCTTCTTGTCAGGAGCCGTTGTAAAGCTGGAGCCGATGTAGTCGGCGATATCGATGCCCGGATTGGTGACGTCCTTGCCTTCACCGGCCATCCAGTCGGTCAGATTGCGCACCTGCTTGTAGCGCCAATGGGTGCCGATGAGGTCGGAATCGTTGACCCAGCCGTCATAGAGGTTCTGGCCGGTCTGCATTTGCGTCTGGATCTTTTCGACGACGTCGCCTTCCTGGATGACGTCGTGGGTGACCTTGATGCCGGTGATGGCGGTGAAGGCCGGTGCCAGAACCTGAGATTCATACTGGTGTGTCGTCAGGGTTTCCGAAACGACCTTAATTTCCATGCCCTGGAAGGGCTTGGCCGCGTCGACGAACCACTGCAATTCCTTTTCCTGGTCGGCGCGCGAAAGCGTCGAGAGATCGCCGATCTCCTTGTCCAGGAATTGCTTGGCCTCGTTCATGCCGGCATGAGCCGCGCCGGCCAAGGCCAGCAGAGCGACAGCCGTCGTCGTCAAGAGATGTCTTCGCATAAATTCCTCCCTACAGGTTGCGAATATCATTCAGGCGGCCAGACCCCCCGGCCTCCGTACCAGTTTGCTTCAGACCAGACGGAAGACGCCGATGGCGTAGACCACGGAAAGAGCAAGAGCCCACCACAGGCTGGGGCCTCCCAGGCCCAGCCAGGCGATGTGGATGAAAGCGGAGCCCAGCAGTGAAATGAACAGCCGGTCGCCGCGTGTGGTTTCGAAATGCAGGATGCCGACGCGCGGATTGCCGCCGGGCGAAACATATTCCCAGACCGCCATGCCGATCAGCAGCACGAAGATCGTCGCGAAGAACAAGGCTGTCGGCAGCGTCCATGCCATCCAGGAAAAATCGGTGTTCATGACGGTTTCCCTTCAGACGCGGCCGAGCGCGAAGCCCTTGGCGATGTAGTTGCGGACGAAATAGATGACGAGCGCGCCTGGGACCAAGGTGAGCACGCCGGCGGCGGCAAGCAGGCCCCAGTCCATCCCGGCGGCCGAGACGGTCCGCGTCATGATGGCGGCGATTGGCTTGGCGTCAGTCACCGTCAGGGTGCGGGCAATCAGCAGCTCCACCCAGGAGAACATGAAGCAGAAGAAGGCGGCGACGCCGATGCCGCTTGCGATCAGCGGAATGAAGATCTTGATGAAGAAGCGCGGGAATGAATAGCCGTCAATATAGGCCGTTTCGTCGATCTCCTTCGGTACGCCGGACATGAAGCCTTCGAGGATCCAGACCGCCAGCGGCACGTTGAACAGGCAATGCGCCAGCGCCACGGCGATATGGGTGTCGATCAGGCCGAAGGCGGAATAGAGCTGGAAGAAGGGGAGCGCAAAGACAGCCGGCGGCGCCATGCGGTTCGTCAACAGCCAGAAGAACACATGCTTGTCGCCGAGGAAGCGGTAGCGCGAGAAGGCATAGGCGGCCGGAAGGGCGCAGGCGACCGAGATCACCATGTTCAGGACGACATAGGTGATCGAGTTGATATAGCCCTTGTACCAGGACGGATCGGTGAAGATGATCGTGTAATTACGCAGCGTCGGCTGGTGCGGATAGAGTGTCAATCCGCCGATAATCTCTTCGTTCGTCTTGAAGCTCATGTTGATGAGCCAATAGATCGGCAGCAACAGGAAGATGATGTAGATCGCTGGCACGAGCCAGGACCAACGCCCCTTTTCGCTTCGCCGGTGAGCAACCTGGGTACCGGTTGTATTCGCGGCTGAAGTGCTAGGCGCCGTCATCGTCTGTATCGCGGCATCTCCGGCCGTGGTGGACATCGATTTGCCGCTCATCGGCTTGCCCCCGCATCGTAATTGGTCATGACGGTGTAGAAGACCCAGGACAGAAGCAGCACGATCAGGAAGTAGACGAGCGACATTGCCGCCGCCGGACCGAGGTCGAACTGGCCGAGCGCCATCTTCACGAGGTCGATCGACAGGAAGGTCGTCGAATTGCCGGGGCCGCCGCCGGTGACGACGAAGGGTTCGGTATAGATCATGAAACTGTCCATGAAGCGCAGCAGCACTGCGATCAAAAGCACTCGGTTCATCTTCGGCAGCTGGATGTAGCGGAAGACGGACCAGCGGGAGGCGCCGTCGATCTTGGCGGCCTGGTAGAAGGCGTCGGGAATAGAGGCGAGGCCGGCATAGCAAAGCAGCACGACAAGGCTGGTCCAGTGCCAGACATCCATCAGGATGATCGTCGCCCAGGCGTCGACCGGATCGGAGACGTAGTTGTAGTCGATGCCCATATTGACAAGGACATAACCCATCAGTCCGATGTCGCTGCGGCCAAACACCTGCCAGATCGTTCCGACGACGTTCCACGGGATCAGCAGCGGCAGCGCCATCAGCACCAGGCAGATCGGCACGCCGACGCCTTTCTTCGGCATGTTGAGGGCGATGAAGATGCCGAGCGGCACCTCGATTGCCAGAATGACGAAGGAGAAGATCAGGTTGCGGAACATCGCATCCCAGAAGCGCCCGGACTGCAGGATCTGCTCGAACCATTGCGTCCCCGCCCAGAAGAAGACGTTGTTGCCGAAGGTATCCTGCACGGAATAGTTCACCACGGTCATCAACGGGATGACGGCGGAAAAGCCGACCAGCAGCAGGACGGGAATGAGCATGAACCAGGCTTTGTTGTTCCAGGTCTTGTCCATGATCAGGCTCCCATCTCGACGCGCCAGGAGTTGGCATAGATGTTGATGCCGGCGGGATCGAAGGCGATATGCGGCTCCGCCGGCACCACCTGATCCTCGCCGATGACGGCGACGATGTCCTGTCCGTCGAGCTTGGCGCGGACCACCTTGCGCCGGCCGAGGTCTTCAACCTTGGTGACGGTGGCGGGAATGCCCTCGCGGCCGATGCGGACGAATTCGGGACGGATACCGAGTTCGGAATGCCCCTCGCGCTTCTCCACGGGGGCACCGGGCAGCGCGATCGTGCGGTTGCCGAGCCGAGCGTTTCGGCCGTCGATTTCAACCGGCATGACGTTCATGCCGGGCGAACCGATGAAGTAGCCGACGAATGTATGGCGCGGGCGCTCGAACAGGTCGTTCGGCGTGCCGATCTGCACCACCTCGCCATTGTACATGACAACCACCTTGTCGGCGAAGGTCAGCGCCTCTGTCTGGTCGTGGGTGACGTAGACCATGGTGAAGCCGAAGCGGCGGTGGAGCTGCTTCAGCTGCGAGCGCAATACCCATTTCATATGCGGGTCGATGACCGTCAGCGGCTCGTCGAACAGGATGGCGTTGACGTCGGAGCGCACGAGGCCGCGACCGAGAGAGATCTTCTGCTTGGCATCGGCCGTCAGGCCACGGGCCTTGCGGTGAGCGCTGTCGGAAAGGCCGATCATCTCGATGATCTCATCGACCTTGCGCTTCACGTCTGCCTCCGGAACATGCCGGTTGCGTAGCGGGAAGGCGAGGTTGTCGTAGACGGTCATCGTGTCGTAGACGACCGGAAACTGGAAGACCTGGGCGATATTGCGCTCCTGGGTCGACAGCCGGGTGACGTCCTTGCCATCGAACAGGATGCGGCCCTCGGAGGCCTGCACCAGACCGGAAACGATGTTGAGCAGCGTGGTCTTGCCGCAGCCGGAAGGGCCAAGGAGCGCATAGGCGCTGCCGTCTTCCCAGCTATGATTGACTTCCTTCAGCGCGTAATCCGCATCCGATCTGGGATGGTCGTTATAGGCGTGCCTGATGTGGTCGAGGTCGATGCGTGCCATTGACGATGTCTCTCCTCAGGCGGCGTGTTGCAGGTCGGGAGCGACGGCGGCGCCATCGGTGTCGAAGACCATGATATGGCGCGGGTCGATATAGACATTGATTGCATCGTCGACATCGAGGTGCTGGACGCCCTGGGTGAGCATGACCCAGCGGCGGCCGGAAAAATCGAGATGGATGAAGCTTTCCGAGCCGGTGATCTCGGTGACGGTGACTTTCGCCGGTGCTGCGACGGCTTCCGGTGTCTGCGGCGCAAGAGACAGATGATGCGGCTGGAAGGCGATGGTGTAGCGGCCATCCGGCTGATCTTCGAGGCCTTGGGGCACGGGCAGGCGGATATTACCGTCCAGCACGAATTCCCTGCCACGCTTGTCGGGCATGATCGTGTTCAGCGGCGGATCGGCGAAGGTGGTGGCGGTGATCAGATCCTTCGGATTGCGGAAGACCTCGATCGTCGACCCGAATTGCGTGATGCGGCCCTTCGAGAGCGTTGCGGTATTGCCGCCAAGGAGCAGCGCTTCGGATGGCTCGGTGGTGGCGTAGACAAAGATGGCGCCGGATTCGGCGAAGATCTTCGGCAGCTCGGCGCGCAGCTCCTCGCGCAGCTTGTAGTCGAGATTGGCAAGCGGCTCGTCGAGCAGCACCAGCCCGGCCTTCTTGACGATGGCACGGGCAAGGGCGGTGCGCTGCTGCTGGCCGCCGGAAAGGCTGAGCGGCAGGCGATCGAGGAAGGGGCCGAGCCGCAGGATGTCGGCGGCTTTCTTCACTTCCAGGTCGATGGTTTCAGCATTTGCGCCGCTCAGGCGCATCGGCGAGGCGATGTTGTCGTAAACGGTCATGGCCGGATAGTTGATGAACTGCTGGTAGACCATGGCGACGTTGCGGCGTTGTACCGGTACGCCTGTGACATCCGTGCCATCGACATGAATCGTGCCCGTGGTCGGCTTGTCGAGACCTGCCATCAGCCGCATCAGCGACGTCTTTCCCGAAAGCGTCGGCCCAAGCAGCACATTCAGCGTGCCGCGCTGCAGCGTCAGGTTCGTCTCCGCAATATGCGTCTCGCCGCTAACCGACTTTGACACGCCTCTTAGTTCAAGCACGATATGCTCCCCTCTGTGCATCGCGTAATAGCGATGCTGCGACGGATTATCGGCCATAAGGCCGCTTGCTGCTTATTGAGTAACGTCCGGAAGAGCATCTCCCGGCCGGATCGCTCCTATTTCACCAAGCAATTTCTGCCGACGAGACGGGCTTCGGCGTTGGTGCCGAATACCGCTTGCTTCCGATAAGTTCGGAGCGGGGGAGTAGCTCTGGGGAAGGGGATTGCTTCAAAATGGCTGTGAAATCGCGTGGACATAATCCACCGCGGAAACGGTTCGGCCCGTACAAGACCGACACCTGCTTCTCGTTTGAACGCATGCGATGGGCACGGCTGATTGAGCCGTTCCTCACATCGCTATCAAGGACGTCTATGCTGTCGAAATGACCTTTGGACAATGATTTCTCCCCCATTTCGATTTCCGCCCCTCACGCGAAAACCGAAACTGGAAAGACGATAAATGAAGCAAAAGGAATGTCAAACGAAAACTTAGTGCGTTTCAGTTTCGCTTCATAATTCCGATTTTGGCCTTGTTTTAAAACAAAATAGTGAAGATGGGGACTGCCGCTGGTCGTCAAATCTTCGCGGCCGGTCGACGGACCGTGAGGATGGCTGCAGCAGGTTCGATTAGACGGAAGGATCGGCCCTGATACCGGCATAGCGCAGGCCGATAAACGCCATCAGGCTTGCGACGGCAAAGGCGTTGATGCTCAAGAATGTTGCGAGCTGATCGTTGTTCCAGGGAAAAACCGGGTCTTTGACCATCCACCACGAGGTGGCGAAACAGACGAAGACGAAGCAGGCGAGCCCACGCTGCCACCATTTCTCGGCTGCGTAAAAAGATACCATCCCCAATGCCATGCAAGGGGCGAGGAACAGTAAGGTCGCAGACGCTTTTCCGAAGATGACCGTTTCGAAGACGGTATCCAGCGTGCCGATAAGCGGCAGGGCTAGCCGAGCGAAAAACGGGGATCGTCCGGCCGCCAACGGGATCGCAAGAAAGAAGGGAATGGAGACAAGCGTTAGCGCAGATATCCCGACGCCCTGGCCGATCAGCCACCACACATAAAGCGGGTAGAAGGGCTTGTTGGCGATGATGACCCAGGCAATCGTCACCGTGGCCTGGGTCAGCGGATCGAGCGCCTGTCGGTTCATCCCGCAGGCTTCAGAAGATAATGGCCGACGCCCCAGACATCGCCATTGTCATGGCCGAACAGACCGGCGGTCGCCAGGAAGAAAAGCCGCCAACGCCGTTGCCAGAGTGCACTGTCCTTGCCATAGACCTCAGCGAAGATTGGCTGGATATTGCCGATCTCGCGATCGAAATTGGCAAGCCAGTCGAGCGCCGTGCGGCGGTAATGGATCCCGGACCACCGCCATTTTCGTTCGAGCGTAAACAGATCGCCGAACCTGCATGGCAGATCGTGGGCCGGCATGATGCCGCCGGTGAAGAAATGATGGGCAATCCAGTCGGCGGGATCGTCATGATCGAAGCGATAGGAGCGGTATCTGTGGGTGAAGATATGCAGGAAAAGCCTGCCATCCGGTTTCAACCAGCCGCGAACCCGTTCCAGCAGGGTGCGCCAATTCGACATATGTTCGAACATTTCTACCGATACCACACGATCGTGGCGTTCATCGGTCGCGAAGTCATTCATGTCGGCGGTCACGACAGTGAGATTGGTTAGACCGCGCTTACGCGCAATGTTGACGATATATTCGCGTTGCGAGGCCGAGTTCGATACGGAGGTGATGCGAGAACGCGGAAATTGCTGCGCGAGGTAAAGCGACAGGGAGCCCCAGCCGCAGCCGAGTTCGAGAATGCTCATGCCATCCTTGATATCCGCGTGCCTGACCGTTTCGGCAAGGGCTAAGATTTCCGCTTCCGCCAGCGTCGTATCGGCGCTCGGATAGAGGCAGGACGAATATTTTCGTTGCGGTCCGAGGACCAATGCGAAGAATTCGGCGGGCACCTCGTAGTGTTGGCGATTTGCCTCCTCCGTATGAATCGCCACCGGAAAATTGCCCATCGTTTCGACAAAGGCCCGTTCCGCATCGTCCGGTATTGCCGCCAATCGCCGCTTTGTGCGTCCGCAGAGGAAATCGATGCCTGCAAGCGTTATGCCGTCGGTGAGCGGCGCGCGCTCGGCAGCGTTGATGGCAAAGGCCAGCATATTCATGTTCTGTCTCCGTGAATGCGGGATTCTTGTTTGCGAGGTCCAGGAAAGAAGGCGTTGGTGCGCCGTTGCAGTGCGCGGAATTGATCACCGCGTGAGCGCAGCATGTGTTCTTCCAGCGGCGGGATTCCGGAGACATGCACCAGCAGCCAGTACATCAGCGCGGG
>BFBZ01000019.1_pt58 | contig 28764 bp, 29 predicted proteins | sample 1888401 | NCBI WGS metagenome assembly BFBZ01 (sample SAMD00112614, study PRJDB3348) | symbiont metagenome | host: Chara braunii
CGGCGCGACGCGCGGCGCGCCTGGCCAAGATCGAATATGACGAACTCCCAGCCGTGATCGACATCTGGGACCTCGACCCGGTCAAGGACAAGCAGGTCACCACGCCGCTGATCCTGAAGCGCGGTGACGCGGCGGCCGCGATCGCGGCAGCGCCCCGCCGCATCAAGAACCGCATGTGGCTGGGCGGCCAGGACCATTTCTATCTCGAGGGCCAGGTCTCGCTCGCCATCCCCGGCGAAGACGATGAGGTAATCGTCTACTGCTCGACGCAGGGGCCAAGCGAGACGCAGCATCTGGTCGCCCATGCGCTCGGCGTGCCGAGCCATGCGGTGACCGTGGAAGTGCGTCGCATGGGCGGCGGCTTCGGCGGCAAGGAAACCCAAGCCAACCAGTGCGCGGCGATCGCGGCGATTGCGGCCAAGAAACTGAAGCGCGCGGTCAAGATCAGGCTCGATCGCGACGAGGACATGACCGCGACCGGCAAGCGGCACGATTTCGCCATCGACTACGAGGTTGGCTTCGACGATGAGGGCAACATCCTCGGCGTCGACTTCACCTATGCGCTCCGCTGCGGCTTCTCGGCCGACCTGTCCGGCCCCGTCGGCGACCGCGCGCTGTTTCACTGCGACAACGCCTATTTCTACCCGGCGGTGCATGCGAAGTCGGCGCCGCTCTACACCAACACCGTCTCCAACACCGCCTTCCGCGGCTTCGGCGGCCCGCAAGGCATGGTCGGCGCCGAACGCGTCATCGACGAGGTGGCTTTCGCCGTAGGCAAGGACCCGCTCGAAATCCGCAAGCTGAACTTCTACGATCCGATGGACGCSATCGGCGAGCGCAAYGTCACGCCYTAYCACCAGAAGGTCGAGGACTGCATCATCCAGCGCATCGTCGCCGAGCTGGAGGAGAGCGCRAACTACGCGCGGCGTCGCCGCGAGATCGCGGCCTTCAACGCCAACAGCCGCYTCATCAAGCGCGGSCTGGCGATGACGCCGGTCAAGTTCGGCATTTCCTTCACCAAGACSGAGGCCAACCAGGCCGGCGCGCTGGTGCATGTSTATKCCGACGGYTCGGTGCACATGAACCAYGGCGGCACCGARATGGGCCAGGGYCTSCACYTSAAGGTSGCSCAGGTSGTCGCSGAGGAGTTCCAGATCGACCTCGACCGGGTCAAGATCACCGCAACCACCACGGCCAAGGTGCCGAACACCTCGCCGACGGCSGCSTCYTCCGGCGCCGACCTCAACGGCATGGCGGCACAGAATGCCGCCCACCAGATMCGCAAGCGCCTGACCGAATTCGCCGCCGACAAATACCAGGTKCCKCTCGACCAGGTSGTGTTCCTGCCMAAYCGGGTGCGYGTCGGYAAYCAGGARGTCGCCTTCAACGATCTGGTCAAGCAGGCCTATATCGCCCGCGTCCAGCTCTCGGCGGCMGGYTTCTACAAGACKCCSAAGATCCAYTGGGACCGCAGCAAGGGGCGCGGCCACGCCTTCTATTATTACGCTTACGGCGCGGCCTGCTCGGAAGTGTCGGTCGACACGCTGACCGGCGAATATGTCGTCGAGCGCACCGACATCCTGCATGATGCCGGCCGCTCGCTGAACCGGGCGATCGACCTCGGCCAGATCGAGGGCGGCTTCATCCAGGGCATGGGCTGGCTGACGACGGAGGAGCTCTGGTGGGACAATGGCGGGCGGCTGCGCACGCATGCGCCGTCGACCTACAAGATCCCGCTCGCCTCCGACCGGCCGAAGATCTTCAACGTCAAGCTGACCGATTGGTCGTCGGCTTATGAGCCGACCATCCACCGTTCCAAGGCCGTGGGCGAGCCACCGCTGCCGCACGGCATGTCGGTGCTGCATGCGCTGTCGGATGCGATCGCCAGCGTCGCCGATAACAAGATCTGCCCGCGCCTCGACGCGCCGGCGACTCCGGAACGGGTGCTGATGGCGATCGAGCGGCTGAAGCGGGAAGCAGCAAAGCCGGCTTGAATCCCGGCAAAACGTGCAATTCGGGGCACAAAACGCTATATTTCCTGGGTGGAAATGCAGACGATGAACTCGAACGTGCAAAGCTTGAAGGCGTTTCTTGGCCAGGCCGGCCGGGTCGCGCTTGTCGAGGTCAAGGCCACTAAAGGCTCGACGCCGCGCGAGACTGGCGCCTTCATGCTCGTCTCCGCATCGGCGATTTTCGGCACCATCGGCGGCGGCCAGCTGGAATATATGGCGATCGACAAGGCGCGGCAGCTCCTCTCCCCCCTTGAGGGGGAGATGGCCGCGAAGCGGCCAGAGGGGGTCGTCTCAGGAGGCACCGCAAGGGCGCCGAGCACTGCGCGGGCGACCCCACCCGGCGGCTCCGCCGCCACCCTCCCCTCGAGGGGGAGGGGAACCCGCATCGAGGTCGACGAAGTCTGCGCCACGATGGACGTGCCGCTCGGGCCAGAGATCGGCCAGTGCTGCGGCGGTCGGGTCGAGGTGCTTATCCGGCTGGTGGATGCCGCGCTGGAAGCCGAACTCATCAGCAAGGCCGAGGCCGAGGCGGCACATCTGCCGCATGTCTATGTCTTCGGCGGCGGCCATGTCGGTCAGGCGCTGGCCGCGGCATTCGCGCTTCTCCCCATCCGTGCCGTCGTCGTCGAGACGCGGGCGGATGCTCTGGAAGGCATGCCGGAAACAGTCGAGACGCGGCTAACGCCGATGCCGGAAAGCGTGGTGCGCGAGGCGCCGGCGGGATCGGCCTTCGCCATCCTCACCCACGACCATGCGCTGGATTTCCTGATCGTCGCCGAGGCGCTGAAACGCGACGACACCGCCTATGTCGGCATGATTGGCTCGAAGACCAAGAAGGCGACTTTCAAGAACTGGTTCCTGAAGTCGGCCGACGGCAGCCAGGCCGAGTTCAACCGCCTCATCTCGCCGATCGGCAGCAGCGCGGTGAAGGACAAGCGCCCGGCGGTCATCGCCGCGCTCGCCGCCGCCGAGATCATGACCGCGCTGGTGTCGCACTCCACCCAGGCATTGGCTTCGAATGCCGCTGGGAAGGCATTAGCCTGCTGAACTCAGCCGGCACACTGTCGCGGGCCGTTCCTGTCCGGGTGCCGCCGGCGGCCTCTGAGCCAGCTCGAGCTATGATCGCCACTCACAGCTGCTCGTCGCTTTCTTCGTTTCCCAAAGCGGCCCGGAAAGTGTTTTCTGCGCGCCTGACCAACACGGGGCAAGCAAGATGGACGTATTGCGGATAGCGGCATTTTCCGATGGGAACACCGGCGGCAATCCGGCTGGCGTCGTGATTGGCGACGTTCTCCCCGAAGTCGCCGAAATGCAGCGCGTCGCCGCCGAGGTCGGTTTTTCCGAAACCGCCTTCGCGGCGCCTGACGGCGACGGCTGGCGCGTCCGTTATTTCTCGCCGGAGTCGGAAGTACCGTTCTGCGGCCATGCCACGATCGCGCTGGGCGCGGCGCTGGTGAGAAAGTTCGGCGACGGGATTTTCAAGCTGACCCTAAGCCAGGCCAGGATCACCGTCGAAGGGTTTCGCGACGGCGCCAATTTTGCCGCCGCGCTGCAGTCGCCGCCGACACGCAGCCAGCCGCCCTCGTCGGAACTGGCCGGCGAGGCATTGGCGCTGTTCGGCTACCAGCCGGGCGATCTCGATCCGGCCATTCCGCCAGCGCTCATCCATGGCGGCGCCGATCATCTCGTGCTGGCGCTGAAGTCGCGCGCGGCGCTTGCCGCGATGGCCTATGACCTGAAGCAGGGCCAGGCCCTGATGCGCCGCGAAGGGCTGGTCACCATCCTGCTGGCTTATGCCGAGACGCCGCGCCTCTTCCACATGCGCAACCCGTTCGCCTCCGGCGGCGTTTATGAGGATCCGGCGACGGGCGCCGCCACCGCTGCCTTTGCCGGCTATCTGCGCGATCTCGGCTGGCCGCATGGCGGTTCGATCGACATCGTCCAGGGCGAGGATATGGGCATGCGCTCACGGCTCCATGCCGAAATCCCGTCGGCGCCCGGCAGTTCGATCAGGGTGTCCGGCACGGCCCGGCTGATGGACGCCGGCTGAAGTCCTGATCGCGGCGGGCCGTGACTGGCCGGCCAGCCCTACTTGCCGGCAAGAATGTCCTTGATCAGCCGTTGGCAGCGCTCGGCCATGAAGTCGAGCAGCAGTCGCACCTTCGGGTCCTGCAGCTTCTTGTGCGGATAGACCGCGGCGAGTTGCACAGGTGTCGGCGGCGTCTTGGCCAGGATGACCTTCAGTCGCTGGTCGCGGATGAACGGTTCGACCTCGAAGCGCGGCTTGTTGATGATGCCACGACCCGACAGCGCCCAGCCGGTCAGCACGTCGCCGTCGTCGGTGTCGTAGGGTCCATGCACTTCGAGTTTCTGCACGCCGGCCGGCGTCTGCAGCGTCCAGACAAATTCGCGCGTGCCGGAATAGCGCAGCATCAGGCAATCGTGCTTCTTGCCGACGAGTTCCTGCGGCTCGACCGGCTCGCCACGCGCTTCCAGATATTTCGGCGCCGCCACCAGCACGCGCTCGCACTCCATGATGCCGCGCATCCTGAGGCTCGAATCCTCGATGATGCCGAGGCGGAAGGCCACGTCGATGCCTTCCTTCATGATGTCGACATTGTGGTCGGAGAGCCTGAGCCGCACCTCGATATCGGGGTATTTGTCGTGGAAATCCGGAATGCCGGAGGCGATCAGCCGCCGGCCGAGGCCGAGCGGCGCCGTCACCTTGATCGTGCCGCGCGGCTGGCCGGAAAGTGCTGCGACAGCGGCTTCCGCGTCGGTGATGGCGTCGAGCACCTGTTTGGCGCCGCTGTAGAACACCGTGCCGTGCTCGGTCGGCATCAACTGCCGGGTGGTACGGTTGAACAGCCGCACGCCGAGATGCTTCTCCAGCTCCTTGATGCGGTTTGAGGCAACCGCCGGCGAGATGCGCATGTCGCGCCCGGCCGCCGACAGATTGCCGAGCTCGACGACGCGAACGAAGACGGCGATGTTGTCGAGATAGGCCATGCGGCTTTCGCGCTTCTCAAACGGCTGCGTGGTACGACCCTAGTATTTTCCATTTTTTTTTGAAAGTCATCGCGCACCTCGCCTCTTTTCGTTTCGCCGCGACATCGTAAAGTCATGCGATCGGCAGGGACGACTTCCCAAGGGCGGCATGATGACGGATTTCGCGATTTTCTGGGACTGGCTGAGCTTCGCCGTCCGCTGGCTGCATGTCATCACGGGCATCGCCTGGATCGGCTCGTCCTTCTATTTCGTCGCCCTCGACCTCGGCCTGCGGCAGCGTCCCGGCCTGCCCGCCGGCGCCTTCGGCGAGGAATGGCAGGTGCATGGCGGCGGCTTCTACCACATCCAGAAATATCTGGTGGCGCCGGCCGAAATGCCGGAGCACCTCACCTGGTTCAAATGGGAGTCCTACGCCACCTGGATGTCGGGCTTCGCCATGCTCTGCATCGTCTATTATGGCGGCGCCGACCTGTTCCTGATCGATCCCAACGTGCTCAACGTCTCGGTGCCGGTCGGCATCCTGATGTCGCTCGCCACCATCGGCGTCGGCTGGGTCGTCTACGACCTGCTCTGCCGCTCGCCGCTGGGGAACAGCGACACGGGCCTGATGCTGGTGCTCTACTGCGTGTTGGTGTTCATCGCCTGGGGGCTCACGCATCTCTTCACCGGCCGCGCCGCCTTCCTGCATCTCGGCGCCATCACTGCCACGATCATGTCGGCCAACGTCTTCATGGTCATCATCCCCAACCAGAAGATCGTCGTCGCCGACCTGATCGCCGGCCGCAAGCCGGACCCGAAATACGGCAAGATCGCCAAGCAGCGCTCGCTGCACAACAACTACCTGACCTTGCCGGTCCTGTTCCTGATGCTGTCGAACCACTACCCGCTGGCGTTCGGYACTGAGTTCAACTGGGTCATCGCCTCGCTGGTGTTCATCATCGGCGTGCTGATCCGGCACTATTTCAACACGGTGCATGCCCGCAAGGGCAACCCGACCTGGACCTGGCTCGGCGCCGCCGTGCTGTTCATGATCATCATCTGGCTGTCGACCGTGCCGAAGGTGCTGACSGGCGAGCCGAAGGTCTCSGCCGCGTCRGCCGCCGCCCAGGTGTATATGGCTTCGGCRCATTTCCCGGCCGTGCGCGACACCGTGCTCGGCCGTTGCTCGATGTGCCATGCCGAGGAGCCCGTCTATGAAGGCATCTACCATGCGCCGAAGGGCGTGATGCTCGACACCGACGCGCGCATCGCCGAGCATGCGCGCGAGATCTACCTGCAGGCCGGCAGGGCCCATGCCATGCCTCCCGCCAACGTCAGCCATATAACCGACCAGGAACGGGCCCTGCTGGTGGCCTGGTTCGAAGGCGCCGGAAAGTAAGCATGACCTTGAAGCTCCTGCGCGGCCGCACGCTCTCCTTCCTGCGCTGGCCCGAAGCGATAGACGACCATTCCGCCTGGCGTTACGAGGAGGATGGCGGCCTGTTGATCGACGGCGGCAAGATCGTTGCCGCCGGTCCCTTTGCCGGGGTCGCGAAGAAAGCGGGAGTTGGTGTCGAGACGATCGACCATCGTCCGCATCTCATCCTGCCCGGATTCATCGACGCGCATGTCCATGTCCCGCAGATGCAGATCATCGCGTCCTATGGCGCAGAGCTGCTCGACTGGCTGAACAAATACACCTTCCCCGAGGAGACGAAATTCCAGAATGCGCAGCATGGCCGCCGCATCGCCAGGCTGTTCCTGGACGAAATGCTGCGCCAGGGCACGACGACGGTCGTAGCCTACTGCTCCGTGCACAAATGCTCGGCCGAAGCCTTCTTCGCSGAGTCGCAYGAGCGCGACATGCTCAACATCGCCGGCAAGGTGATGATGGACCGCAACGCGCCGGACGGCGTGCTGGATACCCCGCAGACCGGCTATGACGACACSAAGGCGCTGATCGCCGAATGGCATGGCAAGGGCCGCCAGCTCTACGCCGTCACGCCGCGCTTCGCGATCACCTCRTCGCCCGAGCAGATGGAAATGGCCGGCGCGCTCTGCCGCGAGCATCCCKAYCTGCACATGCAGACGCAYCTGTCGGAAAACCATGCCGAGATCGCCTTCACCCAGGAGCTYTATCCSTGGKCGCGCGACTAYACCGAYGTYTAYGAGYATTACGGCCTGCTKGGSAGRARRAGCCTGTTCGGTCACTGCATCCATTTGTCGGAGCGCGAGGCGGACGCGTTRTCGCAGTCGGGTTCGGTGGCGGTGTTCTGCCCGACCTCCAACCTCTTCCTTGGCTCCGGCCTGTTCGACTACCAGCGCTACCGTCGCCGCGAAAAGCCGGTCAGGATTGCTGCTGCGACCGACGTCGGCGGCGGCACCAACTATTCGATGCTGCGCACCATGGACGAAGGTTACAAGGTGATCGCGCTGAACGGCGAGAAGCTGAATCCGTTCCAGTCCTACTGGCARYTGACGCGCGGCAATGCCGAAGCCCTGTCTGTCGTGGACARGGTCGGCACGCTCGACGAAGGCACCGACGCCGACATCGTCGTGCTCGATGCCCACGCCACGCCGGCGATGCGGCTGAGGATGGAGACCGTGGAGACGCTGGCGGAAGAGCTCTTCCTGCTGCAGACGYTGGGYGACGACCGCGCCRTSCGCGAGGTCTACGTGGCGGGTCGCCCGGCAAAGAGCCCGATTGTCGCATAGCATCCATGCGCTCCCCGCTTGACCTCGCGTCAGCCATCGGCCAAAGCGTGCGTCGAGATTGACAGGGGAACGACATGGCTGCCGCCGCCGACATCGCTCTGATCAAGAAACAGGAAGCCACGCTGGTCTTGCCGCGCTTCGACGAGGCCGTGGCGTTCGAGATCGGTTCGGTGATCAGGGACCGGGCGCTCAAGGAAAACCTGCCGATCATCGTCGACATCAGGACCTTCGACCGCCCTCTTTTCTACGCAGCGATGCCGGGCTCCAACGCCTCCAACCCGGACTGGGCGCGGCGCAAGATCAACGTCGTAAGGCGATATCTCGCAAGCACCTACCGCCTGGTGCTGGAGCAACAGCGGCCTGACCGCACCTTCAAGATCGGCGAGGGGCTGGACATTGCCGAATACGTGCTGGCCGGCGGCGGGTTCCCGGTCACCGTCAAGGGCGCCGGCGTTATCGGCGTGATCGCCGTTTCCGGCCTGCCGGAGCGGGAGGACCACGGCGTCGTGGTCGATGCGCTCTGCGCTCACCTCGGCATCGACGCAAGCAAGCTCAGTTTGCCACCGGAAGAGAAATGACCGACCCCAAAACCTTCCTCACCGCGATCTTCAACGCCGCCGTCGCCGCCGCCGATCCGGAAAAGACGATCCGCAACCATTTGCCGGCGAAGCCCAAGGGCCGCACCATCGTGATCGGCGCCGGCAAAGGCTCGGCGCAGATGGCGGCTGCCTTCGAAAAGGCCTGGGATGGGCCGATCGACGGACTGGTCGTCACCCGTTACGGCTATGGTGCCAGATGCGAGCGCATCGAGATCATCGAGGCGGCGCACCCGGTGCCAGATGCAGCGGGTCTCGAGGCCTCGCGCCGGCTGCTGGAGAAGGTGCGCGGCCTCACCGCCGATGATCTCGTCGTGGCGCTGATCTCCGGCGGCGGCTCGGCGTTGCTGCCGTCGCCTGCGCCCGGCCTGACGCTCGCCGACGAGATCGCCGTCAACGAGGCGCTGCTGGCCTCCGGCGCGCCGATCGCGGCGATGAACACCATCCGCAAGCATGTCTCGACCATCAAGGGTGGGCGTCTTGCCGCAGCCGCCTATCCGGCCCGAGTGGTCTCGCTGGTCGTCTCCGACATTCCCGGCGACAATCCGGCGCTCGTCGCTTCCGGCCCGACGGTTCCCGACGCCGGCAGCCGAGAGGACGCGCTTGCGTCGATCGCCGCCTACGACATGAAGCTGCCGGCCTCGGTGATGGCGCATATCCAGTCGCCGGCAGCCGGTGCGCCGAGCCCGAACGACGCGCGCTTTGCCGGCAATGAAGTGCACCTGATCGCCTCGGCCGGCGTCTCGCTGGAAGCAGCAGCGGCGGAAGCCAGGCGGCAGGGCATCGAGGCCGTCATCCTGTCGGATTCGATCGAGGGCGAGGCGCGCGAGGTCGGCGGTGTCCATGCCGCGATCGCACGCGAAGTAGCTGGGCGCAATCGGCCGTTCGCCAAGCCGGTGCTGATCCTCTCCGGCGGCGAGACGACGGTGACATTGAGGGCAAAAGGCAAGGGCGGCCGCAATTCCGAATTCCTGCTCGCCTTCGCCATCGGCATCGATGGCGYGGAAGGCATCCATGCTTTGGCTGCCGACACTGACGGCATTGACGGCTCCGAGAACAACGCAGGCGCTTTCGCCGACGGGTCGACGGTGTCGCGCATGCGCTCCGCCGGCACCGATGCCAAGGCGATGCTTGCCGGCAACAACGCCTGGACCGCCTTCAACGCCGTCGGCGATCTTTTCGTGCCGGGTCCGACTGGGACTAATGTCAATGATCTGAGGGCGATCCTGATCCGCTGAGATGGGAAGCCGCCGAGCGCCGGCTATACCTCGTGCAGATAGAGGTGGTAGTCCAGCTCGCTGACGGTGCGGGCGACGCGCAGATACTCGGCCTGCTTGATCGCCACGAAGGTTCGGTGCAGGTCGGGGCCGAGCGCCGATTTCAGGAAGTCGGAGGCTCTGGCCGCTTCGATCGCGGCGCGCCAGTCGGCCGGCATTGTCGACGCGTCCGATGCCTGCTCATAGCCGTTGCCGGTCGTCTCCGGGCCAGGATCAAGACCTTCGTCGAGGCCCTTGATAATGCCGGCCAGCACAGTCGCCGCCACCAGATAGGGATTGGCGTCGACGCCGGAAGGCCGGTGCTCGATGCGGCGGTTTTTGGCATCGCCCGCCGGCACGCGCAGCGCCACCGACCGGTTGTTGACGCCCCAGGTCGGCGCCACCGGCGCATAGGATTGCGAGACGAAGCGCCGCCATGAATTGGCGTGCGGCGCAAACACCAGCATCGATTCCGCCATGGTGCCGATCATGCCGCCCAGCGCGTTGAGCAGCTTTGGCGACCATGTCTCGCCGGCGGCCTCGGTGAAGACGTTCCTGCCGGCGTCGTCCTGCAGCGAGACGTGGAAATGCATGCCCGAGCCGGCATAGGTCTCGATCGGCTTGGCCATGAAGCAGGCGGTGACGCCGTGGCGCCGCGCCTGCGCCCGCACCAGCCGCTTCAGCATGACCAGGTCGTCCGCCGCCCGCATCACGTCCTTGCGGTAGTTGAGCGTCAGCTCGTACTGGCCGGGCGCGTACTCGGAAATGACCGTCTCGGCCGGAATGCCTTGCGCCTTGGCGGCGGCGTAGATGTCGGAAAACAGCGGCTCCATGCCATGCAGGTGGTCGACTGAGTAGACCTCGGTCTTGCCTGACCGGCGGCCGTCGAGAACGGCGCGCGCCGGCTGCATCTTGCCGTCGGCGTCGCGCTCGTTGGCGAGCAGGAAGAATTCCAGCTCGAAGGCGCCGGCCGGATGCAGGCCGCGCGCTGCCAGCAGCTCGACCTGGCTCGCCAGGGCAAGGCGAGGGTCGGAGGTCATCGGCTGGCCGTCGAGGTGGTACATCGACATCAGCACCTGGCCGCGCGGCGGGTTGGTGCCGTGAAGCGGCGCCAGCGTGCCGGGGATCGGCCAGGCGCGGAGGTCGCCGTCGCCGGTGTCCCAGATCAGCCCGGTGCCGTGCACATCCTCGCCGGTGATGTCGAGGCCGAGGATCGAGATCGGCATATGCCGTCCGTTCGTGAAGATGCCCATCAGCTCGTGCCGGCGCACGATCTTGCCGCGGCCGATGCCGTTGGCGTCGGTGAGCACGATGTCGAAGGCCTCGATCTCGGGATGCGCGTCGAGAAAGGTCGTCGCCTCGGCGGGCGTCGAGCCCGAGGGGGAAGTGGCAACAGTGCTTGGATTGTCCATGGCCGCTTCTCTCACGCCGCAAGCTTCGCCGCAACCGCGGCGAAGGCGGCGATCAGCCGGCTCACCTGAGCCGCCGTGGTCGCCGGCGACAGCAGCATCATGTTGTGGAACGGCGCGATCAGCACGCCGCGGTTGACCAACGCGACATGGATGGCGGCTTCGAGTTCCGGCGCATGCGCCCTCTCGGCCTCGCCACCGTTCTTCAGCGGCCCCGGCGCGCAGATGAACTCGACGCGGGCGCCGACGCGCGCGACATGCCAGGGCAGTTTGTGGCGGCTGATGACGGCGCCCAGCCCGGCGCCGAGCCGGCGCGCCAGCCGGTCCATATGGACGTAAGCCTTCTCGGTCATCACCTCTTCCAGCGTGGCGCGCATCGCCGCGAATTGCAGCGGGTTGGCCGACAGCGTCGTGCCCATCCCGGAATAACCGGGTTCCTTCGTCCGGTTGTAGGCGCCGTACCGGGTGGCGACCTCCTCGCTCATGCCCCAGATGCTGGCCGGCACGCCGCCCGCCACAGGCTTGCCGAGCACGAACAGGTCGGGCTCCAGCCCGTGCTTTCGCGTATAGCCGCCGGGACCGGTGGAGATGGTGTGGGTCTCGTCGATCAGAAGCAGCGTGCCGGCCGCGCGCGTCAGCCGCCGCAGCGCTTCGTGGAAGCCTGGGTCCGGTAGAACCATGCAGGAATTGGTCAGTACCGGTTCGGTGATGACGCAGGCGATGTCGCGATCAGCGAGCGCGGCTTCCAGCGCCGCGACATCATTGAACTCGACGATCTTCGTTGCCCGCGTCAGATCGCGGAACTCTCCGGCAAGCCCCGGCCGGTTGACCGGCTTGCCATCGATCAGCCGCACCATCGTCTCGTCGACCGAGCCATGATAGCAGCCGTTGAAGACCAGGATATTTTCGCGGCCGGTTACCGCGCGGGCGACGCGCAGCGCGAAACGGTTGGCGTCGGTGGCGGTGGTCGCGATCTGCCAGTAGGGCAGGCCGAAGCGCTCTTGCAGGAGTGGGCCGATGGCAATCGCGTCCTCGCTGGGCAGCATGTAAGTCAGGCCGCGCCCGGCTTGGCGGCGGATGGCGCGGGCGACTGCTGGCGGCGAATGGCCGAGCATCGAGCCGGTGTCGCCGAGGCAGAAGTCGTCGAGCTTGTTACCGTCGACATCGGTGATCGTCGCGCCCTTCGCGCCGTCGACCAGGATCGGAAACGGCGTCGGCCAGTCCGTCATCCAGTGCATCGGCACGCCGTTCAGAAAGCCGGCCATGCCGTTGCCGAGCTTTGCTTCGGATTTCGGTCTCGCCTTGCGGAATACCGCCGCTTCCGTTTCACGAAGCTCTGCGACGCGACCTGCGCTGATGCCGCCGATGGAAGTCCTTGAATCCGATGCCTGCATGAAAGCCCCCTGGTTTGGCGCGGCACTCTGCCTAGGGCTTTGCAAAACCGCAATTGGCCGCGACGGGGGCGGGCGTTGGCTCAGGGAGTAGGGGAGTAGGGGAGTAGGGGAGTAGGGGAGTAGGGGAGTAGGGGAGTAGGGGAGTAGGGGAGTAGGGGAGTAGGGGAGTAGGGNGGGAGTAGGGGAGTAGGGGAGTAGGGGAGTAGGGGAGTAGGGGAGTAGGGGAGTAGGGGAGTAGGGGAGTAGGGGAGTAGGGGAGTAGGGTGCCTCTTTCCCTACTCCCGTACTCCCCTATTCCCCTACTCCCTTAACCAGTGATGTCGATCACSCCGCAATCGCCGGCAGCACTTCCGAAGACGATGCGGCGCTCTTCCTTGTCCCACATCATCGAGGTGATGGYGCCCTTGCCGGGGCGGCGCAGCAGCACTTCCTTGGCGTCGGCGAAGCGCGCGGCGATCACCATGCCGTCCTCATAGCCGATCGCCACGACGTCCTGGCCCGGATGGCAGGCAACGCAGGTCACCATCGTGTTGCCGCGCGTGCCGAGCTCAAGCGGCGCCTTGCCCATGGGGCCGTCCTTGGCTGAAAACGGCCAGACGATTGCCGCCGGCGCGCCGGAGCTTGCCAGCCATTTTCCCTTCACGCTCCAGGACAGGCTCTTCACCTTGCCGGGATAGCCGCTCATGCGCATGTGCTTGCCGTCGGCGAGCTTCCAGCCATGCAGCGCGTTTTCCTGCATGGTGGTAACGAGGAAAGCGCCGTCCGGGGAGAAGGTGATTCCGGTGTGGGCGCCGGCCCATTCGAACTCCACCGGCTTGCCCTCGGCCGCCGGGAAATGCAGCGTCGCGCCATTGTAGCGGGCGACGCCGAAGCGCATGCCCTTGGGCGAGAAGGCGAGTCCTTCGACAGAACGCGGATGCGCGAACTCCTTGGTCTTGCCGTCGGCGAAACGCACGAAAGCGTTTTTGCCCGAAGCATAGGCGACCGCGCCCTGCGGCCCGGCCGCGACGCTGGTGACCCATTTTTTGCTGGCAGCGGCAAGTTCACTCGCCGCGCCGCCAGCCTTGACGGCAAAGACCTTGCCGTCCTCGCCGCCGGTGATCAGCCGGTCGTTGGCTGCATCGTGGAAGGCTGCGAGCAGTCCGTCGTTGGCCTGAACCGTCTTGTGTCCGTTGTCGAGCCGGTGGACCGCGCCGTCGGCAAGCGCGAAATGCGGCACGTCGCCGAGGAACACCGCGGCGACGCAATGGCCTTCGAGATCAAGCGGGGCGACTGTCGGCATGGGGACTGGTCCATTCGAGATTTCTGCCCCTCCCCATAAGGGGTTGAGCTGTGCGTCTCAACCCATGCTCGATATCGCTGCGGGAAGGCTCGACGGGTTCTCCCTTCTCCCACAGGGGGAGGAGGGAAAGAATCAAGCCGCCTGGCAGGCTTCAAAGCTCTTCCTGAGCCGCTCGGCGTCGAGGTCGCGGCCGATGAACACCAGCCGGCTCTCGTGCTTTTCGCCGTCCTTCCAGGCGCGCTGATGGTCGCCTTCGAGGATCATGTGCACGCCCTGCAGGACATAGCGATCATCGTCGCCTTTCAGCGCGATGATGCCCTTGAGCCGCAGGATGTTCGGTCCTTCCATCTGGGTCACCTTCTCGATCCAGGGGAAAAACTTCTTGGGGTCCATCTCGCCGCCGCGCAGCGACACCGACTTCACAGTCACGTCGTGGATGTCGGAAGGATGGTCGTGATGATGGTGCTCGTGACCGTCGTGGTGGTGATGGTCGTGATCGCAGTCGGGGCCGCATTCATGGTCGTGATCGTGGTCGTGCGCCTCGAGGAAATGCGGATCGTTCTCCAGCGCGCGGGAAAGGTCGAAGGCGCCGCGGTCGAGCACTTCGCCGAGCGCCACGCCGGCGCGCTGCGTGCGATGGATCCTGGCCGCCGGGTTGATGGCGCGGATCGTCGCTTCGACCTTTTCGAGCTCCTCGGGCGTAACGAGATCGGTCTTGTTCAGCACCACGACGTCGGCAAAGGCGATCTGGTCCTCGGCCTCCTTGGAGTCCTTCAACCGCAGCGGCAGGTGCTTGGCGTCGACCAGCGCAACCACCGCGTCGAGCTTGGTCTTGGTGCGCACGTCGTCGTCCATGAAGAAGGTCTGCGCCACCGGCACGGGGTCGGCGAGGCCGGTGGTYTCGACAACGATGGCGTCGAAACGGCCGGGCCGCCGCATCAGGCCCTCGACGACGCGAATCAGGTCGCCGCGCACCGTGCAGCACACGCAGCCATTGTTCATTTCATAGATTTCCTCGTCCGATTCGACGATCAGGTCGTTGTCGATGCCGATCTCGCCGAACTCGTTGACGATGACCGCATAACGCTTGCCGTGGTTCTCCGACAGGATGCGGTTGAGCAGGGTCGTCTTGCCCGCGCCGAGATAGCCGGTGAGAACGGTTACCGGGATCTGCGTCGTCTGTGCATCGCTCATGGCTTGCCTCGAAAATCTTGGATTGTCGGCCTCATATAGGATGCGCGGCCCGCTTTTGCACGCGCCAAACCGATGGGCCAGACGGCAGCCGCCTCGAACATTTGCCGGAAGCGGATTCGACGTCGCCGGGACCGGAMGAGAGACGGGCCGGCCAGGCTGCCCGGCAGCGGCGGCGTCCGGCTTCGCGTAAATCCGGCCGGTTCGAAAAGTCTTTTGTCATCTAACTGAAATAAACATCTGGCATCACCTGCGCGGACCGCAATGCTTGCCGGCAAAGCTGTTCTGCGAGCCGGAATCTTAAAGATCGTCATTTGCCAACCGCCGGACAGCCTCTATGCTGGYCGCACCGGTTCGGCCRAAGAGGGAATGACCATGGCCAAGGCGGACAAGACGGCGACCATGAGCCGGCTGCATTCGGCGGCGCGGCTGGCGCGGACCGCGCTTGCGGCGCGGCTTCTCGCGCACGGCTTCTATGCCGGCCAGGACCAGATCATGCTGGCGCTCGACCGCGAGGACGGCCAGACCCCGGGCAACCTCGCCGCTCGTCTGGGCGTTCGCCCGCCGACGATCACCAAGACCATCAACCGGCTGCAGGCGCAGGGCTTCCTTGAAAAGCGCGCCTCTTCCGCCGATGCCCGCCAGGCGCATATCTTCCTCACCGAATCCGGCCGCGAGACCATCAAGGCCATCGAGAAGTCGGTCAAGAAGACCGAGAAGCAGGCGCTGAAAGGCCTCGACAAGAAGGACCAGAAGGCGCTGTTCAAGCTGCTGGCCCGCGTCGAGGCAAACCTCTCCAACGAAGATATTGTCCTGATCGACGACGACGCCGAGCTGGATGAATAAAGCGCGACGCGTAAGCGTCGTCGCTCAACCGCGAGGCGTTGGTGATCCATGAGCGACGCGAAAGCGTCGTCTCGAGCGACATAAGCGCGATGCGCAGCATCGTCGTTTTACGCACCACCCAAGCATCGGCGGCTTAGCAAAAAGGGCGACGACGCTGCGCGTCGCGCCTGAGCGCTATCACCGGACGTCTCGCGATTGAGCGACGACGCTGCGCGTCGCGCTTACCAGCGCGGCCCAACGGCCCGGCGTAAGCCCGAATGCCTTCTTGAAGTGCCGGTTGAAATGGCTCTGGTCGCTGAAGCCGGCGGCGACGGCGATTTCGGCGAGCGGCTCCCCGGCCTCGATCAGGCGGCGTGCCCGCTGCAGCCGGCGCATCAGCAGGAAACGATGCGGGCTGGTCGAATAGGTCGCGCGGAAATGCCGCGACAGCGCGTAACGGTCGAGGCCGGTGACGGCTTCYAGCTCATCCGACCGCACCGGRCGCTCGGCGTTCTCCTGGAGATAATCACGCGCGAGCGTGGCGGCGCGCCATGCCGTCTTGCCCATCGGCTTTGCCGGCTGACCGCCATGACGCCCGAGGTGCTCCGCCAACTGTGCGACGAAATCCGCGACGAAAAGCTCATCGAGGGCTTCGTCCAAGGGCGCCAGCGCCGAAAGCAGCGTGCCGCGCAGGGCCGGATCGCTCACCACGGCATCGCGGACGAAGGGCAGCGGCGCGCCGCCAAGGCAGTCGAGAAGCAGCGACGGCTCCAGATAGAGGATCCTGTAGCGCAAGCCGTCCTCGGTGCCGGCGCCGCCATCGTGCAATTCGTCGGGGTGCAGGACGATCACTTGGCCCGGTAGGCTGTGTTGCACAACGCCACGATAGTGGAAGCGCTGCACGCCATGGAGCGTCACGCCGATACCGTAGGTGTCGTGGCGGTGCAGGTCGAAGGCGTTGCCATGGAAGCGTGCTTCGATCCGTTCGATGCCCGCGGCGCCAGGCGCCGAAACGATCCGGTCGTCATCCGCGCACGAACGTTCAAGACCTTCCCGCGCTTCGCCGCCTAAACCGTGCGCCATCGCTTCATCCATGCCCGTCATGGGCCACTCGTCGGAGAAACAATTTTGGTGTTCGACACGAAATTTGCAATCGTGCTGCGGGAAGACCTCGCTGTCTGGCAGAAACTCAACGTCACCGCTTTCCTCACCAGCGGCATCGTCGCGCGGTCTCCCGAGATCATCGGCGAGCCCTATCGCGACCGCGCCGGCAATCTCTACAACCCGCTCTCGATCCAGCCCGTCATCGTGCTTTCCGCCGACGGGCAGACGCTCGGCGCCATCCAGCGCAGGGCATTGGAGCGCGGCGTGACCACGTCGCTCTATGTCGAGGAAATGTTCGCGACCGGCCACGACGTTGCCAACCGCGCCGTGTTCGCCGAGTTCGCGCCGGACGACGCCAAGGTCGTCGGCATAGCGCTGCGCGCCGAGAAGAAGCTGGTCGACAAGATCACCAAGGGCGCCCGCATGCATGTGTGATTCTCCGGAAGGATGGTTTGCCATGCTCCCACTGGCGGATTGAATATTCGCCCGAAGGGACATCTTGAACATTCGAGATTGGCTGCAGCCTCCCAACTTCGTCATCAACTCTGAGGAATGGTGGCGTCTCGTAGCCTAGCGTTGAGGGTGACGACGATCTTTCGCATGACGGCGGCGATGGCCACCATTCCTCAGAGTTGATGACGACTGCCGGGAATGTTCTGCGCTAATCGCCAGCGGCAGCAGACCCTAGCTAGGCATTGCGGCAGGTCGCGCCATCGCAGGCTAAAGCCGCTCCGTCGCAGCGCCGAAGACATCCTTGCGCGTCGTGTCGACAGACCATTCGTTTTCGATGAGAGACCTGACGGGCGCGGACCAGTCGCCGATCGCCGAAAAAGCCCGCTGCGCGAGGCGTCGGGCAGCGGGCTAAAGAGCGCAGGCCCTTACTCTGACAACTTGAGCGGGGACTTCCACGACCTGCGCTCAATGGCGCAAGCGGTTAAGCCGCACCATGCATTCAAAGGTAGCGCCGGTCGGATGGGGATTCATCCGTCGATTGCATGATAGCCCCGCTATACCCGTTGATAGACTCGCGGCGACAATTTAACCCGGCAGAGGTTCAGTAGGTCATTCTTCTCAGCCTCGAAGCTGCCGCTCTATCGTTCAACTCTGGGAGTGACGAATACGAAAGCGGAAGATGCAATCGACAAAGGTGATCACGCGACGCGAACTGCACGACCTGGTTTGGACGGTTCCGGTACAAAAACTTGCGAAACAATTTGGGCTGTCGGATCGCGGCCTTGGGAAACTCTGTGCTCGTTACGAGTTCCCTTGTCCCCCGAGGGGCTACTGGGCGCGAGTGGCCGCCGGTCAACCAGCGAGACGGCGCGCACTCCTGAAAGCAACACAGACGGGTCTCGAAACAGTCCACATCCATGCGACCGCTCCACTTCCGCCGGAGGTTTTGGCCGCAAAGGAAGAGCTGCAGCAATTGAGACAGGCTACACGGAAATTGCCAGCCGAAGAGACAGCCGGAAATGACGCCGTGGTTGACAAGCCGCATCGATCAATCGCGCGAACTGCGACCGGAAGCCGCGGAAGGCCAGCGGCGTGAACAGTCGAGGATGATCGTTTTGCCTTTCCCGCCCTTTCAACGGCGCGCCACCAAAGGCCCGATAGGTTCGAAGAAGCTCGCCAGAACACCACTGGCCAGCGCCGTAGTGGTTGGAATGTCGTCGGTGCCGTCCTTCGCCTTCAGTTCGCGAATRGTCYCCGCCAGATCGTTTGTCTCAATTTCATAKAGCACAAGATATCGATAGGGCGTTGCAGCGATTTGCTCGGGGCTCAGCCGGAACCGCTGGGCCGAAATCAGTCCTGGCAGCTTTAGTATGTCATGGAGGTGGCGATCATCGTACCAAGCATTGAACTCCGCCTCGCGTCCCTCCACTGGATTGGTCAGCACGGCAAAGATATGTTTGCTCATCGGGATAATCCCTCCGTTCGCCAGCGTTCTTATTTTAGCAACATCTGGAGAATCGGCCAGCCAAAGGGCATCCCGCCAGCGCGCGTTTCCCGTCGCCGCTGTCATACCACCGGCGTTACGCCTCTCGCTTTCTGGCGCGTCTCTGCGACCTGAAGGAAGCGCTTTTGCGCTTCTGCCCGGGCACGGTCCAGCGCGTCCCACTGCACCCGAGACGAGGCGCTGGTAGGCTCGCCAGACATTGGCACCTCCGGTGGTCCGGTGTCACGGCATGGTTTGTGTCGCTGTGCGCTCGCGCAGCCTGTCCCGTTTCGGAACCAAAATGCTGGCACCCGTCTTGCACCGAAGAGATTGCCGGTACTCCTCCTCCCACCGGCTCTGATCGCGGGGATCAGATACTAATCTCGCCGGGCCATGGGCTTGGGGTTTCATGTGTCCGGCGAGTTTTCTTTTTACGGCCCGACAAAAGTCGGCGCTACCGTGATCGGGCCGCGCAGGGGKCAGCCGCCTTTGCCGCCCGAACGCATCCTGCGGCTTGCTAGGATACCGGCGTCACGTAGTGCGGCTTGGCGCCTCAGTATCCGCCGCCGCCCATGCCGCCGCTGCCGCCGGAGCTATTTCCGCCACCACTTGTGGTCTGCGCCGGGCTATTTGTGGTCTGCGCCGGTCTATGGTGCGCTCGATTGCTGGTCATGCACCCGGCGGCACCGGTTAGGATCATGAGCAAGACTGCGATTGTGATGTGACAGCGCATAAGGTTGTCTCCCTTGCTTGGGGGTTTCCACCGCGCATCAGGTCAACAACATTGAACTCGGTGTTTATTCCATCACGATTGGGTGACGGATTTGCGCACTCTCAGCCGTCGAACACGGCGCATCGCGCCGCACAGTTCGATGGTCATCTGATCGCCGGAGCGGGACATCTAATGCGTCACTCGCCGTTCCCGAGGAGACCAAGCAATCGGAACCAAACGCGGTCAGCGACGGTTTACCGATCGAAGGGACCGCAAAACGGATGCAGGACAGTGGACTTTTTGAACTTGGAGCTGGAACTGGCAACCGCCAGGCAGCGCGTTAAACGAGCGGAGAACTCCCTCAAGTGTGCGAAGGAAATGCTACACCAGGATTGTGGGGTTGGAATCAACCTCACGCTGTGCGGCCGGATAAGGTCCGAGCAAAGGCGTGTCGTTGAGGCCAGAAAGCGGCTGCTTACTCTCGGCGGAGGTAAGCGTCCCAAACAATGAAAGAGCCCGTCCGCGCGAGAGAGTGAACAATGCAGTGTGCAAATTGGTCTCGGGAATGGCAGCGAGCGTTCGGACGTTATCGAAGCGGTCGCTAATCGAGAAAACGGAGAAAACCACAGTGAAAACGATGTTTATCACGGGCGCTCTGGCACTCTTCATTGCCGTTCCTGCCCAGTCGCAAGGTTTGATGATCTGGCACCCCCATCGCCACCATGTGGAAATTATCAACGAGAATGGCCAGCGGTTGCATCACCGCCACCACGGTAGGGAGGCCTTCTTCGATCAGGGTCGCCGGCATCATCACCATCGGCATCACGTCGTGATAGTGAACAACGGATACTGATCATCGCGCGGCCGTCGGCGGTGCCGTGCTTGGTGGGGTAGGTGAGGTCACTAGCCTAAGCCTGTGTGGAGCGCTTGTTGGGCCAGTCGCTTTTGGCTTGCCGGCCAGCGGCGATTGCCGCAGAAGGGTGACGTCTATCTTCCTTCGGCCTGACCTTGACCATTTCCAAAAACAACGACGACAGCGCAACGCCGCCCGCGGCGATGCTGTTGATGCTGTGCGTCTATGTCTGCTTCACCTTTCTCGACACATCGAGCAAATATCTGGTGCTTGCCGGCGTCTCGGCGTTGATCGTCGCCTGGGCGCGCTTCACCGTGCATGTCCTGCTGGTCGGCATATTCCTGGGCGGCTGGCGCGAGCCCCGGCGCTTCCGAGCCAACAACCTGCCGGCGCACATCCTGCGCGGGTGCCTCCTTTTCGGCTCCACCATGTGCAACATCCTGGCGCTGCGCACGCTGCAACTGGCCGAAACCACCTCGATCTATTTCTTCGGCCCGATGGTGATCACCGCGCTCGCCGGTCCACTGCTCGGCGAATGGGCAGGCTGGCGGCGCTGGCTGGCGATCCTCACAGGCTTCATCGGCGTCCTGATCATCACCAGGCCCGGCGTCGGCGTCTTCGGCATCGGCCATCTCTTCGCGCTGGGCTCGATGCTGTCCAACAGCTTCTACGTCATCATGACGCGGCGCATGTCGTCGACGGAGACGTCGGAGAGCCTGATCCTGTTTTCGGCGCTGGCGCCGTCGGTGCTGCTCCTGCCCATGCTGCCCTTCTCGCATGCGCTGCCGCAGGACGGCTGGCACTGGCTCATCCTGTTGATGCTGGGCGTGTTCGGCGCCGGCGGTCACTGGCTGCTGGTGCAGGCCTATCGCCTCGCGACCACGACGGCGCTGGCGCCCTATCCCTACTCGCAGATGGTGTGGATGATCATTTCCGGCTGGCTGATCTTCCACCAGTTCCCCGACCGCTGGACTCTGCTCGGCGCCGCCATCATCGTCGCCAGCGGCCTCTATATCATCCACCGCGAGCACAGGCTTCGGCTGCGCAATCTCGCCTCCGTGGACACGGAAGCCGAAGCGCTGGCGAAAAAACTTTGATTTGCTCCCGTTCGATGGCATAAGGCCGCATTTAAACAGTTTAAATTACCCTTGGGGAGCGAAGGGCACTGGCACAGAAGATCAAGCTTTCGACGATCGCGGACGCGCTCGGCGTTTCCACGGCAACGGTATCGCTGGCGCTGCGCGACAGCCCGCTGGTGGCCGGCGCCACGCGCGAGCGCATCAAGGACCACGCCCGGGCCATCGGCTATATCTACAACCGCCGCGCCGCCTCGCTCCGCACCTCGCGCTCGGGCATCGTCGGCGTCGTCGTGCACGACATCATGAACCCGTTCTTCGCCGAGATACTGCGCTCGATCGAGAGCGAGCTGGACCGCAGCCGCCAGACCTTCATCCTGTCCAACCACTACGACCAGCTGGAAAAGCAGCGCACCTTCATCGACACGCTGCTGCAGCTTGGCGCCGACGGCGTCATCATGTCGCCGGCCATCGGCACCCCGGCCGAGGACATCATCATGGCCGAGGAGAACGGCCTGCCGGCGGTGCTGATCGCGCGAACCGTCGCCGGCGCCGACGTGCCGGTCTTCCGCGGCGACGATGCCTACGGCACCGCGCTTGCCACCAACCACCTGATCTCGCTCGGTCACAAGCGCATCGCCATGATCGGTGGCACCGACCAGACCTCGACCGGCCGCGACCGCTACCAGGGCTATGTCAACGCCATGGAAGCGGCCGGGCTTGAAGTGAAGCCGTCCTGGCGCATCGCCGGTCCGCGCACCAAGCAGGCGGGCTTCGAGGCCGCGGGACAGTTCCTCGCGCTGAAGGACAAGCCAACCGCCGCCTGCTGCTGGAACGATCTGGTGGCGATCGGGCTGATGAACGGCATCGCGCGCGCCGGCCTGGTGCCGGGCGTCGACATCTCCGTCACCGGCTACGACGATCTGGAGGAAGCGGCCATCGCGACGCCGGCGCTGACGACGGTGTGGAACGGCCAGCGCGAGGTCGGTCGCCGCGCCGCCAGCGCCCTGCTCGACAAGCTGAACGGTCAGGCGGTGCGCCCCTCGCAGGAATTGATCAGGCCGGAGCTGCATGTGCGGCAGTCGACCGGCAAGCCGGTGGAACGCGCATGACGAAAGCCGAAGCCGTGTCGCCGGTCGCCATCCTGGTGCCTGGTGATTTCAACGACCATGCCGTCGCCCGCATCGACAAGGCATTTCGGCGTGTCGGGATCTGTCTCTTATACACATCTAGATGTGTATAAGAGACAGGATTTGCGTGGCGCCGGGCGGCGCGGCGACGGAGAAGGCGGTCAACGCCGAAATCCTGTCGGCGCTGGGTTCTAACGGTGTCTTGATCAATATCGGCCGCGGCAGCGTGGTGGACGAGGCGGCGCTGGCCACGGCCTGTCTCTTATACACATCTAGATGTGTATAAGAGACAGGATCAACACCGTGCGCGAACTCTACGGCGCCGAGAAATGGCTGCGCGACGGCAATTGGGTGAAGAAGGGCAACTATCGCCTGAGCCGGCTCACCTTGCGCGGCCGCCGCGTTGGCATCTTCGGCATGGGCCGCATCGGTCTCGCCGTAGCCCACCGCCTGGAAGCGTTCGGCCTGCCGATCGCTTACCACAACCGTCGCAAGGTCGAAGGCCTGGCCTACGAGTACCACGCGACACTCAGGAGCCTCGCCGAAGCGGTCGATACGTTGATTTGCGTGGCGCCGGGCGGCGCGGCGACGGAGAAGGCGGTCAACGCCGAAATCCTGTCGGCGCTGGGTTCTAACGGTGTCTTGATCAATATCGGCCGCGGCAGCGTGGTGGACGAGGCGGCGCTGGCCACGGCCCTCCAACATGGCACCATCGCCGCCGCGGGACTCGATGTCTTTGCCGACGAGCCGAACGTGCCGCGGGCGCTGCTCGACGCACCCGGCGCCTCGCTCCTGCCGCATGTCGGCTCGGCCTCCGGCCATACGCGCCGCGCCATGGCCGACCTCTGCGTCGACAATCTCGTGTCCTGGTTCACCGAGCGCCGGCCCCTGACCCCGGTGCAGGAGACGATCGACGTCAAACCGCGCGATCGGTAGCCCGCTTAAACATCGGTTAACGCCAGATTAACCCTCTGAAATCATTCTGCATACTTGGTTAATATGCGGAGAATCAGAGTGAAGCTGCTTGCCGGTTTGGTCGCGTCGGTCGCGTTGTTCGGGGGATCACAGTTCCTGCAGGGCGGCAATGGCCAGAGCGAAGCCAGGGAGTTCGCTCCATCCAGCGCCTACACACTGACGGCCAATGGCGACGAGGCGGCCTGCGCCGTCCGGCGCGGCGCCGAAGTTTCGGACGGCCTGTCGCGGCTCACCGTTTCTCCAGACTGTCGCAAGCTCATGCCCGGCATCGAACGCGTGAAATTCTGGCGCGAGCAGGCGGACGGCTCGGTCGCCTTCAGCGAGAACGGCATCGATCCGATCGTCACTTTCTCGGTGGCCGACGGCGACGGCTATGAATCCTACGCGCCGGCGAACCCGCTGCTGGCGCTGAACAGCAGCGAGTAGCGACGGAAACAAGAGGCGCTATTCCGCCGCCGCGCGCGCCCCGCTTTTCGCCGCCGCGTGCAGCCGCACGGCATCGCCGAAGGCGCGGAAGATCTTGGCCGAGGCGTTGTCGGACTTCACCCAGTACTCCGGGTGCCACTGGACGCCGACGGCGAAGGCGCGCGAATCCTTGACCGAAACCGCCTCGACGGTGCCGTCGCTGGCCACCGCCTCGACCTGCAGTTTCGCGCCGAGCCGGTCGGCCGCCTGACGGTGCACCGAATTGACCATGATCTCGCCGGCGCCGAACACGCCCGCCAGGCAACTGCCCGGCTTGATCGTGACCTTCTGGCGGATGCCGAAGCGCTCGTCCTGGTCGTCGCTTACCGGCGCGCGGTGGTCGAGCGAGCCTTCACGTTCCTGGATTTCGGTGCCCAGCGTGCCGCCGAGCGCCACGTTCATCTCCTGGATGCCGCGGCAGATGGCAAGCAGCGGCACGCCGCGCTCGATCGCCTTGCGAATTAGTGGCAAAGTCGTTGCGTCGCGCGCCGGGTCGTAAGGCCCGTTCTTTTCGCTCGGGTCGCCGCCATAGAGCGAGGGATGAACGTTGGATTTCGAGCCGGTGACCATGACGCCGTCGACCGAAGACAGCAACTCGTCGAAATCCAGCCGGTCGCCGAAGGACGGCACCAGCACGGGGAAAACGCCGGCTCCCGCGATCGCCGCTTCCAGATATTGCTGGGGCGCGGCATGCCAGGTGTAGTTGTCGAACTGGCGGACGTCGGTCGAGACGGCGACGAGCGGCTGCTGCATTTTGGGTTTGGTTTCCATCAAAGCGGTTTGTCCTGCCCGCAAAATAGGCGATCCCTCGCGGCTTTTCCATGGCAAGTTTCGTCACCTCGCATGGGCCACGCGGACGCTGTTTGACGGCAATTCACGGGTGGCCGACCGTGCTGCCCCGATCAATCGCGGCGCGGCACCACCAGGACCTTGACCTCGCCCGGCGCGGGCGGGCTTGCGATCACCGCTGCGGCCTCGTCGAGCGTCACCTGCCTCGAGATGAGCTTGTCGATCTCGAGCGCGCCCTTGGCGATGAGCTCGGCGGCTCGGCGGTGCGTGAACGGATTGAGGAAAGAGCCGAGCACCCTCAGTTCACGGAACAGCAGGTCGAACGGCTCGAATGCCGCTTTCATGCCTTGGGGCATGACGCCGACGATGATGACCGTGCCGCCAGGCCTGGCCAACCGCATCGATTGCTCGACGGTGTCCCTGACGCCGGCGCATTCGAACACCACGTCGACGCCGCCGGGCACCAGGCCCGCAGGCCCGCTGATGGCATCGATGACATCGAGCGAAGCGGGATCGAYYGTCGCCGTMGCGCCCAGTTCCTCGGCAAGCGCGCGCCGCGAGGCCTGTCTGGTCGAAAGGATGACGGTCGTTGCCCCGGCAAGTCGTGCCAATTGCACGGTGAGCAGCCCGATCACGCCGCCGCCGAGCACGACGACCGAGGCGCCCGGCCTGATTTCGGYGAGGTCCACGCCATGCAGGCAACAGGCCAGCGGTTCGCARAAGGCTCCGTGCWTCGGATCSAGSCCKGCAGGCAGCAGGAACGCCTGTTTTTGCGGCAYCACGACATAGTCGGCAAAGCCGCCGTCGCGATGAATGCCGATGGCGCTGAGATTGCGGCAGAGATTGACGCGCCCGGCATGRCARTGGCTGCAGCGGCCGCAGGCTATGTTGGGATCGCCGGTAACCCTGTCGCCSACGSAAAAGCCGGAYACCGATGATCCGATCGCCTCGACGATGCCGGAAAACTCATGTCCGGGCGTTACCGGCGGCTTGCAGGGAAACTCGCCATGAAAGAGGTGGCGGTCGGTACCACAGACGCCGCACGCCTCGACGCGCACCAGAAGGTCGTCCGGCCCGGGCGAAGGCTTGGCGACTTCGCGCAGGGCGATTGCGCCCACGGCCTCGAGGCGTACTGCTTTCATGACCGTTTCTCCGTCGGTGCAGGAAGGTTCGGCCATTATATCCATTCGGGCGGGTCGGATGGTCAACAGCGCAGAGTCACGGCCTGTTTGGAATACTCCACGGCCCAACAAAACCGGGGGCTTGGCCGGACCCGGTTCAGACGATCTTGGCCTGGTCGCGGCTTGCGCCGATCAGCACCAGCATGGCGACCAGGAACAGGTACATCCAGGCATCGCGCCATTCGAGCGGGAAGTAGCCGGCCCAGAGCGATTCCGCCATACCGAAGGCGGCAGCGCCCAAGGCCGCCCTGACCGGCGACAGATAGCCGCCGACGGCGGTCACGAACAGGATCTTGAGGCCGTAGACCAGGCCGGTGCCGAAGCTGATGTTGCCGTAATAGAGGCCGGCCAGCACACCGGCAAAAGCAGCGCAGAGGCCGCCGAAAAGCACCGCGCGGCGGAACACGGCGCGGACATCGATGCCGCACATCGCCGCTGCCTTCGGGTCGTCGGACACGGCCCGCCAGGCGCGCCCGAAGCGCGAGCGCGAAAACAGCCAGGCAGCCAGCGCCACCACGGCGATCACCGCCGCGCAGTCGATGAGCTGGATGATTGTGAGCGTCACCTTGAAGCCTGCCTCCTCGGCGAAGATGACGGGGTCTGCAAGCATCGGCGGCAGCCACAGGTCGTGCGTGTTGGCTGCTATGCGGCTCGCTTCCGAGAGGAACAGCAATATGCCGAGCGTCGTCACCACGATGGCGTTGGGCGACCGGTCGGCCAGCCTCTCGAAGACGCTGCGCGACAGGATCTGGCTGATCAGGCCAGCATAGAGCAGGGCGGCGACGACGCCGAGCGTGACGGATGCGAAAAGCGTCAGCCACAATGCCTGGTAGCCGAAGGCGGCGGTCAGGATCATCGCGTGCCCGCAAAAGGCGAACAGCGCGCCATAGGCGAGGTTGGTGCGGTGCAGGACGCCGTTGGTCAGCACGTAGCCGAATGCGAGCAGCGCGTAGAGCGCGCCCGAATGCAGCCCGTTCAGAACCTGCTGGAGAAAATAGAACATTTCTCATCCCCGCAGCGCCGCGCCTCCTCTGGGACGCGCAAAGGACGCTGCAGCACTTTTGAATTTTGGAAAAGTTGCATTCGGAATCTAACTTGTCAAATACGTTTTATCGGTTAGATTTCCGTCATGACAGTATCCTGGACACCGCACCGTTTCACCGGCGGCATTCTCGCTCTCGATACGGCAAACACGGTCGTGCTGCGCAACGACCCGGAAAAGAGCTTCGACCGCTTCGACGATCCGGCCGAGATCCTCCGCTTCGCCGAGGCGGCAAGCGGCTTTCGCGCCGTGGAGCTCGGCGGCCGGAAGCTGAAGGCGCCTGAGCCTGGCGACATCAAGCCAACGGTTATCGCGATCCGCGAAACGACCGATCGGCTGTTTCGTCACGCCGTCTCGAACAGCGCGATCGCCACTAGCCACCTGCCGGATTTCCTCGACGCCTGCGCCCGGGGGCTCGCTGCCGGCGCGACGGAAATCGGCGCGCCGGGCCGGCCGTTCGGCGATCCGGCGACGCCCATTGCCTTCGAGGCGGCACTCGCTGTCTCCGCCCTCTCGCTGCTGCGCGACGAAACCGTCGCGAGGCTGAGGGTCTGTCCCAATTGCAGCTGGTTGTTCGTCGATCGCAGCCGCAACTCCAGCCGCCTGTGGTGCGACATGGCTGTGTGCGGCAACCGCCAGAAAGCAAACCGTTACTATCGCCGCCGCACGGCGGTCAGGGAGCCAGCCAATGACTAGCCGATTTTCACGTTCGATCGCCCTGGGCGCTGTCTTGATCGCTTCGGTGGCGCTCGGCGCCTGCCGCGACACCGGCAAGGACCAGCTCTTCGCCATTTCCGGCAAGCTGTTCGAGTTCAACTACAGGCTCGGCATCGCCACCTATGTCATCACGCTGAGGCCGCTGCGGCCGATGGTCGACGGGCAGGTCGCCGTGGTCAATTTCCAGAACCCGGCCGGTGGCGACCCGATCGTCGTCAACCAGAAGATCTGGCCGAAGCTGCCGCACATCACGCTGACCAGCCCGCCGCTTACCTGCGTCGTCAAGGACAAGCCCTATGCCGTCTCGATCCGCATCGAGGATTCGAGCGGCACCTTGCTTCAAAGCATCGAGACCACCATGGCCTCGACCGAGGATCAATCCATGCTGCCGGACCGGCCGCTGGTGATCGGGCCGAAATACGAGCTCAATCCGGACCTTGCCGGCCATCCTGACGGCAAGCTGCCGGACGAGCCGAAGCCGGATTGCTCGAAGGCCACGTGAAACGGCTGGCCGCGCGAAATTTTTGTTCTTCGCGAAGCGGTTAGCATGATCTYGCGTGCGCCTGTGGCCACTCGCCAGACCGTTTGTTGCGTGTTGCCTGGCCCCTGCGATTTTGTTTGACCTCACCGCCAAGGGAAGAAAGACTGCGGCGTCCCACTCCGACGTTGGCTGCCTGATTGCGGCGCCTCCGCAGAGGAAATGCCTGATGACGCTGCATGATGTCGCGCTCGACGACAAGTTCGACCTGGGCAAGGAGCGGGTCTTCCTGTCCGGCGCGCAGGCGGTCGTGCGCATGCTTTTGATGCAGCGCGAGCGCGACCGCCGCGCCGGCCTCAACACGGCGGGTTTCGTCTCGGGTTACCGCGGTTCACCGCTCGGCGGCCTCGACATGCAGCTGTGGAGGGCCAAGAAACAGCTCGCCGAGGCCGAGATCGTCTTCCAGCCCGGCCTCAACGAGGAACTCGCCGCCACCGCCTGCTGGGGCTCGCAGCAGACCGAACTGCTGGGCGAGGGCACGCATGACGGCGTCTTTTCGGTCTGGTACGGCAAGGGGCCGGGCGTCGACCGTTCCGGCGACGTGTTTCGCCACGCCAATCTCGCCGGCTCGTCGAAAC
>BFBZ01000004.1_pt17 | contig 28729 bp, 31 predicted proteins | sample 1888401 | NCBI WGS metagenome assembly BFBZ01 (sample SAMD00112614, study PRJDB3348) | symbiont metagenome | host: Chara braunii
GCGCCGGCCGGGACCATGGTGGTGATGAACGCCCACCTCTGGCATGGCGGCACCGCGAACCGTACCGATGGGCACCGCCGGGCGATCCATGGCTTTTACTGCCGGGGCGACGTCGCGCAGCAGCAGTATCAGAAGAAACTGCTGAGTCCGGCCACACAGGCGGCGCTTACGCCCGGCGAGCGTAAGGTTCTTGCCGTAGATGATGCTCGGAACGATGCTTTATGCGCCGGGGAGACCGGGCGCAGCGGGTTCCTGCGCGGATAGATTCCTTCAAGAGCCTCAGGCGCTTTCCGATATGGGTGTCAGTGGTAGCAACTGGCGTGACATCAACGGTGCCCTTAGCCCTGCGCAACCTGCCGCCGTTTCCGCCGGTCGCCGCCAAGCTGATTGCGTTGCTGGCCCGGCGGGACACGGCGTTCGGCGAGGTTGCGCGGCTCCTGTCGAGTGACGCCGCGCTATCGGCGGAGGTGCTCAGAATGGCCAATTCCCCATTTGGAGGCCGCTACGGCACGAACTCCATCCTGCAAGCACTCTCGCTGATCGGCGTCACCCGCGTGAGCAGTCTGGTGGTGACCCTCAGCGTGTCGCGCCTGCTCCAGCGCGCGGCGAGGAGCCCGATGTTGCGCCGCTGCTGGCAGCACAATCTGGCCTCGGCGCTGATCGCCCGCGAATTTGCTTGTGAATTCAGTTTGGACGGCGAGCAGGCGTATATGTCCGGCCTGCTGCACGATGTCGGGAGACTGGCGCCTGTCTCTTATACACATCTAGATGTGTATAAGAGACAGGTCTGGTGGTGACCCTCAGCGTGTCGCGCCTGCTCCAGCGCGCGGCGAGGAGCCCGATGTTGCGCCGCTGCTGGCAGCACAATCTGGCCTCGGCGCTGATCGCCCGCGAATTTGCTTGTGAATTCAGTTTGGACGGCGAGCAGGCGTATATGTCCGGCCTGCTGCACGATGTCGGGAGACTGGCGCTGCTTGCGAGTGACCCCGCCGCCTACGAGGCTTTTCCGCCGGGCAAGAACCTGAATGAACTGGAACGCGAGCATTTTGGCATCGACGCGAGTCAGGCGGCGTCGTGGCTGATCGGCCACTGGTGTTTCCCCGAGCCCTACTCTGAAGTTGCGCGCCTTCACGACGACCCCCTTCACAGCCTGCATCCCGTCACAAATCTGATTGGCGTCGCGTGCCACATCGCATCTCAGATCGGTTTTGGATTCGAGGACGGCCAGAAGTTGCCGGACACCTTGGTCTTGGACGACCTCCGCTACCGGATAGCTTCAACCATCAACGCGTTCGAGTGCGAACTGGCGGCCTGACCGAAGGTCGAAATGTCCGTGGCCCACAGATCCGCGGAGCGCGCTATCACCTGACGCATCTCGGGGTCCTCGAGCGGGCGAGCCTGGAATATTGGCGCAAAACCGGCGGCGAGAACGAGATGGTTTCGATCGCGGAGCGGAATGTGAAGGCAGTCGCTCAATTGGAAAATCATGGTCCGGCTGGGCTTGGCGCGCCCCGATTCGAGAAAGCTGAGGTGGCGCTGAGACGCTGCCGAGGCCAGCGCGAGCTCCAGTTGGGATCGCCGCCGTTTCCGGCGCCATACTCATCACACTCGGCGTTCTGTTCTACCTGCTCTCCAGGCACATGCGGGAACCTCCGGTGAGCTAGCGTCCGCGAAAACGGTCCAACTCGCGGCGATCGCGCTTGGAGGGTTTTCCTTTGGGGAGTGCGTGGAAGTGAGGCAGGTCCTTGCGTTCCTGTGCTTCCTTCTCCCGGCGTGCGACGCTCTCCTCTGTTTCGCGATACAGGGTGCGCGCAACCGGAGCGGGACCGCGAACGCCCGACAGCGCCAGTACTTCGATTTCGAACTCGCCACCTTCGGTCCTTACCTGGTAGAACTCGCCAGGCTTGACTTCCCGGGAGGGTTTCACGGGCTGGCCGTTCGACTTCACCCGGCTCAGATCACAGGCGCTTGCGGCAAGCGTTCGGGTTTTATAGAACCGGGCGGCCCACAGCCACTTGTCGATGCGCAAGCCGGTCATGCAACGGGAATGGGAATCTCGGTTACCGCCGCCATTCGAGCCTTGAGCAACTCGATGCCCTCGCCGGTGACGGCGGAGATTTTGAAAAGCTCGAAGCCGGCTTCAGCCGCTTTGGCTTCGAGACGCTCCACGCGGTCGGCATCCTGCGCGACATCCATCTTGGTTGCCACCACGATCATCGGCTTTGAAATCATCTCCTCGCTGAAGCTGGCGAGTTCGCGCATGATGATCTCGAAATCCTCAACCGGGTCGCGCCCGGAAAATTCACTCACGTCGACCAGGTGGACGAGCAGGCGGGTGCGTTCGACGTGCCGTAGAAACTGGATGCCGAGCCCGTGGCCTTCATGAGCGCCTTCGATGAGTCCCGGGATGTCGGCGACGACGAAGGTCCGCCCGTCGAACTCGACAACTCCCAGGTTGGGTTCGAGGGTTGTGAACGGATAGTCGGCAATCTTGGGCCGAGCGGCCGAGACGCGAGAGATCAACGTGGATTTCCCGGCATTGGGGAATCCGACAAGCCCGACATCGGCCAGCAGTTTCAACTCGAGCCGGAGATTGCGTTCTTCGCCGGGTTTGCCGGGTTCGTGCTCGGTAGGCGCCTGATGGGTGGGAGTGGCGAAGTGCTGATTTCCGCGTCCGCCTCGCCCGCCTTTGGCAACGATGAACTTCTCGCCCGAGCGGGTGAAATCGTGGATGAGTTCCCCTGAGTCGGCGTCGTAGACCAGCGTGCCGACGGGCACCGGAACCTCGATAGAGTGTCCGTCGCGTCCCGTGCGATTGCTGCCTTCGCCGTGACGGCCGCGGTCGGCTTTGTGCTCGGGATTGAAGCGAAAGTGGAGCAGGGTATTGTGGTGAGGGCTCGCGACGAACACCACGTCGCCGCCACGACCGCCGTCACCGCCGCTCGGGCCTCCGCGCGGGACGTACTTCTCGCGCCGGAACGCGAGACAGCCGTTGCCGCCGTCGCCGGCCTTCACGTAAATGCGGACTTCGTCTATAAACACGGGTACAACCGCCCAGGCGGGCGGTGAGTGGAGCGCTGCCTACGCCTGTTCGGGAACGATGCTGACGAATTTGCCCATCCGGCCGCGGTCGCGAAATTCAACCGTGCCCGGAATTTTGGCAAACAGGGTGTCGTCTTTGCCGAGGCCGACGTTGAGACCCGGCTTGATGCGGGTGCCGCGCTGCCGGACGATGATGGAGCCGCCGGAGACGAACTGTCCGCCGAAAGCCTTCACGCCCAGCCGTTGTGCGTTGGAGTCGCGGCCGTTTTTGGAACTTCCTAAACCTTTTTTATGTGCCATATCGGTTTCCTCGCGCGCTAGACGGTGATATTGCTGACCGTCACCGCGGTGTAGTTCTGGCGGTGGCCGATGGTGCGCTTGTACTGCTTCTTGCGCTTGAATTTGAAGACGATGACTTTGTCGCCGCGTCCGTTGCCGTCGATCGTGGCGGTTACCTTGGCGTTGGCGATGGCATCGCCGGTGAGCACCTGCTGATCGTCACCCACCACGGCGAGCACGCGCCCGAGTTCCACTGCGGCGCCATCTTCGCCCGCGATGGTTTCGATTTTGATCTGGTCGCCCGGTGCGACGCGATACTGTTTCCCGCCGGTTTCAATCACTGCGTACATACGAGTTCCTTTGTTTGGAATCTGCTGGAGGGACGAGACGGAACGCACATGGAGCGCGGACGTACTGACCCGAACCTCCAGGATACTACAGCCGGCCGGAACTCGCAAACGAAGTACTCGCCCATGGACCGGAGGGCAAGACAGTTCTAAAGTCCTACTCCGAACTGGTCGATTTTGACGTTGTATGAGTATCCGCATCTGGGGACTGATTATCGGGCTCTCGCTTTTCGTCGTCCGTACGGTATGGGTTGAATTCGGCCCCGGATGGGTGATCGGTCCGGCGCTTGTCGCGGCTTTTTTCGCGGTCGTACCCAAGATCCACTCCGGTCTGGCGCCCAAAACCAAGCATCTCGAAGAAGGACGGCGGTATTTGCAGTTAGGAGCGCTGCGCCAGGCGGAGGACCATCTTTCGGCGGCGGCTTATGGCGCTCTTCGCGAAAGCACCAAGGCCGAAGTTCTGCTCGAACTCGCCGAATGCAAACGCCTGCAGCGCAAGTATGACGAAGCCGAGCAGGCCATCCGGGAATCCATGGAGATTCAAGCCAGGCTGAAGAACGCCAGCGGCGCGGTTTATGCCGATTGCCTCGACCGGTTGGGCAACATCCAGAAAGACCGAGGCAATCTGCAGGCTGCCGTCGCCCTGTTCGGCCAATCGCTCGAATACCTGAGCAAACTGCCGGATGCCGACCCGCAGGCCCTCGCCCGCAAGCGCTACGCGCTGGTGATCTCGCAGTATCAGGCCGGGAGTTCGCCGGACCAGGTTGGAGGCCTCGAGAAGGCCCTCGAAGTGTGCGACGCCACGCTCGGACGTATGTCGGACGAAAGCGCCCACCTGATCAATGCCCTGGGCGCCTCGTATATCGAATCCGGGGAGTTCGAAAAGGCTCGGGCGGTGCTCGAACGCGGCGTCGATCTGCAGAAACAGCTCTACGGACACAACGATCCTCGCTCGGCGGAGTCGCTTTATCATCTGGCGGTGGTCTGCCAGCATTCGGGCGAAATGGAAAAGGCCACCGAGTATTTCGAACACGTTCTCGCGCTGCGCGAACGGCACATTGAGCGCGATCCCGCCGAGGCAATCACGGTGCTTCTGAGGCTTGCGGAGGTCTATGCGCATGCCGGCCGGGCGACGCGCGCCGCCGACTACCTTCGACGGGCCATTTTCCACCTGGAATCGGGCGGCCGGAAAGAAGGCCCGGATCTCGCCGTCGCCTACGACCTGATGGGAACCCTTTACCAGAGCGCCGGACGCCAATCGGAAGCCAACGATTATTGGGAGCGCTCGCGGAGCATCTGGAAATCGCTGCCGGACGGAGAGATGCAATCAGCGGCGGTCGCCAGGAAACAGGCAGAGGTCCTGACTGCGCTCGGGCGTCACCAGGAAGCGGGTCAGCTACTCGCCGAATCGTGATTCAGCGCGGTTATTTCATCCGCTCTGGCAGTTTTTCCTGATCGGCGACCTCAAGGCCGATGGTGAAACCGAAGCGGGCCAGTTTCTCCAGCCCGGAGAAGTCCCACTCTTCGTGATACTCATCCGAAGGCTGATGATAATGCTTTTCGTTGAATTCAGAGAACAGGCGATCGCCGAAGCCCGCCGGTTTACCCCAAAACTCGTTGCCTCCGTGGATGGAAAACGCTGGGATTCCCACCTTGGCCATCGAGAAATGATCGCTGCGGAAGTAGCTGCCTTGCTCCGGCCGGGGGTCGGGCTTGATCTCGTAGCGGAAGCGTTTGGCGACGTCCTGAACAACCTGCCAGACGGAGGTTTTCTCCGCCCCCGCCACCACCACGTCCCGGGTGACGCCGAAGGGCTCGAAAGCATCGAAATTCAGGTTGAGCGCCGTCTTGGCGGCGGGAACAGCGGGATGAGCCGCGTAGTATTCCGAGCCTCTCAATCCGCCCTCTTCTGCAGTGACGAAGAGAAATAACGCCGAGCGGCGCGGCTTGTGGTCGAGAGCCGACCAGGCTCGCGCCATCTCGAGCACCATGGCGCAGCCGGTCGCATTATCCACCGCGCCGTTGTAGATAGAGTCGCCGTTCACCGGGTCGCCGACGCCCAGGTGGTCCCAATGAGCGGAAAACACGAGCGCCTCCGATTCGCGCCTCGGATCGCTGCCGGCGACAATGCCCGCCACATTGCGCGAGCGGATCTCGCGAAGTTTCGCCGGCACGCGCCCGCTGATACGGATACCCAACGGGACCGGTTGGAAAGAGCGCGAGTCCGTCTGACGGAGCAGTTCGTCGAACGACTTCCCGGCCGATGCCAACAAACGCTCGCTCGCGCTCTGGCTGAGCCAGCCCGCGAAAGCCAATGCGCCCGCGCCGGGGGCGAGCCGCACCTGCGGATCTTCCTTGCTCCACGACGACCGCACGACCTCCCATCCGTAGCCCGCGGTGGGCGTCGTGTGAAGGATAAGGCAAGCCACCGCGCCGCGCCGGGTCGCTTCTTCGTACTTGTAGGTCCAGCGCCCGTAGTAGGTGAGAGCGCGTCCGCCGAAAAACTTCTCGTCGGTCGAAGCGGGTTCGTTGGTGAACAGGACCACCACCTTGCCCCGGACGTCGACGCCCTTATAGTCGTCCCATTCGAACTCAGGCGCTGTGATTCCGTGGCCGACGAATATGGCCTCGGCGTCGAAGGCGACGTCCGGTTGCTGCCGGTACGTTACGCCGACGAACTCATCGCTCCACTTGAAATCGAGACCGGATTTGCCTCCTGAGGCGGTCAGGCGGGATTCGGCGCCTTTGGTTTCCGCCCCTACGAGGTCGACGCGCTGAAACCAGGATCCGTTGTCGCCTGCCGGCTTCAATCCGGACAAAGCCAGTTGGGTGGCGATGTAGTCGGTGGCGAGATCGCCGCCGCGCGTCCCCACGCCGCGTCCTTCCATATAGTCGCTCGCCAGGAACTTCGTGTGCGCCCGGATCCGCTCACCCGAGATGCTCTGCACTTGCGCGCAGGCCAACACACAACTGCAGACCAGACAAAGGCTCAGTCTCACAATCCCAGTTTAGCGGCTGAACCAATCCGGTTTTGTAACCTGTCTGCAAAATTCCTTTCATAACCCGCTGATACCGTTAGAGCCCAAGCCTGTGGTACTGGGGCTTCCACGAACATGAACAAACCTCTGAAACTCATCGCTCAAAGCGGTATTTCAATGCTCCTGTGCGCTGCTCTCTGGGCGCAGCAGCCCGTTCCACCTCCCTTTCAACGTGTCCTGTTGATCAGCATCGACGGCATGCACGCATTGGATCTGACCAACTGCTCGTCCGGAGTGCCCACGTGCCCGAACCTTGCGCGCCTGGCCGCCTCCGGCGTGAATTATCTGCAAGCGTCTACGTCGAAACCCTCTGACTCGTTCCCAGGGCTGATGGCGCTCATCACCGGCGCCTCTCCCCGAACTACCGGCGTCTACTATGACGTGAGCTATGACCGTTATCTGGCGCCGCCGAAAGCCGGAGGCGGCAAGTGCCCCATCGCTTTCGGGACTACCGTGACCTATGACGAGTCGGTTGACGCCGATTCAAGCAAGTTGGACGGAGGCGGGGCGATCAACCCCGACATGCTGCCGCGTGATCCCTACACCTGCGCGCCCGTCTACCCGCACAGTTTTCTCCGCGCGAACACGATTTTCGAGGTTATCCGCGCCAATGGCGGCTATACCGCCTGGTCCGACAAGCACCCTGCCTATGAAATCGTAAACGGACCCAGCGGCAAGGGCGTGTTGGATCTGTACACGCCCGAAATCAACTCGAAAGTGGTCGCGCTGCCGAATGTTCCCGGTTGCGCGACAGTGAAGGATCCGAAGAACACCGGTTCCTGGACCGACAGCTTTCAAAACGTTCAGTGCTACGACGCTCTGAAGGTTCAGGCCATCATCAACCAGATTGACGGCAAGAAGAGCGACGGTTCGGCCGCCGCTCAGGTGCCGACCATCTTCGGGATGAACTTCCAGGCGGTCAGCGTCGGGCAGAAACTCAACGACAAACAGAATGGAATTGTCGGCGGCTACCTCGATGCCACCGGCACTCCCAGCGCCGCGCTGGCCGGCCAGATCAAGTCTGTGGATGCGGCCATCGGCCTGATGGTGAGCGAGTTGAAGAGCCAGGGACTGCTGCAGTCCACGCTGATCATTGTCAGCGCCAAGCACGGCCAGTCGCCAATCGGCCCCAAGTCGATCTTGCGCATCCCTGCTGATAACAAGAGCCTGCAGGCGCCGAGCGATGTGCTCGGAAAGTTGGTTGCCAACGCCGCTGAAGATGATGTGTCGATCATCTGGCTGAACGATCCGTCAACCGCTCCGGCGGCGGCTCAAATGCTTGAAAGCTCGCTTTCGCAGACCGGCGGCGGCGAAATTTTCAGCGGAGCCGCGATGCGCCTACTGTACGGAGACCCGCTGGCGGACTCGCGCGTTCCCGATCTCATCGTGACGCCCAACATCGGTGTGATCTATACCGGCGGCACCAAGAAACTGGCCGAGCACGGCGGATTCGCGAACGACGACACCAACGTTTTGCTGATCGTTTCGAATCCCTCCCTCCCGCCCGGTCCCAATCCGACGCCCGTGTCCACGGTCCAAGTTGCGCCGACGATTTTGCGCGCTTTGGGCATGGACCCCGGCGCCCTGATCGGCGTTCAGAAAGAGAGCACGCAGGCGCTTCCCGGCCTGCCGTTCCTCTTCGGACGCTAGCGCGCAGCGAAAAGGTCGGACCGGTCCGCTTCAAAGGCGGGCCGGTCCAGCCACCGGGTTGCCGTGCTATACTTTGGGAGTCGGCATTCACTGCCGGCGATCTCAGGACATTTATGCCCAAACTTAAGACTCACAAGGGTGCGTCCAAACGGTTCAAGAAGACGGGCACCGGTAAGGTGACCAGGAATCACGCGTTTGCCCGCCACATCCTGACCTCGAAGAAGCGTTCGCGCAAGCGGAAGCTGGGTCAGAAGGTGGTGGCGGACGCGACGAACCAAGCCGCCCTCAAGCAGATGCTGCCCTACTAGGGCGTATCGAGTGGTGCTGACAGCGCGCCGCACGTGCCTGATCCGCCCACGATTAGTTGACCACTCAAAAGGAGACGAAACGTGCCGAGAGTAAAACGTGGTACCCATCGCCGGGCCAGCCGGAAAAAGACATTAGCACTGGCATCCGGTTTCTTCCTCACCAAAAGCAAGCTCTATCGCGCCGCTCAAGAAGCGGTCGAGAAGGCGCTGCGTTACGGCTTTGTCGGCCGCCGCCAGAAAAAGCGCAATTTCCGCTCGCTGTGGATTGTGCGCATCGGCGCGGCCTGCCGCAACGAAGGAATTTCGTACAGCAAATTCATGGGCGGTCTGGCGAAGGCCGGAATCGAACTCAACCGGAAGATGCTCGCCGACATCGCTGCGCGCGACGAAGCTGCTTTCCGAAATCTGGTGGAAAAAGCCAAGTCGGCGCTCGCAGCATAGCGGAGTATTAGCTATGGGAGCTTTAATCCCCGAAGACGACGTAGATTCTCTCTCTTCGCTCGAGGAACGCATCACGCGAGCGGTCGAGACGCTCGCCGCCCTGAAGCGGCAGAATGAACAGCTTGCGGCCCGGGTGAAGAGCGCCGAAGCGGAACGCGACCAAGCGGTGGCGCTCTCGAAAAAGGCCGCTGACGAATTGGCGGCTTTGCAGAGCGAACGCAAGCAGGTGCGCACCCGCATCGAGAAACTGCTCGGGCAGATGGACCTGCTCAGCGCGCAGTAAACTATTCCCATGGACCCGGCCCCGGCTCGCGAAAAGAAGCAGGTCCGGGTCAACATCTTCAATCAGACCTACACGCTGCTCACGGCCGACGAACCGGGCGATGTGGACCGTCTTGCGCAAACCGTTGACGACCTGATGCGCAGCTACGCGAAAGCGGGCAACATCGACACCACTCGTGCGGCTGTCCTCGCATGCCTGCATCTCGCCGCGCAGATGCAGGGCATCGAACGGGACCTCGATAGCCTGAAAAAACGGGTTGCCGACAAGTCGCGTGAGTTCTCGCTTCTGCTCGACCAGGTGATCGAGTAGCGCCGGGTTGTTGCGACAGGAGCAATGCGCGCACGCATTGCGGGCGATCCCGAATTGTATTATTATTCATATTGTTGAATAAAAATTCACCCGGCCGGACCGGGTGAGGGAGGTCTCTCGATGCCCAAGGCCGCGCCAACCGCCGTTCCTGGAAAAATGGCCGCCAGCGATTTCACGCGCGACCTCGACCTCTCGGTCGACGAACTGCATTCGCTGCTGGCGCTCAGCGCGCAAGTGAAACAGAACCCGACGCGTTACGCGCGCGCTCTCGCCGGGCGTTACGTCGCGCTGCTGTTTGAGAAGCCCTCTCTCCGCACCCGCATCACGTTCGAACTGGCCGTAAAGCAGTTGGGCGGCGATTCCATTCTGTCCACCGGGCTCATCGCCGAGCGCGAGCCGCTCAAGGACGTCGCGCGCAATCTCGACCGTTGGACCAACGGCATCGTGGCGCGAACCTTCACGCAAAAAACAGTGGACGACCTCGCGCAATGGTCGGGCGTGCCGGTGATCAATGCGCTGAGCGACCTGTACCATCCCTGCCAGGCTCTGGCGGATGTGCTCACCGTGAAGGAAAAGTTCGGCAAATGGAAGGGCCTGAAGCTGGCCTTCATCGGCGACGGGAACAATGTGGCGCACTCACTGATGCTCACCTGCACGCGGCTCGGGATGGATTTCACTCTGGGCTGCCCGCCGGGCTACGAACCGAACGAGCAGATTGTCGCCGAGGGGCGCGCGCTCGCTGCCGATTTCGGCACGCGGGTGGAGGTGACCAATTCCGCCTCCGATGCCGTCAAGGGTGCACACGCCGTCTACACCGACGTGTGGGCGAGCATGGGACAGGAGAGCGAAGCCATCGAACGGCGCGCCCGGTTTCAACCTTACCAGGTGAATGAGGCGCTGATGGCCATGGCTCGTCCGGAGGCCGTTTTTATGCATTGCCTTCCGGCCAAGCGCAATCAGGAGACGACAGACGGTGTCATGGAGAGCCCGGGGTCCGTGGTCTTTGACCAGGCCGAAAACCGGCTGCACGTGCAGAAAGCCCTGATGCTGATGCTGCTCAGCTGAATTTTCGGAAGAACACATGAAACTATGGGGAGGCCGGTTTGAATCCGGCCCGAACGAAATCTTCGAGCGCTTTTCCGGCTCTCTTCATTTCGACAAGCGCCTGCTCGACGCCGACTGCCGGGGTTCGCAGGTGTTTGCGCGCGAACTGTGCCGGGCGGGCATTCTCACCGCGGCCGAGCGCGATCAACTGATCGCCGCCTTTGAGGCCATTCGGGAGGAAGCGCGCCAGCCCGCGTTTTTCGACGGGGCTGACGACGAGGACGTCCACACGCTGGTCATTCGCAAGCTCAAAGAGAAGACCGGCGGGGTGGCCGACAAAATCCACACCGGGCGCAGCCGGAACGAGCAGGTTTCAGTCGATACGCGGCTGTGGCTGCGCGAGCAGATTGATCTGACGATCGAGCTGCTGGCGGCGATGCTCGAGGCGCTGCTAGCGGTGGCCAAGAAGTACCCGGACGCGGTGATTCCCGGCTATACGCACACCCGCCGGGCGCAAGCGGTGCTGTGGCCGCACTACTGCCTTGCGTACCTCGAGATGTTCGCCCGCGACCGGGAACGGCTGCTCGAGGCTCGCAAACGGGTGAACGTATTTCCGCTCGGTTCGGGCGCGCTCGCGGGCAGCGGTTTTCCATTCGACCGCGAAGCGATGGCGCGCGACCTGGGCTTCGACAGCGTCACCCGCAACAGCATGGACGTTTCGGCCGACCGCGATTGGGCCATGGATTTTCTCTATGCGGCGTCGATGATCCTGCTGCACCTGAGCCGCATTTCCGAGGACTGGATTCTCTATTCAGGCGAAGAGTTCCGGTGGATGGAGCTCGGCGACGGCGTCACCAGCGGATCGTCGCTCATGCCGCAGAAGAAAAACCCGGATTCGCTCGAACTCATCCGCGGCAAGAGCGGGCGTGTCTTCGGCGCGCTCACGTCGCTGTTCGTCACCATGAAGGGCCTGCCGATGACTTACAACCGCGACATGCAGGAGGACAAGGAGCCGCTGTTCGACGCCGCCGACCAGCTTTCGGGTTCGCTGCGCATGATGACGGCCGTGATCGAATCGGCGAGTTTGAACCCCGCTGTTCCGGCAGGAGCCGCCGCCGAGAGCTGGGTGGTGGCAACCGATCTGGCCGAAGCGCTGGCGCGTTCTGGCACTCCGTTTCATAGTGCCCATCAGATTGCCGGGCGGCTTGTACTGGCGAGTGTGCAGGCGAACAAGCGACCCTCGGATTGGACCGCCGCCGAATTGACCGCCTTCGACCCGGCGTTCCGGCCCGATATGATCCGGCTCATGGATCCGGCTGAAGGCATGAAGACTCGCGAGGTGGCGGGCGGCACCGGACCGCACGCGGTCTCAAACGCTTTGTTGGCGGCCGAAGCACGGCTGAAAAGTTGGCGCAGATGAACAAAAGTTACCGGCAGGGCCAAATCCTCAAGCTGATTCGCTCCAAACCCGTTTCGACCCAGGACGAACTCGCGCACGCCCTGACCAAAGTCGGAATTCAGACTACGCAGGTGACGTTGTCGCGCGACATCCGCGAACTGGGGTTGGTGAAGACCGCCGAGGGCTACCGGCAGATTGCGCCGCAGACTTCCGGTCCGGACCTGCCGACGATTCTCGCTGAATTTCTTCAGGACGTGCGGGTGGCGCAGAATCTGCTCGTGCTGAAGACGCTGCCGGCGCACGCGAGTTCGCTGGCCGTGGCGCTCGACAACGAAGAGTGGCCGGAGGTTGTCGGCACCATCGCGGGCGACGATACGGTGCTGGTGATCGCCCCCGACGCCAAAATCGCGCACTCGCTGCAGGGAAAGCTGCTCGGCTATATCAGCGGGGATTAGCCCACATTGGGCTCAGACCTGAGGCCACCGAAGAGCACAAGCCAGTCTGAGCGCCCCAATACGCTCCAGCCGGTGCGATTCCTCCCGCGCGAGTCATCTTCAATTCGGCTGCGGGGCTGAGAAGATAGCCGCCTAAAGCGCAGTACCTAAACGGAGTTATCCTCTTTTTCTGCTATCCGGGAATCGGTAAATGATAGACTACCTATTCCAGCCATGCAGCCCGTCAACGAACCACAGGAGTTGACGTCCTGGAAGGAAATTGCCAACTACCTCGACGTCACCATTCGCACGGCGCAGACCTGGGAGCGCGATCGCGGGCTTCCGGTGCGACGGCTTCCAGGGGTACGCGGCCGGGTGTCCATTTCCATAGCAGAGATCGAGAAGTGGCGGCGTGCGACGGACAACGTTCAGCCGGTTTCGCCCCGCTCCCATCACTGGTGGACCTTGGGAGGAGCCGCGCTCATTTTGCTTGCGCTGTCGGTCGCGCTGATGGCATCCCGGTTCAGCCAGCCGAGGTTGTACAGCGCGCACCTCGTGGACAGTTCGCTGGCTGTTTTCGACGCAGACGGAAAGGAACTGTGGCGGAAGCCCATTCAGTATGTAAAGGGCGTGGATGACGGGTGGCTTCATGCAGGGCGGTTCTGGATCGGCGATCTTGACCATGACGGCCGCTCCGAGTTGCTCGTGGTTGTGCAGCAATCGGGGGAAGGATCGGAACTGCACTGCTACTCAGCCAAGGGCGATCTGAGATGGCGCTTTGTCCCCGGGCGGAAGATCAGCACGCGGGTGGAGGAGTTCAGCCCCCATTTCGTCGTTCAATCCATTGACGTTCTGCCCGATGGCCGCGTGGTCGTGAATTCCGGCCACTCCCCCTGGTTTCCCGCGCAAATCGCTTTGTTAGCCTCGGATGGACGGCTGCTGCGGGAATACTGGCACTCTGGGCATTTCCGCAGCGTGCGCGCCGCGGATCTCGATCACGACGGCAAACCGGAACTGTACGCGTTTGGAGTTTCGAACGCGTACAAGCTGGCCACTATCGTGGAACTCGATCCCGAAACAATGAACGGGGCTTCGGTTGAAGAGAACCCGGATTATCAGTTTCAGGGCTTTGCTCCGGGAACCGAAGTGCACCGGATCCTGCTGCCAAGGTCGTGCATCAGCCGTGCCGTGGCCGACTACAATATCGCCGACGTCTACCAGATGCATGCCGACTCGATGGAAGCTTGGGTGGACGAAACGATTTATTCCGTCGATGTATCGAAATGCACTAAGATGTTCGAATTCGGCCCTGGCCTCCGCCTGATCAAGGCGTCCTGGAGCGACGGCCTGACGCCGCTTCATCGTGAGTTGCGCCGCCAAGGCCGGCTCGACCACGATTTGTCGCCGCGCGAAACGGCCGAAATTCGGAATATCCGCGTACTCAAATAGCCGGCCTAGACGCGGGCGTCTTTGAGAAACGCGGCCGCTTCCTCGGGCGGCGTCGGGTTGATGTAGAACCCGGTTCCCCATTCAAAGCCCGCCACGCGTGTGAGCTTGGGGATCAGTTCGACGTGCCAATGGTAGTGGACGATCGGCCCTTCCTGCACGGGCGCCGTGTGGACCATCAGGTTGAAGGGCGGGTGCTCGAGCACTTTGTCGAATTTGCGGACCACCGTCCGCACGGCCGATCCGAGGCTCTGGATGGTTGGAATTTCGGCGTTCTCGAAGTGGGACTCGTGGCGCTTGGGCAGGATCCAGGTCTCAAACGGGAAGCGCGCGGCATAAGGCGCGATGACGGCCAACTGCTCGGTTTCAAGAATCAGCCGCGAGCCTTCCGATAGCTCCTGCCTGGCGATATCGCAATACACGCAGCGCTCTTTGAACTCATGGTATTTGCGGGCGCCGTCGATTTCTTCCTGGACACGCTTGGGCACAACCGGCAGCGCGATCAACTGCGAGTGGGTGTGCTCGAGCGAGGCGCCCGCGGCTTCGCCGTGGTTCTTGAACAGGATGATGTAGCGGAGACGGCGGTCTTTCTTCAGGTCGTTGATGCGGTCGCGGAAGGCCCAGAACAGATCCTCGACACGCTTCTCGGGCAGGTCGCCCAGCGAGATGACATGCTCTGGCGATTCGACGATTACCTCGTGGGCGCCGACGCCGTTCATCTTGTCGTAAAGCCCTTCGCCCTCGCGCGAAAGTTCGCCTTCCACGCGCAGGGCGGGGAATTTGTTGGGAACGACGCGGAGGCTCCAACCGGGCTCGTTGGGCCGGCTTCCGTTTCGAAAGGCCAGGACTTCGGGCGGGGTCTTATGTTCGTGCCCCGGGCAAAACGGACAATTGGCAGCCCCGAGCAGCGTGACCTGGTCTCTCGAGAAGTCGGTTGGCCGCTTTGCGCGGTCCGTGGCGATAATGACCCACCGGCCAGTGATGGGGTCTTTGCGTAGTTCAGGCACAGTTTTGAGTGACTTCGATTATATACTTCAGGATTTGTACAGGCCTGGACCCTGGCGCTATGTGAGTACTGGTATCTTGGCCGTGAAAACGTCCTTGCAATGTGTGATGTCCGGCGGGGACTTCAGCACAATTGTAACGGTATCGAATCGGACCTGTTCCCAAGGGACTTCGGCGCGGCGGGCGTAATCGCGGGCGGCGCGAAGAATGCGGTGAAGTTTGTCGTCGTCGATGGCGCGGGCAGGCGGACCGAAATCATCCGTGGCGCGGCACTTGACCTCGACGAAAACCAGAACGTCCTTGTCCCAGGCGATGAGATCCACTTCTCCTGAGCCTCCGGGCGTGGCGTGGTTTCGGGCGACGACCGTCATTCCCGCCCGTTCGAGAAAACGATGGGCGATATCTTCACCCCTCCGGCCTATAGCATGGCTGGGTTCCCAGGAGCGCATCCGCCCCTGGTGGCGGGCGAAGTCCGCCAGACGTAACAGGGATGCCAACATGACAACCTCCCCTGAACTCGCAGATCGTCATTCGGGCTTAAGGACTTTAAGCTCCCACTCGATCACCTTACCCCGCACGACGAAACAGAGGTAATGTTCCCAAAACTTACGGAAGCCCTGGAAACGGTTGACGAGCCACTCGAATCCGAGCCACTTCCAGAGATTAAGTAGCTTTACGCGCACCGAAATCTCAGAAAATCTTGCGGTCGAGTAGTAGCCGTAACCTGCGTCGTCCGAGCCGAAGTAGCGCAAGGAAAATGTATTCAGGTGCCAGCGGTGGGTGGGGTCGCAAAAGGAACTGAAGTCAGTGTAATGGGGCGTGGCGATGTAGACGGTCCCGCCGTGGCGGACGAGGCGGTGAAATTCCTCGACGGTGCGCACGACGTGGTCGACGTGTTCAATCAGGTGGGTGGCGCGGAGAGCGTCAAAAGCCGAGTCGCGAAACGGGTAAGGCAGGCGGTTGACGTCGCACAGTACGTCGGCGCGGGTACGCGGGTTCACATCGATGCCGATGGCCCCGGGGTACTTGTTGATCCCGCAGCCGACGTCCAAAATGCGCATGAAGCATCATTGTGCCACGGCTTTCCGGTTAACCGGCGGACTCGTCGCCCGATCTCACGCGGCCAGATCGCCACCAGAGGCGATGAGCGCCGGTTGGTCATCACCCGGGCAGAGGCGAAGCCGGATGCGGGAAAGCGCGGCGCGAATCCGCCCTTTCACCGTTCCGATGGGGATTCCCGTGAGCGCCGCAATTTCGCTGTGGCTGTAGCCGTCTGTATAGGCCAACTCGAGCAGTCTACGTTGGAGATCGGGCAATTGTGCGATCTCCCGCCGGACCAGGCCGATCTCGAACGGCGTCACGCCTTCGACACTAAAACTCCGGCCACCCGTATCTTCAAAGATTGGAAGTTCGGCGTGCCGCTGCCCCCGGCGCAGGCAATCGAAAGCGCGGCTTCGGGCGATCATGCTGAGCCAGCCAAGGGGCGATCCGCGGTCGGCGCAAAAACTCCCGGCCGACAACCACACCTGTGTATAGACATCCTGGACCACTTCGTCGGCGCTCCACTTGGAGCGAATCCAACGCCGGACGCGGATATCGAGCACAGCCCTGGTGGCCGTGTAGAATTCCGCCATGGCCTGGTGATCGCCGGCTGCGATCCGATCGATCAGGTCCGCCAGCACGGAGTCGGTTGTCATGTATTTTGGCCCTCCTCCTGGGCTTTGGACAGGAACTCGGTGTTCTGGGCGGTCATCCACGCGAGGATCTCTTCAAGACCTTGGGCGTGGAACTCCGCTCCGGTTTGAACATGCTGAATGGCGTAGTTGATGATGGGCGCCTGATGATCGGGCCGGGGAACCAGACGGCAGCGGATCAGGAAAGAGCTTTGAAACGTCATGCGGCATCGTCGCCGGACGCCCTTCCGGCCGGCTTCGGAGCGGCTACCGCCGTCCTTCCGGGCACTTCCACCGCAGGGAAGTGCAACAAAACAATCAAGATTTAGTTGTGAGAAAAATCAGCGAGCGGGTGACAGGCCGATGCGCCGGAGCAGGATGGCGAACCGCGGGTCAGGCCGGATGGGCTCGAATTTCGGGTCGACCGCGGCGTAAACGAGTTGCGGACTCCGCTGTTCAAACGCCTGATCGAGCCAGCGAAAGGCGCAATCGGCATCGCCGAGGCGGGCGGCGATCAGGGCGGGGAGCATGGGGGACTCGCCTTGCCGTGCCAGTTTCTCGAATTCAGGAAGCGCCTGGCGGAGCAGGGCATTGAAGTCACCGCTCGCGGCAAGCGGTTCCCAACGCGCGGCGAGAGCGCTCCAGCCATCGCAACGCACCCACCCGACCCAGGCGCGAGCCGCATCGGCGGGCATCTTCTGGCGCTCGTACACGGTCGCCAGGTCCTCGTAGGCGCTCGGCAGCTCCGGGTTCAAGGTGCGGGCGCGAACGAACATTTCCAACGCGTCCTTGTAGTTGCCCTGATACAAGTCGGGATACCCGGAGTTCAGGACGACAATTGCGGAACGCGGGTCGAGAGCAAGCGCCTTGTTGAACTCGGCTCTCGCCTCGTCGAACCGCCCCATCGCAGCCAGGTGAACACCGAGCCAGTGATGAGCCGTGGAGTACCCGGGGTTGATTTCGATCGCGCGATGGAAATGGGCCTGCGCCGCGGGCCAGTTCCATTCGTATAGAGCGCTGACCATGGCCAGCGAGGTTTCGGCTTCAGCCAGACTCTGATCGAGCGCCAGGGCGCGGCGGGCGGCTTCCCGCGCTTTCGGGAAGTATTCGGATGGCGCCCCGCTCCGAAAGCCGAGCAGGCCGTAGCTGTCGGCGAGCCCCGCGTAAGCGAGCGCGTACTCCGAATCCTGACGGATAGCCTGTTCAAAGATCTCGATGGAACGTTCGAGCGCGGGGCGGGTGCGTTCTTTCGAGTATTGGCGGCCGGCGAGATAAAGCTCATAGGCGCGAGCGTCCTTCGACCACCGGCGGGCCTGGTCGCGAATCTGTTCCGGGCCGACCACGAGGCGAAGAGCGGCGGCCAATTCGGTGTTGAGCAACTGCTGAAGCGCGGGCGCATCCTCGTGGTTGACGGCATATTTTCGACCCCAGGTGCGGGAGCCATCCGAGACATCAACCAGCTCCATGCTGACCGATACCTGAGCCGGGTCGTGGTGGACACTGCCGCTGACCACGTAGGTGACCTGCAGTTCGCGGCCGACCTGCCAGGGGTCCGTGCGGTCGCGAAAGGCGAACGAAGTCGCGCGCGCCATGACTTTGATTCCCGGCATGCGCGACATGCTGTTGATGAGTTCTTCAGTCAGGCCGTCGGCGATGGAAAGGTCCGAACCGGGTTCGGCTCGAAGCGGCAGAACGGCGAGGGAGAGCGGGCGGGAGACGGTGGGGCCGCGGAAGCGCCAGAAAGCGGCTCCTGCGGCGACGGCCGTTACTGTTCCGAGCGCACCAAAGAAAAACCGGCGGCGGTTCGGTTCTGAAGTACCCTTTGGGGCAGCGGCTTGAGTGGCCGGCGGGCTCGATAGCGCAGGTAAACTGCCGTCCAGGATCTGCTCGTATAGCTCCACCGTGGCCCGCTCCGGAGCCGCGTCCATTTCGCGGCTCAGCGCGTCGGAGCAACTCCGGAACTGTTCCAAAGCGAGGTGACGCTGACCATGGGCGGCGTAGAAGCGCATCAGGCGGCGATGAGCTTCTTCATCGGCGGGATAGGCGGAGAGAAGAGTGCGCGAGATATCGGTCAGGCGCCAGTCGCCCGCGGACTCGTAGCGGGCGCACAGAGCACCGAGCAGGCGCTGGTGGGTGAGGCGGAGCCGTTCGCGGTGTACCGAGGCCCAATCCTCGTAACGGTCCTCTTCAAGAAGGTCGCCGGTGTAGAGCGCAAGAGCGTCCTCGAGAGAGTCCGTTGCCCGGCTCTCGAGGGCGGCGGCGGCCCTCGAGTCGAAGGCATCCACGTCGATCTCGAAAACACCTCCGAGTTGCACTTGTGTTTCGGCGGTGAGGACGAAGCGGGAATCGGCGCCGCGTTCGAGAGCCGGTTCCAACGCATAGCGGGCCAGATGAATGGCTTTGTGCAGGCGGTTGAGCCCGGCATCCGGCTCGGTTTCAGGCGAGAGCAGCTCGATCAGTTGCTCGCGGTGGAGCTTGCGGCCGGGAGCGAGCGCGAGCAACTTAATGAGCAGCTTAGCGGACTTGCGGGGCCAACTCGAGGCCGGGATCTCGCAATCGTCCACCTTGGCGCGAAAAGCGCCAAGTAGAAAAAGTTGAAGACCAGGCCTCATCTGGACAAAGGTTAGCGCACCTTGGATGAGACCCGGTTCGCGATGGATGCGAAAGTTTGCGGGAAGCTAGGCCGGCGGCAGAGGCGAATGCGACCGCCGGTGCAATTGATCAATGAAGTGGCGGCGGCAACAGCGCCGCCACGGAGTTGGCGCGAACTATAAAACAGCGTCAATGTCTACCGTTGTTCGAAGAATCATGCGCAGCCTGCACGCAGTCTTCGAGCGTCGCAACGGCCCAATCGGCCTGTTCCCCGGTGATGCACAGCGGGGGACTGAGCCGGAGGCTGGTGGGACCGGCGCCGAGAACCAGCAATCCGCGCGCGAAAGCAGCCTTCTCTACACTGTCGCGGATGGCGGGCGCACGTTCGCGGGTACGCTGATCGAGCACGAATTCGATGCCGATCATCAGGCCGAGGCCGCGCACTTCGCCGACATGCGGGAAACGAGCCGGCCAGTCCTGCATTTGGGTCTTGATGCGCGCGCCGAGGTGCGCGGCATTGTCGATTAGCCCGTCTTCGAGCAGCCGGATGGTGGCGAGCGCTGCGGCGCAGGCCACCGGGTTCCCGCCGAAAGTGGAGGCGTGGGCGCCCGGGGGCCAGCACATCAGGTCGGCGCGGGCGACCATGGCGCCGAGCGGTAGTCCGCTGGCGATGCCTTTGGCGATGGTGATGATGTCGGGTACAAGATCGAAGTGCTCAGACGCCCACCAGCGTCCCGTGCGGCCCATCCCGCTCTGCACCTCGTCGGCGATGATCAAAATGCCGTGGCGCGAGGCAATGGCGCGCAGTCCGGCGAAAAACCGGGCCGGCGGCACGACATATCCGCCTTCTCCCTGAATGGGTTCGACGATAAAGGCGGCCACTTCGCCCGGCGGCAATACGTGCCGGAACAACTGATCCTCGATGAAATTGAGAACGAAATCGGCGCTCTCCCCGGGCGACTTGCCGAGGCGGTACGGGTTGGGATAGGGCGCGTGATAGACGCCCGATAACAACGTCCCGAAGCCTTGCTTTTGCACGCTCTTGCTCGCGGTGAGCGACAGCGAACCCATGGTTCGCCCGTGGAACCCGCCGAAGAAGGAAATGAACTTCTCCCTACCCGTGGCGTAACGCGCGAGTTTCAGAGCGGCCTCGACGGCTTCGGTCCCCGAGTTGCCGAAATAAACGCGACGGGGCAGGTCGCCCGGCGCCAGGACGGCCAGCTTTTCAGCCAGGTCAACCATGATTTCGTAATAGAAATCGGTGCCCGACATATGGATCAATTCGGCAGCCTGGCGCTCAATTGCCGCCACGACGTCCGGATGGCAATGTCCGCTGGCCACCACGGCGATGCCGGCGTTGAAATCAAGAAAACGGTTTCCGTCCACATCTTCAACAATGGCCCCCCGGCCGCGCTGCGCCACCAGGGGATAGCCGCGGGTGTAGGACGGGGAAATGACGCGGCTGTCCCGTTCGATGACGGCGCGCGCCCGCGGTCCGGGCAATTCCGTGTGGATGTGCGGAAGTTCCGCGGAAAGAATTTCGGTGTACATAGGCACTCCTCCCGACAACAAGGAAATCGACTGAAAAAGAGAGAAAGGCCGAAGGCGCGGCGGCTAATCAGAGCCGAACAAGGAAGGGCGAATTGAGGCTGGGGTAAACATTCCTCAATTCCAGGTTAACAGCAATTCATCGCTAAATAAAGAGGCGAACGCTCGGGTTTCCGGTGGAGAAAAGAAAGGGAAACAACCCTAAGTCCGCTCGTTTCGCACCCACCGGTTGAGGCGGCGGAAGTAGGCCCGCGCCCGGGCGACGTCTTTCAAGATCTGGCCCTTCAATTCCTCGGGTGAGGCGAACTTGCGCTCCGGGCGAACGCGCCGGAGAAACTCGAGGCGGATGCGGCGGGGGGTGGGTCCGTCGAGTTCGGAAAGCAGAAAGGTCTCGATGGTCTGTTCGGTGCTGTCGCCGAAGGTAGGCCGGAAGCCGATATTGGTGATGGACTCCCAACGGCGGCTGGAATCGGGGTCCACCGTACGCGTGATATAGACGCCCGATGGAGGAACGAGTTCGGCATCCGTAGCGAGATTCAGGGTGGGAACCGTTTGCCTGGATCCGACGCCGCGCCCGGCGACGATAAGGCCCTCGATCACGTAGGTATGCTCGAGCAGGCGGTCGGCGAGGGCGACATCGCCTTTTTCAAGAATGTGGCGAATGCTCGAGGAAGACACAACGCGCCCGTGGCGTTTCACCTCCTGGATAATTTCGGTGGTGAAACCGTATTGCTCGCCGAGGCGGCGCAACGTGTCCACGTCGCCTGAATGCTGGGCGCCGAAGCGGAAGTTCGCGCCGACAAGAACGGCGCGGGCGTCGAGTTGCTCGCGCAGGATGCGGCGGACGAATTCCTCGGGCGTGAGCCGCGAAAGGTCTTCGGTGAATGGCATGACGACCACTTCGTCGATTCCGGTTTCGCGCATCAGTTCGGCGCGCTGCTCGGGCGTAGTCATGAGCTTGGGGCTTTTGGCGGGTGCGACCACGCGGGTGGGGTGCGGATTGAAGGTGAGCACGGTGGCGGTCCAACCGTTGCGGCGGGCGGTTTCGACCACCCGGCTCATGATGCGCCGGTGTCCGGCGTGCAAGCCGTCGAAGTTGCCGATGGTGAGGGCGCGCGGCATATCAGTCGGCTCGGGTCTCACTGACCAGCTCGAGACCGTCCCAGGCGAGGCGAATGTGATCGGGCAGTTTGGCCTCGGTATGAGCGTGCGGCAGGTCGTGGCCCATGTGCGTCAGGTAAGCGCGCCGGGGTTTCAACTGCTCTACCCATTCAACGGCGCGGTCAAGTGTGGTGTGGGTGGGGTGAGGTTTGAGGCGCAACGCGTCGAGGAAAAGAATATCCAGGTTCTGGAGGAGCGGAAGCGATTGTTCGGGGATATCGCTGTGATCGGTCAGGTAGGCGATGTCGCCGAAGCGGAACCCGTGCGATGGGTTTTTGCCGTGCCACAGCCGGATGGGCGTGAAGGTCAACCCGTGGATGTCGAGGGGCTCGTTCTCGAAGACGTGGACCTCGATTTTGGGCCGCGATGATTCCACCGGTCCGTCGAAGAAGATGTAGGAAAAGCAGCGTTGGATAACATCGAGCGTGTCGGCGGTGGCGTAGATGGGGATGTTGCCGCGCTGCATGAAATTGAAAGGGCGGATGTCGTCGAGGCCGAGGATGTGGTCGGCATGCGCGTGTGTGTACAGCACGCCGTCGAGACGGGTCAGTCCGGCGCGGAGGGCTTGCTGGCGAAAATCGGGCGTGGTGTCGATGACGACGTTATGACCTTCGTACTGAACGAGCACGGAGGGGCGAAGCCGCTGGTCGCGCGGGTCGGAAGAGTGGCAGACGTCGCACGGGCAGCCGATGGTCGGCACTCCGACGCTGGTGCCCGAGCCGAGCACGCGGAGAGTAATGCGCATCAGGATGCTTGCTCTTGCGCCTTGGGTTTCTGCTCGGACGCCTGCACAAAACGGAAACGCAGTTCGGTGACCGAATTTTCGATCAGGCGCTGCTCATCGAGGCTCAGATTGCCCTTCGTTTTGTCCTGAAGCATAGCCAGCAGGTCGATGGTGTGGCGCGCGGCGCCGAAGTCGGGTTCCGGGCGATCTTTCTCCTCGCCGAAGTGAAGCAGGCCGAGATGCATTTCCGCCTGCATCTTCAAAGACAAGACGAGCAGTTCGAAGGACGCCGGGGGCAGTGCTGATTCGCTCATAATCTCTCTCTACATATCGTAAAGGAACCCGGGATACCGGGTGACCGGCGCCCCGGCTCTTTTCCGCGCGATGGCGTACATCTGCTCGCCGCGGAGTTCAGTGGGATAGCCGTTCTTTTTTAGAAAGCTCTCCACCCAGGTGTGCGACTGGTAGCCGGGCGCGATCTCGGTGAAAAGGCAATCGATCGAAAAGCCGGCTGCTTCGAGCGCCTCGCGCAATTCGCCGGGCGTGTACTCGCGCATGTGCCCGACTTCGAGTTCGGCGTACTCGCCGGTGGGGTTCGGGTACTTGGAGTAAAGCTGGGGGTTGGCGCTCGATTCGAGCACTCGGGCAACGGCGGTATAACTGGCCACGTTCGGCGTGGTGAGCACGAGGGCTCCGCCGTCCACCAGGATGCGGCGGCACTCGACGAGCATATGCATGGGGTCGTGGAGGAAGTGCTCGAAAATTTCGCAGGCGAGCACGGTGTCGAAGCTCGCGCCGGGGTACGGGAACGGATCCTTCTCGGCGTCGAACAGGTCCACCTGGCACTCGAAGACCTTTTTGCCGCCCACCGATACCGATTTGCGGTCGGACGTCTTTTGAAACCGGCGCGCGAAGCGATTCCAGGCGCCTTGAGCGACGGGGCGGTAGTAGGCGCCGCGCACTTCGCTATAGCCGAGCACGCATTGGAGCGCGGGGGTCATCTGCATGTAAGCGCCGAGTTCGAGCACTCGCCCGGTGGCGCCGGGGGGCGGGGTGACCGAAAGCGTACGCACGAGACGCGCCATATGGATATCGAGGTAGCTGCGGATTCCTTCGTCCGGCGCATCGATGGAGCGCAGGAACACTTCGATCTCGCGCTCGAGCCGCGGCTCGGGAGGACGGGTCATCAATCGACCCCCGCCATCAGCAGTTCAATTCCCGGCACGATCGACAACAGCAACTCAGCTTTGGGCTTGCGCAGTTCATCGAGGGCGGCGCGGCTCACGGGTTTGTGATCGAGGGCATCGAGACCGAGTTGGGCGGCGCGGTTGAGATTGTCGGCGAGCGGTTGCGCTTCGGCGAGCAAACCGGTCATCTGCGGGCGGTTGTCGCGCCAGCGCTCGAGCATGGCCCGAACGGCGGGCCAGTTTTTGGCGCGGATGGCCCATTCGAACTCCTTGGACTTCCGGCTCTCGGGCCGGGCTGCGTCGACCAGGCGGTTGAAGGCCGAGAACTGGGTGTAGCGGCGGCCGCTCTTGAGATGGCGGGCGTAATCCTTCACCGGTTCGACGACTTCGGCCAAGGTGCGGACGGGGTCGATGGGGCCAGAGCCGGCCAGGCGCGCCAGGGCCGGCTCGAAGCTGGCGCGATGCGTAAGGCCGAGTGTTTCGAGCCAGCGGCTGACCGGTTCAAGGCGCCGGTACATGGAATCGGTGTCGCGCACGGCGGCCGGCGACCACAGGCGTTCGGCGATGGCGGCGAGGCGCGGCCAGATGCGCTGGTCGATGATGTCGGGGGGCATGTGTTCAGTCCAGACGCAGGCTTCGCCGCCCAGGATGCGCGCCTGTTCGGCGGGGGTGAGGGTTCCGGCGCTCGGATCGAGCGGGTCGACGCCGTAGTGTTGTCCGGCCGGGTGCATAAGGTCGAGATAGTAGCCGGCCGAGAGCAGCCCCGAGTAGCCTTGCCGCGCAGCATCGACGAGCCACTTCTGCCCGCGCCAGCTTTGAATGACGATGTCTTTCGGCAGACCGGGGTTGAGGATCTCGTCCCAGCCTTCCATGCGTTTGCCGTGTTTGGCGACGATGGCCTGAACGCGCTGGTTGAAGTAGCGCTGCAGGTCGTGCTGGTCCTTAAGCCCCTTGGTTCGCATGAACGCCTGAATAGAAGCGCTCGCTTTCCAGGGTTTACCGGTCACCTCGTCGCCGCCGATGTGAAAGAACTCGTCAGGGAAAAGGGCCGCCATTTCGCCGATGAATCCGTCGAGCATCTCGTAGACGGCTTCCTTCGTTGGGTCGAGCGTCGGATCGAAAACGCCCATGCGCCGTTCGATCGAATATGGGCCGGGGGCAGAACCGAGTTCGGGCATGGCGGCGAGCCACGCGGACGCGTGGCCCGGGATATCGAATTCGGGGATGACGCGGATACCGCGGTCGCGCGCATAGGCGATTACCATGCGCACCTGGTCCTGAGTGTAGTAGTTGCCGTCGGAGGCTTTCTGCTGCAGCTGCGGATAACGTTTGCTCTCCATCCGGAAGCCCTGGTCATCGGAGAGGTGCCAGTGGAACACGTTGAGCTTGACGGCAGCCATGCCGTCCAGATTTCGCAGGATGACGTCGACCGGCTGCCAGTGGCGCGAAACGTCGATGTGCAGACCGCGCCAGGCAAAGCGAGGCTGATCGTCGACCTTGAGAGCGGGCACGGACCAGCCGCTTTCGTCCTGTTCGATCAACTGCAGGAACGTTTCGGCGCCGCGAAGGATGCCGAGCGGATTCGGCGCGCGAAGGCTCGCTTTCCGATTGTCGATGGTGAGCGTGTAGGATTCATCCTCTCCAAGCTTTTGAACGTCGGCGCCGGGCCCGGCGCACTCGATGAATAGCGCCGGAGCGCCGCCGAGCACCGGCACTCCGGTTTGCCGCGCCACTCGGGCGAGTATGCGCTGGCGGAGGCGGATAAGCCGCGGCTCGGAGTGTCCATTGATCGAAATATCGAACTGCTGAGTGATCTGCATGCGCCCGTTCCCGAGGGTATGACGCGCAGGAACGGGCATCCAGTTCAAATCCGCGGCGGATACGGCGGCTACGAAAAACAGGACAGCGGAGGGGTGAATCATGAAGCTCACACACTATTGTACCGGCGGGGGTCGAAGCGCAGAACTGATGTGGATTTCAACAAACGTCCCGTTTCTATCGGAGAAGAAAGACAGATTGGGCAAAAAGTGTTGCGTGAGTGACGATCCGGAGCTATACTCTTCCGCAAAGCCCCTGAGGGGCTGCACTGGGGAGAGGTATATGTACCGCACACTCTGGATCGCGCTATTCAGCGCTGCTCTTGCCTTCGCTCAGATCGACACGGGTGCGATTGTGGGCACGGTTCGCGACTCTTCAGGCGGGGCGGTTCCGAACGCCTCCGTCAGTGTGACGAACGCCGCAACGGGCGTGGCGCGAAGTACGGTTACCAACGCATCGGGTGAGTATCAGTTTCCCGCCCTGGCTCCCGGCTTGTACTCCGTGAAGGCGACCGCCAACGGCTTTGCGACGCAGGTCCAGAATGACATCGACATACACGTTCAGTCGCGCGCTTCGATCGACTTTACGCTGAAGGTCGGCGAGGTGACGCAGGTTCTGGAGGTCGCCGCCGCCGCGCCGTTGCTGCAAACCGAGACGGCTGACGTGGGCGGTGTCGTGCAGGAACAGCAGATCAAGGACCTGCCGCTCAACGGGCGCCGGTACTCGGATCTCGCGCTGCTCGAAGCCGGGATCCAGAAGAATTACACCAATCAGAACAATATGGCGCCGGACCGTTTCAGTTCCAATGGGAATCTGGAAACGCAAAACTACTTTTCGCTGGACGGGACCGACAACAACTCGGGGTCTACGAACCTGCAGGAAGGCTCGCTGCAGGCCATTCAGCCGCCGCCGGACGCTCTGCAGGAGTTTCGGGTGCAAACGCGAACCTATTCGGCTGAGTTCGGCACCTCGGCGGGCGCGGTGATCAATGCGTCTATCAAAAGCGGCACCAACCAGTTTCACGGCAGCCTGTGGGAGTTTCTCCGCAACAGCGCACTCGACGCCAATACGTTTTTCAACAACGCCCGGGGCACGCCGCGCGGCGGGTTCACGCAAAACGTTTTCGGCGGAACCATCGGCGGACCGATCCTCAAGAACAAGACGTTCTTTTTCGGAGACATTCAGCGCTTCACTTCGCGCAAGGCACAATCGGTGGCAAGCGTTGTCCCCACGCCGCTCATGAAGCAGGGTAACTTCTCCGAACTTGCCATAACGCTGGCGGATCCGAAGGTGGCCGGGCAGAGCGGGTGCATCACCGGAAACGTCATCGCGACGCGTTGCATTGATCCGGCGGGCTCCAAACTTCTGGCCCTTTTCCCCGACCCGAACATCGCCAGTGCCGTTGCCGCGCTAGGTCAGCCGCGCAGTTGGACCGGCGCGCCCAATTACCAGTTCCAGTATTCCGTGCCCAACGACAATTACTCGTACGACATGAAATTCGACCATAACCTGTCCGACCAGCAGCGTATTTTCGGACGATTCAGCGATTTCACAGTCGACCGGCAGGACATGCCGTGGACCTCGAATCCTCTGGCGGGCAACGGTAACTTCGCCACGCAGTACCGGATTCGCGGCAAAGGCGTGGCGCTGGCGTGGACGGACGTCGTCAGCCCCTCCGTTTTGAACGAGCTGCGCGGTGGTTTTAACCGCGACTACGCGCACAGCGATCCGATCGGGTTGGAACTCGGCAAGTCGCTGGCGGCAGATTACGGACTGACGGGCATTCCCGCCGGACCTTCCGCGGCGGGAATTCCGCCCATCAGCATCGGCGGAGGTTTTCAAAGGCTCGGAAGTTCGCCGTGGCGTCCGCAGTATCAGATCTCGCAGGTGTGGCAGTTGCTCGACACGCTGAGCTGGCTAAAAGGCGATCACAGCTTCAAGTTCGGCTACGAGCATCGCCATTCGAGCGTAAATTTCCAGGATATCCGCTCCCCGCAGGGCGAAATCACGGTCAGCGGAATCTACACCAACAATGGTAGTTTCGGCGTACCTGACTTTCTACTTGGCGACGTGGACAATGTTCGTTTTACCACGCCGACAGTGGTTCACAATTATCAAATCGCCAATAGCTTCTACGGACAGGATACCTGGCGCGTTAAGCAGAACCTGACCATCAATCTCGGGCTGCGGTACGAGAACTTCTCGCCGTTACTCAATCATCAGAATGCGCTGGCTAACTTCACGCCCGCCAACGGCGGGGGGTTCGTTACCGCTCAGTCCGGCGACTGGTATGCGCGCTCGCTGATTCACCCGGATAACAACGATTGGGCGCCGCGCGTAGGGTTTTCTTATCAGCCCATCGGTAAGTTGGTGCTTCGAGGCGGCTATGGAACGTTCTATCAGCACAGCGTGCGCATCGGAAGCGAAAGCGTGCTGGCGTTGAATCCCCCGTTCGTCATTGATGGCGCGCTGTCTCAGTCGCTCGGCACCAACACCCCCATTTTCCAGCTTCGCGGGGGTTTTCCGGGCAGCCTGTTTACGCCGGCGCTGGTGGATTTGACCAGGCTGCAGATTCGCGCTCAGGATCCGGACCAGCGGTCGGGTTACGTCCATCAGTTCAGCTTCGGCCCGCAATACGAATTGTCGAAAGGGCTGGTGCTCGACGTGTCTTTCGTGGGCAACTACGGGCGCAACATGAACCGGCTGCGGAACGCGAATCAGGGTCGTGTGACCGGTTTTGCCGCGGACGGCACGCCCATTACGGTGTTTCCCTACGCCAACCTCAATACCAACGTGAATTCGCTTAGCGGTAATCACGCGTTTCTCGAGCTATCCACGAACGACGGAACGACGGATTATAACGGGCTGCTCGTTTCACTCCGCAAACGGTATTCGAGCGGTCTTGGTTTCGGCGTCAACTATACGTTCAGTAAGAATCTGGCTGACTTTGTCGATAACCTGACGGGCGGATCGACGCCTCAGAACGCGTACGCCTACGACC
>BFBZ01000677.1_pt1 | contig 28703 bp, 38 predicted proteins | sample 1888401 | NCBI WGS metagenome assembly BFBZ01 (sample SAMD00112614, study PRJDB3348) | symbiont metagenome | host: Chara braunii
GGGCTCACACCAACCGAGTTCGCAGCACGCCCCAATCAGGGGCAAAACTGGAACAGACTCTCCTTATGAACGAGGGCAAATTGGGGAGCAGGTCAATCCGCTACAACGAGCAGACCGGATTGATGCCCGCTCCGCGGCGCAAGCAAGGCGCCAGCGGCGTTGCGACGTAGCACACCTCCGATGTCTGCATTTATCCGGCACGCGCGCGACCTCGATATTGAGGCCATCGGCAATTACTCCGCTCTCTGACAACCCTGACCGCTCCTACACCAAGGTCGATGAGATTGCGCGAGGCCACCTCGCCGAGCGATCAAACGTCAGGCGGGGCGCGGCTCCACCTCGACCGTCACATGCGAAAGGTCGTGGATGGAGGCAAGCTTTTCCCGATAGTGCGATGGAGGCCTGGGTTCATCGGAATGAATACAAACTATCGCGCCATGATGGCCAGGCCCGAGTTGCCAAACGTGCAAATCGACAATGCGATCCTTCGGCGTTTCAACCGCTTGTCGAATCTCGTCTGGAAGGTCTTCTCCTGCAGGTATGTAGTCAACCAAAACAGCGCCCGCGTCGCGCATTAAACCAACGGACCAGCGGGCTATGACAATAGCTCCCGCTATTCCCATGAAGGGATCGGGCCAAAGCCAGCCGTAGATGCTACCGGTAACGAGCGCGGCAATAGCGAAGATCGATGTCAGCGCGTCGGCCAGCACGTGTAGATAGGCTGCGCGCAGGTTGTTATCATGGCCGTGATGATGGTGATGACTATGATCATGACCGTGGTCATCCTTCAACAGCCACGCGCTCACGACGTTAACTGCCAAGCCAAGCACTGCGACCGCAATGGCTTGCGGGAAGTCGATCGGCACCGGCGCGGTCAGGCGTAGGACGCTCTCCCACCCAATAAACAGCGCTATCAGAGCAAGCACAATCGCACTCGAAAAACCGGCAAGATCGCCCATTTTCCCGGTACCAAAGGTGAAACGTGGATTATGGGCGTGACGGCGAGCGTAGATGTAGGCCAGGGCCGTGATCAGCATTGCTGCTACATGGGTGGCCATATGCCAACCGTCCGCGAGTAGCGCCATTGAACCGAACAATGTCCCAGAGACGATTTCGAGCACCATCATAACGCCCGTCAACGCAATTACGAACCATGTGCGACGCGCGTTCCGATCATGACTATCTCCGAGAAAGACGTGGTCATGGTCAGCGGCTGTAAGGCGTGACGTTAGTTGTTGAGTCATTTCAGGTACGACCTCACGACATCAATTAGTTCGTTCGCTCCTTCATCGCGCTTGGAACTCGTCTTGGCATTTACAACGTGCTCCCAGACGTGATCTTCAATGAGTTCTGCCATCAAGCCATTCACCGCGCCCCGAACCGATGCCACAAGGTTCAGAATTTCGGCGCACGGCGCCGTGGCAATCGCCGTTTCGATGGCCTCCATTTGCCCCTTTAGGCGTCGGACGCGCGCTATTAGCTTGGATTTGTCTTTGGCAATGTGTGACATAAGATAGGGGGGTACCCTATATTGCTGGAGTGCGCAACCATGAACGCGCCTCTTCACGTCTGATTTGGCTCGAAAACCGCGTGTTAGTAGCCGCCAGCGTGCAATGCATGACCGAAAGCTGCAAGAGAGGCCATATTGCGGAATGCACGATAATCGAGGTTTAACCAGTCCAGTATGGTGCCCACATTGAGCCGGTCTTGATGACCGACGAATTTAGCCAGCAGGCACTCCGCAGATTGATGAACAACAGGGCTGCAATGGAACCGATTTGGCTTCATTCTATTGCTCCTCCGGCCATTGCCCTATTTCGTAAGTGCACCGGGATCATCGCAGTATCCATTAGCCGATCGACTACGCGCTCGCAGTTCGGTTCATCATCCCCGTCGGCTGCGAGCTTTGGTAGCCGGCGACCAATTCCGCAACAATCCCGATCTGACCGTGATGGAGTGGGGCTTCGTTCTGGTCACCCTGTACATAGGACCTCTGGTATTGCTGTGCTATGTATTGGCCGAAAAAGAGCCGCGGCCGAGCGAGCACGAAGCATTCACTTCACCGCTTTGGAAGCAGGGCGTCGGCAGCACCATCCACTGCGTTGCCGGCGATGCGACTGGCATCATTCTCGCTGCGGCAGTAAACGCCCTCCTCGGGCGCCCGATGTGGATCGACTTGATCGTGAAGTACTCGTCGGATTCGCCTTTGGCAGTTCATTTTCCAGCCGCTCTTCATGAAGGAGATGATCGGTGGCAGTTATTGGAACAACGTAAAAACGTAAAGAAGTCCCTCCTTCCCGAGCTAATTAGCGGGAATACGATAACGGCGAGATGGGGCCGGTCATGAGCCTTTTGATCATGGGGCGCGATATGCCGGCAATCGACCTGGCCGTTGCTGTTCCGGGGTTTATGTTGATAGGAGTCGTTGGCGGCCTCGACCGTGGCCTTATCCGTTCAATGTCTGAATGGTGAGAAGCAGGCTCAAGCATGGTTATTGGCCGAGCGGAAGCCAAAGACGAAAAGCGGTCGGACAGGCTGGCGGAAATCGAATGCCCGCGCCCAATCGCTTTCGCGGATGCCTGAGCTACAGAGTGGCCGGGGAGGCCAACATGGCCAAGCTAATGAGCACATCGACGAAGAATCAAACAATAGCGCACGCAAAAATCTCAGTCCCGCAATGGCCAGCGCAAAACCCAGATTTGTTCACCTTCACTCTTTGGCGGCGAACAGTTGAAATCCGAATATTCATGCGCGACGTCGAGGCCTGCCTGCCTGACTAGATCGTGGAACTCGTAGCTGTCAAACCAACGCACCGTCCAATACTCCTGCGAACGACGTTCCTCGATGCCTTCCCGCGAGCGATAGACAAATTCCATTCCCAGATGAAACAAGTTATTTTCCTTATCGATCAAGCGTCGGCAAACCCTCCAGGTTAGAACAGCGCCGTCTAAAAACGTTAGCGGAACTGCGCTATCGGGCGGAGGCTCTCCAAGCCGATCGAGATGCTCAATTGGATATGCTCTCAAATGCAGCACGGCCTTGCCATCCGGGCGCAAATGCCGACGGATCTTCTTCAAGCAGCGCAAAGCTTCGCCCGGCCCGATAAGATGATTGAACGATCGGAACGGCGATATAATGAGATCGAATGTACCGGGCAAATTGAAATTCGCCATGTCGCCATGTTCGAAGCGGACGCGCTTGCCTGTCGCCGCTGAATATTTAGAGCGCTTTTCTTTTGCAGCTTTCAACATCTCCTTGGAAACATCGAGCCCGACTACGCTGCATCCAGCTTCTGCCATTGGCCACGCCACACGGCCTGTTCCCGTACCCAAATCCAAGACCCGCGCGAATTTCCCTGCCGCATCGAGATAAAACTGCACGTCCCCGTCGCATTCTTTGGAAAACAATTCGGTCTGCATATCGTAGACGAGAGCGCTGACGCTGCTTTCTGAGTAAAGCTCTTTCTCAGTCGCGAACAATTGTCTCTGCATAGATTTTCGATGGTCGGACACGCACGTCACCTCGTGTTGCGCCACTCAGGCGATGAAGCCTTACATTTTTCAATCTGAGCGCTGAGCTTCTCGACTACGACACAAAGGAGACGAAGGAAGCATTGTGCTGCGTTGGCAATCCGCTCATGACCACCTCCGAGATCGAACAATCTGTCGCCCTACCGCAGCTCAAAGTACGCTCCAGCTCGTCTTGCGTTCGCTCAGGGACGTCCTGACGACGCAGATCATTGTGATAACATGAGCGGGATTCTTTGAACGGAGCGGATGGGAGGAGTCGAACTTCCGCCTCCACCTTGGACAGGTGGCGCTCTACCGTTGAGCTACATCCGCAAGCCCGTCGGGGCGTTACTTCGATTTTTGCATTTTGGTGACGGTAATCTGTCCGTCGACCCGGCCCGCTTCGAACTTGATCTTGTCTCCGACTTTGACGCCCTTCAGCATGTCTGGATCCTTCACGCGGAAGACCATCGTCATTCCATCCATATCGAGGTTCTTGATCGGACCGTGCTTGAGCGTGACCTTGCTCGCTGATGCATCGATCTTAGTGACTTCGCCATCCGTCACGCTGGCTTGTCCGAATGCTGCCGACGAGAATGCGATGAGGCTTGCCGCCACCAACAATTGCTTACGCATAGTGCTGCTCCTGTTTTGTTCGGTCTATTTCACGACGATCGTGCCGGTCATTCCGGCTTCGCGGTGACCAGGAATAAGGCAGCCATATTCAAATTGGCCCGCCTTTGTGAAGCGCCAAACGATCTCGCCCTTGGCTTTGGGTGCCAGCCTTTTGGCGTTCGGATCATCGTGCTCCATATCCGGACTCTTTTTCATAGCCTCAGCGTGCTTGAGATTGTCCTCCGTACTTGCCAGCACGAACTCATGATCCAATTCGCCGCTGTTCTGCAGCATAAAGCGGATCTGCTCGCCTTTTTTGATTTCAACCCGATTAGGGATGAACATCATCTTTCCGTCGCCTTCACGCATGGTAACGAGAACGACGCGAGCAGGCTTTTTAGGATCTCCGGGCTGGCCGGCCGAAAAGGACTCATGACTGTGTCCCGGCTGCCCGGGGCCGGCGAACGCACCGGTACCTAGAGCGACGTAGAAAGTTAAGGCAGCAATCGCAATGCGCGTTACCATGGTTTCTGTTCTTTCAATGATGCCCTTGATGCGGGCTTGGTTTGACGACGTTCAGATTGACGCCGCCCGGGGTCGATGGCGCGGGCTTGGCGCGCGGCGCTGGCGGGCTTGCTGCGCTTTGCACTTCGTAGGCAACAGTTCCCGGCGGATGCTGATACCAGCCGGGATCCTTGTAGTCGTTCGCGGCGAGGCCCTCGCGAACCTTCACCACGGAGAACATGCCGCCCATTTCCAGCGGGCCGAACTGTCCGAAGCCGGTCATCATCGGCAGCGTATTGTCCGGCATCGGCATTTCCATTTCGCCCATGTCGGCCATGCCGGTTGAGCCCATCGGCATATAGTCCGGTACGAGCTTCTTGATCGTCTTGGCTATGTCCTTCTTGTTGACGCCGATGAACGTCTTCACTTCGTGACCCATCGCATTCATCGTGTGATGCGATTTGTGGCAGTGGATTGCCCAGTCGCCGGGGACGTCGGCGACGAAATCGAAGGCGCGAATGGCGCCGACCGGAACATCGATCGAAGTTTCCGGCCAGCGAGCGCTTTCCTGTACCCATCCGCCGTCCGTGCATGTCACCGAAAAATGGTAACCGTGCATATGGATCGGATGATTGGTCATGGTCAGATTCGCGCACCTTACGCGCACGCGGTCGCCCTTGCGCACGACGAGATTATCGATCCCTGGGAAGACCCGACTGTTCCAGGTCCACAGATTGAAATCGAGCATGGTCATGACCTTCGGCATGTAGGAGCCGGGATCGATGTCGTAGTTGTTCATGACGAAGACAAAGTCTCGATCGACTCGCATGAACTTCGGATCACGCGGATGCACGACGAAGGAGCCCATCATGCCCATCGCCATCTGCACCATCTCGTCGGCATGCGGGTGGTACATGAATGTCCCGCTTTTCTTCATCTCGAATTCGTAGACGAAGGTCTTGCCCGGTTTGATGTGCGGTTGCGTCAGGCCACCGACACCATCCATGCCGCATGGCAGGAGCATACCGTGCCAATGGATGGTGGTATGCTCGGGCAGCCTATTCGTGACGAAGATGCGGACCTTGTCGCCTTCGACCGCCTCAATCGTCGGACCAGGGGATTGGCCGTTGTAGCCCCACAGATGCACCTTCATGCCGGGGGCGAACTCGCGGACCACCGGCTCGGCGACGAGATGGAATTCCTTCCAGTCCCCGTTCATTCGCCACGGTAGCGTCCAGCCGTTCAGCGTCACGACTGGCTGGTAATCCGGACCGCCGCTCGGAAAGAGAGGCGGTTGCATCGTGTTTGTCGTCGTTGTCGGCGCTTCCGGAATGCTTGCCGCTTGGGCGCGTCCGCTTACAGCGGTGGCCCCTGCCAGCACGGCCGCCGAGCCGATAAAGCCTCGTCGAGAGAGCATGATTCTTCTCCTATCAAGTTCAGTGTCCTGCCGCCTCACCGCCTGCGGCGACCGTTGATTTTGGAGATTCCCCGGCTTCTCCAGGGCTGCCTCCGACGACGGCAACGAAGAGATTGGTGCTGGCGAGCCAGAATTCGCGCTGAGCCTCGATGGCGGCGGTCGTGGCGGCTATTCGTTGCCTCGCCTCCGTCAGCAACGCGAACACGTCGACCTGCATCGCGTTGTAGCGCAGCAGGCTCTCGTCGGAGATGATCTTGCGGAGCGGCAAGACCTCCTGCCGGTAGTGCACGGCAATGTCATAAGCCGAGCGGTAGACGCGATAGGCGTCGCGCGCTTCGGACCGGACATTGACCGCCTTTTCCAGAAGCCGGTTGACTGCTTCCATGTATGTCTGCTCGGCCTCGCGAACACGCGTTTCGCCGAAGTCGAACAGCGGCACCTGGAAGTCGACCTCGATGCCACGCTCCCTGATGGCAGTGCCATCGGAATCGCGCGTGGTCTTCCTGATGCCACCGACCTCAAGCAGACTGATGAACCGCGTCGCCTGAGTTAGCCCGTAGGACTTGGCAAGCGCGGACACGTCGATCCGTGCGATTTGCAGATCGACGCGGCGGCGGACGGCGTCCGTCTCGATCGCAGGCAGCGTCCTTGGCCGCCCCGGCAATGCTGGAAGCGCGCTTGCCAAACGCACATTAGCATCCTGCCCCCAGAGACCGAGCACCCGGACCAGACGCTCCCGTTCGCTGTCAGCGCGCTGACGTGCGCCTGCAACCTGCGTGGTGATGTCCGCATAGAACACCTGCTCCCGGGCCTGATCGAGCTTGTTGAGCGCACCGGTTTCACCGAGACGCTTGGTGAGCTGCGCCGCGGCTTCCGCGGCCGACTGAGCCTGTGTTAGGAAGCCGGCCAACTCGCGGGCCGCGACCGCCCTATAGTAGGCGCGCCGCGCATCGACCGCCACGCGGAGCGTTTCCGTGATGGCCCGCAATTGCGCTTGCCGGAACCGGTCCGAAGCAAGATCCGCGCGAGCAGGAAGCGTCGCGAGAGCAAGGATATCGGCGACGATCCGCTTTTCGATTTCCAGTGCGCCGGCGCCCGAAATTCGGGACAACGACAGCACCGGATTCGGCGGCAAGCTGGCCCGCACCGCTTCCGCTTCGGCGATGCCCAACTCGTTGTATGCCGCTTGCAGCCCACGGTTATTGAGGAGCGCGATTTGCACCGCCGTATCGGCCGTCAACGGACGCTTCAGAAGAGGCGCTATTGTTTGGCGTGCCGACAGCGCATCGTCGCCGTTGCGGATCGCAATAACATCTTTCCTCAATTCCTCTTTGGTGAAGCTTGCGACGCTGTCCAGCCCTCCGTCGGGCGAGAAGGTCTTGCAGGATGCGAGCATGAGACCGGCGCTGAGCGCTAGGGCATTGCGGCCGGGCCCTCTGAACATCCATTGGATCAGTTGTTTTGACATGGGCGCCCCCTACTCACCGGGTTTCGGTTGAGGGGCGATGCGTTCGTTGGTACCGGCCCAGTCGCCGGGCTCGACCGGGCGTTGACTCCGGTATGCACCGAGTGTCGAGCGATAGGCGACCGTCGGAACGCGAACGGTGGAATCGGACGGGTCCGAACCGACGATCGGCTTGGACGTCGCCGTGCAACCTGCAGCGGCGGTCAGCCCACCGACAACAATAACGGCACGAAAACCTCGTCGGAATAAGTTCGTGGACTGCCGTCCGGACGCGGCAGCGGTAGCCCAAAGCTGAAAAGACATACACCCCTCACTGGTCGATCGATCACGAACAGCGACGGCTGCGCGCAGCCGCCACGTTGGCATCAGAGCGACAGGAGGACGTCCGGTGGCCGATAGAGTCGTTCTGGCCCAGACTCGGGAATGCCGTACGCATTCAACGACGGCAGCAACGCAGGGCGTTCAAACCGTAACAAGGGTAAATCAAACGATGGCGCAATCGCACTCACACAAAAAAGACCGCAGCATTGGCCGGATGAGCTTTGCGGTTCGTCGCTGTCATCGGCGTGGTCATGAACCAGGCCTTCGTCAGCATGGCTGTGCGCTATCGCGCCTTCATGCAGATGTGGCTTATTGTTGCCGTGCACATGCGCCAAGCTAGAATTGTCATCCGTAAGGCAGTGGGCCGTCCTGCTCCCGTCACCAAACGCAACAGCCGCCGACGGCGTGATCACACAAAGCGCATAGAGTACGACGAACAGCATTGCCGCCGTTCGTTGCGATCCTCTATGGATTCGGGTCAGAAGCATGGGTTCCGGAAAAAGAAAACGCGCTCAGTTAGCCATCGAACCGAGGTTATAGCCAGCCGCCGGCTCATGGCAAACCCTCATTCCACAAGAAAAGCTTCGTGAAGCCGGAGGGGCGGCGCTCGTTCGAGCCACCGACCCTCCGCTTATTGTGCGCGAGATATTTACCGAGCTACCAAATGTTGCCCTTGGGATCGTAAGCGGGAACCGCCGAGTTGGGCGCGGTCTGCGGTTTCTGTGCCCGATAAGACTTGGCGGCAGGCCGCGCCGCAGATGCCATGGCGTCGCCGGGGAGCCACTCGCGCTGGACATGGAGCCGCTCGCTTCGCTCGCGGGCTTCGTAATCGGTGTTAGGCGACGTCAAGTCGAACGCAAAGGCACCACCCGGAGCCATCAAGGTTCCGGCGAGCGCGACGACAGCAAGAAACGGTTTCATAGTTAAGTCTCCTTGTGCTCCCATCGGGGATGGGGAAGCCAGGCGGCTTCTGTTCCGTCTATCGTGTCGAAGGCTATGATCGTTACATGTTCACGGAAGCGTGAGCCTACAGAAATTTTCATTTCCGGCTGTAACCTTTACCGCCTCAATTCCGAAGTAATGGGTTGAAGACCCCGCTCCCACCCGCTGATATTCCTGGGAGCACCTCCAAAGGTCGCGTACGTTTAAAAGGTCTGATGCCTACGATGCACAATATCGACGCTCAGCTCGGGACACTTTGGGAGCAAGCACGCGCCGGCAGCGAGAGCGCCTACAGGGCATTCTTGACTGCACTGGCGACGCCGCTTCGAAGCTATGTTCGACGGCAGCTCTTGCGGTACGGCCGCAGCGAGAGCGAGACGGAAGATATCGTCCAGGAGGCACTCCTGGCGATCCACGAAAAGAGACATACCCATGATCAGGATATCCCGATCACCGCATGGGCTTATGCGATCACGCGCTACAAGCTGATCGACTATTTGCGCCTCAGCGAAAAAGATGCCCGAGCCCTCCCCTTGGAGGACATCGAGCAGACGGTTGGCTCCGACTCTATGCAACTCGATGTCCGCCTATCCGTGAGAAAGATTTTAGCAGCTCTCCCGGAAGGCATGCGCCATCCGATCGAACTTATGAAATTGATGGGGCACAGCGCGAAGGAAGCCGCAACACTGACGGGACAGTCGGAAGCCGCGGTCAAGGTCAATGTTCACCGTGGGCTCAAAGCCATGGCTAGGTCGTTTGGGTGAATGGACATGCCGAAGACCGACGAGCTCATTGCCCGCCTTAGCCGAGAACCGCGAACGAAGTCACTCTCTCCCACGCCGGTTGTGGTTATCGGGACGACGTTGGCTGTGCTCCTTGCACTGACCCTGTCCATCGAATGGCTGAAGCCACGCGCTGATCTCGCGCCAGCCCTGCTCGCCGAAAATCACATCTTCCTGCTCAAGCTGATCTTCACCGTCGGCGTCGTGGTCGCGACGCTGCCGATCGTGCGTGATTTGTCGGTTCCCGGCAGACGAATTGGGCTCTGGTCAGCGCTCGCGGCAGTGCCCTTCCTCATGGTCATCGTGCTCGCGCTGCGGGAATTTGCCGCCGCGCCTGCGGGCGAATGGTCGCATCATCTACAACATGCCTCGTGGCTGGAGTGCCTGTGGCAAATTCCAGTACTTGCAATCCCGGCCTTTACTATCCTTGCTCTTAGCGTCCGGCGGCTGGCGCCGACCGAGTTGCCGCGGGCTGGAGCCTACATCGGCCTCGCAGCCGGCGGCATTGGAGCGATTGGCTATGCATTCCATTGCCCCGACGATTCGATGGCGATCGTCGCAGTCTTTTATACTTTGGCTATTTTGGAGATGACGTTACTCGGTGCACTTGTCGGGCCTCCAATTCTCCGTTGGGGACGCCGCGAGATTCGATAATTGAATCGCACGCGTTACGATCGCGACCGGTACATCAGAAGCCGATAATGAATGTTTTCAGTGTTAGCCATGGTAGTGCAGGATCGGAAAGCACTGCCTCTTTGTAATTTGCAGCGCTAGCACGGTGCGGACGACAATGCCTAGCAGGGCAAATTTAGGCGCGGCCCAATAGGCACCGGGAGTCAGGCCGTTTTAGGTGACGAATAAGCTCAGACAAGTTGGACGTATTCGTCACCGTCAACGTCGTCAGTTCGCGCCCCGTTCATGGGATTTCATGATCGGTTCTCGATGCTGCTGTCGAAAAACCCCGTGAGATTTCTGGACACCGTCGGTCCGGGTATGCCGCGCTTCCCATTCGCTGCTTGACCCTGTCCAAGGCCGAGCCGATATTCCCAACCGCGCCATGCGCCTGTTCCGAACCATACTCGCATTATTGATCGCCCTTTCAGTGGCAACCCTGCCGACTGCGGGCAGCACTGCGCTCATGGCGAAATCAGCCGATACATCGATGTCCGATATGATGTCGATGGACGATTGCGAGCACGCCGCTATGCCATGCCACAAGGCCGGTGACTGCTGCGGGTCTATGGCGAATTGCACTCTGACGTCTTTCATCTTCTTACAATCGAACGCGGCGACCATTCGCTTTCAGCGTGTTGCCGCCGACCGGCCGTTCGTCTCCGCTGAAGCTCCCGTCCGCCTGCAGTCTGCGAGTCCCCCGTTCCGACCTCCTTGGGCCTGACACTCGTTCCTACAATCTGGGACATCGCGTGAGCTGTAGATCGCGCGGAGTGGCATCACAGATCCGCGATCTGGGCTCACTGAGTGAGGAGGTGTGAGATGAAACAGAATTCGATTCTAGCTAGCGCTCTTGCAGTGGTCCTTTGGGCAAGCATCTCCACTTCGGCAGGCTGGAATGGCCACGCGTTTGAAACGCTGCGATCTGAAGTGACAAAGAACGATGACGTAACGAAGGCAGCGCACCTACTTCATAACTTTTTAGGAAAACCCGCCTCCAATGTAGTAGTCGCCAACATCCGCGCTGATAGAGCACCAGACAGCGTTGGGGGCATGGCGCCGCAGCCGAGGCCCCTCCCTAGTCCTGGCACCTGGACCCTGATTAGCACCAGCTCGGGCGGCACTCGTTCCAGCAGCAGCATTAGAATCCTTGAGCGTGGAATCTACCGTGCAGAGACTATCGGCCGGACGGCTGCCCCTGGCACCACCGGCGTCATTAATACGGTGCGAAATCCGCAATTGATCACTGCGACCACCGTCGTCGTCGGCCACGTCGGTGTGCGATTCGGCTTACATTATTCAGTTGTCGGGGGCGAACCAGGTTCGGAAAAATTTCTAAGATTAGTAATTTTGTTCCCACCTGAAGGTTTACGTAATCCTCAGACTGGGCAACTCCATTATCAGAATGCTCGTGAAGTAACCGTCGCCGTGGGCACGGCACACTATTGGGAATATCATTTCGAGAACCCCTGGGAGATTGCTGAAGGAATTTGGTTGTTTGAGTTCTGGGATGGCGCCAAAAAAATAGGGCAGCAGCGTTTCTGCGTCCACCGTTTGGAAAAAATCCGGATGCCGACTGCGAGATTGCCGACGGAATGCCGTCAGGATTTGCTGGGGTAATTTTCGTGACCGTCAAATGCCTAGGAGCGAACACATAAAACTTCGATGGCCGCCAGGATTGTTTAGTAGCGAACAATAAGCGTGCGCGAATGGAGGTGGGTCGACGAACGTCGCAAGACTGATCTGCGCGACGTGCCAATTATGACTCTGTTGAGCCATACTCCCCCGGATGAGCTACCACTGTAGGATTGAAACAGTTCACGTAGCGTACAGCGCGCTCATAATGACGACGAGTCGAAGTCAGATATCCACGAAGATGCAGCGCCAGCAATGTCACCCATCTGAGGCAAAGCGGAAATATTTTCAAACTGGGGGAGTTGTTTTAGCGGCTTCGCCAGACTTTGGACCGGCCCTTTCTACACCAGCGATCTTCTCCGTTGCTCCGGCAATTCGTCTGAGTGGACCGCTAAAATCAGGAAAATTGATTAGCGCAAGCAGTAGGCCTGCTATCCAGAAAATGTGCATATGTGTGAACATGGCAAGAAGGCCTAACACACACACAATTTCGAACTGGATTTTGTTATGTGCAAAGCGGTCTGGCAGCGCATGTAACCGAAAATACACGAGACCAATTATTAGAACGAAGAGCACCAGAAATACGGCCATGACAACCATGAGCGCATCCACCTCACCAGGAGCGGTGACAAACCACGGTAGATGGCCGGAAAAAGATGGGTGCATGGGCTCGGTCATGTACTGAAGTTTTGACACTCCTAGAGCCCAAGTTCGGCTTAGCGGTGATCAACCTCGATTCATACGCCCTGTCGATATTGGATAAACGGAATCGAACAACCTGCACTCAGGGCGCGTACCGCAAAGCGATTTAGTACAATAACAGCTTGACGTCGCATTAACCACACAAAATGGGCTGTGCGATTTATCCTTTTTTTAGGGTGCTTTGCCTACTCTGAGGCATGCAAACCCCACGCGTGCCAGCGCTCGATGTCTTGCGGCTATTTGCCGTGCTGGCAGTCGTGCTCTTTCATTACGGCTATCGGGGTCCCACAGGTTTCGGCACGACATACGTGGCGTGGTCTGAGCTTGGACCCTACGCGCGCTATGGGTTTCTTGGCGTACCCGTTTTTTTCGTGATCAGCGGTTTCGTCATCGCTTACTCTGCTGAGGGGCGCGGACCGGTGCAGTTCGCGATCGCGCGATTTGCGCGAATTTACCCCACATTTGTGTTGTGCATGACTCTGACATTCGCCTTCCTGATCGCCTTTGGTGCGCCTGCATTCGAAACATCGTTTGCTCAGTGGGCCTCGAATCTTCTGATCGCCGCACCGGGTAGCACGTACATGGACAGCGCATATTGGTCTCTGGTCGTCGAGATGATTTTCTATACGTGGGTTGCAATCTTTATTGCGTTGGGGCTTTGGCAAACGCGATTGGATCTAATCGTCGCCGTTTGGCTTGCACTTTCCGTGCTGAGCGATCTCACGATCGATGCCACGGTGATCTGCAAAGCGTTTCTTGCCGATTATAGCGGCTTCTTCGCCACAGGCATTATGATGTACCAGATTCATAAGGGACGGCGCGACGCATCTGTGCAATGGCTATTGGCAACCGCCGTTCTCACCGCGGTATATCAAAGCATCCATAACCTTCGTGGGCTGCGTGAGCAAACGGGCGCGATCGACGATCTGATCGTGGCGGGAATTTTCCTGATATCAGTCAGCGTGGTCTTCGCCGCGACGAAAATACGAGGACTGCCCTTAAATGTCGCGCTCGCCGCGGGGGGCATAACTTATCCGCTGTACCTGCTGCATCAGCAGATCGGCTACGTCCTGTTTGACCAACCGACTGACGCCTCTTCGATATCAGTCGCTGCAACGCTCTTGTTTTTGATGGCGTTGTCGTGGGGCATCTGGCGTTTCTTCGAACCGAGCGCGCAAAGTCTCACAAAACGCCATCTGACCGCCGTCGTGGAGCGATTTTCTTCGTCGACGTTCACCGTACCGTCCAAAAAGGCCACTCCCTAGGCGGCTTCCCGGGCGCTGCAACGCGGGCACTCAGCCAGCCGCCGGTAAGGGCCGGCTTTCGTCTTCAGTCTTCAATGGTTTAATTCCCAACGGCTTCGCGATGGCCAAGATGGCCTTCAGGCCACTTCCAAAACGAGAAATGGCCTCCCGGTGATTTCGCAGCTCGCCGTATGGGAGGTAACGAAGATCAAGTTGGCCAATGCGAGAGAAGGCAGGCCTCGCAAATTGTGCTCGAACCTCAGCTTCCCTATCGTCAGGAGCGACCAAGAAGAAGTTTCGCGCCGCCGCGCCGTCGACACCCAGCGCCAAGTCGAGCATACGCACGATTCCCGAGTAGATACTCGTCGTGTGTTCGACTTCGAAGGCAGCCACCATGCTGCTGCCGTTCCGATCGAGCCATAAGACGTCTATGAGGCGGATCGCTTCACCGGCTTGATGTTGCACGAGCTGCTCCGGGAGCCGCTCCAGGCAACCATCGGCCAAACGACCAATTCCGTAACCGCGGCTGGCGTCGTTTGCTGCAACCCATACATCGTATCCGAGTGCCAATCCGAGATCCCGTAACCAGCCCTGGATCTCGGTGTGCGTGTGGTCTGCCTCTTGAGCATCTAGCATCGCTTTGGACAGCGCCGTGGATTCCGCACGTACCGCATCGAGATCGCTGCGCCAGCGGTCCAGACCTCCAGAATCATCATGGTTCGGCAGAGGATAGCGCCCGGATCCAAGGTCGAAGAGAAATGCCGCGACCGCGCCAAGATCGTTCGAAAGCATCGTTCGGTGAAGCGAGTTCAGCTTAAGCATCCCCTTCCGCATGGCGAGATACTCCTGCCAGCGTCCGAGCTTCACGTTTGCTCCTGTTAACGCGTTGTATCCCCTAACAATCGCCGTGTTGAAAGGCGGCACCCATGTAGGATGCAAGAAATAGAGGAGGTTTGCCGCCGCCGGACCGAGGCCTTTTATCTTTTCTTGGTCGAGCACGCGGATGGCGCCTAGGAGCTGTTCGTCGGCATTGCAGCAAAGGCAGCCGTCCAGGAATCGACCGAACGCGATCTGGTTCTCGCGGTTCTCGTATATGTCCGGAATGCGCAGTTTCGGCTTCCACATAAATGCGTGATCCGCTCCCTTGAAAACCTGCCGCTGCTCGGCGATCGAATCCAGCACGGTTTCAAGGGACGAGCCTCGATAAGCGTTGCCGAACCGATCGTCTCTAATTTCATCTATGATGACCTGTATGCCGCGCCGGATGGATCGAAAATTCTTGATCCTCTCCTCCCAAAGAAACCAAGTCCGATAAGCTCCTCCTGCATCGTCGCGCCAATGTCTTATGAGATCTCCCGCCCAGGTCGGCTCGTTCATCTCTTGCGACATATCCGGCGCTCCGCTCGATTTCGAGCGCTTATTTTGACCGAAGGGAAACAGGCTGCAAGTTCTACATTCGCCTTCGCCATGCCCCGACCAGCCAGTCCGTCGCACACAACGCACACTACAAGATCCACAGCTACCGCTGATCTTCCGGAATGCGCGCGCGGTTTGATCCGACATCGGTGTGATCCACTCTCGCGCCACAAACCCGGTCTTTCAGGTCCGGGTTTGGCGCGTCTTTGGAATGTTTTCGCGGATCACTACGAGCGGTGTCGCGGCAGGAAGCGGTGAAGGGCTTTAGAGATGCCCTCCTGCAGCTTGTCGCTCACCTGGGGGCAGCCGCCGGACTGGGCAGCTGATGCGCGTCAGGGGTCGGCCTCAGCGACCACACGTAAGACATTCCGTTTGAGCTTGGGCCCTAAAACACCAGGTCTGCGGGGCGAGAGATTGGCTTGTCGCTCCGCCGTCAAAACATGAGGGAGCCAGAAGTATCAACCGGCATTGAAAGCCGGAAACCACGCGACATTTTCCGGCAGGGAACTTTAAACCCCGCTTGAAATTAGTCCCAAGGGGGCGAGTCTCAGAAAGATCCGGGTATGAGCCGTAGATTGATAGTCGGGACCCTGGCGGTCGTAGTGGCAATTATAACGGGCGGCGTAATCTTCGTATTTTCTGGGATCTACAATGTCGCGGCCGACGATCAGCACTGGACCATCTCGTACCGGGTAATGGAAAGCATACGTTCGAGTTCCATCAAAGCGCGTGCAAGCGGAATAACCACACCTCAAAATCTTGATGGTCAAGAAAAAATTGCGAGCGGTGCCGTACACTATGCGACGCATTGCGCGAACTGCCATTCGGCGCCGGGAGTGAAAGCCGAGGAATGGGTGGGCAACATGTATCCGACTCCGCCGCAATTGGCCGATACTGCGCGCAACTGGAAGCCTTCCGAACTGTTCTGGATCATCAAACACGGGATCAAAATGTCGGGGATGCCGTCCTGGGCCGAGCATGGTGACGACCAGATTTGGAATACGGTCTCGTTCTTGCGGAGACTGCCCAACCTTTCCGCAGACGACTACACCAAACTCGCAGCAGCGGCAGAGGGAGCGGGGCATCGTATGAACAATGGCGCAGTAGAGAACAAAGAAACGGAAGCGCACCGCGGGTCTTCAAACAGCACTCATCGCGGAAACCACTAGACGCATCGGACCAATCCGGGAGTCAGAGACCAGCCAGCCGATCGGGGCTTTTGATCGATCATGCGTGCCGCCGGTTTCCGTGTCGACGTTGTTCGCAACGACTTGCAGCTGTCCCGAAGTCGACCGCCTGCAAATCAGAAGAAGTACTGTGTACAGCGATGCCGCTACCGTCGAATCTTCCATCCGGAGTTCGCCAGAGCAGCGATGCACTCAGGCCGCTAACTTAACTACCAAGTCGTTCAGAAGATCGACGCTGAGCCTTCCGTCAGAAAGGACTTTGAAACTGGAATTCGGCGGAATCTCGTGCCAACCCTCTTTACAATCGTCAACGGGCTCGGACGCCACCACTACATCTGCCAACGTCCTACGGTAGTACAGTGTTGGTGGCTTGGTGTCGCTGGCCCAACGGAAGCCGAACACGGTCTCGCCATCGGTCAGAGTTGCGGTGAAGCGAAATGGCTCAGCGATGCCTGCATCGATCATCGTGCCATGAATCGCGCGCAACGTTCGGACCACGGCACGCACAGGATCTTTGTCTAGCCCATTCGCCAAAGCAGCGAGGAAAATTGCCTCTGAGTCGCTGCTTCCCATACGGGAGCCATAGAGATCGTCCGGAATCATGGCCTCGATAGTGCGCCTGATTTGGGGATATCCACCGATCTGCCCATTGTGCATGAATAACCATTTGCCGTGCGAGAATGGATGACAATTCGCCCGGTTCGTTGGTGTGCCTGTCGATGATCGGACATGGGCAAAGAACAACCGCGACCGCACCTGATGGCATAATGCCTGCAAATTTTCATCCGACCAGGCAGGGCGCGCTTCGCGAAACAGTGCTGGCTCAATCCGTTCGCCGTACCAGCTTAGGCCAAAGCCGTCACCGTTCGTGCCGGTCTTTCCCCTGGCGGCAGAAACGGATTGGCGGACGAGCGAGTGAGGAGGTATGCAAATCAATTCGGAGAGGAAAACTGGCTCGCCTCGATAGGCCAGAAGACGACACATGTTATGGCCCGTGCAGCGGCATGCCGCAGGTTCAAATAATGTTTCAACATGGTGAACAGAAGGTTAACATCTGCGTGTCACGACAGCCAATTTAGGGCGGGGGCAGAAACCGGAAAGCGCTTAGTGCATATGAGGGGCCGCAGGCTGGCTTTATCGTCCCGCTTTCGGTATGATTCTACGATGTCGCATGGGTTTCGGTGCATACTGACGGTCTTGCTGGCGCTGACTTTCGCTGTCGGGCCGGCGCCGCAGTGTTTTCGGACATCTGCCACCTTAAAAATTGAGACGGCGGTGCAGATCGAAAAGTCAGGGTCAGCCCAGTGTCACTGCTGCGACAACGATCAGACGGGAGTGACAGCAGACGCATGTTGCGCGCTATGCGGCACCGCTGCCGCACTGCCCTCGACTGACATGACGTTGGAACAGAAAACGGTCGAAGCGTTCGAAAAATTCGTCGCGCCCCGGACCGTGGGTCTCGCAATTTCGCCTGATCCACACCCTCCTCGTCGACTCGCCTGAATTAACGCCTGAGATTTCGGGCGCAGGTCTTCTCGCAAAAGCTGTTCTTGCGGCGTCACGGACGCCTCACGGGTGTGCGCAGCCTGACGGCGGTGAGCACATTCGCCAGCATACGGCCATCAAATGCTTGCTTCCATGGGCGGAACTATCAACCGGCGCACGCTGCTGATCGGAGGCGCGGCCCTCTCTATCTCGCAGTCGTTCAATCGTACAGCCTTCGCAGAACCAAGCGTGAAGATCGTAGAGATCAGTGCCGCACCGGCACGGCTTTCTATCGGTGGCGAACCGCGCCGGCCCACCGACGTCTGGTGTTACGGAAATTCCGTCCCCGGTCCGGAGATCCGGTTGCGTCAGGGCCAGCGCGCTCGAATCGTTATGCGCAACAACTTGCCTGTGAACACGACAGTTCATTGGCACGGCATTCGGTTGCACAATTCTATGGACGGGGTTCCCGGCATCACTCAGCCTCCGATCAAACCTGGCGAAACCTTCGCCTACGAATTCACGCCGCCGGACGCCGGCACGTTTTGGTATCACCCGCACGCGGACAGTTTGCAGCAACTCGGACGAGGCATGGCAGGAGTTCTTGTCGTGGAAGAGCCGAGCCCCCAACCTTTCGACCGCGAGCTCGTCTGGATGGTGGGGGATTGGCGGCTCACACCAGATGCGCAGATTGCAACGGGCTTCGGCAGCGCGACGGAAGCCGCGATGTCAGGCCGCATAGGAAATACGATAACGGTGAATGGTGTCGTGGCCGATGAGGTGGCAGTGCGCGCGGGCGAGCGGGTGCGTTTTCGCATCGTCAATGGTGCGCTTGCGCGTATCATACGGTTGCGCTTCGACGGGCACCGTCCCGTGGTCGTAGCGATCGACGGACAACCCTGTGATCCGCACGAGCCGGCAACAGGGCGGGTTCTTCTCGGACCCGGCATGCGTGTCGATCTCTTGATCGACATGCAAGGTCATCCGGGCCGCTCTTATCAGATCGTCGATGAGTTCTATCCGGGTCTTACGTATTCGCTCGCCAAATTTTTCTATCAAGACGAAGCGCTGCCACGCAGGTTACCTTTCGGAAATACGCAATCGCTGCCCCAGAATCCCTTGCCTGAGCCTGATTTGGAGACCGCGGAACGACATCAGCTGAGGCTGCAAGGCGGCGTGATGGGCGGAGCGATGATGGGAACAGGCCGCGTGCGCGGAATGTCTCATGAAGCAAGCTGGGCGATCAACGGCAAGTCTATGACAGGGGACGGTCACGCCGGCATGCCGCCGCTTCTGAACCTTCGGCTCGGCCGAAGCTACCGGCTGGCCATACGGAATGAAACCGCATGGTGGCATCCCATTCACCTTCACGGTTTTAGCTTCCGCGTGCTGAGCCGAAATGGCTCGCCGGTACCGCACCGTCAATGGGCCGACACTGTTCTCCTCCCCCCGAAGAACTCCACCGAGATTGCCTTTGTTGCCGAGCGGGAGGGAGATTGGATGCTGCACTGCCATGTCATCGATCATCAGGTATCCGGGATGATGGCCGTGTTGCGCGTCGCATGAGTATCGAGACCATTGAGAAAAGGAGAAGTTAGATGAACAGACGCACCTTCTGTATCGGCGCCGCGCTTGCGCTGCTGCCCCAGTTGCCTGCATCGGCCGGCTCCATCCGGGCAACCTTATATAAGGATCCGGATTGCAATTGTTGCGATGCCTATGCCTCTTACCTTCGCGAGCACGGATTTGAAGTCGAGGTAAAAGCCACCGAAGACCTTGCCGCAATCAGCAGCAAAGCCGGCGTGCCGGAAAAGCTACAAGGCTGCCACACGATGTTCGTGGATGGCTATGTGGTCGATGGGCATGTTCCGATCAATACGATCCGAAAGCTCATGTCGGATCGCCCCCCCATCGCCGGAGTCACCCTCCCGGGCATGCCGTCCGGATCGCCCGGCATGTCCGGACGCAAAGAGGGGCCGTTCGTGATCTACGCGGTTTCGAAGGACGGGACGCCGCCCGCGATTTACGCGACGGAGTGAGATGGCCCTCTCAGTAGGCTCTCGTGAAGCGGAGAATAGAGCACAACATGGATTCTCCGGTCTTCGACAGCATTGAATTTGCGATAGCGGCGCTGAAGCGCAAAAGCTGCGGTCGAGTTCGCCCGGCCTCGACCGCAGTGCTTTAGCCGGTTGAACGGTCGGAGCTTCTCGGTTTCGTGTACTCCGCAGTTCTCTGCTCTGAAAAGCCTATAGGTGGTTGATGACTTTTCTGACGAATGAACCGCAAAGCATGGGCGAGCGGGTCATTGCTTTGGCGGAACGGGACCCTGGCCGTACACTGCGGTGGGTTTTGACCTTTCATTTTCTGGTCTGGAGCGCTCTTCCCTTCTTCGTCTGTTCCAATTTGCAGCTTGATCTCGTTGAGCATCTTGCGCTCGGGAAGGAATGGCAACTTGGCTATTGGAAGCATCCGCCATTGCCATGGTGGACCGCCGACCTTGCGTTTCGCATCGCGGGAGATCCCCGTGCGGTCTATGTATTAGGTCCGCTCGCCAGCCTCGGTGCGTTGTATGCGGTCTGGAAGCTCGCCTTCGAGACCGTTGGGCCACACAAAGCCCTCATTGCAGTTCTGCCCCTCGAAGGCCTGCATTTCTTCAACTTTTCTGCGGTCAAATTCAACCACGACGTGATGTTGCTGCCGTTCTGGACGTTCGCCGGATACTTGTTGTTCCGCGCATTGACGCGCAACCGCTGGATCGATTGGGTTCTTACAGGCGCCGTGCTGGCCCTTGGCTTCTGGACCAAATATACGATCTTCACCCTGGTTGCAGCGGTCGGACTGTTTTTCTTGTACGACCCGATCGCGCGTCAGAAGCTGAAGACAGCCGGGCCTTATTTGGCGGCCCTTGCGTTCCTATTCATCAGTGCGCCGCATTTTTGGTGGTTGGTTTCGCACTCGTTCTTGCCGTTCCAACACGTGCTGGTACGCGCGCAAGAAGCAAAACACTGGTACGACTATGTTGTATTTCCGGCGCGCTGGATCGTCGGCCAGGCTTTCTTTCTGCTTCCGACGGTCGGCCTGCTGTCTTTGGTGCTGGCCAGGCCCGCGCGCGAGAACGAGGGCAATGCTGCAGAGGGCTTCGTTCGTCGCTACGTGTTCATGCTCGCTGTGGGGCCTTTCGCCTTAACGACCCTCGCAGCAGCCGTCCTCGGTCGGCTACCAGTCGCCATGTGGGGGTACCCGCTGTGGTCGTTTGCTCCACTTGCGGCCCTGATGTATTTTTCCCCCATACTCGATCGGCGGCGCATGCGTTTGTTCGCGCGCGCATTTGCAGCCATCTTGATTGCGTTTCCCCTGGCGTTCGCCCTTGATGAACTTTTCGAATCCTTCGTGAGAGACCGGGCCAAAGCCACTGACTTCCCGGGCCGGCAAATGGCCGACGTTGTCACGCGGCGATGGCACGAAAAATTCGGAACACCGTTACTGTATGTCGGCGGGGCCGACTTCGGGTCTTCGGGGGTCGGCGAGTTTCCGGCCAACAACGTCGCCGTGTACTCGTCCGATCGACCTCACGTCATTGTCCACGGCGACCCGCACCTCAGTCCCTGGATCGATGTAACCGACGTTAAACGCCGCGGCGCGGTATTCGTCTGGCAACAGCATCCGCTTCCGGATGCGGTGGCCTCGGCGCTCAAAGCCAATTTCCCGGCGGTGGAGTTTCTAGCTCCGCTGACGCTGCCGCGCCAAACCCTTTATCCGCGCAAACCGGCCGTGATCGGTTACGCCATTCTCGCGCCCGATCCCGGATATGCCAATGATACCAGCCCGCGATGATGCAACGCCCCTAAGGTTTTCTCGTTAGATTTTGGGGCATGTCGTGTTCACGTGCGGAACGCTCGGAAACTCATCCGAGCGGGATTGTGTTCGATGTTTCGCGGAAGCCGTTCTGCCGTAAAACCGTTTTCTGCGAGCTGCCTCAGAAACTCCGGCTCGCTGTACCGCGTGATGCCGAGCTTCCGACGAACTCTGCGATAGGGCGAAACAGCGGTCTTCAACAATCCCAGAATGGCAGCAAAGACAAACCCGCGCTTGTACGCATACTTCAGCAACGCCATGGCGTCGCTGCTCGGACCAACTCCCGGGGGAACGACGTCAGCCAAGATGACGGAGCCGCCCTCCGCCAAAAGCCGCGTCCATATCGCCAGCAGGTCATCGAGTTCCCTTGGTGCGATATACTGTACGAGCGAATTGGCGACCACGATGTCGATCGATCGGGCCGGCAAGCGCTCCACCTCATCAGGACTGAGAACCTTGATGCGGGGATGACCGGAAAATCTCTTGGCAAGATTCGCCTGCACCGTCGGAGCCCCGTCACATAGTACGAGTTCAGCCGTGCGAGGTGCAACGAGATCGGCGTGGACGGCCTCGCCGCAACCGTAATCGAGCACGCGCACGGGCTGCTGCGGCAGCAGGGCGATGATGCCCCCAGCGACGTCACGGTAGTGGACGTCCAGATGACGCTCATTGACGTAAATGGAATGCGGCCGATCCCAAAAGCTCAGCCAGTTGTAGACGCTGTTGTTCATCCAGTACGATCCGATAAGAAAGCGCAACGATGATGGTGGATCGGCGGCACCATGCCGCCTTCGTGGCTAGGGTTTGGGCCGCTGCGGTCGCATCAAGCCATCCGCTAGATTGGTCAGCGTCACATCGAAATCTCGCATAATCCGCTCGTTGCTGACGACCTTGTCCTGACTCAAGGAAAGAATGCGCTCTCGAAGAACACCGCCGCGGCCACTGAACGCGAATGGCGTGAGTATCGACGCCAACAGCGATGCCGGAATCGGAAGATGAAACAAACGCCCGCGCTTTCCCATAACTTTCCTTACCTCATGGATCAGTTCCAGGTGCGAGAACTGCTCCGGCCCACCCATTTCGTAGACTGCGTTGCGGATAGGCTTCGATAGCGCCTGCAACAGGATCGCAGTCAAGTCATCGACGTGCAGCGGCTGCAGCTTCTGCCTGCCGCTGCCGATAACCGGCACCACGGGCGTGCGCTTGACGAGGGCCTGCAGTCCCGTCATCGCCGTTGCCCCGACCCCGCCGTAGAGGGCGGTCGGGCGGATCACGACGCAGTCCAGGCCGGACTGCATGACGATCTCTTCCGCTTGCCGTTTCGATTCCGAGTAGCGCGTAGTGATGGGAAGGCCGACGTCGCAGCTGCTGACGAAGACGAATCTCGCCACCCCCGCCGTCTTGGAAAGCTCGATTACATTCTCCGTCCCCCGAACATTGGTCCGGAAGAACTCATCGTCTTGGCGCGGATTGACGGCGGCCGCCAGGTGAACGACGGCATGCACATCTCGGAATGCCGACGACATGGTTTCGCGGTCCTCGACGTTGCCCTTAACAAAACGAACCTGGTCAAGTCCGAGGCCTCTCACCTTCTCGATGCATCGCGTGAGACCGACGAACCGCGTGTTCGGCAGCGTTGCGGTGGCGCGCTTGAGAAAATTGCGCCCGAGATAGCCGGCGCTTCCCGTCACTAGGATCTCCGCCACATCGCCCCCTTAAGATACTTCCTTAAAAACCCGAACCGGAAGTAGAAGCTGACGAGCGCCTCCTCCTGAAACTTCTTCAACTGTTCGGGCTTCAGGTGGTCCAGATGGAACACCGGGTTGAAGTTGTCGTAGTCGTTATAGTTGTGATTGAAGATTCTATCTTTGACCTCCTCGTAGAACTCGGTTCCCGGTATGGGCGTGCAAATCGTGAAGTTGGCCAAGCTCGGGTTGAGGTGGTGAGAATATTGAATCGTTTGTCTGATCGTCGCAGGCGTATCCTCGGGCAGCCCCAAGATGAAGAACGCGATGATGCGGATACCTTTGCTTTCGCAATAGCTGACGATGTTTTCCTGATGTTCGATCGCGGGCGGGCTTCGCTTGTGCGCTCGAAGCGCGTCGTAGTTGGTGGATTCAACGCCGATTTTGATGGCGCGGAATCCGGCTTCGTGCATCCGATCCACCAACTCCTCATCGAGGCGGTCCGCACGGGTTTCGCAGCCCAGCTCCAAGTCCAGGCCGCTTTTCTTGATGCCGTCGCACAATTCAAGCACCCATTTTCTGTTCAAGGAAAATACGGGATCCCTGAACATGACGGCGCGCACCCCGTAGACCGTGCTGAGCTGCTTCAACTCGTCTAAAACCTCACTGACTTTCCGGATCCGATAGGATTTCTTGACCGCGATGTAGGGACAATAATTGCAGAGATAAGGACAGCTTCTGCTTCCCTGGATGAACGCGGTCGGCCTGCGCTTGAAAATGGGGCTTTGCGAGAACCTCTTGTAGTCGTAGACGCTCCAATCCGGAAACGGCAGAGCGTCGAGATCGTCAACGCGTGACGTAGCGATGATCCCTGACGCGAGATCTTCGAGCCTCTGCAAGTTCAAGAAAGGTCCTTCGGCATCGCCGGACACGATTGTATCGGCATAGCTTCGAAACAGATCGGGCGTCGTCGATGCGAACGGGCCTACCAGACAAATCCTCGCATTGGTTTCCGAACGGACGCGCTTGAGATATTGAAGCTCCTCATTGTGCCGGATCAGAGACGCCTGAAGAATGACCAGATCCGCATCGGCCCGTATTCTATTGATGTCGAGCGTTACATCATGACGGTTCAGCTTCAGCACCGCTGCCAGATAGCCGTAGGTTAAAAGCGGAAAGTACTCGCCTTTTGTTCGGGCGATTTCCAGCAATCGCGCACGCAACGACGATCCCACACTGAACGTGGTTCCGTAGCCGCCGTTATAGTCCCTGTTGTCGCCTGCGACGTACACGTCGAGGAGGCTCACTCGCATGGCAGATGCCCTTCGAATTTGTGAATACGCGTCGGCGAACGCCGATGCCGTCCGACAGCCCAAGGCGTCGTTCGTCATCCCGCGAAGCGGCGACTCTCGCGTCTAAATTTGAGTAGGTGTCGGGAAGACTCTCGTCCCTGCGTGACCGGATTCAGTGGCTGATCGGCGCCACGGGCAGTGATGGTCAGAGGGAGACGAGGAGCTTGGGTGGGCGGTCAATAAAGGCCGCAGCCTGACGTTCAATGTCTGGTGACACCCGGGCAATAACCTGCAAGGGCATATGCGACGACACGTCTGAGAAAGACCGGCCCGCCAGAGCGAACTCGCACGAAAGACCGTGACAGCCGCAAGAGAGGCCGCAGCACGTTCCACAGCGCGACGCAGGCGTTTCGGGTTCGGTCTCCAATGCGCCGCTGTCAGCGTCATGGCCGTTTGCGGCTACGGCGGGACCACCGGCCGCAGAAGCAGCGACTTGATGCTTGAGACAACCGGCAGCAGCAACATCCCCGACAAACGTCGATGCGAATGCTGGTAAGACCACGACAAAAGAATAGACGAGTACCAGCACACCAGCTGCACAAATCCGCAACGTTTTGGTCAGTCGGATGAGCACGTCGAACTATTTCGTTCCCCAGACGGATGCCGTCGTCTCAGCAACGAAATACGAACTAGGATTTGTGAATAAATTGTGGCCATCCAGGGTGCTATCCCCTACGCAGCTCGCCTCGGCTTTGCTGGACTTCCGGACGTAACCATCCCGGACATAGCCGCGCCTGCCGATGTCTAAGCGACCGAACCAGCAAGGGGCACGCTCGCAAATCGCGTGCCCCCGCGACCAATTCCGGCAACTTTAACGTCAGTGAGGGCTTGGGCTGGTGATCGAACCGTGGGGAGCACCGTGGATATCACGCTCGGCGCCTTGATTCACGTCCGTCGGCGTCGGCGGGTTTATCGGAGCGCCCCGGGTCATGCCAGAACCTCCAGTCGTCATCGGCTGACGGGATACCGTGCCGTGCGGGCTGGGGCTGGTGATCGAGCCGTGCGGAGCGCCGTGCACGTCCCGTTCGGCGCCCTGAGTTTGGTCGGTCGGAGTTACGGCGCGCTGGCTGTAGCCGGCCCCGGTTCCCAATAACAGCAGCATTGTGGCCAACAGCGGGGTAACGCGTTTCATGGGAATCTCCTTTTGTTTCCATCACGCATTGGATGGAGAAGCCCGATGGCTTCTGTACTGACTGTCGCGTCAGAGGGCGGGATCGTTACACGTTCACGGAAGCGTGACGCGGGGGGGGGTGCCCCGACAGACGAATCGGGCTCCGATCGGACTTGCAGCGGCCCTGCATCATAGTCCTCAGCCTGGCGGGGAATTCGCCACCGCGCCTGCGTGCGAATGGACGCACCTCCAGCATACCTCATGGCTGGAGTACCTCTCGCAGATCACGCTGGGCGCTCTCCTCGGGGCCGCAGGCGCCAAGCTAGGGAGCCCATCTCTTCTGATTCCCGCCGCTGCTATTCCCCGCGGGGCTGGGCGTTCCGCATCCCCTGCCGAGCAGGGCGACCTTGAGCACTGTCTTCGCGACGCATGTTCGCCAAAGATCGGTAAAGCTCTCGGCGGAATGACCACAAAGGAGTTCTCGGCCTTTGCACATGCCGCGGGCCTTGGTGGTTTACAGGCTTATCGAATTCGCGCCGGTGTCGGCCTTGCAGCTTCTCAATGCTACGTTTTTCTTTACGACAAGCCTTCAGTCAGCCCGAATATGGAAGGTTCGCGCCGAGCGCATCACCCGCGTTAACGATTCATTAACCATACAGATATTAACGTTTGTTTAACTTAACAAGCAGGTGGCCCAGCATGACCGGCAGTGAAGCCATGGAGCTTGCACGAGATAGCGTGATCACCTTGATGTGGATCGCTGGCCCCGTCACGATTGCGGGATTGCTGGTAGGCGTGGCGGTTTCGTTCATACAGGCTCTCACGCAAGTCCAGGAGATGACGCTCACTTACATGCCGAAAATCATCGTGATGTTTCTGATTCTTATGCTGGCGCTGCCCCTGATGGCAGATTCGATCCAAAGCTACATGCTTCGAATCGTGACGCGGCTGATCATCGGACCGCACCTGACTTAGCTCTCCAATGTAAGTGTCCAGCATAACGGACCACATGTTGTCTGATGGACCATGAAGCTCGCCACCACCTCACTACGAGCCCCCTCTGTGCCAACAGCTTTGAGCATGCGAACAAGGTTTACAATGTTCGGTTACAGAATTTTGCAAAGCCTTTGGCGAGTTGCGCCGCGCTTGGCGTGCAATAGCTAGGTCTTCAAACACGGCGATCAAACTCCCCGGAGGGCATATACACTGTCATGAGCGACCTTTGGTGAACGCGCCTCAATTCGATTGCATTATTGTTGGTGGCGGCCCTGCGGGGCTTACCGGCGCGCTATATCTTTCCCGATTTCGGAGGCGAGTGCTTCTGCTCGATGCTGGCGGAAGTCGGGCGGCATCGATCCCAATGTCTCACAATCAGCCCGCATTTCCTGATGGAATCTCTGGTCCTGAATTGCTGGTAAGAATGAAAATGCAAGCGCAGCGGTTTGGCGCCGAAATCGTGATCCCTGCACACGTCGAGAAGGTGCGCCGCTCTGAAATCGGTTTCTTGGTTGAATTCGCGGGAAAGATCGAGACGTCCAAGACCATCCTTATGGCAACCGGCGTCGTCAACCGCCGTCCCAAAATGAATATCGACGTCCACCGCGAGGCGGTCACGCGCGGCTTAATCCGATATTGTCCGATCTGCGACGGTTTCGAAGCGATGAACCAAGACATTGCGGTTATCGGCGGAGACGGCCGTGGCGTGGCCGAGGCCCTGTTCCTGCGAAACTACAGCGCGAATATTACTCTGCTCTGCGAACGCCCGCTCACATTGGACGGAGCCAGCCGGAGTGAACTCGCTAACGCCGGCATTCGGACGGAGGAACGATGCGTCAAAACCATCGGCATCGAGGGAAACAAGATCTTGGTAACCGTCGAAGGCTCGATGACAGCGCATAGATTCGAAACTCTCTATCCGGCTCTCGGATCGGACAGCAATAACGAAATCGCAATCCAAACCGGCGCGGCGATTTCTAAAGCAGGCTGCGTCATTGTCGACGGGCACCAGATGACGACATGCGCCGGGCTTTATGCCGCGGGTGACATCGTCGAAGGACTCGATCAGATCAGTGTTGCCACGGGTCAAGCCGCGATCGCTGCGACTGCCATTCACAACCGGCTTCGGGAGCGTGAAGGCTTTCAACAGATGCCTCGATAACGCGGCATCGAGTCCGACGCTTCCCAATGATGGATCACATCTGATCGTCGCGTGTCGAATTCAAGATTTCGCAGACGCGGCTGTTCTTTCAAGCCGTTCGGCCATGACGATTCGATCTCGCCCAAGTGTCTTGGCCCGATAAAGCGCTTTATCGGCTCGCCCAAGCAATTGCGTCAAGCTCTCGTTGGCAGCCCGATAAGCGACGCCGGCGCTGCACGTCACGGATATCGAACCGGCATCCTGGCTGACGCGCATCTCCCGAATGGATTGGCAAAGCCGGCGGCCGATTTCCCATGACTTGGCAGGCTCGGCGGACGCGATCAGACAAAACTCCTCGCCCCCAAGCCGCCCAGCGACACCCTCCGCATTCTTGAGATGTTGCCCGATCGAAGCGAGCACGTCGTCCCCCGCTTTGTGCCCATAGGTGTCGTTGATTTTCTTAAAAAAAATCGACATCGAAGATGATAGCGGAAATGGCTTCATCTGGGTGATTGAGGATTTTCGCCGCCGCAATATCCATAAATGCACGGCGGTTGAAAAGCTGAGTCAAGTCGTCGACAGTTGCCTGATGAACCATCTGCTGCTTCATGGCGGTAACGCGGTCGGCGAGACGAAGCCGCGCCCGCAATTCTTCGGGGTTCGGGGG
>BFBZ01000681.1_pt1 | contig 28581 bp, 30 predicted proteins | sample 1888401 | NCBI WGS metagenome assembly BFBZ01 (sample SAMD00112614, study PRJDB3348) | symbiont metagenome | host: Chara braunii
CCCGCCAGCGCTCCTCCACGGGATAGAAGCCGTACATGAACTGGCCGAATTTCGCCTGGACGAAGGGCCAGCAGGCGCCGACATGGCGCCCGACCTTTTCGTCGAGACAGGCCTCGCGATCGGCGCCCGACCAGACGGCCCGCACCAGCGTGAAGTCGATGAAGGTCCACAGCAGCTTGAAGGCGATATAACCGCCGACAAGCGTCAGCAGCGCATGCGGGATGGAGGAGAACAGGTTGGTGCGCAGCCAGCCGAGGGCGCCGGCGGTGGAGGCCGGCGGCGGCAGCGCTTGCGCGAGTTCCGAGCGAATGAAGGTCGTGGACGCCATGGTCATCGGATGGCCCTCAGCGTTCGACCAGCGCGATGCGCCGGTTGTACCAGTTCATGAACAGCGACGTGACGATCGAGATGGTCAGGTAGCAGGCCATCCACATCGCGATGATCTCCATCGCCTGGCCGGTCTGGTTGAGGATCGTGCCACCGACCGACACCATGTCGGGATAGCCGATGCCGACCGCCAGCGACGAGTTCTTGGCGAGGTTGAGATATTGGCTGGTCAGCGGCGGAATGATCACCCTGAGCGCCTGCGGGCTAACGATCAGGCTGAGGATCCGGCCTTCCGCCAGCCCGAGCGAACGCCCCGCCTCGGTCTGGCCATGGCTGACGGCCTGGATGCCGGCGCGCACGATCTCGCCGATGAAGGCCGCGGTATAGGCGACCAGCGCGATCAGCAGCGCGACGAATTCCGGGATGATCGTCATGCCGCCCTGGAGATTGAAGCGGCCCTGCACCGGCTGGTCGAAGCCCACCGGCAACCCGGTCGCGAGATAGGCGAGGATCGGCAGGCCGAGAATCAGGCCCCACATGGTCGGCCCGACGGGGAATTGCGCGCCGGTGGCGTCCTGGCGCTTATGCGCCCAGGAGCGCACCACGAAGGCGGCCACGATGCCGATGATCAGCGCGACGCCGATCCAGCCGGCGCCCGGCTCGAACAGCGGCTTCGGCATGGTAATGCCGCGCTGATTGACGAAGATGGTGCCGAAGATCGACAGCGAATTGCGCGGCGCCGGCATGGCCGCCAGCACGGCCAGATACCAGAACAGGATCTGAAACAGCAGCGGCAGGTTGCGGATGATCTCGACATACCAATAGGCGATCTTGGCGACCACCCAGTTGCGCGACAGCCGGGCGACGCCGACGATGAAGCCGAGAATGGTCGCCAGGATGATGCCGACGCCGGCGACCAGCAGCGTGTTCAACAGCCCGACCACGAAAGCCCGGCCATAGGACATCGCCTCGGCCCAGGGGATCAGCGCCTGCGAAATACCGAAGCCCGCGGTATTCTCGAGGAAGCCGAAACCGGCCGCGATGCGCTGATTGGTCAGGTTTGTCGCGGCGTTGGTAACGCCCCTGTAGGCCAGGAAAAGCAGCAGGCCGAGGGCCAGGAGCTGAAAGATCGTGCCGCGGATTTTCGGGTTGTTGAAGAACGCCACTTTGGGCGCACTTACCCCGCGAGCCGGCAACGTGCCGTCCGTCATGTTCGCCGTCCCCTTCTCTGGCCCGGTGAGGGACCCTTCCGGCGCCCAGCTCAGGGGCGCCGTGGATCGGTTGTCTTCACCGGAGAACCGTCCCGGATCGTGGACCCAGGACGATTGTCATGTCCAGTCGTAATCGCGCGTTCTCAACGGATCGGCGGGGCGTATTGCAGGCCGCCCTTGTTCCACAGCGCATTCAGGCCGCGCGAGATGCCCAATCGCGTATTCGGGCCGACATTGCGCTCGAACACCTCGCCGTAATTGCCGACATGCCGGACGATGCGCACCACCCAGTCCTTGGTCAGGCCGAGAGCCTCGCCGAAATTGCCTTCGGTGCCGACGACACGCCGGATTTCCGGATTGGTCGATTGCAGCATCTGGTCGAGATTGGCCTTGGTGATGCCGAGCTCTTCGGCCGTCACCTGGGCGTAGAGCACCCATTTGACGATGTCGAACCATTGGTCGTCGCCATGACGCACGACCGGCCCCAGCGGCTCCTTGGAGATGATTTCCGGCAGCACGATATGGTCGTCGGGCTTGGCCAGCTTGACGCGCTCGGCATAGAGGCCTGAAGCGTCGGTGGTGAACACGTCGCAGCGGCCGGCATCATAGGCCTTGACCGTTTCATCGGCCGTGCCGAACACCACCGGCTCGTATTTCAGGTTGTTGGCGCGGAAATAGTCGGCGACGTTCAGCTCGGTGGTGGTGCCGGTCTGCACGCAGACCGAGGCGCCGGACAATTCGCGCGCACTCTTCACGTTGAGCGATTTGCGCACCATGAAGCCCTGGCCGTCATAATAGTTGATGCCGGTGAAGTTCAGGCCGAGGGCGGTGTCGCGCTGCAGCGTCCAGGTCGAGTTGCGCGCCAGGATGTCGATTTCACCCGACTGCAGGGCGGTGAAGCGATCCTTGGCCGAAAGCGGCGAGAACCGCACCTTGGTCGGATCGTTGAAGATGGCCGCGGCGACCGCGCGGCAGAAGTCGACGTCGAGCCCGGTCCAGTTGCCGGCGCTGTCGGGCATCGAGAAGCCGGCCAAGCCCTGCGTTACGCCGCACTGGACATAGCCCTTGTTCTGCACGTTGCGCAGCGTCGTGCTGGGCGCCGGCGCCTGAGCAAACGCTGCGGTTGCCGAAAATCCAAGTACCGCGCCGAGCGCGAGAGTCGAGACGATCCGTTTCATGGTGGCAGCCTTTCCACTCTTTCATTGGTCGGTCGTTGAAGCTTGCGAGCAAAATGGCCGGCGCGACATTCCCCTCCTCGCCGCCCGTTTCTCCACGCAAACAGCCCCGATTTCAGGGCCAGATCACGGGAGACCTCGCGTTCCTGCATCACAGGCCATCTCCGAACGGGGGTCAAGGGCTTGCCGAGGGCTTGACGGCGATCGCCGCGGTCAGAGAAATGAGCCTTCCCACCCTCCGCGGGCCATGCTCGCTTTCCCCTGAGGCGATCATGGCAGGCCCATCCGACACCAAGCGCTTTTCCGAGCGGACGCGGCTCGTCCTCGGCGGTCGCGACCCCTCGGAGCAATTCGGCTTCGTCAACTCGCCGATCTATCGCGGCTCGACCGTGCTCTATCCCACCTATGACGAGCTGAAGTCCCGGCGGCAGCGCTTCGTCTACGGCACCAAGGGTACGCCCACCAGCCAGTCGCTGGAACAGGCCTGGACCGAATTGTCAGGCGCCGCCGGCACCGTGCTCGTCCCCTCCGGGCTCGCGGCCATCATGGTCGCGCTTCAGTCCTGCCTGAAGGCCGGCGACCACCTGCTGGTCACCGATTCCGTCTACCGCCCGACACGCAACTATTGCGACACCGTGCTGAAGCGTTTCGGCGTCGAGACCACCTATTACGACCCGCTCGTCGGCGCCGGCATCGCCGACCTGATGCGCCCGAACACGGCGGCGGTGTTCACCGAGGCGCCGGGCTCGCAGAGCTTCGAGATGCAGGACATTCCGGCCATCGCCGAGGTGGCGCACGCCCGCGGCGCCATCGTGCTGGTCGACAACACCTGGGGAACGCCGCTGCTGTTTCCCCCGCACGAGCGCGGCGCCGACATCGCGATCGAGGCCGGCACCAAATATCTCGGCGGCCATTCCGACCTGCTGATGGGCCTGGTCACGGCCAATGAGCGCTGCTGGCGGGCCCTGCGCGAGACATTCGACGCCATGGCCATTCTGTCGGCGCCGGAAGACTGCTTCCTGGCGCTGCGCGGCCTGCGCACCATGAAGCTCCGGCTCGACGAGGCCGGCCGCCAGGGCATGGCCATGGCGACCTGGCTGGAGGCCCGCCCCGAGGTCAAGACGCTGTTGCACCCGGCCTTCCCCTCGCATCCCGGACACGCCATATGGAAACGCGATTTCAAGGGCGCTTCCGGGCTGTTCTCCGTGATTCTTCATCCGGTTTCTGAAAAAGCCTTGGCGGCTTTCCTGGATGGTCTGGAGCTGTTCGGCATGGGCTATTCCTGGGGCGGCTACGAAAGCCTGGTGGTGCCCTTCGACTGCTCGCAATACCGCACCGCGACGACCTGGAACCCGGGCGGCACGCCCCTGCGTTTCCAGATCGGGCTCGAGGACGTCGCCGACCTGCAGGCCGATCTCGCCGCCGGCTTCGCCCGCATGAAGGCGGCCGGCTAAGGCACCAGCCAGCGCCCGTCCCAACGGGCGCTGGTCCAGTCGAACAGCGCCCGCCGGTGGCCGGCCTCGTGCAGCTGCAGCCATTCCAGCCGGTCGACCGTGATCTCGATCGCGATGAAATGCGCCGATCCCGCGAGAATCCCGGCTTCGTCGGCCGGCAGGACATAGGCTCCGCCGCTGGCGATCGTCGCGCCGGGCCCGGGCGCCACGCCATAGCAGGCGCGGCTGCCGAGCCTGGCGCCGCCCCAGGCCGCCTGCCCCGCCCCGTCGGCCGGCAGGATCGCCGCTCTTCCGGCGAGCTGGATCTGCAGCTTCAGCCCGGCATCATAGGCATGAACCGCGATGCGCGGATCGGCGGCGAGTTCGGCTGCCTTGGCCGAGCGGTTGTCGGTGTGGAAGCGGACCTGCCGCAAGGCCGGATCGCAGCCACGCAGCACCACCGTACGGAGCCGGGCTGCGCCATGCCGGTCGACCGTCGCGATGGTCGGCAAGTGCCAGGGCGCACTGAAATCGCCAACACCGGCAGCGACCACGCGCCAAGCCGCGTCCAGGCTCGCCGCCAGGTCGTTCCACTGGGCCTGTGCGCTCACGGCTTCAGGCGGCGGCCAAGCGTGGCGAGGGCCGCCGCGACGCGCCGGCGCGGCATCGGAAACGGCTGGCGTTCCGGCCCGGGCGCGAAGACGAAGCCGCGGCGTGCGAACCAGTCGCGGGTCTGCAGCGTAAACCAGGCGCCCCAGGCCGAGCCGACCACGATATCGGTGAAATAATGCGCGTCGACCACGATCCGGCTGAGCGCCACGATGGCAGCGATGGTCAGCAGCACTTTGCGCCAGCGCGGAAACAGGCAGGCGAAGGCGACGGCGATGGCGAAAGCGGTCTGGGAATGGCCCGAGGGAAAGCTCGCATATGACGCCTTCCAGGCGGTCAGATCGAAATGCAGCGAGCCGAATTGCTCGAAATAAGTGGGTCGCGCGCGGCCGATGAGGCGCTTGACGATGGCGATGATCAGGCCGGAGCCGCCAACCGCGATGAACAGGAAGGCGAGCCGCGCCGCCAGCGCCAGAACCACCCGGTCGGCAAAACTGCGGACCGGCGGCATGACGACCAGGATGAGGATCAGCGCGATGCCGGTCGGCCAGAGCAGCCAGCCCGACTTGCCGATATCGGTGACGATCTCGAAGAAGCGTGCCGGCCAGCCGGTGATCCCATGCTGGGCGTTCTGGATGACCGGATCGACATAGGCCATGCCGGCCAGCACCAGGGCGGCGCCGACCAGGACGGCGCAGGCCCAGATCGCCCAGCTGTCGAAGATCCGGAAGGCTGGCGCGGCGTTCGGCCGGACCGGTCGGCCGAGGCGCTTCAGGCCGGCCGCGAGTGCCTCGCCGGACGCGTCCCAGCGCTCGCGCAAGGACAGGCGCGAAGCGGGCGTGGCGGCCAGCGGTGGCGTGTCGATCGGGCTCATTGCGTCTCCGCCCGAGGGCCGGCCGCCTGGATGGCAGCCCCGGTCACCCTCAAATCGGGCGCATGTCCCTACGCCGATCGCGTCGGGATGTCACGCAAGTACGGCGCCAGTTCGACGGCGGGCGAACCGCCGATCCGGCTCACACCGCCGCGTTGAAAGCGCGCTCCAGCATCTGCCGGCAGTCTTCCGCCTGCTTGCGCGAGGCCTTGCCGCGCAGCTGGCGCGACAGGTCGCGCAGATCGCGGATGGCGATGTCGACGGCGGACAGGAGGTCGAGTTCGTGGTCGTCTTCGGTGGCCTTCGGCTTGGGTCGGAACGGAATGATCTCGGCCACGCGGTGCTCTCACGAATCACTGATGTCACTGGTGGCATGGCAACAGCGAAAGGTTAATTGAGCGCGAAGATGGCGAAACCAGCGCGCTGCCAAGGCCACCGCGGCGGCCTTCACAATCCCGCGTCCTTGATGTTTTCCGGCATGACGGCAGGCCGGCTCGCGGTGTAAAGCGCTGCACCGAACGTCATTTTCGAAGACGGAACCGCCCCGCATGATCGGAATTGCCTCGCTCGTCGGCTTCATCGCCACCATTCCCCTGGCGAACTGGCTCATCGGTAATGTCGGCACGACCTGCGTGCCCGGCGGCCCCTGCATCATCCCGGTCGGTTTCGGGCTGATGGCGCCGAGCGGCGTGCTGATGGTCGGCCTCGCCCTGGTGCTGCGTGACCTGGTACAACGTTGGCTCGGCCTCGGCTGGTCGCTGGCCGGCGTCGCGGCCGGTGCTGCGCTGTCCTGGTTCGTCGCGCCGCCGGCGCTGGCGCTCGCATCCGGCGCGGCCTTCCTGTTCTCCGAGCTCGCCGACACGGCGGTCTATACGCCACTGGCCAAGCGCCGGCTGATCACCGCTGTCGTCGCCTCCAGCCTGGTCGGCACGGCGATCGACAGCGCGCTGTTTCTCTGGCTCGCCTTCGGCTCGGTCGCGCTGCTGCCCGGCCTCGTGCTCGGCAAGGTCTGGATGGTCGCCGCCGCGACCCTTGTACTGTGGCTGACGCGCCGCCGGATGCAGGCCGCCGCCGGCTCGTGAGCCGCCGCGGGGTTCTGCCTGTGGCCGATGGCCAAAACCGCTTGACCCGGCATGGTCGAAAGAGGGAGATCCTGGCGACCGAAGGCGCGGCCCGTGAACAGGCGAGGGAAACAGTGATGACCGACACTCTGGCGCTCGCCCGGGCCATCTATGTGGCGCGTTTCGCCGACCAGCCCCAGAACGGTATCCGCCATTTCGACGACCTCCCCGCCGTTGCTCAGGCCGCCTGGATCCGTTGCGCCACCGCCGCCGCCAAATTCACCCGGACGGCGGCTTCGGAAGAGCCGGAGGACCCGGCCGCCGCCCGCGCTCAACAGCTCGAAGATGTCGTCCGCAGGTTTCGCGAGTTCTGCCGTGAAGCCGAAGCAGCGGCGGGCAATCGCCTGGACCATTGAGCCCCGAGGCTTGCCGCAGCGGCGTCGGCCGGCCGACCGGCGCCAGGCGGAATTCTCCCGAAGCCGCGCTTCATTACGTTAGGGAATAACAAGATACGGTTAACCAAACAACGATATGGCAATGGTAAGATGGTAGCTCCCCGGGAGGCTAGATCCAGTGCCGCTTCGCTCGCTCCTTTCCAGCAATGCCGATGCTCAATTGCGTGCCGTCGACAAGTCGCTGGCGGTCATCACATTCGCAGTCGACGGCACGATCCTCGACGCCAACCAGAATTTCCGCGACGTCGTCGGCTATTCCCGTGAGGAATTGGCCGGCAAGCACCACCGTCTTTTCATGGATCCTCAGGACGCGGCGTCTCCGGAATACGAGGCTTTCTGGACCAAGCTTCGCCGTGGCGAATTTCAATCGGCGGAGTACCGTCGCCTCGGCAAGTCGGGCCGGCCGATCTGGCTCAGGGCGACCTATAACCCCGTGCTCGACGGGCGCGGACGGCCGGTTCGCGTCGTCAAGATCGCCAGCGACATCACCGCGGAAAAGCTTCGCGCGCTCGACGACGCCGGCCAGATCGCCGCGATCCATCGCTCCCAGGCGGTCATCGCCTTCGACCTCGACGGCACGATCCTCGAGGCCAACGACAATTTCCTGCGTGTCGTGAAATATCGCTGCGACGAGATCGTCGGCAAGCATCACAGCATCTTTGTGCCGCCCGAGGAGCGCGGCCAGCCGGCCTATCAGGCCTTCTGGGCGGCGCTGCGCCGGGGCGAGTTCCAGGCCGCCGAATATCGCCGCATCGGCAAGGGCGGCCACGAGGTCTGGATTCGCGCAACCTACAATCCCATCCTCGGCGCCGACGGCAAACCCGCGCGGGTCGTCAAATTCGCCGTCGATGTGACCGACGAGAAGAAGCAAAACGCCGACTACGAAGGTCAGATCGCCGCGATCAGACGGACCCAGGCGGTGATCGCCTTCGATATCAATGGCATCGTGCTCGAAGCCAATGACGTCTTCCTCTCGACCATGGGCTATCGGATCGAGGAGGTGCGCGGCCACCATCACCGCATGTTCGTCGAACCGGGCTACGCTCAGGGCAAGGACTATGCGGCGTTCTGGGAAAGGCTCGGCCGGGGCGAGGCCATGTCGGCGATCTACCAGCGGCTGACCAAATCCGGCCAGATGGTCTGGCTGCAGGCGATCTACAGCCCGATCCTCGGCCTCGACGGCCAGCCGGTGAAGGTGGTGAAATATGCCACCGACATTACCGCCAACATGGCCTCGCGCTCGCTCGCGGTCGCCGCCGCGCAGGAGACGCTGAGCAATGTCGAAGCCGTCGCCGCGGCGGCCGAAGAGATGAATGTCGCGATCGCCGACATCGCCGAGGGCATGAACCAGTCCAAGACGGCGGTCGACGAGATCCATGCCGAGACCGCCGCCGCCGACCGCGCCACCGCGCAGTTGCAACAGGCGGCCCAGTCGATGGACGGCGTGGTCCAGCTGATCGCCAAGGTGGCCGAGCAGATCAACCTGCTGGCCTTGAACGCGACCATCGAATCGGCGCGCGCGGGCGAAGCCGGCCGCGGTTTCGCTGTCGTCGCCACCGAGGTGAAGAACCTGGCGAACCAGGCGCGATCGGCGACCACCAGGATCGCCGACGAGATCGTGGCGATGCAGGGCGTCTCCACCGAAGTCGTCGGCAAACTCGCCTCGATCACCGCGGCGATCGGGTCGGTCCAGAGCTTCGTCGGCTCGGCGACCCGCTCGATCGAGGAGCAGAGCGCGGTCACCCGCGACATCTCGCTGAACATGCAGACGGCGGCCGCGGGCGTCGCCAGCGTCGGGCGCAATCTCGACAACTGGATCGTCGGCATGGAAGAGCGGCGCTTCGACGAGCGCGTCCGCGTGATCAAGCCCGGCCGCATCCTCGCCGGCGCCGGCAGGACGCTGGAGTGCAGCGTGCGCGACATCTCCGCCGGCGGCGCCAAGCTCGTGCTGGCCAATACCGCCGACGTTCCGGACAAGTTCCAGCTTCAGGTCGAGGACACCACCCGGCAATGCCAGGTGACGCGCCGGGCCGCGGGCGAACTCGGCGTCAAATTCGCCCAGTGAGCTGAACCCGTCTCCACCCCGTGGGCGCCCGGTCGCGGCAATCCGGGCGCCGCAGGCCGCAAACCTTGCGGCCACCGGGTGATCGCGGAACCGTTTGGCCGGGACCGTCGTTGTAATCGGGCCAATGGAGGCCCGACGATGACCGACAAATCCGCCCAGCTGTTCGAGATCGACAATCGCATCGCGAAACTCCGCCAGGAAATCATCGACCTGACCAACCGGGCCTCGGCCGTCTCCGGCCAGGCTTCGGAAGAGGCGCTCGCCCAGCAGATCGAAGACCACGAGACGCAGCTTGCCGCGCTGCAGGACATGCGCGAGGCGCTTTCGGAAGTCTCCGAGTGATGGCTGGGCTGCCTTCCCGTCGCGGTCGCGCCCGATGATCGAGAAGATCCTGTCGTCGGGCCAATTCGACCTCATTCCACATCTGGCCGCGCTGGCGGTCGCCTATCTCATGGCCTTGCCGATCGGCTGGGATCGCGAGAAGGAGGAGCGCAGCGCCGGCCTGCGCACCTTCCCGCTCGTCGCCATCGCCTGCTGCGGCTTTGTCCAGGCGGCCGAGGCCAAGCTCGGCGGCTCGCCCGACGCCATGTCCAAGGTGATCGAAGGGCTGATCACCGGCATCGGCTTCATCGGCGGCGGCGCGATCCTCAAGCTCAAGAACTCGGTGAAGGGAACCGCGACCGCCGCCAGCCTCTGGGCCACCGGCGCCATCGGCGTCGCCGTCGGCCTCGGCGCCTATGACGTCGCCCTGGTCGTTACGCTGTTCACGGTCGTCACCTTGCGCTGGCTGACGCCGCTGAAGGTCGAGGAAGCGCCGGCCGCGGTCGCTTTGAAGGAATGACGCCCCCTCACCTGCCTGCCGGTGAGCGCCCATCCGCAGGCGGCCGCCGGCACGCAATGGAACCGAGGTTCGGCACCGCGCGTTGCTTCGGTACAAGGTTGGAGGCGACCATGTTGCGCCAAAACACCGTCACATCGGAAGTATCGAGTATTTGCTTCGACTGCTTTAGCGTGACGCGAACCGCCGCCATCAGGCAGATCCTTCGTGCCGAGCCGTTCGAAAGCGAGCAGGTGCTCCAGCAATGCTCGGACCTCTGTCGCCAGGCGGCACAGGCATTGACGCTGCAACGGCCCCTCAGCCTGGATTTCATCCATCGCTGTGCGGAGGCCTGCGCCACCTGCGCGGACTATTGCGCGGCGCGGGACATGGATGCCTGCGCCATCATCTGCTGGGAAGCGGCCGCGGCGCTCGGCGACGACATCGCCCGGATCGATCAGCCGATGCTGCTCGCCGCCGAGTGACCCCGCGCTCCCGCGCGAGCCGCTATTGCTCCAGCACCAGCGTGTTCTGGGCGAATTCGAAACGGCGCAGCCGGGACAGATAGGTCATGCCGAGCAGGTTCGTACCCAGCGCGTCGCGCGGCAGCACCACGGCTGGCACCCAGGTCACCGACAGACCCTCCACCTCGAGGCGCGGGATGTTCACGCGCTTGCCGAGAACCGCGCCATTGGCGGTCTGCATCCTGGCGTCCATGATCTCACCCGGCCGCACCAGGTTCAGGTCCAGTCCGGTCTGCCAGGTGAGCGCGACGGTGGTTGCGCCGGTATCGACAAGCACATCGAAATCGCGGCCGTTGGCACGCGCGCGGGCACGAAAATGACCATCGCGGCCGGCGACCAGTCGCCTCGGACCAACGGCGGCGCTCGCCGCCGGTAGCGCCGCCGATGGGCGCGCCACGGCCTGCGACTGATGTTGCGATGGCAAGGCCATGGCCAGCAGAACCGAATAGGCCTCGGGCTTGGCGACCGCCACCAGGCCGGCCGGCAGCATCAGCAGATAAAAGGCCTTGGGCAACATGGCGAAAGGCTCCGAGAACGCTCCCGAATTCTAGGCGATGCAGCCTGCTGTCCAGTAAATCGCGCGCCAATTCGTCGGCCAGGATGAACGGATTATCAAATCGTCAGGTGAAATCAGGTGAGAGCGGTGCCCTGTTCGTGCTTTCCCGTCTCGGGGCAGCTAGCCACAGCTTGAGCCGGAAGCCGTCGAATTCGTGGACATCAGGGACAAGCCCGGGCAAGACGAAGGCCACCGGTGGGCGACAAAAACGACGGAATCTGGCTTTGAGAATGGCGATCCCGGCAGGGCTCGAACCTGCGACCAACAGCTTAGAAGGCTGTCGCTCTATCCAGCTGAGCTACGGGACCGGATAACGACACACGAATGCGGTCCCTATGGGCCCGCGGAAACGGCTTGGCAAGGCCGCCCGTCCGGGCAGCCTGCCGATCTTGGCGGGCTCAATGCGTCCAGGCGCCGACACGGTTGAACTTGAAATTATCGGAATAGGCGGCGATCCGCCGCTTGGCGTCTTCCGCCTCGAAGACCTCATAGGCCAGGCCGTTCTTCTCGGCATAGGCAATGGCCTCTTCCTTCGTCGCGAAGGCGAGGCGCAGTTGCTGGCGCATGTCGGTCGAGCTGGTATAGCCCATCAGGGGCTCGACCAGGCGCGGCGTCTCCGGCTCGAAATCGAGCCGCCAGTCATTGGTCTTGGCCTGGCCGGACTGCATCGCGGTCTTGGCGGGTCGGTAGATACGGGCCACCACGTGAAATCCTCCTCAAGTGGGCCGGAAATGGTCGGGGCGACTGGATTCGAACCAGCGACCTAGAGTACCCAAAACTCTCGCGCTACCAGGCTGCGCTACGCCCCGACGCCCTCGCAATAGCCGAGCCTCCGGCCTGCGGCAAGCCACGCTGTTCGGGCGCGGCCCCACTCACGTGCCAAAAGAGGGATGTTCGACCAGATCGCCGGCGGCGATGCCGAACCGCTGCGCGGTACCGCCGACCACCTCGAGCACGCCCTTCACCGGGCCGGTCGAGGAAATCGTCGCTTCCGAGAGCGGCGTGGTGTTTTCGGCGATGTGGCGAATCGTGCCGTCGGCACGGATGAACACCATGTCGAGCGAGACATAGGTGTTCTTCATCCACATGGTCACGTCGCTTTCGGCCGGGCCGAAGTCGAACAGCATGCCGCGACCTGGCGCCAGTTCACGCCGGAACATCAGGCCGCGCGTGCGGGTCTCCGGTGAATTGGCCAGTTCGAGCGCGAAGGCGTGCCGCTGCCCCGACCGGGTGGCGATGACCAGCTCATTCAGCTTGCCATGCGCCAGGGCGAGGCGCGGCATGGCCGACATCATCACCCCGGCGGCCAGTACCGCGCGGCGATCAATCAGCATGGGCAATCCCGTTCAGCTCAATGCGAGACGGGGAACGGCGTCCCGTCAGGGCGGACTTCCGCGGCCATCAGGCCTTTCGAGCCGTCGCCATAGCGCACCAGAACCCATTGCCCCGGTCGCAATTCCGTGAGGCCGTAGCGACGTAGCGTTTCCATGTGCACGAAAATGTCGGGCGTGCCCGGCCCGCGCGACAGGAAGCCGAAGCCGCGCAGACGGTTGAACCACTTGACCTCGGCCCGCTCCAGCCCGCTGGTCGGGGTGACCGAGACATGGGTGCGCGCCGGCGGCATCTGCGAGGGATGGATCGCGGTCGAATCATCCATCGACAGCACGCGGAAGGTCTGCAGGCCGCGCTGCCGGGCGGTTGCCTCGACCACGATGCGGGCGCCTTCATAGGCCGTCTGGAAACCATCGCGCCGGAGGCTGGTGACATGCAGCAGCACGTCGGCGCCGCCGCCATCGGGAACGATGAAGCCGTAGCCCTTGGCCACGTCGAACCATTTGATCGTGCCGGAAATCTCGACAAGATCGGCAGGCACTTCATCGATCGTCGTCTGGGCGTCGACCCGCACGTGAAGGTTGTTCTTGCCGCCCTGGCCGTCCGGATCCGAACCGTCCGACGTCATCACGCTCACCGCCGCTCTATTGGAACCGTTGGCCCCGGTCCCACCCCGCCTGATTCTCTAAGAAAAGGATAACATCGCCCCTGCGGCAGCAAAGCCAAAAATGGCGTGGCGTTCCGATTACGAACACATTTGGTGCATGCCGCCTTGCGATTGTTCAATTCACCGCCGCGATGTCGGGATGTTCCATCAGCGATTGCAGCAAAGTGCCGATGTCGGCGGCGATCACGAGGTCGGCGATGTCGTCGAGCGGCGTCTCCTCGCGATTGATGATGACCAGCCGCGCGCCATTGCGCTTGGCGGTCGCCGGCAGGCCGGCTGCCGGGTAGACCACCAGCGACGAGCCGATCACGATGAACAGATCGGCCTCGGCCGTCCAGTCGAGCGCCCGGCGCATCTCGGCCTCCGGCATGGCCTGGCCGAAGGATATGGTCGCCGACTTCACCGGGCCGCCGCAATCCGTGCAGTCCGGCGCTTCGCCCCCGGTGGCCTCGAACCGGGCGCGCACCCAGGACAATTCGTAGCGCCGGGCGCAGGCAAGGCAGGTCGCATAGCTGCCATTGCCGTGCAGTTCCACCAGCCGGTCGCCGGGCACGCCCGAATCCTGATGCAGGTTGTCGATGTTCTGGGTGACGATGCCGGCCAGCCGCCCTGTCCGCACCATGGCGGCCAAGGCCCGGTGGCCACGGCCGGGCACCGCCGCCTTGAAGTTCTCGTCCATGGCGAATTTGCGCCGCCACGCCTCGGCGCGCGCGGCCCGGCTTGACAGGAAGGCCTCGAACGGGATCGGTTTGTTTTTCGTCCACAGGCCGCCCGGCGAGCGAAAATCCGGGATGCCGCATTCGGTCGAAAGCCCCGCGCCGGTGAAAGCGAGCGCACGGCTGGATTGCCGGACAAGGCTTGCCAGATCGCTCGCCGCCGTCTTCAACTCCGCGTCCATTCTTCGCCCCTCATTTCGCCTTCAAGGGAGGTCGCATGCGCTACCTGCACACCATGGTCCGTGTCACCGATCTCGACCAGTCCCTGGACTTCTACTGCAACAAGCTGGGTCTTGTTGAGGTTCGCCGCACCGAAAGCGAGAAGGGCCGCTTCACCCTGGTCTTCCTGTCGGCTCCGGACGACCGGAAGGGCGCCGAGGCCAGCACCGCCGCTTTCGGCAGCCGCGGCGCGCCGCTGCTCGAGCTGACCTATAACTGGGACCCGGAAACCTATACCGGCGGCCGCAGCTTCGGTCACCTCGCCTATGAGGTCGACGACATCTATGCCACCTGCGCCCGGCTGCAGCAGGCCGGCGTGGTGATCAACCGGCCGCCGCGCGACGGCGTCATGGCCTTCGTCCGCTCGCCCGACAACATCTCGATCGAGCTCTTGCAGAAGGGCGAAGCCAAACCCTCGGCCGAACCCTGGGCCTCGATGCCCAATACCGGCGCCTGGTGAGCCCTTGTTCGCCGTGAATCCCGATGTCGTCGACACCGGCACGCCGCCGATCCCGGCGGCGCGCGCCTGGATGACCCGTTATGACGGCGCCCATGGCGCGCCGATCGACCTGTCGCAGGCAGCCCCCGGCTCGCCCCCGCCCCAAGCCCTGCTCGATCGGCTCGCCGTCGCCGCCGGACGGCCCGACATCGCCCGCTACGGCCCGATCCTCGGCGACGATGCCTTGCGCGCAAGCTATGCCGCCGAGATGGCCGGGCTCTACGGCGGCCGGGTCGAAGCCGGCGATGTCGCCATCACCGCCGGCTGCAACCTGGCCTTTCTCGCCGCCGTCCTGTCGGTCGCCAAGGCGGGCGACGCGGTGCTGCTGCCGTCGCCCTGGTATTTCAACCACCAGATGACCTTGAAAATGCTCGGCATCGAGGCCCGGCCGCTCGCCTGCGAGGCGGCCCGTGGCTTCGTGCCTGATCTCGCCGCGGCGGAAGCCTCGATCGACGCCCGCACCCGCGCGATCGTGCTGGTCACCCCCAACAATCCGACCGGCGCGATCTATCCGGAAGGCGTCATTGCCGGTTTCGCCGCGCTGGCGCGCGCCCGCGGCATCGCGCTGATCATCGACGAGACCTATCGCGACTTTCTCGGCCCTGGCGCCAACCGCGCCCATGGCCTGTTCACCGATGCCGCCTGGCGCGACACGGTGATCCAGCTCTATTCTTTCTCCAAGGCCTATGCGGTTCCCGGCCACCGGGTCGGCGCCATCACCGCCGGGCCGGCGGCGCTCGGGCAGATCCTCAAGGTGCTCGACAGTTTCCAGATCTGTCCGGCGCGAACGGCGCAGGAGCCGCTCGCCTGGGCGATCGAGGGTCTGGCCGACTGGCGCGCCGCGACCCGCGCCACCATCAACGCCCGCATCGGCGCGTTCGAGACGGTGCTGCGGGCCTGCCCGGGCTGGGCGATCTCGTCGATCGGCGCCTATTTCGCCTATGTCCGCCATCCCTTCGAAGGCGCGCAGGCCGAACGGGTCGCCGAGGCGCTCGCCACCCGGCGTGGCGTGCTCGGCCTTCCCGGCAGCTATTTCGGCCCGGCCCAGGAGGGCCATCTGCGCTTCGCCTTCGCCAATGCCGACGAGGCCGCGATCGCCACCCTGCCCGCCCGCCTGCGCGACCTGCGGCTTTAGCTGCGGCCGCCCGGCGCGGCCGAGGCGATCGCATGTTTCGTTGACAGGCGCCGCACCGCCATCGCAGCCTCGCCCCAGACGGGGGACGAGGCTCATGCCGGTAAAGATTCGCACCGCCTCGCAGGCCGATCTCGATAGCCTCGTCGCGCTTAATCAGGTGGTCCAGAGCCTGCACGCCGCGCTTTATCCCGACGACTTCAAGGAGGTCGTCGATCCCGCGGCGCTCAGAACCTATTTCGCCGCGCGGCTGGACGGGCCGCATGCCGGAACCATCATCGCCGAGATCGACGCCGAGATCGACGCCGAGCCGGTCGGCTATGTCCTGTTCGAAGTACAGGTCAGGCCGGAGACCCCGCTGACGCCCAACCGGGCCCGCCTTCATGTCCAGCACATCGCGGTTGCCCCGGGCGCGCGGCGCCGCGGCGTCGCCACCGCCCTGATGCGCCATGTCGAGGCCCGCGCCACATTCGAAGGCATCAGCGAGATCGCCCTGGATACCTGGTCGGCCAATCTCGACGCCCAGCGCTTCTTCGCAGCCCTGGGCTTTGCCGTCTTCAACCTGGCCCTGCGCAAGACGCTCGCCGAACCGGGGTGAGCACCGGACAGGCCGCGGCGCAGCCCCCTTTCGGCCGGGGCGGGCCGGCCGCGCATCGCCCTCGGCCACGCAGGACGTTCATCGCTGTGACAAGCATGGCGATGACGCGGTGCAGGCGACGAGCCGGCGGTCGATGACGGACAGTGTCGCGTTCGGGCGACCGGACAAGATCCGGACCCGACCTCGCGGCCCCCCGCGTCACGACCATCGGTTGGCCGTCCGTCGCTATGCCGGCAGCTTCGCGGTGATCGTCACGGCGTCCGACGAGCGCTCGGCCGGGCCGTGATGGACCACCTCGATATTGTTGCCGTCCGGGTCGAGCAGAAAGGCGGCGTAGTAGCCGGGATGATAGGCGCGCTCGCCAGGGCCACCATTGTCGATGCCGCCGGCGGCGAGGCCGGCCGCGTACCAGCGGTCGACCGTTGCCCGATCGGCGGCCTGAAACGCCAGATGAACGCGGCTCGATTGTTCGCCGGCATCGACCCAGAGTTCATCGGCATAGAAATGCCCGCCGCCGTCGGTGACCTCGATGCCCAGCACGCCGAGCACAGCCGCATAGAAGCGTTTGCTCGCCGCGAGATCGCGGGTTCTGAGGTGAATATGGTCGATCAACCGGCCCCGCTTGAATTCCATGGCCTTGTCCCCTCGCCTCACATCTCCATGACGGCCTGGACGCCGGCGACCGCCTTGATCGCCCCGGCGATCTGCGGCGACACCGCGAAGCGCCCGGGCAGCTTGACCTCGACCTCGCTCTGCGCGTCCGGCAGCCTGAACACCAGGCTGACCTCGCCATCGCCCTTGGCGACCAGGCGCTTGGCGATGCTTTCGATCGCGCTCTGCTCCTCGATGAAGACGCGAAAACCCTTCTGCACGCGAATGGCCGCGGCCTCCAGGGGCTCCACCGTCAACAGGCGCACGCGCACCTCTTCACCCTGCAGCTCGGCGCCAACGGACATCAGGATCGCCTGGCCGGGCTCCAGCAGGTCGCGATAGAGCGCCAGCCCTTCCGAGAAGAGCACCGCCTCGTAATGGCCCGAAGGGTCCGACAGCGTGACGATGCCCATCTTGTTGCCGGTCTTGGTGCGCCGCTCCTGGCGCGCCGTCACGACCCCGGCGAGCCGGCCGGCGCTGGCACCGCCACGGACGCTGCGGGCGAAATCGGCGAAGGGCTCGATGCGCAGGCGCTTCAGCGACGCCTGATAGTCGTCGAGCGGATGGCCCGACAGGAAGAAGCCGATCGCCTTGTATTCCTCTTCGAGCCGGCGCGCCGGCAGCCAGGCCTCGATGTCGGGCACCCGGATCGCCGAGGCGCCGCCGGCACCGAACAGCTCGTTCTGGCCGATCGCCCGCCCCTCGGACGTGCGCTGCGCTTCGGCCAGCACCTGCTCGACCGAGGCGACCGCGCGGGCCCGGTTCGGCTCCAGCGCGTCGAAGGCGCCGGCCGCCGCGAGGTTTTCCAGGGTCTTGCGGTTGAGCGCCTTCGGATTGATGCGCTGGGCGAAGTCGGCGAGATCGCGGAACGGCTGGTCGCCGCGCGCCTGGACGATCGCCTCGACCGCCTGGGCGCCCACCCCCTTCACCGCGGCGAGCGCATAGAGGATCTTGCCGTCGGCGACGTCGAAATTCACGCCCGACCGGTTGACGCAGGGCGGCTCCAGCGGGATGGCGAGCCTCATCGTCTCCCGGCGGAATTCCGACAGCTTGTCGGTATTGGACAGTTCCAGCGTCATCGATGCCGCCATGAACTCGACCGGATAGTTCGCCTTCAACCAGGCCGTGTGATAGGATACCAGCGCATAGGCTGCCGCGTGGCTCTTGTTGAAGCCGTAGTCGGCAAATTTCGCCAAGAGGTCGAAGATCTCGTCGGCCTTGGCCTTGGCCATGCCGCGCTCGGTGCAGCCGGAGACGAAGCGCTCGCGCTGCTTGTCCATCTCGGCCTTGATCTTCTTGCCCATGGCGCGCCTGAGCAGATCCGCCTCGCCGAGCGAATAGCCCGAGAGGATCTGCGCCGCCTGCATCACCTGTTCCTGGTAGACGATGATGCCGTGGGTTTCGGCCAGCACCTGCTCCATCAGGGGATGCGGATATTCGGCCTTTTCCAGGCCGTGCTTGCGCGCGCAATAGACCGGAATATTGGCCATCGGGCCCGGCCGGTAGAGCGCCACCAGCGCGATGATGTCCTCGAAGCGGCTGGCCTTCATCTCGACCAGGGCCTTGCGCATGCCCACGCTTTCCACCTGGAACACGCCGACCGTCTCGCCGCGCGCCATCATCTCGTAGCTTTTGGCGTCGTCGAGCGGAATGGCGGCGAGATCGACGGCGATGCCGCGCTGCTTGATCAGGTCGACCGCCTTCTGCAGCACCGTCAGTGTCTTCAGGCCGAGGAAGTCGAACTTCACCAGGCCGGCCTGTTCCACCCATTTCATGTTGTATTGGGTGACCGGCATGTCGGTCTTCGGGTCGCGGTAGAGCGGCACCAGCTCGACCAGCGGCCGGTCGCCGATGACCAGGCCCGCGGCGTGGGTCGAGGCGTGGCGGTTCAGGCCCTCGAGCTTGACCGCGATGTCGAAGAGCTGCTTGACGACCGGCTCCTCTTCGCCGGCCGCCTGCAGCTTCGGCTCGCCTTCGATCGCCTGCTCGAGGGTGACCGGCGCCGCCGGGTTCTGCGGCACCAGCTTGCACAGCTTGTCGACCTGGCCATAGGGCAATTGCAGCACCCGGCCGACGTCGCGCAGCACGCCGCGCGCCTGCAGCGTACCGAAAGTGATGATCTGGGCGACCTGGTTGCGGCCGTAGCGCTCCTGGACGTAGCGGATCACCTCGTCGCGCCGGTCCTGGCAGAAGTCGATGTCGAAGTCCGGCATCGACACGCGTTCCGGATTGAGGAAGCGCTCGAACAGCAGCTTGAAGCGCAGCGGATCGAGATCGGTGATGGTCAAGGCATAGGCGACCAGCGAACCGGCGCCCGAACCGCGGCCCGGGCCGACCGGAATGTCGCGCTGCTTGGCCCATTTGATGAAGTCGGCGACGATCAGGAAGTAGCCGGGGAACTTCATCCCCTCGATGATCGAGAGCTCGAATTCGAGCCGGTCCTGATAGTCCTTGACGGTCAGGCCTTCGGCCGGGCCGTGGGCGGCCAGCCGGCGCTCCAGCCCTTCGCGGGACTGGCGGTTGAGCTCGCTCACCTCGTCGACCGGTTCGCCGCCGGCGACCAGCGAGAAGCGCGGCAGGATCGGCTTGCGCGTGCGGACGCGATAGTGACAGCGCCGGGCGATCTCGACCGTGCTGTCGATCGCCTCGGGCAGGTCCGCGAACAGCTTGACCATCTCGGCCTGGGTCTTGAAGCGGTGCTCCGGCGTCAATTGCTTGCGTTCGGGGTCGGCGACCACCCGGCCGCCGGCGATGCAGCCGAGCGCGTCATGGCTCTCGTAGTCGGCAACACTGCCGAAATAACACTGGTTGGTGGCGACCAGCGGCAGGCCGCGGGCATAGGCCTCGGCGATCAGCGCCGGTTCGACCGCCCGCTCCTCGTCGAGACCGTGGCGCTGCAACTCGATATAGAGCGCATCGCCATAGATCGCGGCGAGCCGGTCCAGCCGCGCCCGGGCGAGATCGCTCTGGTTGTCGCGGAAAGCCATGTCGATCGGGCCGCCGGGACCACCGGTCAGTGCGATCAGGCCACCCGCATGGCGTTGCAACACGGCCAGGCTGACGCTCGGGTCGGTGGGATCGCTGCTCTCCATGAACGCGGCGGAGGTCAGCGCCATCAGATTGCGGTAGCCCTCCTCGCTCATGGCGAGCAGTGCGATGCGCGGCTTGATGCCGTTGAGATTGGGGCGGCGCGGATCGACCTCGCGGTCGGCGAAATCGACGCCGAGGGTCAATCCGCCGATCGCCTGGATGCCGGCGCCGGCGAGTTTCTCGGAAAGCTCCAGCGCCGCGAACAGGTTGTTGGTATCGGTGACCGCCAGGGCCGGCATCCGGTCGGCCGCGGCGAGCTTGGCCAGCTTGGCAATGCCCAGCGCGCCTTCCAGCAGCGAGAAGGATGAGTGGACGCGCAGGTGTATGAAGCACGGTGAAGCCACGACCGCCGCCTCCTCTGACTGGTGAGTCTCGTTCGTCTCCAGCTTTGCCCCGCGCCGCGACGGCGATCAATCGCCGCTGACGCGAGGCTCCCCGCACTTCACAGGCCCCTTGCGCCCGGCCACGCCGCACAGGCCAGCCGGAGCGGCAACAGCAAACCGGAATTACAGGCCCTGGATCGCTTGCGCCCAGACCGCGACCATGCCGGTGAAAAGTCCGAGCGCCGCGAGCGCCGCCATGTCCTCGATGAATGTCCGCACCATCAGTGCCTCCCTCGTCATCCGTTGACCCGAGGATGATGTTCTTAATTTGTTCCGGTCGCAAGCACCGAGAACAAACAAGCAACCTGAATGGTGAACAAAAGCTTCCATCGGGATGATGACGCGCCCGGTGCGATGTGGCGGGCCGGCGCCCCAGCGGCCATGCCCGGCGGGTCATGATCTAGCCTCGGTCACGGTCGCGCCGGAACCGGCCTGTACTTGCTCCGATCGCGGCCACAGAACGGCCCGAACTGGCCCGCATGGGATATCGCGACGCCCGCATCATGATCGGGCGCCTTGAAAACCCCGAGAGTCGGTCAGGAGATTGCGATGAGCTGGAATACCGGGACGGCCATGGCCGTGGTCCTGACCGCTGGCACGCTCGTCGGCACGCCGGCGCTGGCCGCTTGCCGCTTCAATACGACCGTCATCGTCCAGGGCCCGCCCGCGACCCGCCTGCCGGCCGGATCACGCCTCGCCTTGACTATTTTCGACGGCAATCTCGCCGATGCGCCGATGTCGATGACCGCCGTCGCCGCCATCAGCCGCCCGGTCGCCGGCCGGCGGTTTCCCATCGTCGTGCCGATCCGGGTCAGGAGCGACAAGCGCTGCCCGATCCAGCCTTCCCTGTCGGCGCAGATCAAGGTCGGCGAGCGGCTGGTGTTCTTCAACGACACCCGCACCGAAGCCCGACCCGGCGGGCGCAGCCCGATCCAGGTCAAGCCGCTGGCCTATTGATGCCGCGCGCGGACGACAAGGTCCGCGCGACCAATGGGATAGACGCCGCGGCGGATTCGAAATGGCAGCTGTGGCAGGCACCGGCACCGCAGCTCAGCGTCGGCTGTAGGTGCCGCTCATCTGGTTTTCCGGGTCGACCAGCCGCAGGGTCTGCCGGCCGGGCGTGCCGGGATCGGTGACCACTTGCCAGGTGAGCGCCCGGGGCGCGAGGTCGCGCGCCTCCAGGTTCCAGGTGCCGGTAAGATCCGGCCGACAGCCGTTCGAGGACTTGTAGGTGCCCGACCGGGTCAGGAAGACCAGCGTCGGACCACTGACCTTGATCCGTCCGAGCTTGCGCGTCAGGGTCCTGATCTCGCCGCAGCCCTGGACGACAGACGTTTCGAACAGCACGTGCTCGGCCTGCCCGTCGGCCTTGACGGTGAACGACATGCTGCCGCCGCTGCCCGGCGAGCAATGCCCGAGCGGGTTGCAATAACTCCCGGCCGCCACGCTGAAAGCCCAGGTTCCAACGAGATCGGCGGGAACGGTCTGGTCCACGACCGTCATGGCGCGCGACGCCTGAACCGCCCTGGTCTCGCCAGTTGGTCCACCGACCCAGACGAGCCCGACCATCGATGCCTTGACGAGTGCAGCCAGCGGTCGCAGCCAGCATGCCTCGATGTCATTCCCCCCGATCAACACGACCTCGCTTCGCGTGAGGCAGCGCCGTCCTCCGTGGCGCCGGGCGGCGGCACATCGCGGAGATCGGGCGCGCCATTGTTGCAACGACGACACGGCCCGTGTGCCGGAGGCTCATCGGGCTGAAATGCGCCTCGGTTTCGTTACCGCCAGCCCGGCGCTCATCCACGATCACCCTAGATGGGACTGGTCGGCCGGACTTGGGCGCAGCGGAACATCGATACGGACAGGACGGCCCTGAATGGACGAATGCGCATCCTTTGGATTTTCCAGCCGCGACATCCCGCCGGCCGAACGCATCGACGTCCTGCGCGAGGTCTATGGCCGGGCCATCCTGCGGGTCGACATCGAGCCGCTGGATGACGGCCCGTTCGACGTCGAGATGCAGCTCCGCACGATGCCGGGCCTGAGCCTTGCGACCGGCACAGCCGCGCGGCAATGCTGCGCTCATCCCATCGAACTCGCCGACAGCGACGACCTGATCTGGCTTGCCGCGCTGTCCGGTGGCGGGGTCATGCGCCACCGGGGCCAAGAGGCCGAGATCAGCGGTGGCGACGCGATCATGACGACGAGCGCCGAGGCCGGCAGCTTCACATACCGATCGGATCTGCGCTTCATGAGCCTGCGCGTGCCGGCGCGCGTTCTGGCGCCTGTCGTCGGCGACCTCTCGGGCGTCCTGATGCGCACCTTGCCACGCGATCTCGAAGCGCAGCGCCTGCTCATCGGCTATCTCGGGATCCTCGAGGCCATGGACGGGCCGTCAGGCCCGGTCCTGCGCCACCAGGTGGTGACCCATGTCCACGATCTCCTGGCGCTGACCCTCGGCGCCAACAGGGACGCCACCGAAACGGCCAAGGCGAGAGGCTTGCGCGCCGCCCGGCTCGACGCCATCAAGGCCGATGTCGAGAGGCGCATGGGCGAGCCCGGCCTGTCGGTCGAGACCATCGCCGCGCGCCATGGCATTTCCGAGCGCTACGTCCGCAAGCTGTTCGAAGCGGACGGCACTTCGTTCTCGCATTTCCTCCAGGCCCAGCGCCTGACGCGCGCCCGGCGCCTGCTGACCGACCCGCGCTTCGCGGGCCGCCCGATCGGCATGATCGCCTATGACGTCGGTTTCGGCGATCTCTCCTATTTCAACCGCTGCTTCCGCCGCCGCTTCGGCGCGACGCCTTCGGATATCCGCAGAGCGGCTGATTCGGGCGATTGAGGTGCCGCCTTCCGCATCGTCATGACCGGGCAGTCATGGTCACATCGTTGCCGTGAAGAAATTCGTGGATGGCCGGCACAAGGCCGGCCATGACAGAGGGGACGGTGCGATCGGAAGTGGGTCTACCCTGAGTTAGCGGCGGAGGAACCACAGCTGACCAACGAATGGCGCATCGCTTTTCGCTTCGTCTTGGCCGGCCTCGTGCCGGCCATCCACGTCATTCCGCGGTCAAGACAATGCCTGCCATGACGATTGGGGCGGCGACGGCCTAAAGTTCCACCACCAACCCGTCGCGAATGGTCACCCGCCGGTCCATCCGCGCCGCCAGCTCCATGTTGTGGGTGGCGACGACAGCGGCGAGCCGCGAGGCGCGGACCAGCTGGGTCAGCGCCTGGAACACGTGGTCGGCGGTCTTGGGGTCGAGATTTCCGGTCGGTTCGTCGGCCATCAGCAGGCGCGGCGCATTGGCGACCGCACGCGCGATGGCGACGCGCTGCTGCTCGCCGCCCGACAGCTCCGCCGGCCGGTGGTTGAGGCGTTCAGCCAGGCCGAGATAGCCGAGCAGGTCGCCGGCCCGGGTCTTGGCTTCCTTCTTCGTCAGGCCGCGGATCATCTGCGGCAGCATGACGTTTTCCAGCGCCGAGAATTCCGACAGCAGGTGGTGGAACTGGTAGACGAAACCGATATCGGTGCGGCGGATGCGGGTGCGGTCGCCATCGGCCATGGCCGAGGTCGCGACGCCGCCGATATAAACCTCGCCGGCATCGGGCGCCTCCAGCAGGCCGGCGACATGCAGCAAGGTCGACTTGCCGGTGCCCGATGGCGCGATCAGCGCCACGCTCTCGCCTGGCCAGACCGCGAAATCCGCGCCCTTCAGGATGTCGAGCGAGGCTTCGCCCTGCTTGTAGCTGCGCTCGACGGCCTTCAGCCAGAGCACCGGCGGTTCCTGTTCGGTCGTCTCACTCATAACGCAGCGCCTCGACCGGATCGAGCTTGGCGGCCCGCCACGATGGATAGAGCGTGGCGAGGAACGACAGGACCAGCGCCATGATCAGCACCGAGAAGGTTTCGCCGGTCGACATGTCCGCCGGAATATTGGTCAGGAAGCGCACGGTCGGGTCCCACAATGTCGTGCCGGTGATCCAGGAGACGAATTCCTGGATGCTCTCGATATTGAGGCAGACCAGCACGCCGAGCGCGAAGCCGGCGAGCGTGCCGACCACGCCGATCGAGGCGCCGGTGATCAGGAACACCCGCATGATCGAGCCGCGGGTCGCGCCCATGGTACGCAGGATGGCGATGTCGCTGCCCTTGTCCTTCACCAGCATGATCAGGCCGGAGACGATGTTGAGCGCCGCCACCAGCACGATCAGCGTCAGGATCATGAACATGACGTTGCGCTCGACCTGCAGGGCGGAAAAGAACGTCGCGTTGCGTTGTCGCCAGTCGACGAAAAAGGTCGGTCGTTCCACCGCCGCCGAGGCCTCTCGTCGGTAACGGTCGACCTGGTCGGGATTGTCGGTATAGACCTCGATGCTGGTGGCATCGCCGTCCCGGTTGAAATAGGCCTGCGCCTCGGCGAATGGCATGAACACGAAGGCGGAATCATATTCGGTCATGCCGACCTCGAAGATCGCCACGATCGGATAGGCCTTGATCCTGGGTGTCGTGCCCATCGGCGTGGAAGCGCCCTTTGATGACACCAGGGTGAGCATGTCGCCGAGCCTCAGCGACAGCTGGTTGGCCAGCCTCTGGCCCACCATCACGCCTTCGGTCGTGTCGAAATCCTCGAGCCCGCCCTGCTTGATGCTGGACGAGATCAGCGGCAGGCGCCTGAGATCGGCCGCCCGCATGCCGCGCACGATGACGCCACCGCCGTTGAACGGCGAGGTCGCGAGCGCCTGGCCCTCGACGATCGGCGCCGCCAGCCGGATGCCGGGCACCCGCATCAGCTTTTCGGCGACCTCGGCATAATCGGTCAGCGGCTGGTCGATAGGCTGCATCACCATATGGCCCTGAACGCCGAGGATCTTGCCCAGCAATTCCTTGCGGAAGCCGTTCATGACGGCCATCACGATGATCAGGGTCGCCACCCCCAGCATGATGCCGATGAACGAAAAGCCGGCGATCACCGAAATGAAGCCTTCCTTTCGCCGGGCGCGCAGATAGCGCAGCGACAGCATCCATTCGAAGGGCGAGAAAGGTCTTGTTCCGGTTTGATCAGACATCGTGCGTTCGGTTTGGGCGAACCGCGGGCGCGGGCGCGTCCTGCACAAACTATCTGATTCAGGCCTTCTCGCGACGGGCTTCAGGCGGTTTTTCCAAAGCCGCCGAACAGAGCCGCCATTTCAGGCCGCATTGACCTTGCGGAACCGGTTGAAGAAGGCGAAGGGCGCGCCCGACAGCAGCACGTCGAAATAGCGCAGCGACTGGAAATAGCCGTTGAGCGAAACCCGCGGCAGCGCGGTCAGATGGTCGCGGTGTTCGGCGAAGATCAGCCCCGGCCGGGTGGTCACCGCCGTCTCGAAACCGAGTTCGCGGGCCAGCTCGAATTCGCGCGGGCCGGCGGAAGTCGGGTCGCCGACCGGATAGGCGAAATGCGTCACCGGCCGGCCGAGGCGCTCCTCGATGATGGTTTTCGACTGCTCCATTTCGCTGCGCGCGGTCTCCAGCGGAAATTTCGCCAGCATGTAGTGATTGACGGTGTGGGCGCCGAAAGTGACCAGCGGGTCGGCGGCCAGCGTCTGGATCTCGTCCCAGGTCATGCACAGCTTGCGGCAGGTGTCGCGGAAATCCAGCCCGTGGCGGGCGGCGAGATCGCGGACATAGGCGCGCAGCTCAGTTTCGGGCAGCGAGCGCAGCCACCAATAGATCTCCTGATAGGCATCGCGCTTGAGCGAAGCGGTCGAACAGTCGAAATGCACCACCTTGCCGGCGATCAGCGCGACCACCGCCCGCTGCGTGCGGATCGTCTGCTCCAGCACCAGCCACCACAATTCGCCGCGCTGTTCGGTGAAGGCGGTCGGCAGGTAGATGGTGAACGGCGCCCCATGGCGCTTCAGGATCGGATAGGCGAATTCCAGGTTGTCGCGATAGCCGTCGTCGAAGGTGAAGGCGACGAAGGGACGCTCGTCATCGCCCTCGGCCAGCCGCCGCTTGACCTCGTCGAGCGAGACGATGTCGAAGCCCCGCGCCCTGACCCGCTCGACCACGCCTTCGAGGAACTCGGGCGTCACTTCGAGCAATGCGTTGGGTGCGAAATCGCTGCGCTCCTGCGGCCGGACATGGTGCAGCATCAGGATAGCACCGACGCCGCCGAACACCGGGCGCAGCGCCCGATGCGCCCCGGTGAAATACAGCGTCTCGAGACCCGCCTTGAAGGCGGACATCCGGATCCCGCTCATGTCGGTCCAATGGTCCTCTGGCCGGTCACGCCGATGACGTGAACGTTACTCCAGCCACCATCGGTCCCATAGATTGAGATTTGGTGGAAATGTATCTGGCCGGAAACATTTCTCGCGGGAGTTGCAGCGGGCATGCCGGTTTTCACGAGCAGCCGGCGCGGGTCATGGGGCCGCCGGGAGATCCAGCACATAGGTGTCTTCCCAGCCGTCGACGGGATCCTGATGCCCGCCGTCGTGGCGGAAGCCGAGCCGCCTGGCGATCGCGATCGAGGCGGCATTGCCCGGTGCGACCGACAGGACGAAACGGCGGATCGCGGCTTCCGTCCGGGCCCAGTCCATCAGCCCGCGGATCGCCTCGCCTGCGATGCCTTGCCGCCGATGATCGGGGAAGACCAGGTAACCCATCTCGACCACGCCGGCCGCCGGCTGCTCGTGAAATCCGGCATGCCCGACCATACCCCCGCCGGCCGCGCAGATCGCCCGGATCGACCAGGGCGCGTAGCCGGGATCATCACGCAGGTCCTCGCGGCGCCAGGCCGCGAGGTCGGCTTCTTCGAACCAGGCATCGGGAACCGCCGCGCCCAGCAGCGTCTCAAGCCGCGACCGGTCGCCCTCGCCGGTCGCTTCCAGCATGGCGACCGACAGGTGCTTCAGCACCAGGCGTTCGGTGACGATATCCGCGACCAAACCGCGCTTCCCTGCTCGGCAAGAACCTCGTTCAGGCCGGCCGCACCTGCACGGCCCTGGCCTTCGCCTCCGCCATGTCGGGCAGGAACACCGTCAAAAGCCCGACCAGCGGCAGGAACGAACAGATCCAATAGACATAGTCGATGCCCTTGACGTCGGCCAGCGCGCCGAGAACCGCGGCGCCGATGCCGCCGATGCCGAAGGCGAAGCCGAAGAACAGGCCGGCGATCAGCCCGACCTTGCCCGGCACCAGCTCCTGGGCGAACACGATGATCGCCGAGAAGGCCGAGGCCATGATCAAGCCGATCAGCACCGTCAGCACGGCGGTCCAGGCGAGATCCGCATAAGGCAAGGCGAGCGTGAACGGCAGCGCGCCCAGGATCGAGCCCCAGATCACCAGCTTGCGGCCGAAGCGGTCGCCGATCGGGCCGCCGACGATCGTGCCCACCGCCACCGCGCCGAGGAACACGAACAGCAGCAGCTGCGAGTCGCGCACCGACAGGTCGAACTTATGAATGAGGTAGAAGGTGTAGTAGCTCGTCAGGCTCGCCATGTAGACGTATTTCGAGAAGACCAGCACGCCCAGCACCACCAGCGCCAGCACGACCTTGTTGGCCGACAGCGCGATGCTGGCCACCGGCGCCGGCCGCTTGGCGCTGGCCGCGCGGTGCCGGGAATACCAGCCGCCGACCTGCCACAACACCACCATGGCAAGCAGGGCCGCGAGCGAAAACCAGGCGACACTGGATTGTCCCTGACGCAGCACGATGAAGGCGGCGAGCAGCGGGCCGAGCGCCGAGCCGACATTGCCGCCGACCTGGAACAGCGACTGGGCCAGGCCATGCCGGCCGCCAGACGCCAGACGGGCGATCCGCGAGGCCTCCGGATGGAACACCGCCGAACCCATGCCGACCAGGGCGGCGGCCACCAGCAGCAGCCAGTAATGATGCGCCACCGCCAGCAGGATCAGGCCGACCAGGGTGAACCCCATGCCCAGCGACAGCGAATAGGGCATCGGCCGCTTGTCGGTATAGAGGCCCACCACCGGCTGCAGCAGCGAGGCGGTGACGTTGAAGGTCAGCGTCAGCAGGCCGATCTGGCCGAAATCCAGTCCGAAATCGCTCTTCAGCATCGGATAGAGCGCGGTCAGCAGCGACTGCATCATGTCGTTGAGCAGGTGGCAGAAGCCGAGCGCGGCGATGACCTTGAAAGCGGTGTTGTCGGCGGCCGCCGGATCGGCCGTCGTGGCGGCAGGGG